>Ga0315551_10003133_pt1 | contig 11838 bp, 9 predicted proteins | sample SalMarSW160290MG_FD_203678 | JGI IMG/M metagenome (GOLD analysis project Ga0315551, IMG submission 203678) | Salt marsh sediment microbial communities from the Plum Island Ecosystem LTER, Massachusetts, United States - Salt Marsh Sediment SW1602-90 ... | reverse complement strand
GACTTGTGCTGGACAAATCTCGAGACAAGCGCCGCATCCTGTACAGAGGTCCCAGTCCACTGCGACGTTGCTTCCCCGAATCCCCAAGTGCTTTGGCGGATTGAGAGGTCCCCAGACGATGACGCCTTCGTCCTTTCCGACTTTCTCGCGTTTCTTTTGAAACTCCGAATCAATGGGCAAATAATCACCCTAATCTAATTGTGCCGTGCGAGTTTCTTCTAAAGGTATGAAACATCGTCCCATAGCAATTATCAGCCAATTTCTTTTTTAGGCTTTCACAAATATTTAGCTTTCATAGATATATTAGTGAATCAGATTGGCTAATCGCATTCTGTGTGTGGAGTTCACTCAAAAGTACCGGGGGTGGGATTTGAACCATGCACGCGACAATAAACGCATGGAACAAAGCATGGAGTTTTGAACAAGTTTACATTTCAAAACCTGTTTCAAAACTCAAAAAAAAGTACCATTCATTCATTTCCATAGCCCATTTTCCATAGATAAGCGGGATTTTGAAACGATAACTGATATCCCACTTTCCATGAAATGATATCCCACTTATTTTTTCAATGGATGGTACCAGAAAGAGAGGATGCCTTTTTAGGATTTATGGAGTATTCGCGCTGGTGTTGGTCCATCAGTCTTTTCTGACTTTATCAACCTTAACTTTGATCAAATAATCTCTACATCTATCGCAACCATATAGACAAAAAGTTGAATCTACATGATGCACCGATACAAGTTTAGGTGGACCAGTGCGACACCTTCCACATCTTAATGAAGATGTAACTTCACCACCATTAAAATAATAACCTCTTCTCAGAGTAACGCTTGACTTCATTTGCTTATGTTCAAAGAAAAGAGGAACTACTATTTTTCCTCTCATGTTGGGATCCTTAAGAATGTTTACTTTCTATGAACCATTCACTCAAATGATGAACAGTTGCAGAGATAGATGGCTGTTTCTCCAGCTCTTGGATGATCTGAAGAAGTTCAAACGCTTCCTCTTTAATCGAAATGCTTCTATATCCCTTTCTTGCCATTCTTCTCAGTTCTTTTTTTGGTAGTTCAATATTTAGAATTTTAGTTAGATCCAGAACATTATGCTTGATGGTTGATATTAATTTGTCACTGGCTCCTCAAAGATCTTCTAGAAGGGAACCATTCCAGATAGTCACAGAATGCCTTTTTTTAAGCGCGCGCAATTGAGATCACCAGATTATGGGCGTAACCCCTTTGAAGGGCTAACACCATTGCAGAAGAGAGTTTACAAAGCAATCATAAACCATGACATTACAAAAAAGACTACAATGCGCGCGATCTCTATTGTTCTATAATATTTGAACCTCATCCTGTGGGTCTAATTTATGAAAAAAGGAGGAGTTATAGCGTTGGCTTAATTGGACTGGATAATAGATAATATTCCATCTTCGTTCTGGCAGACTTTCTCTGATATACAAGAGTAGAAATCATTTGTATAAACTAGGAGATCTTAATGTCACTATTTATTGTATTTTTCACTACCTTTTCTCCCACTACGTCTCATATACCTTAGAAAATCACCATGAGGTTAAAATTTTTGACTATTTATTCTGGAGGTCCTCGTTCGATTATCTTTTGAATTTCCTTCAAAGAACACCGTTCTGACCAGAAAGCCTCTAATAGCCAATTAGCACCAATGTCCATGAAGTGATGGATATAAGCATCTTCCTCTTTGTCTCCAACGGTTACAATGCTTTTTACAACATCAAATGAGTCTAGTGATTTCCTATACTTTCTAATATAACTCAAAATTTCTTGATATTCCTGAGGATATAATGAGGGATCAGATCCAGCTTTCAATGGAAAAATTCCATCATATTTCGCAGCCCGTCGAAATGGTTTTTTGTTTGGCCATGTACCTCCGACCCAGATCTTTATATTACCTTCTGGTTTAAATTTAACTGGTTCTTTTATTTTGAAGTGTTTTCCATCAAAAGTAAAGGGTTTTCCAGACCACAAACCTTTTAGAATCTCTAAAGATTCATCAAGCATATCCCCTCTAATCTTAGGGTTCTCCTCTTCACCTAGAGCTTTTAATTCTGCTGTACCTCCCAAACCCACACCAAGAATAAATCTTCCACTAGAAAGCCTATCTATTGTAATAGCTTCTCTTGCTATTATCATTGGCCTTCTTCTTGCTAATGGTGTTACTGTTGTACCAATAGTGATTTTATTCGTTTGAGTAGCTATTGCAGACAATATAATCCATGGTTCTAAGACGTCCTGATCTGTTGCCCACGGTAGAAAAACGTGATCCCATAAAAAGAAACCGTCCCATCCACATTCTTCCCCACTCTTAGCTAACTTGATGTAATCTTGTGGATTACTTGTAATTCCATGGTTAGCAATATATATGCCAAATTTTACCTTGTTGTTCAAACTATCACCAAAATTAATAATAAATCAGTCCTTAAAAACATATTATTCGGAGTAAAAAATATTCCACTGAATAATACTGTTCATAGAGTTCTAGACGGGAGAAGAGGATTTGTGATATAGCATTGAAACATCCTATGAAATTTTTTGATAATTTCTGATCTTAGAATTCTATTACAGGAATATTTCTCCTAAAAGAAGTAATGAAATACAGGATTAAGACACAGTTCTTAAAAAAGCCTGAAAAAACCATGGATTAATCTCAGGTTCCTGTCCCGCGCGCGCATTTCCATTTATTTATTTATATCTCCCTCTCCAACCTCCATATAGAAAATGATGGAAAAGTAAATATTTTTTTTCCATTAGAGAAGTTTTGAAAAAAAGCATTGTCGCGCGCATTGCGAGGGGTAACTTTTTGTTTCTTTTTTACCCCTCGTACTATTAGTCTTAGTTCAGTAATTAGGGGTAAGTTTTTGATTGTTTCTGACCCCTCACTCATTTAGAGTGTATACTCGATTTCGATAACACATATCTCTATAGTAGATTCTTATGGTACCTTCCTTCCTACTCCTATTCCATAGATGGTATCCAAATCAGGTATACAGGTAATAACCGTCCATTAGCCGTCTCCCGTCGTTTGGCCCGTTTATCCCCCGTTGGCTCATTGTCCCCGTCGTTTCCCCCCGTCCCGTCGTTTTCCCCGTCGTCCGTCGTTGGTTGGTTGGTTGGGATTTGAACCCCAAACCAAGTGGAGATATCACCCGATCTCCCCTTTTTTTCTTTACGGATACATTCGCTGAAATGTTTCCCATCTAGAGATATCTCCAACCGCGCAGCCCCTTTTTTGTGCAGCTGGTTCCATGTTTTGAAAAACGCGTGCTAAGATTCTCTCAGCGTAGGGCTTACCATCTGTTGCTCCCTGAGTTCAGTTAGAAATTTATACGTGTCTTGCGATTTGATGTTTGGAGTAGTTGATGATGGATACTTTGTTGTCTCCTAAGCAACAGAAAATCTATCTGAAGCTACTGAAATTAGACATAAAGGCTGCGGAGGCATACAGAGGTGCTTTAAAAGTACTAAGAGATCGCGAAAACCCCGATAGATTTTCACAATCTGCCAACTCCCTAAGGGAGGTTACCGATTTAATTTCTCGGAAAGTGGCAATACCTCAGGAGGCAAAGCAGGACACTCTTAAGAAGAAACTAGAAAAGCAGTTTGTGGAAAAGCCAGAGTTACTGCCTTCACCAGCGGGGGAGAAAACCAGAACACTTATTAGAGAATGGGGAGAGCTGCACGCAAATTTCTTCACTGCCATAGCCCATCATGGAAAAGAAGTAGGTGAAGAGGAGTTTTCCAGTAAGTTATCAGTGTTTGAATCGATATTGGTGCAGTTTCTGAAACCGACACCTGAAACACTAGAAGAGTTAGACTCACTATTGGTTGTTCAATCTCCCATGAGAGAGGACATCAGAAAACTAGCAGAACTCCTTATACATCCGACTCATGTTGACTACTTCTTCTCCAGGCTGACTTGGCTAGACTGGCTCTTGCCTCTCAAAGAACACAGATTCTTTTCTGAACCCCCTGAGGGCCTCGAAGAAGGCGGCTATATTCTGTTCCCCGCATGGCCATTATCAAAATATCTGATCAAAATTGCAGGACAAAGGCCGAGAGAAGTCATGGACATAATAAAGAGCATGAAGGAAACGCACAATTTTAGAGTGCACATTGCATTAATAGATTGCGCTCTCCAAATGCCTTCTTCGATTTCAAAAGAAATAATTCCCCTTATGAAAAAATGGATGATCACTCCACATTTGCAGTTTATACCTGAGAAATTCGGGAATCTGGTCATCAAACTAAACAATGAAAGAGAAGCGGAATCTGCTTTGGATTTGCTAGAAACTATTTTGGATGTCGACCACCAAGATAGAAGAAGTGACATTCCGTTAAGAGAGGCTCAGCCACATTTCAATCTGTGGGCATATAAACAGATTTTGAATAAGGTTGTTACTGTGATTCTTGAAAGTCAACCACGTGAAGTTATCGAAATACTTCTTAGAAAATTGTCGAAGGCGATTGAATTGGAGAGACCTGGTGAAAGGTCCCACTATGGTGACTATTCCCATGTCTGGAGGCCCGCAATCGAAAATCACACACAAAATAGAGAAGATCGAGATGTGAAAGATCTTCTAGTGAGTGCTATCAGAGATAGTTTGGAAACAATACAGAAAAGTAACGCGGAAAAGTTCAGAAGTTGTTATCGGTTACTCTCCGAATTCAAATACGCCATCTTCAGAAGGATGGAATTACATTTCATGAGAATGTTTCCAGACTTGCTTAAAGAGGAAATTCAAAACAGCCTATCCAATAGAACAAACTCTGAGGATGTGCGTGTGTGGCACGAATACTATCACTTGTTACGAGAGCAGTACTCAGAGCTTCCTGAAAATCTCAAAGGAAACATCCTAAATTGGGTTGAAGAGGGACCTGATTTAGAAAGATTTGAATCGTGGTATAAAGAGAAAAGGGGGATGTTGCCCACCAAAGAAGAAAAGGACGCTTATAAGGCCAGCTGGCAGATGGGCTATTTATCTGCTATTAAGGATTTTATTCCTCCGAAATGGAAAGAGAGATGGAACGAGTTAATAGCCAGATACGGAGAACCTGAACACCCAGATTTTCATGTTTACATAGGACCTGTATCGTGGGGTTCAAAATCTCCTCTAACAAAAGAGGAGATTAGGACAAAGTCCCTTCAAGAACTCATAAGCTACCTTAGGACGTGGAAGCCATCCAAAGATTTTCTTGCTCCCTCGCGGGAGGCATTAGGTGGAATTATGAGCGAAATAGTCAGCGAAGATCCATCACACTACATCGAGATATGTCAAGAATTAAAAACACTGTTTCCTGTTTACATTTATTCTTTTATAGAAGGCTTTACGAAGGCAATAAAGAAGGAAAACAGTTTCGATTGGAAACCAGTGATCTCATCCTGCAGGGATGTTCTGATCACTCCAGAACAAGCCAGAATCTTACGTGAAACAAATGCTGACCATGATTGGAAAAGCGTTAAACGAGGAATCACTGATCTCTTGAAAGAAGGTCTAGATAGCAAGATTGCAGCACCGCCATCCGAACTCAGAGAAGCCATATGGGAACTGGTGGAGATTCTTCTTCAGGACGATGAACCCAATCTAGCTTTTGAGAAGGAATATGGCGGAGAGAACATGGATCCGGTTACTCTTTCCTTAAACACTGTAAGGGGTAAAGCTATGCATGTTCTTATTCACTATGCTTTGTGGTGTGCAAGATGTTTGAATCTGTCAAAGAATGAAGACAGGATGGTTCCAGAAGTCAAGGAACAACTTGAGAATATGCTGAATCCTGAGTTTGAGCCTACCAAGACCGTTAGAGCAGCCTATGGGTTATATTTACCCAATTTGTTCTATTTGAACAAAGTTTGGGCGCAGGAGCATATATCAAACATTTTCCCAAAGGATGCGGAATATAGACCTCTGTGGAGAGCTGCATGGGAAGCTTATGTAGTTTATTGTAGTCTTTTTATCGATGTCTATAAAGAGATCCGTGACCAATATAGAATTGCACTTGACAAGTTGGATAGTCCAAAGATCACGACCAATGCTAAGGAAAAGCTCTCAGAGCATCTAATGGTAATTTATCTATGGCAGATAGAAGGATTAGAAAATGGCTCTCCAATAAATGCATTTTTCAGAAAGGCACAACCAGAGATAAGGAGACGTGCAATATGGTTCATCGGAAGGACGCTGGAACAAGTACCGAAAAGCGATTTAGACAAGGAAAGGAAGGACAGAATCATTAAGCGAAGTATGGATTTGTGGGAATGGAGAACACAAGAAACAAAGAGAGTAGATAGGCAAACAAGAGACAAGTCTGTCCAAGAACTCAAGTGGTTCGGAATGTGGTTTGTTCACAGTCCTTTTGACAAAGCCTGGGCCATAACCCAATTAGATAAGACGCTTGAATTAACAGAAGGAGAAATTGAATTTGCAGATGACGTGATAGACAGCTTTCGGAACTACATCGAAAAACACTCTCTAGAAGTGTTAAAGGCACTGACTTTGCTTGTGAAAGGAGATAAGCGAGGCCTTCTGGTGAGCATGTCCAAAGAAAGAATTAGAGAATTAATAGAAACTATAATCAAAGAACATCCAACTGAGGAAACCATGAACTCAGTGAATGAACTAGTTGATTGCATAACAAGAAGGGGGCATCATGAATTCGCGATATTCTTCAGAAAATGAGAAATCCATTGACAGACTTGAGGTCCATATGTTAGATGGCCGTGCTCTCTGCTACACTATTAAGGGTGTTGCACCTGTAAGCATGCTTTATTCCAATGAAGAAGTTCTCCTGTAACCGTCTTCTTTTATGCCTACAACAAAATCGCCTACAAGCAATGAAAGGCTAATAGAAAAATGACCTAGCTTAGTAACGAATATTAAAAACTATATAAAACAAAACTGGAGACATCTCCCGCCAAATCCCCATTTTTTCAAGTATATGGGTGCAAGTTTTATATGATTTCTTTCTAATCTCTGAAATGGGAGGGATATAGAATGGATTCTTTTGACATTATGGTTGGGGCTTTAAGTTTCAATGTAAAGATAAACGAACGAGACCTTGGAGGTTTAGTGAGTTAATCACTGATGACCACACATTCATAGATAACTCCGAAGATGTCTATAAAAATATGAAAGAGGGTTGGAGAGAGTTCTTTGAGAATCATCCTTATTACCGGAACGTATTCACTTCCGTAACAGTCAAAGACAATGCTGTTGTTATGGTTGGTTATTCTACCTGCTCTAATGAGCCATGACTAAATGGTCCAAACTTGTGAACTGCCAAGATACACGGTGGATTTGCCTCCGAATGGAGAGTACATTGGCTGAACCGAAGGTAGCGCGTGCTCTGGATTATGCACATGTTGACTAAGCAGCGCGTGCAGTCATCCGTGTGTCCGCATTATCAGAACACAAAAAACTTGCAAGGGTCATCCATTATCTGAATGTTACTTCGTCTTTCATCTCTTTCGCCAGCTCAGCCAGTAGTTTCTTCTGGTGTCGGCTGAGTTTCGTGGGTGTTTTAACGATGACCCTGATAAACTGATCTCCTCTTCCCCACCCATGCAAGTGTGGTACGCCTTTCTGTCTTAGCCTGAACATTGTGCCAGTCTGAGTCCCAAGGGGGATTTTGAGCCTTGCTTTCGCGCGCGCAAAGACATGAGAAAACTCTTATAGTGGTCGCACAAAGACGTGTAAAAAGTGATTTATTATGGAGTTTCAAGAACATTTCAAGATGACGGACGGCTTTGACTTGTTCTGTAGGCGCTGGAGAGCCGTTGGAGAGATGAAGAAATCGGTTTTATGCATACATGGCATAGGAGGGCATTCTGAAGATTTCAGAATTATGGGACAAGATTTGGCCCAAGATGGAATCGAAGTTTATGCATTAGATCTCAGAGGTTTCGCTAACTCAAAGGAAGAAGCCCTACCGAGAGGAGACACAAGCGACTTCAATAGGCACCTACAAGATGTGGACGAAGCAGTAGACTTCGTACGCAAGAGACACCCCAAGAACAAAGTCTATATGTTTGGCTACAGTCTAGGTGTACTGTACATTCTTCGGTATTCTGCAAATCATCCAGATTCCCTTGACGGAATAATACTTGCAGCGCCTTTCTGGGTGGGATTCATGCCTCGAAGATTTCGCATTAAAATCCCTTTTATGTGCCGCTTTGCGCCTAAGACGTTCTATGACTCATACAAGAATTGGTCCCATGACTTTAAAGAGAGCGAAGAGGGCAAAATCATACGTCAAGATCCTCTGTACACAACAAAGCGCAGTTGGCGCTGGTTAGGCGGTGTAAAGAGAACTTTGAGCGATAAAGCATTGCAGAATACGTCGCAGATAGAGAAACCTACTCTGATAATTCTGGGTGAGAAGGATGACATTAGCATCCGCAACGGGGCCAATCAACTCCTTGAAAGTTTGGCAACGAAAGATAAGTCAATTCAAACCTTCCCAGACGCAGACCATCTTTTTTATGACGCCTTCTTACTCGGCAAGACAACTGCCAAGCATGACCCAGCAAAAAGAAAGCAAGTGATTTCAGCAGTTAAGGATTGGCTAAAGACCCATTAAGCTCATGTAACAAAGTTAATTCCATTTTTAGTGCGGGGGGGGATTTGAGCCCCATACCAAGTGGAGATATCACCCGATCTCCCATCTTTTTATACTTGTTATCAGCGATCTGAATCGAAGAGCAGCTCCAACCGCTTTCTCCTCCCTTGGAAAGAGGGATGGGTTATAGAGCTGCCGTTTCCTTTGCACTTAGCCCTGAAATACTCCAAGACCGAAATGAGGGCTTCTGGGGTAGTAGCTTTGGCGCTCGCCCAGTCTGCCAAGTATTCGTTTCGCCGCATAACAAAGCTCAGCACCAGCATCATGAAAGCGAATTGGGCGATCGCATACACCGTGGGGATTATTGCGAAGTAGGCGAGCAGGAAAGCGAATGCCCATGTCACCAACGACGCCAACACTACTTCCCTGACATACCTGAAACGATACTTTATGTGTGCAAGCTCATGACCAAAAGTCGCCGCGTTTTCAGTCAGGTGAAGTTCATCGATCATGAATGAGGGAAAATAGATAGTGCCTGAGAACAGATTTGTGAAGGGCCCCGTGACTGAGGGATTATCGGTTAGGTAGATAGGCTTGTCGTATTCCATGCCCAGTCTCTTGGCTATTTGCGACCTGTTCTCCAAATAGTACTCTGTCGGTTTGTGCTTTCTGTTGTAACGAAAATTGCTAACAATTTGTCCAGTCGTACCAGCAATCAAATGGACGAAATGGTACGCCATTATCTCCACAAACAGCAGATAGACAAAGACAAGCGCATACCGCGCAGTCAAGGGAATGAAGAACAATAGAGCGGTGCCCAAGAAGGCACTCAGAATCAAGACGCCGACAAGAGAGAACAGCCAGAGCCTGAAGGTGAGGTAAAAGCGTTTCAGCTCTTTTGTCAAAGCTATTTTCGCCACTCTCACTTCACCTCCTCGACCGCTTCGGCAATTTCATTAAGAACTTCCGTCAGCTTTGGCGTCGGCGAGCAGAGTCTCACCGCGACCCCACGCGATGAATCTTTCACGTTTGCTATTTCGTATTTGCAATCGACTAATCCCTTTTCTTGCAAAATGTCAAGATGATGCGAGACCAAGCGTGGGTGTTCCTTAACTGCCTCCGCTATCTGCTCGACGAATAAGGGCTCTGAGGCTTTGTTCAAGCAATGAAGTATGTTGAACCTTGCAGGATGCATCACCAGTTTGGCAGTGCCATCATCTACTATTCTCATAACTGTAAAGTAGTTACTGCGAGGTATAAGCCTTTCGGCATAGAAAAGTTGTTTCGGTAATCGTCTTTGGCGGGGCGGATTTGAACCCCATACCAAGTGGAGATGTCACCCACAAACTCCCGTTTTTTTTTGGTCGTTCATAAGGAAACGACGTACATTTGAATTCGATTTCTCCTTCACTTTTATTGTGACAAACCATCCGCCTAAGACATGGTTTCGCGCGCGCTTTATTATCGTGGCACAACCCATAGTTCAGGCTCTGGTTTCATATCTACGGTTGCAAAGAGGGCAAGCGCAGTAGCCCACCATACATCGTCATGTGTTCCTTTTGGATGCAAGAAGGCTATGTTCCCATCTTTTCGCAGCTCAAACCTTTCCACATTAAGCTCAGTCACATACTCACCTTGGTAAGGCTTGTTCCATTTAAAATATGGAAACCAAAATCGACCATTAATCATACGTTGCTTAAGCAAACTAGCCATCTCCTGTTTACGGGGCAAAGTGAAAGTTACTCCTTCCACATTATCAATTTCAGCATTAGTCATATCTTCAACGATATAGTCGCCTACACCCGTCATGTCCACGCGGATTTTGTTGAAGCCGCCCCAACGGTCCTGCAGAGCCTTAACATAACCGATCACAGCAGCATAACTTGTTTCCAAGGGCCAGATTTTCAAATGGCGCAACAGAAACTTACTATCAACATTTTCGATAACAACCAAAGCGCTATAATCTTGATGCTTGCCCAAATCTAAGCCTGCAAAAAATTCACCCTCATGATAACTCTCCCAACGAAAAAGCTCAACCTCAAAACCTAAAGTTTTCTGAGAGGCAATACATTTAGTTATAAGCGATTGACTTAACCATGCTGCCTCATCCTCAGCCCATTCAGCTTCCATCTCCCTTTTCCAACGCCACGGATCATCACCAAACTGACGGCGGATTTTCTCAAGTGTACCCTTATCTAATGGTCCGTTAGGCTTCATGCTTTCCCGCCAAGTAACATGGCTACGGGCGAAGTCTCCATAATCCTTATGATTAAAAATTTTGTAAAAAACCGAATCCGTGTTCCAAGGTGTGCTGCTGATTAAGACCTTGCCTTTAGTCGTGCTTATCGTGAACAAAATAGCCGTGTACAAATCCTCATCTCTAGGCGTATGATTAGCTTCATCCCAAAAAATGCAGTCTAACGTAGGGCCTCTGATTGTTTCCGGGTTGTTTGGAAAAGCCTCAATTACGCTGCCATTATAAAAGTATAATACTGTGCGTTGCGGTTTAGGACAAATCTGGTTTGGAAGCCTCCTCAAGAAAAATCGTATTCGCCTTATCACCAATTTTGATTGACGCCAGCCCGGAGCCACAATGCCAATGTAAGCTCCTGGATGAGTTAAAGCATAATTCAACAAGAGACCAGAAGCTGTAAAACTTTTTCCACTCTGGCGATTCCATCGCATAGCCGTAAACTGATTATTTTCAAACTTTTCCGCAAGATCCATCTGATAAGCTGTAAGCTTAAAACCCACTACCTGCTCAAAAAACGTAACAGGATCCTCACTGAGTCTCTCTCGTTCTTCTTCAACCTCAGCCCAAACTCCACTAAGCTTCTCCTCAAAAATGTCTAGACGAGAAGAACGATTCTTAGGACGCATGGTCCTTGGCTTTTTGAAGCTCAACAATCTTTTTATCCATCTCCAAAAGCCGCGCCTCAATTTCCACCCACCTCTCAAACTTTTCTAACACACTATCATAAGTTTGAACAGTATCAACCAAAATACGTAAACGCTGTAACTCCAACTTATCTTGACCAGGCTCACGAAGAGCCTCAATAGCACCGGCTAAAATCTTCACAGCCTCCTCATGCGTCAAAATATCCTTACTCGCAATTGCAGTTGTGGTTGTGTGACTGTTTTTCTGCTTCAACACCACAACTCCCAACCGTTTCAGCTTCATTTCTATGGCTCTAGGCTTACGTCCTAACTCTTTGCTCAGCACTTGAAAGTCATGTATGCCTTTCTTACACAAGT
>Ga0315551_10003128_pt1 | contig 11845 bp, 8 predicted proteins | sample SalMarSW160290MG_FD_203678 | JGI IMG/M metagenome (GOLD analysis project Ga0315551, IMG submission 203678) | Salt marsh sediment microbial communities from the Plum Island Ecosystem LTER, Massachusetts, United States - Salt Marsh Sediment SW1602-90 ... | reverse complement strand
AGTTCAACAAAGAAGGTAGTCCCTTTGCCCGGTTTGCTCTTGGCGTATATCTTGCCGCCGTGTTCGGTTACGATGCCGTGACAGACGCTAAGCCCCAACCCGGTGCCGCCTCTTTTTGTCTTGGTGCTGAAAAAGGGGTCGAAGATCTTTTCCAGGTTTTCTTCGGGAATGCCGGGGCCGTTATCAGCAAATGTAACCCTGAGATACCCCTTCCTTTCCTCAGTCTTGATGGTCATCTTTCCGCTGCCGTTTGCCTCGGTTATAGCCTGTTCGGCATTTAGAATGATGTTGAGGAAGACCTCCTGTATCTGGTGAAAATCGAGCATTACCTCGGGGAGTTTGGGAGCGAGGTCGGTTGTGACTTCAATATTGCTGGTTGTTAGTTCGTAAGCCCTCAGTTCCAGGGCGCTTTCTAAAATTTCATTTATGTCTGAATATTGCTTGTTGGGCTGGCGGCGGCGGGCAAAGGTGAGTAGATTCTGGACCACCTTGGCGGCTCTTTCGGCTTCGGTATAGATTCTTTTCAAATCCTGGGCCACTTCCTGGTCGGAGCTTTTTCTGAGCAGCCGCTGGGAGAAGCCCAGTACGCCGGTGAGGGGATTGTTTATCTGGTGGGCAATACCGGCTGCCAGTTCGCCGATAGCTGCCAGCCGGCTGGAAAGGTGAAGCTCTCTTTGTAACTCCTGCTCCCTTCCCTCCGCCTGCTTACGCTCGGTGATATCGACCCAGTTTTCCAGGAAGTGAATCAGTTTCTCCTCATGTATTACCGGTGCCGAGTTGTGCACCACCCAGAATCGCTCGCCGTTCTTCTTCTGGAAAATGCGCTCTCTTCGGTTGCCGCCGGTGGCCAGGGCCTTTTCGAGGCCGGCCTGCATTTCATTTCTATATTCCTCGGGCCACCACGGGTGCGGAGCTTTGCAGCCGGCAATTTCGTCCAGGGCAAAGCCGGTTAGCTTTGTAAAGGATGGATTTACATATTTTATTGAAGTGTCTGGATTGAGGACTAATATCGGGTTCGGTGAGCTTTCCAGCAGGCCGGAGCTGAATTCCTGGCTCTCTCGCAGCTGCTCTTCTGCCTTTTTGCGCTCGGTGATTTCAAGTCTCACCTCGACTATGCCCGTGACGCTGCCGTCGGCATCTTGCGTGGGATAGGCTTGTATAAGCCATATCCTGCCGTCGGGGGTGGTTATTTCCGCTTGCTGGGGTTTGCCGGTCTGGCGGGCTTTGGCTACCGGGCAGCCTGCGCAGGGTGTGTCACGCTGGAGCCATATCTCGTAGCAATGCCGTCCCAGCAGCTGTTGATAAGTCATTCCAACTGATTCTGCCGCCGCTTTGTTGGTCCATATAATCCTGTGTTCAGTGTCCTGGTATGCCACCAGTTCTGACATGCTGTTGAGAATGGCCGTTTTTTCCTGTTCGGCCCTTTTAATTAAATCCTCCATCCGCTTGCGCCCGGTGATATCGCGACACACGCAGAAGTCCAGCTTCTGCCCGGCGAACACGGCTCCGTTGACGCTGATTTCGACGTCCATGATTGAGCCGTCCTTGCGGCGGTGATGGGTCTCCAGGTGGAGGCCGGCCTCGTCAACATTCCGTCCCATCTCGAGCAGTTCCTCGCGTGACCATTTTGTATCCCAGTCCCAGGTGTGGAGTTCGCGGACTTCGGCGGGGGTATAGCCGAGCATCTCGGCGAATTTCTGATTTGCTTCATATACTTTGGCGTTTTCATCAACGACAACTATACCGTCCAGGGACTGGTCGAGCAGGATACGCCGGCGGGTGGCTTCATCAGCCAGCGCCTGCTCGGCCTTTCTTTGCTCGGTGATGTCATGCCCAACAGCTAGTAGTCCGACAGTATCGCCATTTGCGTCTTTCAGGGTCTTATCGTACCACTCGATTTCAAGCTCACGCCTGTCTTTGGTAACAATAGGATTGACGTTGCCTTGCGTCTGGATATCGCCTAATGCTTGCGTGAACAAATTCCGGATACCTTCTCGGTATCGCTCAGGCAAGAAGATGTCAAACCATTCCTTTCCTTTTACTTCCTCTAGGCTGTAGCCTGATATCTCATGCATGTATGGGTTGAATTCAACAATAAGGCCGTTAGTATCAAGTATCAGCACTATGGCCTGTGCGGTATTGAATACGCTTTGGGCAAAGTCCCGCTCGCGGCGCAATGCCTCCTCGGCCTGTTTGCGCTCGGTGATATCCCTGGCGATGGTAATTTGGCCTATAATATTGCCCGAAGCATCCTTTAGAGTACTGGTGCTTAGTTCGCCGGGAAACTCGGAGCCGTCTGACTTAAGCAGGGTGCATTCTATGCCTCTAGTAGTTCCCTCTTTCAGGGCTTTTAGCATTTTACTGCTTATCTTTTTATGGTCGCGGGGAGCGGAAAGTTCCAGAGCGTTTTTGCCCAGCATCTCATCCTGGGAGGCGAAGCCGTGCATCTGGACGGCTTTTTCGTTGACCTTGATGATGGTGCCGTTAAGAGTGACTAGCACTATGCCATCGGTGACCGAATCGAACATTCTTTCCAGTTTTTCTTCGTTCTCCCGTAAAGCCTCTTCCATTTGTTTGCGCTCGGTGATATTGTGGGCCACCTCCAGGCAGGAGACGACTTCTCCCTTGGCGTCTCTGATGGGATTGGCCGTAGTCTCCCAGAAGGTAACCTCTCCCGAAGGCGCTAATATCTTCCTCTCCGCGGTATGGGCCTTGCCATCCTTGAAAGCCCTTTCCAGGGGGCAGCCATCGCACACCTCGTCTCTACCTGCGTAAACCCGGTAGCATTTCTCTCCAAGGCGGTCACCATAAAGTCTCCTTGGCGGCTCATTCTGATAGATAATGTTATAGTCTTTATCCAGTATATTGAGACCGTCTTCCATGGCATCTATTAGTGATTGCAGTTTGTTCTTTTCGGCTTGAAGCGCTTCCTTAGCCTTCTTTCGCTCGGTGATTTCTAATACCACTTCTACTATGCCAGTCACGCTGCCGCTGGCATCTTGTGTAGGATAGGCTTGAACGAGCCAAACCCTGCCGTCGGGGGTGGTTATTTCTGTCTCCTGGGGTTTGTCGGTCTGGCGGGCTTTGGCTACCGGGCAGCCTATGCAGGGTCTGTTACCCTGGGCCCATACCTCATAGCAATGCCGCCCCACCAGCTGCTCATGGGTCATATCCACTGATTCTGCCGCCGCTTTGTTTGTCCACATAATCCGGTGTTTGGGGTCCTGGAATATCACCAGCTCTGACATGCTGTTGAGAATTGCCGTTTTTTCCTGTTCGGCTTTTGTGACTGCCTCTTCCATCTGCTTGCGTTCGGTGATATCCCTGATAATTATTTCATCGGCAACGCGTTCTTCGTATTCGGTCAGGGCGGCGTTTATTTCTATGTCCCGGACTTTGCCGCTTTTGGTTACTGCCTTAATCTCATAGATTTGGGGTACCTCTTTGCCGGCTATTCTGGCCCGGTACCTTTCCAGGGTTAGCTCCCGGGATTGGGGGGTGAGTATTTGGGTAAAGGGCATGCCCTGCAGCTCTTGTTCGCTGTAGCCGGATATACTAATCAGGGCGGTGTTTACCATCTTGAAAACTCCGTCCTGAATGATTGCTATGCCGTCGGCGGCATGCTCGATAAGATTAAAATATTTGTCTCCGGCTAACTTTCCCGGCCCTGTCTCCCAGAATGGCTGTTCAGCCTGCTTGGGCTTGGTTGCCGGTGCTTCTAATTCGGCCACCGGTTCGCGTAACTCTGTTCCTTCACTGGTGAGCTTCTCTTTCTTCTTCTTGTAAGCCTTTTTCATTTCTCACCTCCGAGTGGTACGGAGAAAGTTTTAGGCGATACTAGTGATGCCTGATTTATCGGAAGGGCCTTTAGCTAAAGCCTGCGCCATTGCTTCACTCCTGGCTTGGCCGGTGTTTACTGCCTTTTGTTTTTTGATTTCCCTCGTTGATGAGGCTATCAAAATCGGTAGCTGGTAAACTGGCGGCAACAGATTCGAATATTTTGCGTAATACCTCCTGGCTCTCCTCCAGCGCCTCCTCCAGCCGCTTGTGCTCGGTGGTCAGGGCTTCTAATTTAGCGGCTTTCCGGCGCAACCCTGCCAATTGACTCGTGACTTTTTCTTCTGGCTGATAAATTCTACTCATTTCTCACCTCCGGGTGATGCGCAGAAAATTGTGAACGGCGGTAATGATATCTGATTCGCCGAAAGGTTTATTCATAACTCCGAAAGGTCCCTGTGATAAAGCTCGCGCCATAATATCGCTATCGGGATAGCCGGTTATGATGGTTACCGGTAGTCTGGGCTTGACGGCTTTTATCTGGTGAAAGAGTTCAGCCCCGTCCATCCCCGGCATTTTCAGGTCTAGGAAAGCCAGGTCTAAATCCTGCTGTTTTACTACTTCTAAGGCGCTGGCTGCAGTTTCGGTGGTTATTACCCGGTGGCCTAACTCCTCCAGGGTATCCTTAAATAGCAGGCGGACTACCTCTTCATCATCAACGACCAAGATGTTTGCCTTTTCTTTGGCAGAATTTTTCTTTAGCCACTTATCGATTGAGGTGGTGGCAAACCGCCACTGGCGGCCCACTTTGGTTGCCGGGATTCTGCCTCGTTCCAGTAGTCTATAGATGGTTTTTTCGGTTACCCGCAGGTAATCAGCCACTTCCCCAACAGTCATAAGCTTGGCCATGTTTTTTTCCTTTCCTCGACATCAACACTTACTTAAGGTTAATTAGTACCCTTATTGGGTAGTAATGACCATTATTGTACATTACAGTCTATCATAGTCCATATTGATGTCAAGATGGATTATCTTAACTTTTGTTACCAATGTACTAGCCCGCATGGGGGATAGACTAATGTTTATAGGTTGTGGTTAATCTTTACCAGGGGTGAAAGTAGGGGGGATGAGTGGCTTGGCTCTGTAGCGGGTTCGTTTAGCCTCGGAAGTACCGGTTGTCCTGAGGTTTAAGAAGTCCAGTTCGTATTCCTCAATCAGTCCCTCGGCAGCGAAGCTGAAGTACTGGTTACCGCCAATTATGATGTGGTCCAGGACCTTTATCTGCATGATGTTGCCGGCAAAGACTAAACCTCTGGTTACCTCTTTATCGTAGCGGCTTGGCTCGGGGTCGCCGGAGGGGTGGTTGTGGACGAAAATCAGCGAACCGGCGTTTTGCTTGATGGCGTTTTCCATGACCTCACGCGGGGAGACGGAGCTGCTGTCTACCGTGCCTTCAAAGAGGTCGGCGGTATCGATAATCTGGTTCTGCGTGTTCAAATATAGAACCTTGAATATCTCTTTCTTGAGGTCTCGCATGGAGTGATAGAGATATTCAAAAATCTCTTTGGCCGATGTGTACGCCGGCTTATCCACTATCTGCTGTTTGAGAAATTCGGTGGCTACTTCCCGCACCAGTTTTATACCGAAGGCGCTGTGAGGACCAATGCCTTCTATCCGTTGTAGCTCTTGGGGGGAGGCGGAGAGCGCCCCCCGCAGGGTTTTGAATTTTTTGAGGACCTCTTTAGCCGGTTGTTTGCAGTCCTTGCGGGGCGCGCCCAGGGTCAGGAGCAGTTCGATGATTTCGTAGTCGTGGAATCCGGCCAGTCCTGACTTTAAGAACTTTTCCCTTAACCTTTTTCTATGTCCGGTTGCCGGGTCTTTCTGTGTCATCGGTCGGCTCCTCAGCTGGCAGTTGCAGGCTGTCTAAAATCTCCTGGGCTTTCTGGCGGTAACCATAAGCCACCATTATCCGGCAGGGGAGGCTGGAAACGCCCATGAATGATACGGTGTCCTGGGGGTTAATCATGGCCGGGATGCCGTTTTGAATGAGGATGTCTGTCCATATCTCGGCGGTTAGCTGGTCGGGGGCGGTGGTGAGTAGCTCCCACTTTTTCTTTTTCTCAGCCATTGGTCTCTACCTTTAGCCCTTCCTCCCCCACCAATTCTACCAGATGCTGGTGGAGTTGGGGACAGTAGTTGGTGTATATGTTGGACATCTTAAGGTTGATAGTCTTTTCCCCGTTGATGACGCACAGGTTTACCTCATCTTCGCCGGGGAAGCGGCGCAGGATGTCCACCAGTTTGTTAAGGCGGGCGGTATCGCTGGTCTTATCGCTGGTCTGGCTTAAGTTTATTACCAGCCGGTGCTTCCGGGGTGGAGGTGGCGGGGGTGCTTCCGGCTCTTTAACTGCTACTGGTGGCTCGGGTGGGGAGGAATCCAGCTCATAGCGGCGCACGTTATCACAGCTTAGCTGTACCTGGTCTTCCCTCATTCTTACTTTGCCTTCCACCAGCAGTATGTTGCCTTCCTGCCAGAGGTCTCTGGTATCGGCATAGACCTTGGGCCAGACCATTACCTCCAGTCTACCGTCCAGGTCTTCCAGCACGGCGCTGGCAAAGGGGCGCCGGTCTTTGGTAAAGGAGTTGTGCACCGATGCGACCATTCCGGCTACCGGTATGCTCTGTCCCACCAGCTCGGCATCAATGTGGCCGCAGAGGAAGGCGTTGCCCGCCGCTGCTTTGCCGGCAAAGGCGCTGAAAGGGTGCTCGGACAGGTATACTCCCATAAGTTCCCTCTCCCAGCCCAGTTTTTCCTTGGTGGTGAATTCGGCGGGGGGAAGGTCAAGACTGGGGAGGGGTGCCGAAACCTCCTCACCCCACAGGTCAAACATGGTGGATTGGCCGGTCTCCTTTAGCCGTTGTTCCCGCTGGGCTAGAGACAGTATACGGCTGACGTGGTGGAGCAGGGTGCCGCGGTCGCCCAGGCAGTCCAGGGCACCGGCTTTAATCAGGCTTTCCATCGTCCGCCGGTTCATGCCCCGCAGGTCAACCCGGCGGCAGAAGTCTTCGATTGACTTGAACTGTCCATCCTTCTGGCGCTGGGCGACCAGCGGCTCTACCGCTCCCACGCCCACGTTCTTGATGGCGTTCAGCCCGAAGCGGATGGCCGGGGTGTTGTCCTCGCCATCGGTTTCTATGGAGAAATTTACCTGGCTGTGGTTTACATCCGGCGGCAGTACTTTAATGCCCAGACGGCGGCACTCAGCGACGGCGGTGGCTACTTTCTCCAGCTGGTCGGTATGGGTTACCAGGAAGGCGGTGATATACTCCGCCGGGTAGTTTGCCTTGAGGTAGGCGGTCTGGTAGGCGATGAGGGCGTAGCTGAAGCTGTGCGCCTTGTTGAAGGCATAGCCGGCAAAGGGTTCGATGAGGGCGAAGACCTCGTCGGTGACATCGGCGGAATAGCCCAGCTTTTTGGCGCCGCTGACGAAATTACGCTTCTCCTTTTTCATCACCGCGGCAATCTTCTTGCCCATCGCCTTGCGGAAGATGTCGGCCTGACCCAGGCTGTAGCCGGCGAAGGTCTGGACGATGAACAGCACCTGGTCCTGGTAGACAATTACCCCGTAGGTCTCTTCTAAGATACTTGCCAGCGCCGGGTGGGGGTAGCGGATAGGCTCCAGACCGTGCTTGGCTTTGATAAAGGTGGGGATGTGTTCCATGGGGCCGGGGCGGTAAAGGGCAATCATGGCGGCAATATCGCTGAAGTTGGTGGGCTTAAGGTCTTTAATATAGCGACGCATGCCGGCTCCCTCCAGCTGGAAGACGCCCGCCGTTTCTCCTGAAGCCAGCAGGTTAAAGGTCTTGGCATCGTCCATGGGGATGTTATGGAGGTCGATATCAACGCCGCGGCTCTGGCCGATAATCTCCCTGGCTTTGCCCAGGATGGTCAGGTTAGCCAGGCCGAGAAAGTCCATCTTGAGCAGCCCGATGCGGGCAATGTCCTCCATGGTGAACTGGGTCATCACCCCGGCTTCACCGTTGCCTTTGCTGACCCGCTGCAGGGGGACGTATTTGGTGAGCGACTCTTTGGCGATAACAACGCCGGCGGCGTGGGTGCTGGCGTGACGGGAAACACCCTCCAGCTTGCGGGCAGAATCAATCAGGTTGTGGATGATTTTGTCATCTTCATAGATGGCGTGCAGTTCACTGTTTTCCTCCAGGGCGCGCTCCAGGGTCATGCCCGGCCGGAAGGGGACCAGTCTGGCGACGCGGTCAACATCGCTGTAGGCCATAGCCAGCGCCCGTCCCACGTCCCTCAGGGCAGCCCTGGCGCCTAAGGTACCAAAGGTGATAATCTGGGCGACGTGGTCCTGGCCGTATTTCTGCGAAACGTAGGCGATGACCTCGTCGCGGCGGTCATCCTCGAAGTCCAGGTCTATATCGGGCATCTCCTTGCGCTCTAAATTGAGGAAGCGTTCGAAGACCAGCTTGTTCTCCAGAGGGTCGACCTCGGTGATGCCCAGACAATGCAGGACGATGCTGGCGGCGGCGCTGCCCCTCACCCCGAAGAGAATGCCGTGCTCTTTAGCGTAGGTGATGATATCCCAGACCACCAGGAAGTAGTTGGCGAAATGGGTCTGTTTTATTACCTCCAGCTCGTAGTCCAGGCGCTGTTTTATTTCGGGGGTGGGCTGGGGGTAGTACTGAGACAGGCTCTGGTGGCAGAGGTCGGCCAGAAACTGGTCAGCGGTCTTATCCTGGGGTAAATCTATCTCAGGAAGGTGGAGGCGACCAAACTCAAGCTTCAGGTTGCACATTTCGGCGATGTGCCCGGTATTTTCCAGGGCCTGGGGGATATCCTGGTAAAGCTCTGCCATCTCCTGTGGGGTCTTGAAGTAGTAGAAGTCGCCAGCCATCTTTATTCTTTTCTCATCGTAGATGGAGGAGTTGGTGCCGATACACAGCAGTAGGTCGTGGGAGGCGGCATCCTCGCGGTGGAGATAGTGAACATCGTTGGTGGCTACCAGGGGTATGTCCAGTTCGTCGCTCATGGGGATGAGCGTCTGGTTTACCCGCTCCAACTCAGCGATAGGGTGCCTCTGTATTTCCAGATAGAAATCGCCGAAGGTCTGTTTGTACCAGAGAGCCGTCTGCTTGGCCTCCTCAAGCCGCCCCTGAAGGATGAGCTGGGGAATCTCTCCGCCCAGACAGGCGCTTAAGGCAATAAGACCCTCATGATGTTGCTCCAGAAGCTCCTTGTCCACCCGGGGGCGGTAGTAGAAACCTTCAAGATTTGCCTTGGTGGTGAGTTGGATTAAGTTGTGGTAGCCGGTCTGGTTTTTGGCTAATAGAACTAAATGGCGGTGGTTTCTATCGCCGGCCTCGCGCCCGAAGCGGCTGTTGGGAGCGACGTAGACCTCGCAGCCGATAATGGGTTTTATGCCCGCTTCTTTGGCAGCCAGGTAGAACTGGATGGCGCCGTACATAGAGCCGTGGTCGGTTATGGCCAGGCTGTCCATGCCCAACTCCCTGGCTCTCTCCACCAGCTGCGGGATGCGGCACATGCCGTCAAGCAGGCTGTATTCGGTATGAACGTGGAGATGGCTGAACATGGCTATCGCCTATTATAGCACAGGGTTTGTATGGGGGGATACGCTTTTAAGGAGCAATTCTCTCCTTTCCCCACCCCGTTTTTTTATCTTAACCCGCCCGCCGCCCTTATGGTAGGGCTAAAGCCCTTTTGCCCCACCCCTTTTTTGGGGAGTTATCCTCTTCTCCCCTCTGGGGGAGGGGCAAGGAAGTTTTAGAGGCGAAGCCTATGAGGGTGGGATGGGTGGGAAGAAAAACCTAGGTCAGGAAGAGGAGGGGATAGCTAACACTGTTATTTCCCGCCCTGAAAGTGTAAAATCTTAACCGAATGAAGATTCTGGGCATTATCGCTAAATGGGTGTTTATGCTATGCCTGCCTTTGCTGTTGTTCACCGCCAGCCTGGGCTGGGCGATAAACAGCCTCTGGCTCTATAACTACGGCTTTGAGAAGTACGGCATCAGCCAAGCTACCGGCCTGGATGAAACGGAGCTGGAGAAAGCCGCCGCCGGACTGGTCGGCTACTTTAACTCCGACGAAGAGTATATCAGTCTGACCGTAGTAAAGGACGGCGAGCCGTTTGAGTTGTTTAACTACCGTGAGATTGTTCACCTTAAGGATGTCAAGGGGCTGATATGGCTGGATTACCGGGTCCTGCTGGGGACGCTGGTTTATGCTCTGGCTTATGCCGGGGTCTGCCTGTTCTGGCGTAAGCCGGCTTACTGGCGGCATTTAGCTTGGGGGGTGGTGGGGGGTAGTGGTATAACTTTGGGGCTGATGCTGGCTCTGGGGCTGGGCAGTCTCTTCGGCTTTGATTCGCTCTTCTGGCAGTTTCATGTTATCAGCTTTACTGCCAACGATTTCTGGCTGCTTGACCCGACTAAAGATTACCTTAAGATGATGTTTGCCGATGGCTACTTCTACGATGTCGTCCTGTTCTGTGTGATGGGTGTAGCCGGGGCGGCGGTAATTCTGGGTGGGGTGGTGGGGGGTTGCCTGTGGTCTAGCCGAAGGCGGGCTAAGGCTTAACTAGCTGTATCTTTCTTCCTTCCAGGGGTCGCCGTGGTTGTGGTAGCCGTGGGACTCCCAGAATCCGGGTTTGTCCTTGTCGGTGAATTCAACGCCTGTTACCCACTTGGCGCTTTTCCAGAAATAGAGCCTGGGGACGGCCAGCCTCACCGGGTAGCCGTGCTCCGGAGTCAGCGGCTGGTTATTGTGTTTGACGGCGAGCAGCACGTCGGGCTGAAAGAAATCATTAAGAATAAGATTGGTGGTGAAGCCGCCCTCGGAGTGAACGGTGATAAACTTAGCCTCGGGCAGTATCTCGGTAAGCTCCTTTATCACGCTGGCGCCGACGCCCTCCCAGAGGTTGTCCATCTTTGACCAGCCGGTAACGCAGTGAATATCGGAGAAGACCTTTACCATCGGCAGCGACATGAACTCCTTATAGCTGAGCTTGCGTTCTTTTTCTACCATGCCGGAAATGGTGAAAGTCCAGCGGGAGCTGTCAATTTTGGGCACGCTGCCGTAGTGGAGAGCCGGCCACTGCTCGGTGAGTTTTTGGCCGGGGGGAACTCTTTCTGCTCTTGCCGTATCCGGGCTTTTGATTACTTCTTTAGCCAAGCTAAGGGCTCCTGTCTTATAGCTTAACTATACCCCGAACCGGGCTACCCTGTCACTGTTGGGCTTTTTCCGCGACCAGTCTGGCGAAGCGGGCGAAGGAGCGGTCGTAGGTCTTTTCTACCTCCGGGGGGAAGATGCAGGTGGGGAGTTCGTTGAGCTTAAGGTGGTATGAGATGCATTCGCAGCACTTGCCTTTGCGGGAGCAGGGCTCGTAGGTGCAGGGGCATCTGGCTTTATTGATTTCAAGCTGGCATTCCATTTAAATTTCCCTTTCTATAGCCCCTTTCTCATTGTTTGGGATAGCTCGGCTAATAGCTTTAAGGCCCGGGCGGCGGCGTCCGGCGTTTCCAGGGAAGCCAGCCCGCAGCTGGGGGTGAGCAGGCTCTGGCGCAGGAGCTGCTTAAAAGAGACGCCGTTGCGGGTGAAGGGCGCCATCGCCTCTTCCAGGCGGTCTTTGAGGCTGGCCGCCGTCTCCTTGCCCAGCGAGGCGCCTTCGTTGGGGATGATGCCCCAGGAAATGGCGCCGCCTCTATTGAGCAGAGCTTTTACCTCCCTGGGGTAGAGGCTGAGTGACTGGGCGTAGTTATAGGCATCGAAGCTGACGATATCGATACTGGTACCCAGCAGCACCGACCAGTCGGTGTTGCCGCAGCAGTGAATCCCTTTAAGCCCTTCGATGCCCCGGAAAACCTCTTCCACCAGGCTTTTCACCCTTTCCGCCGATAATGTCACCGAGACCGAGCCGAAGGAAGCCATGTAGGGCTCGTCGACGAAGATAATGGTATTGGGCGATATTCTCTTTAATTCCTTTTCCTGCCATGCCGCCTTGAGCCTTAAGAATTTAGCCACGGCGTC
>Ga0315551_10003124_pt1 | contig 11855 bp, 7 predicted proteins | sample SalMarSW160290MG_FD_203678 | JGI IMG/M metagenome (GOLD analysis project Ga0315551, IMG submission 203678) | Salt marsh sediment microbial communities from the Plum Island Ecosystem LTER, Massachusetts, United States - Salt Marsh Sediment SW1602-90 ... | reverse complement strand
CGCCTCACTGAGTTAGAACAATACGAAAGCCCCAAGCGGAAACTGGAAGAAGCCGATAGGCTTATCGAGCAAGAGAGGGAAGCAGTCCATAAAGCCGAGGAAGCCAGCCAGGAGCTGCGCCAGAGGCTGGAGGTTGACCAGCAAAAAGGGCAAGATTTAAGCCAGGAACTGGAAGCCCTCCCCCAGCTAACCACCGACTTAACCCAGGCTGAAACCGCTTACCAGGCGCTGGCTACCCAGCAAAAGCAAGCCCAGGAGCTAATGTGGAGCGCGAAGTCAAAACTGGAGCGCTGCTCTGAGCTAGAGATAAAGAAGAAGGAAAAGGAAGAGCTACTGGTTAAGGCCTCGCGGGAGGAGAAAATCTATAAAGACCTGGCTCAAGCCTTCGGCAAAAAGGGGATACAAGCTCTGCTCATTGAGATAGCACTGCCTGAAATTGAGGCTGAAGCCAATCGGCTGCTGGGACGGATGACGGATAACCGAATGCACGTGAAAATTGAAACCCAGCGGGAAACCAAGAAGGGGGATTTACTAGAGACCCTTGATATAACTATTGCCGACGAGCTAGGAACACGAAATTATGAAATGTTCAGCGGTGGCGAAGCCTTTCGCATCGACTTTGCCGTTCGTATTGCCCTGTCCAAGCTATTAGCCAGAAGAGCCGGGGCACCACTGCCCACCCTAATCATTGATGAAGGCTTTGGCACTCAAGATAGCAGCGGTATAGAAAAACTTAAAGAAGCAATAAACTCTATTCAGGACGACTTTGATAAGATACTGGTCATCACCCATATTGAGGAACTCAGAGACGCCTTCCCCACCCGCATTGATGTCGTTAAAACCGCCCAGGGCTCAACGATTGAGGTAAGTTAAAAATATATCTTATATCTATTCCCACCCACCACTCCACCAGGGTGTTATTTCCCACCCTCCCACCCAAAAAGGTTTCACCTCTTTACAATCTCCTTACCCCACCCCCAGGGGAGGGAGGGAAAATTACAGGATAGACCACAGACGCCCCAAGGGCGGGTGGGTGGGAAGAAAAAGGTAAGTTAAAAACGGGGCGGGGGTGGGAAGAAGAACGTGAGTTAGAGGGGTGGGGTTGATAAATAATCTTACAGACCCAGGTCGTCGGCAATCCCCTTCATTGCCTCCAGCCCCAGCTCAAGAAATTGGTCAAGCTCAAGCCCGAGCTCAGTGCATTGAGCGATTTGCTCTCTATTTGCCCCGGCAGCAAAGCTCTTCTCCTTAAACCTCTTCCTCACCGACCTAACCTCAACACCAGCTAATTTCTTATCCGGGCGAACCAGGGCAGCGGCAACTATTAAGCCAGTTAGCGGGTCGGCACAAAACAGGGCTTTGTCCAGCTTTGTCTCGCGGGGAATGCCATGGGCTGGGTTATGGCACAGTATGGCATGAGCCATAGCCTCACTGGCTCCCAGTTCTCTAACCAGGTCTGCCCCCAGCTTACTATGGGTGCTCATATCGTCTTCGCTGAGTTCCATGTCTATATCATGCAGCAGCCCGGTAAACCCCCACTCCTCCTCATCCTCGCCAAGGCGCCTGGCTAGAGCCCGCATAATAGCCTCGGTAGCCAGCATGTGCTTTATCGTGTTTTGGTTTTCAACGTTGGCTTTGATAGAGTCAAGCGCTTCGTCTCGAGTCACCATCACCTCCTTTGCTGCCGAGCAGAAATGACTAACCGCTCAAAGCATACTCCATATCCTTATCTTTATGCAACACTCGGCTTAAATACTGACCGGTGGTTTTAGTCGCCACGCCAGTATAATACCTGAAATACAAACTACAGCGCAAACCAGAAAAGCGAGCTGGTACTCACCAAATATATCAAATATACGACCAGCCACCAACGGGCCAACCGCCCCACCGGCAGTGAAGCCAAACGAAGCAACCCCCATGATAACCCCATGTGAGCTTAAGCCAAATAACTCAGCAACTATTGGCGATTCCATTGCCGCTAAACCGCCATAAGCGAAACCGAAAATAACGGCAAACAGGTAAAACATCCACAACTCCCCGGCCGCTACCAGCCAAAATAAAGCGCCTGACATCAGGATAAGGTTGACGATAAGAGGCGGTTTGCTCCCCACCCTATCGGTAATACTACCGGTTACAATCCTGCCCACAACACTTAACCCTCCAACAACCGCCAGAATACTGGCAGCAATTACGGCTGAAATCCTCAGATCGGTGACATGGTTGGCAATGTGGGCAATTATAGTATGCACACAGTAGCCAAAGCAGAATAGTATAGCGAAAAGCACCCACAATTGCCAGCTACCCATTGCCTCTCGAAGAGAAAATCCCCTGGCATGTAAATTCAAGCCCGCCGCCTCCTTATTCTCCCCGTCGGGCAACAGCCCCATTTTCTTGGGGTCAAGCCTTAAGAATTGAGCTACCAGTATAATGAATACCAAAGCTATAGCGCCGATGACAATGTAGGCAGTGCTCCAGCCCCAGCTTTCGATGAGCCAGGTAGCCACCGGGGGGACAATCAGGGTGCCGATGCCTATACCAGCGACAACAAAACCGGTCATTATCCCTCTCCTTTTAACAAACCACCTGGCTACCGTAGATAACGGAGGGACAAAGGCACCACTCATGCCCACACCTATTACTACCCCATAGAAGAGATATAGCTGCCAGATAGCACTGACCTGTGACATTAACAGATAGCCTAGACCTAAAAGGAAGCCGCAAAGTGTCATCACTATCCGGGGACCAAACCTGTCGGTGAGCCGGCCCATGACGACAGCCAGAAGACCACTCAGAAACGCGGCCAGTGAGTAGGCTCCCGAAGCCTCGGTCCGTGTCCAGCCAAACTCTGTGGACAGCGGTTTGAAAAAGACACCAAAGGTGTAAAACGTGCCGAACATTAATAGCATGGTAAAGAAGCCAATCAAAACGATAACATAGCCATAGAAAAAGCCTGGCTTCTTGGCAGTAGTCAAACTCGAAACTTCCCGCTCAGGCACAACAAGCTCACCCCCAGAATGTATCTAGCACAAAAAGACTGGCTATGTATCCGCCAGCCAACACCAGTTTCGAAATAGGATTGCCCTCAACCAGCCAATAGCTAACCAGTCAAGACATACTCTCCACGCAGCACCCGGCCCAAATACTGACCAGTGGCTGAAGACTTCTCACCAGCTATCTCCTCAGGGGTGCCGGTAGCGACAACATATCCGCCACGGTCACCAGCCCCCGGTCCCAGGTCAATAATATGGTCGGCATTCTTTATCACATCCAGGTGATGCTCAATGACCACCACCGTATTACCGGCGTCAACCAGACGCTGCAATACCCGCAGTAGCGCTGCCACATCCTCAAAAGAGAGACCGGTAGTTGGCTCATCAAGGATATAAAGCGTCCTTCCCGTAGACCGCTTGGACAATTCAGTAGCCAGCTTCACCCGCTGCGCCTCACCGCCGGAGAGAGTGGGCGCCGGCTGACCGAGACGAATGTAGCCCAACCCCACATCCCGCAGTGTCTGCAGCTTATTTTTTACCTTGGGGAAATGGTCAAAGAAGGCAAGTGCCTGCTCCACGGTCATATCCAGCACCTCAGCAATGTTCTTGCCCTTAAACCTGATTTCCAGAGCCTCACGGTTATAGCGCTTCCCCTTGCACACCTCACAGGCAACGGTAACATCGGGCAGGAACTGCATCTCAATCTGAATAAACCCCTCCCCGCGGCAGGCTTCACAGCGCCCGCCCTTAACATTAAACGAGAACCTGCCCGGAGCATAGCCCCTCATCCGAGCCTCAGGCACAGTGGCAAAAAGCTCACGGATGGGGGTAAAGGTACCGGTATAGGTGGCAGGGTTGCTGCGGGGGGTACGCCCGATAGGCGACTGGTCAATATTGACCACCTTATCAATATGCTCAACACCGATGATGCTATCGCAGTCGCCCGCCCTCTCCCGTGAGCGATAGAAGAGCTGCGCCAGCTTCCTATACAAAATCTCATCAATAAGGGTGCTCTTACCACTGCCGGAAACGCCAGTGATACAAACAAACTTGCCCAGGGGAATATGGACAGCGATATCTTTAAGGTTGTTCTGCCTAGCCCCCTTGATAACTATCTCCTCGCCCGAGCCGGGGCGGCGCTTAGGGGGTAAGGGAATCTGCTTGGCGCCACTGAGATACTGGCCGGTTATTGACTCCTTGCAGCCCGTAATATCAGCCAGCTTGCCTGTGGTTACAATCCACCCCCCGTGCTCCCCGGCTCCGGGTCCCATATCAATAATGTGGTCAGCCGCCCTCATCATGGCTTCATCATGTTCCACCACCAGTATGGTATTACCCAGGTCTCTTAAGCGCTTCAAGGTCTCAATCAAACGGAAATCGTCGGCGGGGTGCAGACCGATTGTCGGTTCATCACAGATATAAAGCACACCCATAAGCCCGCTGCCAATCTGGGTCGCCAGCCGGATACGCTGTGCCTCACCACCAGCCAGGGTAGCCGAGGGGCGGTCAAGGGTGAGATAGTCCAGGCCAACGTCCTTGAGAAAACCTAAGCGGGCTTGAATTTCCTTGAGGATTTGGTGGGCTATCATCTGCTCCCGTTTAGTAAGCACCGCCTTTTTACCATCACCGCCAATAGCCGCCACCCACCCCATTGCCTGAGCGACCGACATTGAGCTGACCTCAACGATATTCTTATCACCGACGGTCACCGCCAGCGACTCCGGCTTAAGCCTCTTACCCTGACAAACAGGACAGGGCCGGGACATCGTATAGCGTTCAATCTCAGTCCGGGTGCGCTCAGACTGGGTATCCCGACCCAACCGCTCCAAATAGGGAATTACCCCCTCATAACCGGTGAAGTATTCCTTCACTCGCCCGAAGCGGTTGCGGTACCTTACCAGCTCTCCTTCTTCCCCATAAAGGATAACCTTAAGGTGATGTTCGTCTAGCTCCTTTACCGGCGTATGAGTGGAAAAGCCATAGCGTCGGGCAAGCATCTCCAGCTCCCCGGCATGCCAGGAATACCACCACCCGGGATGAATCGCCCCTTGAGCTATGGACAGCTCCTTATTGGGGATAATCATCTCCGGGTCAATCTCCAGCTTAACCCCCAAGCCGGTGCAGGCACGACAGGCACCATGAGGCGAATTAAAGCTGAATGTTCTGGGAGCAATCTCCCCCAGGCTAACCCCGCAGTGGACGCAGGCAAAGTGCTCCGAGAACAACAATTCCTCACCTTGAGCAACAGACACCAGCACTACCCCCGCCCCAAGCTTAATGGCAGTCTCCACCGAGTCGGCAATGCGACTCTGGTCGCTTTGCCCGATTACCAATCTGTCCACCACCACCTCAATGGAGTGCTTCTTATACTTATCCAGCTGAATTTCCTCAGCCAGGTCACGAATCTCGCCATCAACCCGAACCCGGACATAGCCTGCCTTGCGCAAATCATCAAACACCGCCTGATATTCACCCTTGCGGTCTCTTATCAGTGGCGCCAGAATCATGATGCGGCTGCCGGCGGGGATATTCTGCACGGCATCAACAATCTGCTGCACTGTCTGCGCCGTTATCTCCCGCCCGCACTTGGGGCAATGGGGATGTCCAACCCGGGCAAAGAGCAGCCTCAGGTAGTCATAGGTCTCAGTTACCGTGCCCACTGTTGACCGTGGATTTTTACTGGGACCCTTCTGGTCAATAGAGATGGCCGGGCTTAAGCCTTCAATATAATCAACCTCAGGCTTCTCCATCCTGCCCAGAAACTGGCGGGCATAGGCCGATAGGGATTCAACATAGCGGCGCTGCCCCTCAGCATAGATGGTATCAAATGCCAGCGAACTCTTGCCTGAGCCGGAGACGCCGGTGATAACCACCAGCTTATCGCGGGGGATAACCACGTCTATATTTTTGAGGTTATGCTCCCTAGCCCCTTTAACAACGATACTATCTAATGGCATATCCCAAAACCCTCTTTTGTAGCCAAATTTTATTGTATCACCCTGGTCATAGCACAACAAGGGCAGGCATAAATCCTTGATTACACCCTTAGCATCGGATATACTGCCTAATGGCATGCTGACTAAATGGCTGATTAATTGATATTTCGTCAGCCAGGGAAGGAGGCTAGCTTGAAAGAATTAACCATAAGTTCTGATGCTCCTGGAGAAAGACTTTTTGTCCTCGGCAATGAGGCAATAGCCAGGGGAGCGATAGAGGCTGGGGTTCAGGTGGCGGCGGCTTACCCCGGTACCCCATCAAGCGAAATACTGGAAACCCTGGCCGGGGTAGCCAAAGAGCTTGATATGTATGCCGAGTGGTCAACCAATGAGAAGGTAGCCTTTGAGGTTGCTCTGGCCGCCTCAATCTGCGGGGTGAGAGCCATGGCATCAATGAAGCATGTTGGGGTGAATGTGGCTCACGACCCGCTAATTACCGCCGGCTATATAGGGGCTAAAGGGGGGCTGGTCCTGGTCTCCGCCGATGACCCCTGGGCGTGGAGCTCTCAGAATGAGCAGGACAACCGCTATATCGCCCTGCAGGGCTACATACCAGTCCTTGAGCCCTCCTCAGTCCAGGAAGCCAAGGACATGATGGCTGACGCCTTCAAACTCTCCGAGGAATTCAGGCACCTTTTCATGCTCAGGTCGGTAACCAGAATAGGCCATGCACGGAGCGATATTGTGCTGGGAGAAATATCAAAGGAAAGGAGAAAAGGGCAATTTACCAAAGACCGCACCTGGTTGGTCTATACCCCGCGTGAAGCCAGAATAAACAAACCTCTAATGCTGGAAAGGTTTGAGAAAATAAAGAAAAGGGTGAATACACTGGTCTATAATCAGCTAAAGCTGGCTGATGGCGCCAGGCTGGGCATCGTCGCCTGCGGATTGTCATACAGTTACGCTTTGGAGGCGGTAAAGTGGCTGGGAATTGAGGACAAGGTCTCCATACTGAAGATTGGAACGCCAAACCCCCTCCCCGAGGAACTGGTGATAAAATTACTAAAATCGGTAAAGGAGATACTGGTGGTAGAGGAGCTAGACCCCTTTGTCGAGCTTCATGTAAAAGCCATCGCCGGAGAGCATAATATCCCGGTCAAAATTCACGGTAAGGATTTAGTTCCGGTAGTTGGAGAGCTATCCACCAGAAAGGTCACCGAAGCCATCGCCAGGCTAACCAAATCCAAGCTCCCGGTGGACTTTGCCCAGCTGGATAAGCTAGAGCAAGAAACAGCCCCGCTTCTGCCCTGGCGACCACCTGCCCTATGTCCTGGCTGCTCACACCGAGCCTCCCATTATGCCATCAGGGTAGCCTCGCGAAGAGTGGCTAGAGACCGTGGCCAAGAGGTAGAGCCTATCTACCCCGGTGACATCGGCTGCTATTCTCTAGCCTATAACCCACCGCAAGAAGCGGTAGATACCACCATCTGTATGGGAGGCAGCTTCGGCATTGCCAATGGTCTCGCCCGTGTCGTGGACGCACCAATAGTAGCTCATCTGGGCGATTCAACCTTCTTTCACGCTGGCATACCACCGCTGATAAATGCTGTCTATAATAAGGCAAATATAACCATGGTAATAATGGATAACTCAGCCACAGCCATGACCGGCTTCCAACCCCACCCCGGCACCGGCTATACCGCTATGGGAGACGAGACCGTCCAGCTAAAGCCAGAAGATATAGCCAAAGCCTGCGGCGTAAAGTTCGTCGAGGTCGTCGACCCCTTTGACCTGAAAAAGGCAACCGAGACCATAGAAAAAGCAATAAGGTTTGATGGACCGGCGGTCGTAGTTTCCCGAAGGCTCTGCGCCATGATTGAGCAGAGGGAAAAGAGAAAACGGAAGGAAAAGGTTATCCCCTACTACATAGACCAGGATAAATGTAATACAAAATGCAACGCCTGCATCGAACTTCTGGGTTGTCCGGCGATAACAAAAGAGGACGGTAAGACGGTAATTGACAGCTCGCTATGCACTGGTTGCGGAATCTGCGCCCAGATTTGCCCCTACAAGGCGATAATAGAGGAGAAGGAATGACAAAAGAATTTAATGTGCTAATCACCGGTGTTGGTGGACAGGGCGTGATTTTGATGTCGGAGCTTCTGGGGAAGTCAGCGGTTAAAGACGGGCTGAGGGTTAGAGGCTCGGAGATATTGGGGATGGCGGTCAGGGGCGGCTCGGTAACCAGCATCATCAGAATTGGAGACGATGTATACGGTCCTCTCATCCCTATGGGAAAGTGCCATGCTCTGGTGGCAATGGAGCCCTCGGAGGCACTGAGAAATATCGCCCATCTATCAAAGTCCAGCCTGGTCATTCTCAACACGGCGGTGACCGTCCCCTTCACCGTCTCCGTGGGTGAGAGTAGCTATCCCAGCCTGGAGGAAATCCTGGGGCAACTGAGCAAAGCTTCAGGCAGAATAATCCAGCTGGATGCAGTTCAAATCGCTCAAGAGGCAGGAAGCCGGTTGACCACCAACATCGTGATGCTGGGGGCATTATTTGGCACCGAGCTGCCCCCAATAAAAGTAGCCACCATAAAGGAATCTATAAGAGAGCGTTTCCCGGCCAAAGCAGCCCCGGTTAACATCAAAGCCTTTGACCTGGGCTATGAGGCGTGCCGGCAGGCACTGTGAGATTGTTTATCAACCTCACCCCCTGTATCCCCCTCTCCATTCTTGGAGAGGGGGAAGAGATTTTAGAGAGGGGCTTCGCCCCTCTCTCACTACACTCCCCCCCTATTTTATAAGTTCCATAATGTGCATTACCTCTACCGGCACCTTGTTGCGCAAAAGACTGTCAATCAGCTGAATCTCACATCCAGGGCAGCTACTGACCACAATATCAGCTCCGGTGGACTTAATCGACTCCACCTTCTTATCGGCAATCTGCTTGGACAGGTCGTAATAATAAATGCTAAATGCCCCCGCCATGCCGCAGCACCTATCGGCATTGGGCATTTCAACGTATTCCACACCGGGTATAGACTTTATAAGCTGCCTGGGCTGACTGGTTATCCCCAGATGCCGACTGAGATGACATGGGTCATGCCAGGTAACCTTCCTACCCTTAGCCTCAGCCGAAGGCTGGTAAGCTGACGCCGGCAGCTTCAGCACATCAACCAGGAACTGAGAAATATCTTTTACCTTGTCACCAAACTTGGCGTAAGCCTTTTTCCTCTGCGGGGTATCGGCGAGAAATTTTGCATAGTCCTTAAGCGCCGAGGTACAGGTAGCGCAGTCGGAAATAACGTAGTCCAGACCTTCAAACGCCTTAACATTGGAATCAGCCATCTTCCTGCCGGTGTCAAAATCGCCCGCTCCCAGAAATACCGGCGCCCCGCAGCAGCCCTGCTCCTTGGGCACCACCACCTCCACCCCATTCCTGTTCAGAAAATCGATTATATGCTTGCCCAGGTCGGGCAGGGCAAAGTCGGTCATGCAGCCGGTAAAATAGCCCACCCTCATCCTGGTCTTAACGCCAGACGGCGGCTTGTTCACCACCGGCACCATCTGCCTCAAAAACCTGGGGGCAATTTGAGGTATGTTTCTGCCCTTACCCAGCGCCGAGAGGAACATGGATAAGTGCCTGATAGTGCCCTCGGTCTTGGGCAGGAAAATGCCCTGAAACCAGGAGGCAAACCGGACTACATTACCAAATAATGTCCGGCGGGGCAAGAGCCAGCGATAGATAATATTATAGGGAAATTTCAACCCCTTAGCTTTGACCGTATCCGCCCTGGCAGCAACGATAACGTTGGGGATGTTGGCTTTAGCCGGGCAGTTGGTGGTGCAAGCCATGCACAGGGTGCACTTGTTAAGTCGCTCGGCATACTCTCTGGTATAATCCAACTCGCCTGCCAGCAGCCCCCGTATCATCATATTCTTGCCCCGGGCAACTGAAGGCTCTACCCGCTCCTCCTGATATACCGGGCAGAAAAAGGTGCAAAAACCGCACTTCATGCACTGGCCTAAGTCGCTTTCAAACCTCTTTATCTGCTCATACCTATCTTCAGCGGTTTTTACCATATCATACCCTTTCCTCTTCCCATATCTTGCCCGGATTGAGAATGTGGTTGGGGTCTAATATCGCCTTTATCTTCTTCATCAGGTTAAGGGCTACCGGGTCCATCGCCCTCTTGAGGAAGCGCTGTTTCTCCAGACCAATACCGTGTTCCCCAGAGAGCACACCGCCCAGGGAAAGCGCCGTTTCAAATATCTCCTCCATCGTCTGCTGAGCCCTCTCAAACTCCTCCTTATTCCTGATATCAGTGAATATAGCTGGGTGAAGATTGCCGTCGCCGGCATGACCCAGATACTGGATAAATAAACCAGACTTCTGCGAAATCTCTTCCAGCTTTCTGATAAACTCAGCCAGCTTATCCCGGGGCACGGCTACATCCTCAGCCATAACGGTGTGGGCGGCGCTAAAGACAGCAGCAAAGCCGCCGCTCCTCATCTTCCAATACCTGGCTGCCTCATCAGCGTCCTTGGCTACCCTAACCTCTTTAGCTCCGCTCTTTTTCAGGATGTCAACAATCTGTGCTGATTCAGCCTCCACCGCCGCCGGGGAGCCGTCAGCCTGAATTAGTAACAGAGCCTTAGCATCCACTGGCAGACCCATGGGGGTTACCTCTTCAATGCGACGGATAACAAAATTATCAACAAATTCAACCTTGGCTGGCACCACCCCACTAGCCATAATATTGGATACTGCCTGACCGCCCACCGCCATATCATCAAAAATAGCCATCATTGTCTTGTTAGCCAGCGGCATTGGTATTAGCCTCAGGGTTACTTTGGTAATTACCCCCAATGTCCCCTCGGCGCCGGTGAACAGCATCATCAGCTCGTATCCGGTGCGGTTCTTTACCGTCACCCCGCCTAGCTTCATAATGTAGCCATTGGCTAAAACCACCTCCAGCCCGAGAACATACTGCTTGGTTACGCCGTACTTCACGCAATAGGGACCACCGGCATTCTCAGCTATAGTGCCACCTATGGTACAGCCGAGAAAGCTCTGGGGGTCAGGGGGATAGAACAGGCCCTGCTTAGCCAGGGCGTTATTGAAGTCCTGAAGGACAACGCCAGGCTCAACAGTAGCCGTCAGGTTAGTCTTGTTTATATCCAGGATTTTGTTCATCTTGGTGGTGCAAAGTACAATGCCACCCTTTATCGGGATTGAGCCACCGCTGACATTGGTGCCGGCGCCCCTTGGAGTGACCGGAACCTTGTTCTCATCAGCCAGCTTCAGAATCTGAGACACCTGCTCAGTGGTCAGCGGCAGCACCACTACATCGGGCATATGAGTCCAGGTAGTGGTGCCATCATAGGAATAGGCATTCAGGTCCTCCTTGGAGGTTAGAACAGCGTCCTCGCCAACAATCCTGCGCAGTTGTGATATAAGCTTCTTTTCCAGCATATCAGCCCCCTTAAATTTAGTGAGAAACTTTAATTGTAGCCGCTTTTTCCTTAGCTATCAAAGCTGCTCCCAAAGCAGCTACAATTTGCGGCTCCTCAGGAACTAGAAGTTTGCAGCCTAATTTTTCCTCTATGCTCTTTAACAGTCCGATATCCTTAGCCCCACCACCCACCACCGCGCAATCGGGCACAATCCCTATTCTCTCCACCATGGTCTGGATTTTAGCAGCTAAAGTCCGATGAAGACCAGCCAGGATATCCTCCTTGGCAGCGCCCTCAGCAATGCGGGATACTACCTCTGATTCAGCGAATACGGCACAGCCGGTATTGAATTCAACCCTGTTTTGAGATTTCATAGACAAGTCGCCGATGTCTTCCAGGTTAATCTGCAGCACGCGGGCAATTATCTGCAAGAAACGCCCGCTCCCGGCAGCGCATTTCTCACTTTG
>Ga0315551_10003119_pt1 | contig 11860 bp, 10 predicted proteins | sample SalMarSW160290MG_FD_203678 | JGI IMG/M metagenome (GOLD analysis project Ga0315551, IMG submission 203678) | Salt marsh sediment microbial communities from the Plum Island Ecosystem LTER, Massachusetts, United States - Salt Marsh Sediment SW1602-90 ... | reverse complement strand
GATCTCTTTTTCTCTACACTCTTCAACAAATCCTTGCATTCCTTCAAACTTAAACCTCTTATAATGTTTTTAACCTGGGGTATGAAACTTGGAGGCAACGAAAGTTCATCCACCTCCATACCTACAAGTACTGGTATTGCAACTACATCGGCAGCGATATCACCACAAACCCCAACCCACTTATTGTTGTGATGAGCTTTTCGTACCGTCATTCCCATGAGTAAAATAACCGAAGGATCAAGCTGGTCAAAAAGACTCGATATATTCTTATTACCCCTATCAACTGCAAGAGTATACTGGGTCAGATCATTTGTTCCTATCGAAAAAAAGTCTACCACTTCAGAAAAAAAATCTGCCATCAAAGGCACAGAAGGGATCTCAACCATCGCTCCTATTTCGATATTTTCATCAAAAGCTATACCTTCTTTCTTTAATTCACCCTTAATCTCTTCTGTAATATCTCTAACCCTTATAATCTCATCCAACTGCGAAACCATTGGAATAAGAATCCTGACATTACCTTTAGCTGAAACTCTCAGCATTGCACGTAACTGGTCTTTAAAAATTTTCTCGTTTGAAAGAGTGAAACGGACTCCCCTCCATCCTAAAAAGGGATTCTCTTCCTGAACTTTCGTCTTGAAAACCTTATCTCCGCCAAGATCAAGAGTTCTCATTATAACATAATCAGGAAAAGCATTCTCCGCAACTTTTAAATAGAAATCATATTGTTCTTTCTCACCCGGAACATCTTCAGAAGTAAGAAAAAGAAACTCAGTTCGCAAAAGACCCACTCCTTTTGCCCCAAACTTCTTGATAAACGGAAGTTCGATTGGCAATTCAATATTTGCCGAAATGTCAATAGAATAACCGTCAATAGTAGTAGCAGGAAGATCTTTTTGTTCAAGGAATTTCTTTTGGATTGCATTTGTCTCTTCTTTCTTACGTTCAAATCTTCTTTTCGTGTCTTCATCAGGATTAATCACTATAACACCACTAATACCATCTACAATTACTTCATCGCCCGATTCAATCTCTTCGGTAACTCCGTTCGCACCTACAACAACCGAAATATTCAATGCCTCTGCCAGGATAGCAAAATGAGAGGTCCTTCCCCCTTTCTCAGCTATTAAACCTCCAACTCCTGCTTTACTCATTTGCAGAACAGTAGAAGCGGTAAAACTCTCTGCTATCATAATGTCACCAAAATTTCCTAATTCCGTGTCTGTTTCTTCCTCCTGTAAATTTTTCAATAATCTATCAACGATATCCTTTACATCCAGGTAACGTTCCGCTATATAGCTATTCGGAATGTCACGAAAATCTTTTTCCAGGTCTTCCGAAAAATCAACTATGGCTTTCTCTGCCGATTCTTTACCGACTCTAATTATTTTTTCTACTGAATTTAAGAAAAGAGGATCCTGCAAGAAAAGTACCTGGACCTCTATCAGCCTTGAACTTACCGGATCACTTGCCTTCTTCAATTCAACACGAAGACTTCTGAGTTGCCTTAAAGACATATGCCTCGCCTTCTCGAAAAGCGCTAATTCCTCAGCAACTTCTCTTTTTTCTCTTGAAGAGGAAAAAACGATCTCTTTAGGAGAATACAGGAAACTCTTACCTATAGCAATATACGGAGAGGCAGGTGTTCCTCTGAATATTTTATTCTTCATCGAATTTCCTATTTTCAATCAACTCGACCAAAGAATCGACTGCCTCCTTTTCATCTTTACCGTCAGCGATAATCGTTACTTTGTCTCCCTGTTCGGAAGCAAGCATTAAAACACCCATAATACTTTTGGCATTAACTTTAACATTATCCTTCTCTAATTCCACCTTCGAGTCAAAAGCGGAAGCGAGTTTAACCAACATTGAAGCCGGTCTGGCATGAATACCTAAAGAATTAATAATTTCCGCATCTCTCTTAAACATTTTACGTTTTTAACAAAGATGCGATAGAAGAGAAATAATTGTCTGCCTGAGATCTTTTCTCGATACGATCATATCTACAAGACCATGATCCAGGAGAAATTCCGCTCTCTGAAAACCTTCAGGCAATTCTTTTTTTATTGTTTGTTTTATTACTCTGGGACCCGCAAAACCAACAAGTGCTCCTGGTTCTGTAATTATAATATCCCCAAGTGAAGCGTAAGAAGCAAGAACTCCTGCAGTTGTAGGATTGGTAAGAACAGAAATATAGGGTGTTTTTAATTTATTTAGAGCAGTCGCGGTTTTTGCCATCTGCATTAAGGAAAGAATTCCTTCCTGCATCCTTGCCCCACCGGAAGCATTAACTGCCAAAAAAGGCACTCCCTTCTTACTAGCTCTTTCAATCGACCTCTTAACTCTTTCCCCTACAACAGACCCCATAGAACCACCAATAAAAGAAAAGTCCATAATAGCTACCTCAAGGTCTCTACCGTCTATTTTGGCTTCACCGGCTATAACAGCTTCGCTTAAAGAAGTTTCCTTTCTCGCCGCTTCACATTTTTTCCTGTATCCTTTGAACTGCAAAGGGTCAGCAGTCCTAATGTTTTCATCAAAAGCTTTAAAAGTGCCTTCGTCAAGCAGTAATTTTTTATAAAAAGCGCTGCCTACTCTGAAGTGAAAGTTACACTTAGAACATACCATAAGATTCTTTACTGTTTCCTTCTTATAAAGAATCTCTCCGCAGGACGCGCATTTCATCCATACGCCATCGGGAATTTCTTTCTTTACGCCTTCTTTTTCAACTTTTTTTCTTCTTTGAAACCATTTCATCTTTCTATTTTAAAAAATTTCATGCCGGAGGTCGGACTTGAACCGACACGGAGAAAATTCTCCACCGGATTTTAAGTCCGATGCGTCTACCGATTCCGCCACTCCGGCTAATTCTGTAATTTTACCTTATAAAATTGATATGTCAAGACCTTTTTCCCACACCGCTAAGCTTCTCCCAACTTCTTTTCCACCTCACGTTTAATGCGAATAAGGTTCCCTTTTATCTCTTTAACATGCAGCATATCTTCGTTGATTTTTAAGTTCAGAGCCGCTTCAACATTGATTAAAACTTCCTCCAAACGGTTTAACTCTAAAAGTATCATTGCCCTATAGTAATATGCTTCAATTTTTGAGTAATTATTACCGGAAGAAATCATAATAAGCTTATCCGCGATATCCAAAGCGGTCCCGTACTCTTTTTTCCCATAATAAGTCTTTAGAAGGGGCCAGTTAAAGGTTCTTGAATAAGGGTAGAAATCTATTAAAGGCTCAAGAATCGCTATAGCCTCATCATAATCACCTTCTTTAATAGATATATTCGCATAAGCCAATGCCGAATACAAAGAAACATATTTTCCACCCGTAACAGCCTTTTTTATCATGGCAAGTCCCTTCTCTTTATCTTTACCCATAAAAGGAAAGCGCCCCTTTACATATTCCCAGCTTCCTAATCCCAAATAAACATCAGCCAAACTGGAATCAATGTCCTTTGCCTTCTCAAGATAATATACCGCCGGATTAATTAAAAAGATAGCCCCAAAATAATCCTCTCTAATGACATAATAAAAAATCTTAAGAGTATAACTTCCACCAATAAAAAAATAACCCCATGGATCATCCGGATTTTCTTTAGCCCATCTTTTTCCCTTATCAGAAGTCGAATCCGCGTATATAAACATCTTATCTTTGTATGAAAGCACACCCAAATCAACCCACATCATCTCATATAAGGATGCCAACAAGAAATATGGGGCAGGATGGTCCGGTTCTCGATTTTTTACAACAGTTATAAGAGATTCCGCATAGGAAAAATCTTCTACATATGAATAATCAATAGCCTTCATTAATAATGAATCAAGTTCAGGAGAAAGAGTAGAGATTAATAAAAACAATGTTACCATATTTAAAAATCCTTATCTTTTCCGCTAAATATAGCCGGATAATTGATATCAAATTTGCTCTTATAGTAAACCTTTTGAACCCCTATTATCAATACAAAAAGTGGAATTATTATCGGCGTTATAAAGAAAACAATAACGGCAAGTATCCCGGGTATGGCTCTAAAAGAAAATAATATTGTTTTTTTAGTTTGTTTAATATAAGCTATCAAGAATATAGGAAATGCAAGACCCGCGCCGATAAGACATATGTGGTTCTTTAATAAATAAGAAATAATTACGGCTATTAAATCAAGCAACATTCCAAGTAAAAGTGTATTTTTCTTTCCCAGAAAGACACCTGTTGTAATTTTACCTTCTTCCCTGTCTCCTTCTATGTCCGGAATGGTTGTATTTACAAATACAGCTGCCACTGCAAAAAAATATGGAATACCATCAATAAGCATCAAACGGGAAGGCTTTGATGCCGAAAGCCAACCAACGACAAAAGCAAGAAGACCATATCCTGATGCATTCCAAAGGATATCTAAAAAAGGTTTTCCCTTCATCTGGATTGGAGGAAGAGAATACGTAATACCCAGAAAAAGAGAAATCACAAAAGCTATAAAAATATCCAAACCAAGAAATAAAGAGCCAAAAACGGATAAACCGAAAAGCACACCCATCTCTATGTAGGCATTTCTAAGAGAAATATGCCCCTCAGACAGTAAGAATAATTTCTTGTTTCTTCTATCCGATTCTCTGTCGATAACCTGATTGAGGATATAAACTCCCCCCATAAGCAGAGTATAAAGGACAAAAACAACAACCGCCCGGGGCGAAATCTCTCCCTCTGCATAGTGAACTCCAAGAAAAAAAAAGATCCACAAAGGAAGAAATAAACTCGGGCGAAGCAACATAAAATAATCCATCAGGAGGAATTATAAATAACAAAAACTAAAAGTCAAGGCAACCAGTCCACCCAACCCAATAAATTGGACGCAGATAAACGCAGATTTAAAAAGGATTTTTGTTTACTAATTTACCAATCAACTAATTTCAATAATTTACTGATTAGAAGAATCTTCCTGTCATCCGTCCACGGTCATCGGTCTTTCTTAGGGCTTAGCCCTAAGAAAACCCCTTGACAAATTTCATCTGTTTGTAATACTAATTTCAATCAATAGAAAATGGAAGAAGAAAACAAAACACCTTTATACAATAAACATCTGGAATCAAATGCCACTTTGGTAAACTTTGCCAATTATAAAATGCCCATGCAATATACATCTATATTCGAAGAAGCAAAAGCTGTACGAAATCTTGCAGGCATATTTGACACTTCTCATATGGGAGAGATTGAGGTAACCGGTAGCAACTCAACAGAATTCATCAATCACCTTGTAACCAGCGACATATCAAAGCTCAAGAAATTCCAGGCAAAGTATACTACAATGCTTTATGAAAACGGAGGAATAATAGACGATCTTCTCGTGTATAATCTTCCGGGAAAATATTTAATAGTAGTAAACGCGTCAAACCAAGAAAAAGATTTTAATTGGATTCAGCAACACAAAAGTGGCAGAGTACAAATACAAAATAAAAGCAAAAAATATTTTCAAATCGCAGTACAGGGTCCAAACTCGGAAAAGATTATACGAAGAATTACAAAAGAGGACCCATCGAATTTAAGCTTTTACCACGCGAAAGCAGAAATTATAGCAAACACACAAGTTTTGCTTTCAAGAACCGGCTATACGGGAGAAGACGGATTCGAAGTATACGGAAAAAGCAAAGACGCAGAAGAAATATGGGATAAAATTATGCAAGCGGGAAAAGGAGAAGGCATTTCCCCCTGTGGTCTGGGCGCAAGAGACCTCTTACGTCTGGAAATGGGTTACTGTCTGTATGGCAACGATATAACAAAAGAAACAACCCCCTTAGAGGCAAACCTCTCCTGGATTGTCTCCCTGGATAAAGAAAATTTTATCGGTAAAGATATTTTAATCAGACAAAAAAAAGAAGGTACAAGCAGAAAACTTGTGGGAATTTTAGTGCCCGGAAAAAGAATACCAAGACATGGTTATAAAATTTTGCTAAAAGGAGAAAAAATTGGCACAATAACAAGCGGGAATTATTCTCCGAATATAGGCTCTTCGATTGCAATGGGTTACATAAATAAGCCATTCGAAAAAGAAGGAACAAAGGTGGAAATCGAAATGAGAAATTCACTTGTAGAAGGAGAAATCACAAAATTTCCATTCTGGAAGCATGGAACAATAAAAAGAAAAAAACCACACAACACACTAAAATGAAAAACATTAACCACAAAGGACACAGAGAGATTAATTTTGATAAAAAAAGAAATAAACACAGTGAACACAGAGAAAAACTAAAAAAGAAATCGCCACGGACTAACACGGATATACAAAGATAAAAAAAGAATGAACACAGGTAAACACAGATTAAAAAAATATTTTGTCGTTTTAACAAAAATAAAATATGGAGTGGTTGGGAAATCCGTGCTTATCAGTGCAAATCAGTGGCTATTATCTAGGGTAGAGGGGTGAGTTTTAAGTAATGAAGACAAAAAACTCTGTGAACTCTGTGGTTAAATATTCCAGTGTGGAGTTGTGTGGGCTCTGTGGTTTAAATTTTAAAAAAAGGAGGAAAAATGGAAGTAAAAATACCAAATGATCTGTTGTATACTGAAGACCACGAATGGGCAAGAAAGGAAAACGGCAAAATTACGGAAGGAATAACAGACTTCGCACAATCCGAACTTCAGGACATCGTATTTATCGAATTACCTGAAATAGGACAAGAAGTAATGCAGGGTGATCCTATTGCTACAATTGAAGCGGTCAAAACGGTAACCGACCTTTACGCAGCCGTTTCAGGCGAAATCACAAAGGTTAATAGATTACTGGAATCAAAACCCGAACTTATAAATAAAGATCCCTATGATGAAGGATGGCTAGTAGAAATTAAAATATCGGAGCCTGCAGAATTGGAAACTCTGCTTGATCCTTCTGAATACAAAAAAATATTACAAGAAGAATGAATTTTATACCCGTAAACAAAAAACAGCGGGAAGAAATGCTCAAAACTATAGGTAAGGGCATAGAAGATTTGCTTTCTGCAATCCCTAAAGAGCTAAGACTAACAAAACCTTTAAATCTTCCCCCTGCTGTTTCCGAAATGGAAATCAAAAAAGAAATATCGGACCTCGCGAAACTCAATAAAGATTTAATCGTTTTTGCCGGAGGCGGAGTGTACGATCACTATATACCATCAGCCATAAAACACTTAATAAGTAGAGCCGAGTTTTATACCGCTTACACTCCATATCAAGGGGAAGTCTCTCAAGGTACTCTCCAGGCAACCTACGAGTATCAATCGATGATTTGCGAATTAACCGGTATGGAAGTCTCAAACGCTTCAATATATGACGGAGCAACATCCCTTGCAGAAGCTATATTTATGGCTCTCTCGATAAATAACAAAAGACACAAAGTGATCATTTCCGAAGGAATTAACCCTTATTATCGAAAGGTAATAAACACATATCTCGGAAAAACTTATCCACTTGAAGTGCTCAACCTTAAGGACGGCATCACCAACGCGGAACAAGTTAGTAAGATTAACGAGGAAACCGCATGTATTGCAATTCAACATCCTAATTTTCTCGGGAATCTTGAGGAAGTAGAAAAATTTGTAAAAACCGCCCATAAACATAGTGTTATTGTAATATTAAACTTCGACCCGATATCTCTCGGCTTACTAAAAACACCCGGCGAATATAATGTTGATATCGCAACAGCAGAGGGACAGAGTCTGGGCATCCCGATGAGCCTTGGAGGACCACATCTCGGTATATTCACCTCAATGAAAAAATATATCAGAAAGATGCCGGGAAGAATAGTAGGTAAGACCACTGACGATAAGGGAAGAGAAGGTTACGTGATGGTGCTGCAGACCCGGGAACAACACATAAGAAGAGAAAACGCCACATCAAACATCTGCACAAACCAGCAACTCTGCGCCCTTATGGCAGGAATCTACATCGCTCTTCACGGATATGAAGGAATAAGAGAAATAGCAAATAAAACAACGCAAAAAGCTCATTATCTTGCGGAAAAATTTGCAAAAAAGGGTCTTGAATTACCCTATAAGAAACAAAATTTTTTTAGAGAATTCGTTGTTGAACTACCGGAAGGAGCAAAAAAAGCAATCAAAAAAGGCATTGAAAAAGGATATCTTGCCGGTATCGACCTTGGAAAATTCAAAAAAGAGTGGAAAAATCATCTTCTCGTTTCCGTGACGGAAAAAAGGTCGAAAGAGGAGATGGATGAACTCGCCCGAATTTTAACATAGCCACAAAGACACTAAGCCACAAAGCCCCACCCCAATAATTGGACGCAGATAAAAAAAGGATTGACAGGATTAACAAGATCAACAGGATTTTGTATTTATTGTTTTTCCTATTCAACTATTCAACAATTTAACCATTCAACTTGCTCGTCTCCTTTGAGCTAACTTCTTATAAAGACTCTTGACATTCACTTATTTTCCGCTACCATAAATATATGAAGAAAATAGGGATTGTAACGTCCGGAGGGGACGCACCCGGGATGAATACAGCAATCGGCACTATACTAAGGCTTTGCAGAAACGAAAACGGCAAACTCGTCGGTATTAACGATGGATACAGCGGCCTTATAAAAAAAGATTATTTCGATTTTTCGAATACCCGCTCCGACACGCTTATGGGTATAAGTGGTACAATACTTCATTCGGCAAGAATGCCCTCATTTAAAGAAGAAAAAGTCGTAAGAGAAGCGGCGGAAAACCTTCAAAAAGAAAAAATAGAAGGATTAATAGTTATAGGAGGCGACGGCTCTTTCAAAGGCGCAATGTCTCTTAATAAACACTCCGGAATACCGGTTGTCGGCATTCCCGCATCAATAGACAATGATATCTACGGGACGGATGAAACAATAGGATTCGATACAGCCTGTAATACTGCTCTTGAAGCAATTAATAAAATAAAAGATACGGCAATATCATTCGAACGCATTTTTGTAGTCGAAGTAATGGGTAAAAAAAGAGGCTTTCTTGCACTTGAGGTTGGCATAGTTTCGGGCGCAGACGCAATACTCATTCCCGAGGTAGAATCACCTATAATGGAAATGATCGAAGGTCTAAAGAAAGAAAGGAAGAAAGGCCAAACCGACGCAATAATAGTAATGGCAGAAGGCATTACCGGAAGGGACAAAATAACTTCTATAATAGAAGAAAAAACTAAGTGCTCTACAAGAAAATCGGCTCTCGGCTATATACAAAGAGGCGGTTCACCAACAAGAAGAAGCAGAATGTTAGCGGTCGAGTTTGCCAGTCACGCTTACGAATTAATAAAAACTTCTCCCGAAAAACCCACAATGGTTGGTCTTGACGGCGAAAAAATCATAACAATGGACCTTGAACAATCTGTAGCAGGTTATAAAGAAATAGACTTCGAAAGATACAAACTTCACAGACTTTTGTCGAATATATACTAGTCTCTTTGTGAGTAGAGAGTAGTAAGAATATAGGGTATAGTAAAAAAAAAGATAAAAAAATCTTGTGTAAATCTGTGAAATCTCGTGGTTTCTTTTTATACAATTCAACTAAAAACTCAGAACTCAAAAGTTTGCTTTATCTGAAGCTCAACTTCACCAGCTTCTTCTTCCATACCCCTCTCCCTGTAATCTCTCCTAAGTATTTCGTACAAGTTTCTGTCTCTAGGGTTTAATTCAATCGCCTTCAAAAGAAATGACTCGGCAGTCTCTGCGGCATCCTCATTATCTATATTTTTTTTATGCCTTTTAAAAAACTCATATTTTTTGAATGGTAATTTCCAATCAATAGGATTGCTCTCCATTGCCCTTCCATACAGGTAAAAAGCAAAAGATAGATAGCTAAGCGATTCGGTTTCATAGAACATTTGCTCATTTGCTGTTGCAAGAGATGTAGAATAAGCAGGTAGGGGCCATAATGATTCTGCCAAAGAAAGATGATGCAAAGCTTTTTTGTATTCTTGACTATTAAACTCCGCTTCTCCCTTCTTTGCTAAAAAGTAAGCAGATAAGGGCATTATATAAAGAAACGGCAACAAAAGGAATATAAATCTAACCAGTAAACTAAAACTGATCTTGTACTCTTCTGCTGAATCGTCTGCCGTAAAAAGAAGAATAACGAAAATAAGGAAATTTGCAGGAAGGTATAAAACGTTGTCGAAAAGGGAATGAATAAAGACAACCGATATTAAAATTCGCTCAATTTCCCCGAATTTTTTGAAGTTCATAAAAAACACAAAAAACAAATACAAATAAGATAAAAATAAGACTACTCCGCCTTCCGCAAAATACTGCAGGAATTCATTATGCGCAATCTTAGCCTTCATTGAATATTTTCCTTCAACCGGAAAATTATAACGGAGGGAGGCCTTTTCAAAACTCCGCAGCCCCCAGCCGGTAATAGGTCTATCAAGCCCGGTCTTTATAGCCTGTTTCCAGATATTAGGACGCTGAAGAGAATACACCCTGACTTTTCCTATCACCCTTTTGCTAATGGGATTTGGAGTTAAAAGCACAAGTCCGAGTACAACCGGAGCAACAAGTGCAAAAATTTTTCGTTTGAAAAGTAACACCGGTAAAACGAAAATCAAAACAAGTACGATTCTTGAGGCTGTAAGAATTGAAAAAATAAAAAACAAAAACATCAAGGAGTATTTTATAATCTTATTTTCTAATTTAAAGCTGTACAGGAACCCAAAAACAAGAGGCAAAACAAAGAAATTTGCGTATTCGTATGTACCGCTAACCCGCGGTGAATCAATTTGAAAAAAACATACAATAAGCTCAATTAAACAAAAAATAAATACACCAAATAGCAGCAATTTTTTATCCGGTTTAATCAAGAGTAACGACACAAAAAAAATAAGATAAGCAAAATACTCTAAAAAACCCTCCATTGAAGATAAAAAAGCAGGGGAAAACAAGGTTACAATAAATGATGCACCCGTAAAAATCGTTAGAGGTAAAAGAAATTTGTTTTTCTCGATGCCATTCTCTCTATCTAAAATTAAGAAAACGAATAAAAGAATAACCATGTACAGACCCATTAAATTGACTGCCAATATCGAAGATCCGCCTTTAAAAATGCCGGTCGCGAATAAGGGAATTAGACAAGCAATAATTTTAATCCATTTTTTCATACGGCTAAAACCAAATTTATCATCTTTTCGGCAATCTTTTCTTGTGAAAAGTCTTTTTTTAACCTTTCATATCCGCATAGTGCTATTTTTTTACGTAAATCGGGATCATTATATAACTCAACGATTCCTTCTGCGATTTCTTTTCCATTACCCGGCTCTACCAGATACAATTCCTTTTTGTGCGTAAAAAATCTGCAAACAGCTTTTGATTTTTCTGTTATAACCGGCTTACCATAGGATATCGCCTCAAAAACCTTATTGCCTATTGATCTGTTCGCCCTTTTACCTGTGCCGAAAAACCCAAGAACTACGTCTGAATTTATAATTTCTTCCCTTAGCGCCTCAAACGACAAATAACCTGTAAAAATAATGTTAGAAAGGCTTAAATCCCTGCTCAAATCCATCATCTCCTTCCAATAATTTCCAGCCCCGACCAATTTAAAAGATACTCTCTCGTTACATTTTAGAATAAGCTTAGCCGCACGTATTATATATTCAACACCGTGCTGCGGATGAAATCCCCCCCAATAAAGAACTTTAAAATCCTCCTTTTTTTCCTTGAAAGATTTAAGGCTAAATTTTTCTACTATCCCGCCAACAGGCAATACGGAAATCTTTTCAGGTTCCAGGGAAAAAAGTTTACAAAAATGCTGTTTAAACTCTTTGGTAGTTGCGAGAAGATGGTCCGGTAATTTATATGCCAATTTTTCATAAGTATAGAAAAGCTTTGCTTTTAATGAAAATGCGG
>Ga0315551_10003110_pt1 | contig 11873 bp, 13 predicted proteins | sample SalMarSW160290MG_FD_203678 | JGI IMG/M metagenome (GOLD analysis project Ga0315551, IMG submission 203678) | Salt marsh sediment microbial communities from the Plum Island Ecosystem LTER, Massachusetts, United States - Salt Marsh Sediment SW1602-90 ... | reverse complement strand
GGAACTTCTATTTTGCTGAGTATCGCTTTCCCATATTGGCCTCCCCTGTGCAATTTGTATGATCTCACACTTGCCAGAGGAGGTCAACTTCACACATTATCTACTGGTGCAACTTTTTGGGTAAATGTCCCGCACAGCTATCTTGGCAATGGTGTTTACTATTATCACCAATGTGGTTCTCAACTTTCTTGGCTTGCTACGCTGATGAACAACATGCTTGCTGACAAGTGTATTGCAACAAAATCGAGACACCCCCAATCGTAGTAGGTAGGTTGGGTTGAACGGAGTGAAACCCAACGCTTCAAATTGCGGTGAGATCTGAACAGGGGAAGGCACAGGTGGCGAGAGCGTTGGGCTTCGCCTCTGGCTCAGCCCAACCTACTGGCTGCGCGGGTGAAGCCAACCGTTAGCTGGCACATTTACCACCCACTGGCAAAGTTGGAAAAGACCAATCTAGGTTGACGTGATGTTTTGGGGAGAGTCTACAATGTTGGAGCAGATTCTTGTGCGCTCAATACCCAACCGTTTGGAGATGTTTCCCAAGCTGACTCCCGGCAAGGATCCATATCACTTCCAATCATGGGACACTGATGAGAATACAGGAGAGCCTGTACTTCGCTATTGGTTTTGGAGCAGGGATCGGACAAAGAAGCACAAGAAGCGGGTATTTGTTCTGGAGGTCAAGCGGCTCCTGAGAAGCACCTGCGGCACAGGGTTTATCAGCAGAGACGCATTTAGGGAGTATTGCCCTAGGACCGACAGCGACGGCGAGTGCGGTTTCGCGGTTATCATTGCCATACTGAAGTATCTTCGCGTGGTTCGCAGCCTGGGACGGGGTATGTACCAGATCGTGGATCAAGCCAAGGCTCGGCAGCTTGCCGGAGATGTTTAGAAATCACAGAACAAGGAGCAGTAGGTAGGCTGGGTTGAACGGAGTGAAACCCAACTTCAGATCGCGGTGAGATCTGAACAAGCAAAAGCGTTGGGTTGAGGCGGGCCGAAGGCCCGAGGCGAAACCCAACCTATCGGCTTTGGAAAAGTCGCGGCGCGGCTGAAGCACATCGTTATGCGGCTTACTCACTACAGTGTTACTATGCTTGCGACAAGCCAGGAGTACCACAATCACCATGAGATTCGACATATGGGTTAGATGGGAACTGGATACCATTAGGCAATTCATGAAGGTGCTTTTGCCGTACATAGAGAACCTCGCGAAAGACGCGGCTACCGAGAGTAACACAGGACTACACAGTGATGGCTCGCTGAGCAAGCATGAGATCTTCTTAGGCACAAGGCGAATTGTACTGAATGCAGTACTATACGAGCTTAATTCCCTGATAGAGTACTGCTTGCTCGCTCTTGTGAGCCGCACTTTGAGCCCAACCAAACGTTTTACATCTGGAGCTATGGGAGAATTCAGAAGCGTGCTCGTCAACGCAGTAGAGAGAGAGTATGGAATCCAGTTGCTGACTCTCCCAGGTTATCAGTTGGTTGATGAACTCAGGGAAGCAGTCAATTCATTGAAACACAGAGGCGGACTTGACTTGGCTGAACCGGACTCAATGGGGATCCCAGTTCTGACGCACGCGGAGGTATCGCAACAGAAGGCCGAGTCATATCTGGAGGCAGTTCAGGATTTTCTGCTGAGTCTGTGGGAGATTGTAGCTCCAAGACAACCCTTGACAGGTAATGACAGCTGAGACGATTCTGAGTCGACGGCTTCACGTACTGCTGAAGGCCGCATAACCCGCGCATGAAGCCGACGCCGCTATCGCGGCCTTGTATCGCGGCACGATCTGAAACTGAGATATATGGAAGCCTACTGCGTCAAGTGCAAGACCAAGCGCGAGATGAACGATCCCCAACCGGTGTTCACCAGCAACGGGACACCGGCCACGCAAGGGGTGTGCCCAGAGTGCGGCACCAAGCTGTTCAGGATGGGGCGCACCCCGGCCCACGCCGGTCTCGACCCGCAGGCCGGGCTCGACCTTTCGGGCAAGCCCAAGATGGTGATCGTCGAGTCGCCGGCCAAGGCGCGCACGGTGGGCCGCTTCCTGGGCGAGGGCTACACCGTGCGGGCCTCGGTGGGCCACATCCGCGACCTGCCCTCCAACCGGCTGGGCGTGGACGTCGCGCACGACTTTGAGCCGCGCTACGTCATCCCTGTCAAGCGCAAGGACGTGGTGCGCGAGCTGAAGGCGGACGTCAAGAGATCGTCCGAGGTCTACCTGGCCACCGACCCCGACCGCGAGGGGGAAGCCATCTCCTGGCACCTGACCGAGGCGCTGCAGAAGGCCATCGGCCCGCGCCAGGTGCACCGCGTCGAGTTCCACGAGATCACACAGGACGCCATCGCGCACGCCTTTGCCCACCCGCGCGCGATCGACATGCAGCGGGTGGACGCCCAGCAGGCGCGCCGTATCCTGGATCGGCTGGTTGGCTACACGCTCAGCCCGCTGCTGCGAGAAAAGATGGGGCGGCGCGGGCTTTCCGCCGGGCGGGTGCAGTCGGTGGCCGTGCGGCTGGTGGTCGAGCGTGAACGCGAGATCGAGGCGTTTGTCCCGCAGGAGTATTGGTCGATCGAGGCGGAGCTGGCGAAGCAGGCTAGCCCCCCCTCTGTCCCCCCCGCATCCTTCGACTCTGGGCCTTCGGCCCACGCTCAGGACAAGCGCGGGGGGGATGAGGGGGGGGGACAGCGCGCCTTCATCGCCAAGCTGCACCGCATCCACGGGGAGGAGCCGGAACTCCACGGCGCAGCCGACGTGCAGGCGGTGGTTGGCGAATTGGAGAGGTCCGCCTACGCCGTGGCGAGCGTGAAAGAGGGGCAGCGGCGGCGCAACCCTGCCGCCCCCTTTACCACCAGCACGCTGCAACAGGAGGCCGCGCGGCGGCTGGGGTTCACCGCCCGGCGCACGATGGCCCTGGCCCAGCAGCTTTACGAGGGCATGGACCTCGGCGACGGCCCGGTGGGCTTGATCACGTACATGCGCACCGACAGCGTCAACGTAGCCGAGCAGGCGCAGGCGGAGGCGCGGCAGTTCGTCGTGGAGAAATACGGCCAGGATTTCGTGCCTGCTGAGCCGCCCAGGTACAAGACCAGGGTCAAGGGTGCCCAGGAGGCCCACGAGGCCATCCGGCCTACGAGCGTCACCCGCACGCCCGCGTCGCTCAAGGAGTATCTCGACCGCAGCCAGGCCCGGCTGTACACGCTGATCTGGGAGCGCTTCGTCGCCAGCCAGATGGCGCCGGCGGTGTACGATACGATCGCGGTGGAGATATTGGCGGGTCTCCCCCCCTCCATCTCCCCCCCAGTGGGGGGGAGAGCCAATTCATCCCCCCCCATGGGGGGGATGAAGGGGGGGGAAATGCCCTATCTCTTCCGCGCCAGCGGCTCCAGCCTGCGCTTCAAGGGCTTCCTGGCTGTATATGAGGAGGCCAGGGACGAGGACGCAAAGACGGAGGAGGAGAGCCAGCGGGAGGAGATCCCGCCGCTGAGCGTGGACGAGTTGCTCGACCTGATTCAGTTGTTGCCGGAGCAGCATTTCACGCAGCCACCACCGCGCTACAGCGAGGCGTCGCTGGTGCGGGCGCTGGAGGAGTACGGTATCGGTCGCCCCAGCACCTACGCCCCGACGATGGCCACCATCCAGCAGCGCGGCTACGTGCAACGGCGCGACGGGAGACTGCATCCCACCGAAGTGGGCGTCGTCGTCAACGACCTGCTGGTCGAACACTTCCCCGACTATATCGACATCGGCTTCACGGCCCAGATGGAGGACAACCTGGACCTGATCGCCAGCGGCGAGCGGGAATGGATTCCGGTGCTGCACGCATTCTATGACCCGTTCGCCGCTACACTGGAGCGGGCACGGGAGCAGATGCCCGAAATACAGATGGGCAACGAGCCGACGGGCGAGGACTGCCCCAAGTGCGGGAATCCCCTGATCACCAAGTACGGCAGATTCGGCAAGTTCATCGGCTGCAGCAACTTTCCCGAATGCCGCTACAGTCGCCAGATCCCGGTCGGGGCCGGGATCAAGTGCCCGGAGTGCGGCGGCGACATCGTGGAGAAGCGAACGCGCCGCGGGCGCACGTTCTATGGCTGCTCCAACTATGACGCCAGCGACGAGCAGTCGTGCCGGTTCGCCTCGTGGAAGCGGCCGCTGAAGCAGGCCTGCCCCGCGTGCGGCGGACTGCTCGTCGAGGCGCGCAAGGAGCGGGCCAAATGCGTCGCATGCGAGGAAGAGTTTGCTTTGTCAGAGATCGAACCGGAAACGACGGAGGTTTGAAGCGTAACGTGCCTCCATCATGAAAGAGCTGCTGGATCGATTCCTAACTCATCTGCAAGGGCAAAACGCCTCTCCCTACACCGTCAAGAACTATGGCACCGATATCGACCAGTTCTTGAGCTACTGCCGGGAGGCAGGGGTAAACTCCCTGGCGCAGGTGGACCGCACGTTGCTGCGGAACTACCTGGCGGAACTGGACGGCGTGGGCTACGTCAAGGCCAGCATCGCGCGCCGCGTGGCGGAACTGCGCTCCTTCGGCGATTTCCTGGTGCAGGACAAGGTACTGGAGCGCAACCCCTTCCGCACCATCAGCGCCCCCCGCATCCCCAAGCGGCTGCCGCAGTACCTGACGGTTGCCGAGGTCGAGGCGCTCCTGGGCATTCCCGACACGTCCACGCCGCTGGGGCTGCGCGACCGGGCCATCATCGAGGTACTGTACGGCGCAGGGCTGCGGGTCAGCGAGTTGGCGGGCCTGGACGTATCGCACGTAGACCTGGCCCAAGCCCAGGTGCGCGTGATGGGCAAGGGCAGCAAAGAGCGCGTCGGGCTGTTGGGGTCGCTGGCGGTGCAGGCGGTGCAGGTCTACCTGAAGGCAGGGCGGCCCGCGCTGCTGGCCAGGCGAAAGACCGGGACGGCGACCGGGGCGCTGTGGCTCAACCATCGGGGTGGACGGCTATCGGTGCGAGGCGTGACCTTGATACTGAGCAAGGCCGGCGAGCAGGCGGGCATTCGCACGCACGTCTCACCCCACGTCCTGCGCCACTCTTTCGCCACGCATCTGCTGGACGGCGGGGCCGACTTGCGTGTGGTGCAGGAACTGCTGGGCCACGCCAACCTCTCCACGACCCAGATCTATACCCACGTCAGCCAGAGCCGGGCGCGGGAGGTCTACGTGCGTGCACACCCGCGAGCTGGAGAGAAATAGGTGCGACGGAAGAAAGCTGCGCACTTTCCCTCATCGTGTGGAAATTTCCCCGCCTTTGCCCCAGCCTGGCCAAAGCTTCCGAAATCGAGCGGCGATCAAGTGTTTTGGGAGCCCCGTGAAAACAGGGCAGCCCTTGTCGCCCCCCACATGTTGGGCCCCTCAAGCGCGCCGCTACCACATATAAGGGCGCATTGAAACCTGGCCATCCAAAAGTCAACGCAGCGGAGAGCGGTCTGAATAACGGCCCGTTTAAGTGTGCGCCGGCCTGTTCCTTCCAATGACGGCGCACTGGCACGTTTCTTGCGACAATACTGACTAGAACCACTTGCATCGAACGCGACGACGCTAACGATAAAATGTGCCGTCAGCGAAAGTTGCCATTTGCCTTAGTTGCCGCTTTATGGTAAAGTAATTGCGCGCCACAGACGCTTGTGGTACAATAGACCACGAGTGTCTTCCCGCAAGGCTTAGTCACAGGCAAGGGGGCGGAAATGAACACAATCTTGCAGATCTTTGAGTTCGTTGGAAAGCGCCGGTGGATCGTGTTCCTCGCTGGCGCCGTGCTGGGCTTGCTGTTGGGATTGGCCGTGGGCTGGTGGTGGCTTCCGGTTGAGGTCGTCAACTCCCCGCTTTCCAACCTGCGCGCGGACTTTCGAGACAACTATCTCCTGTGGGTCGCCGAGCAATATGAGCACCAGCACGCTTCCAATCCCGAATGGGCGCGCATCATGCTTCTGGGCAAGGATTATAACAGCGACGCCCGCAAGGCCACCCTCAAGGACAACGTCGAGGAAGCGACATCGATGTTGAACGACCTGGCCCAAGCCTGCGAGAGCGAGGGCGGGACTTACGCGACGTGCAGTGGTGAGGATGCGCAACGCCTGCGCAGCGTGATGACGAATTTGCAGATGATAGACCTTAGCGGCACGGGCGGGGGTCCGAGCATCCTATCCATTGTTGTGCCGGTCTGTTTGGTCCTGCTGGTGTTATCCGGCGTCGCCGTGGGAGGGCTCTTTATCTACGCCCGCTTGCGCAGCCGGGGGGGCGAGTCCAAAGAAAAGCGGGGCGCGATGGCCGAAAGGATGTATCCTGCCGAGCCGGCCTATTGGGGACCCGAAGGGCCGCCGCTGGCCCAGTTCCCGACCACCTACACCCTCGGGGATGACCACTACGACCCATCGTTCAGCGTCGAGCTGGAAAGCGGCGAGTTCATGGGCGAGTGCGGCGTCGGCGTCTCCGAGACCGTCGGCGTGGGCGCGCCCAACAAGATCACCGCCTTCGAGGTGTGGCTGTTCGACAAGAGCGACATTCGCACCGTGACTAAGGTGCTGATGTCGGAATACGCCTTCAACGACGAGGCGCTGCGCGCCAAGCTGGCACCCAAGGGCGAGCCGGTGCTGGCCCAGGAGGGGCAAGAGATCGTTCTGGAAACCAAGACGTTATGCGTGCGGGCGCGCGTGGTAGAGTGCAAGTACGGGATCGGCAACCTGCCCCCGAACAGCTTCTTCGAGAGGCTCTCAATAGACCTGGTGGCATGGGCCACATCGGTGCCGGAGGGAGGGGAGCCATTGCTGGGCGGAGACGACCTCGATTTCGTCTCATCCATCGGATAGGCAGGCGCAGACGCGAATCGACGTGAACACACCCTCGCCGCGGGTTGCGGCGGGGGTGTTTGTTTGAGGGAGGGATGGGAAGAATACGCCGTCTGTGGTGGGCGTCCTTGCGGCTCGCCTTCCACCTGTTCTACAACCAGTTCGCCTGGACGTACGACTGTGTGGCCTGGATGGTGTCGTTCGGGCAGTGGCAGGCGTGGGGGCAGAAGGCGATCCTGCACCTGCGAGGCCGACGGGTGCTGGAACTGGCCCACGGCCCCGGCCACCTGCTGGTCGCGCTGGGGGAACGAGGGCTATCGCCGGTGGGGCTCGATCTCTCGCTGGCTATGGGCCGGATGGCGCGGCGGCGGCTGAGGAAGGCCGGCATGGCCGTCCCCCTGGTGCGCGCCCGGGCGCAGGCGCTTCCTTTCCGCGATGGCTGTTTTGACAGCGTCGTCGCCACGTTTCCCACCGAGTTCATCCTGGCGCGGGAGACGCTGCACGAGGCGGCGCGGGCCCTGAGGAAGGCCGGGCGGCTGATCGTCGTCGCCGGCGCCCGCCTGGGCAGCCCTGACCCGCTCGCCCGCTTCGTCCGCTGGCTCCATCGGATCACGGGACAGGGGGAGCCTCTCCCACGCGGGAGCGAGAGCGTGCTGAGGGAGGCCGGGTTTGCTTCCCGCACCATGGAGGAGACGATCGGCCACAACCAGGTGGTGCTGGTCGTGGCCAAGAAGCAGTCGGCGGGAGGGGCCGATCAGGCCGAGTGATAGGACTGGACCAGGGTGCGGTTGACCAGCAGGAGGTCGGCCTCCAGCGGGAAAGGGGCGGGCAGCTCGACGAGGGGAAAGAGTTGCGCTCCACTGACAGGGACAAAGTAACCTGTGATGGTGTCGATAAAGTCCCGCACTCGCGCTTCGGCCGTCACGTGGAAACCTCCCCGGCACACGGCCACCGGCATGTAGGCGACGATCAACTCCTCCCTCTGCAGCAGTTGGAGCGAGGCACGGGTCTCTGCTGAAGTAAAGTACACGAACGAGATCTGGGGTCTGCGGACGATGATGAGAGAACGGCTGAAGCCTTTCAGCGGGCTGCCGGGCGTCAGGGGCGTCAGGTAGGCGTCGTAGAGCGAAAAGCTCTCGCGGGCGGGGTCGTTGATGAAGGCCATCACGCTTCCGACCGTCTCCAGTTGGCCGCTGAATTGAAAGCCGCTGCCGAGGATCTGCACCTCGTGACGTTGGGTTGGTGGTGCTCTAAGTACCATGGTGTTTGCTCCTTCCCGCGCTTTATGGTAAAATAGCGCCGCTTGGTGGGTGTGGCCTAATGGTTAAGGCACCTGGTTGTGGCCCAGGAGATTGTGGGTTCGAATCCCATCACTCACCCCTGACGGCCGGACCTTGATCCGGCTTTCATTATACACCAATTGCCCCCGTAGCTCAATTGGACAGAGCGTCGGACTTCGAATCCGCAGGTTGTGCGTTCGAATCGCACCGGGGGCGCTGAACGATTTCCGCGAAGAGGTGGGGAAAAGCCGGCGGCTCCCATAGGTTGGCGATAGCCAAGGAGATCATCGACGAGGGCGGCGTAGACTTGAATATGGAGGCGCAGAAGGCTCTCAGAGCGTGTCTGAGAAATCCGTCTACGGGCCGGAGAGATCTGTGTTTGCAAAGACGGGGATTGGGCAGAGTACGAGGCCATACAAAGAGTTTCAAACGAAACGTGAAAGGGCAGAACCGCGCGGTTCTGCCCTTCCGTCGGGGTACCGGGTTACGAGCTTTCCTGTCTATTTGCTCTTGACCTTGATGACCTTTGGCTTGACCTCTTCGGCCTTGGGCAACGTCAGCGTCAGCACGCCGTTCTCGAAATGCGCCTCGGCCTTGTCGGCCTTCACGGGCACGTTCAGCGTCAACCGCCGCGAGAAGGAGCCGTAGGATCGCTCCTGGAACAGATAATCGACGTTTTCCAGAGGCGCTCTCATGTCGCCGCGAATGGTGAGCACGTCGCCGTCGATGGAGATATCGACCTCGTCGGGCGTCAGCCCGGGCAGCGATGCAGTGAGGACGATCTCCTCCGGAGTCGTGTAAACGTCGAGCGGAAGCTGGAACGGACTTTCTGGCGTGCCATCCCCCCACCGACGCCTCGGGCGCACGAAGCTATCCTCAAAGAGTTGGTTGGTCGCCTCTCTCAGGGTCATCGGGTCTCGCCATGGGTTCCAACGTATCACAGCCATATCGTCACCTCCACAATCGAATCATCGGGGGGAAAAGCACCGGGCTTTTCCCGAAGTAGCCTACTTTGCTTTGACCTTGATCGCCTTGGGTTTGACCTCTTCAGCCTTGGGCAGCGTCAGCGTCAGCATGCCGTTCTCGAACTCGGCCTTGGCCTTGTCGGCCACGATGGAGCTGGGGAGGGCCACAGTACGAGAGAAGGAGCCGTAGCGCATCTCGCGCCTGACATAGTTTTCCTCTTTGACCTCCTGCTCGGACTTGGTTTCGCCTTTGATGGTCAAGGTGTCGCCGGTGACGGTGATGTCCAACTCCTCGGGCTTGATGCCAGGGACGGCCGATTTGACGACGACGACGTCGTCTGTCTCGTACATGTCCACTGCCAGCGCGCCCCCCTCGACCGGAACCGGCCATCCGGCCCGTGGGCTCACAAAGCTCTCTTCAAAGAGCCGATCCATGGCCTCCCGCAGGCTGACCAGATCGCTGAAGGGTTCCCAACGTACCAGGTTCGTCATCTCACACCTCCTATGGTTAGTATCTGTAGCCCAGTGTGCGGGCTATGAATTTACCTATATTGATCGCACCTTTTCATTAGACTGACGTAAGAGCGACGTTAAAAGTGCATTAGACAACGTGGGTCGTTTACCCTCCATCCCCACAGATTTCGGCCACACCCAAACAAAAAGGGTGTGACTAAAATCGGTTGAGCAACTCGTCACCCTGAGCATAGCAGCTTGCCCTGAGGCGCCCCCTGAGCAAGTCGAGGGGCGGAGTCGAAGGGAAGGGTCTCTGCGCCTATTGTGGGCAAGATTCTTCGCTTTCCTTCACTACGTTCAGGACAGGCTGCTCAGAATGACGGTGTTTCGCCCAAGTGGCATCAACCAGATTTAGCCACGCCCAAACAAAAAGCACTCCCGCGATCTGCGCGGGAGTGCGAGGCGAATAGTCGAGCGCCGAGTCTACTTATGGCAAGAGAGCCTGCAACTCCTCCAGCACGTGGCGCACGCTGGATTTATCCTTGGCAACACAAGGAAGGACGGGAATGTCCTTCAGTCCCAGTGATTTGCGAACCTTCTCAACCGGCCAGGCTCCCTCCTTGTCCTGCTTGTTCGCGACCACCAGGTAAGGAATGTGGCGCCTGCGACACAGGCGGTGAAACGTGCGCAGCAGACCCTTGGCGGCCAGCAGCGTGTCCCGATCGCAGCTATCCACCAGCACGACGAAGGCGTCCATCTCCTTGGACAGGATGTCCCACATAAAGTCGAAGCGCGCCTGCCCTGGTGTACCGTAAAGGTGAAACCGATCGTCCCCAAGCTTGACCTGGCCATAGTCCATGGCCACCGTAGTCTCCTCTTTCGTGAACCTGAGGTCGTCGGTGATGCGCTGTTCGGTAGAGACGATAGGGATGTCAGAGACCGTGCGGACGAACTCGGTTTTGCCAACGTTAAAAGGGCCTGTTACCACGACTTTGACACTTGCCATGATGTCTCCTCCTGGTGACCGAAGGTCACGACGACCGAAGATCGCCGCGACCTTTAGTCGCCGCGAGTCTCGACTCCCTGCCCTTTGCGAAAGTCCACAAAACGATATCCCACCCCGCGTTCGGTCAGGATGTAGCGGGGATGGGATGGGTCTGGTTCGATCTTTTGCCGCAGATAGGTGACGTACAGGCGCAGGTAGTGGACTTCCTCACGATACTCGTAGCCCCAGACCTTGGCCAGCAGCGTCTCGTGGGGCACCACCCAGCCCGCGTTTTCCACCAGGTGGTACAACAAACGGAACTCGGTCGGGCGCAGCTTGATGCGCTTGCCCTCGACGATGACCTCGCGGCTGTTGAGGTCGATGCTCAATCGCTCATCGATGTGGAGGACGGCCTGTTCGGGTTTGGTGAGGCCCTGTGTGCGGCGCAGCACTGCCTTGACGCGGCTGACGAGCTCGCGAGCGCCGAAGGGCTTGGTCACATAGTCGTCGGCCCCCAACCCCAGCCCGCGCACCTTATCCTCCTCGTCGGCCCGAACCGTCAGCATGATCACGGGCACGTTGGAAACCTCTCGCACCATCTCCAACGTCTCGAACCCATCCAGTTCAGGCATCATCACGTCGAGGATAACCAGGTCGGGCAGATCCGTGCGCACCTTGTCAAGCGCCTCCAGGCCATTGTGGGCTTCGATCACTTGGTAATCCTCGAGCTCCAGGTTCATGCGGATGAACCTGGTCATACGAGGTTCGTCGTCCACAATTAGGATAAGCTCGCGGCGCTCAGGCATGGCTGGGAATAGTCGCGGCGCACGATGGCCCGCAGGCCGCTCTCGGTGCTCTATGCCGTCTCCCGAATGAAGCTGATGATTTTCTCTTCGGCTTCGCTGGGTATGACTTCCACGCAGTGGATGCGTGTCCAGGGAAAGATGACCGTGTTCGTTTCGGGCAGGACGTAAGAGACTTCGCGGCCATCGCGTCGCCGGACATTGCTCACGACGATCACTTGGTCGGAGGGCTCGGGAAGGTTCTCCACCTCTCCCACGACGGCGTCTTCGTTCAACACATGGATCATCACGGTGTGAGGCATGCGCGACCTCCGGGTTTACTCCTCCAGGACGATCTGGAGCTTGACAGTGCCCAACTGGAGTTCGTCACCGTCCTTGAGCACGTGAGGCAGGTAAGGGGTTAGCCGTTGCCCGTTGAGGAATGTTCCATTGGCACTACCGACGTCTTCCACCAGATACGTCGCTCCCCGTTGATGCACCTTGCAGTGACGACGCGAGACGCCACCCTCAAGGCCTCCATCCGGTGAGAGATCCAGATCGGGGAAGATGCCATGGGCTGCGTCAAGGCGTCCAATGTGCAC
>Ga0315551_10003103_pt1 | contig 11885 bp, 10 predicted proteins | sample SalMarSW160290MG_FD_203678 | JGI IMG/M metagenome (GOLD analysis project Ga0315551, IMG submission 203678) | Salt marsh sediment microbial communities from the Plum Island Ecosystem LTER, Massachusetts, United States - Salt Marsh Sediment SW1602-90 ... | reverse complement strand
ATTATTTTGAATCTTTACAAATGAGAGCACAAGAATCTTCAGATAGTAGAATGAATTTAGTTTATAGAAATTAAAAAAACTAACCATAAAAAATGAACAACCAAATCGTTAAAAAAAGAGTAAAGGACATGAGATTTTCCTTGCTCAGCCCTGAAAAGATAAAAAATATTTCAGTAGCAAAAATTGTGACTCCAGAGCTTTATGATATAGATGGTTATCCTGTTGATGGTGGATTGATGGATTTGAGGCTTGGTGCTATCAATCCCGGTGTTAGGTGCAGAACCTGTGGAGGCCGGCTAAAAGAATGTTTAGGGCATTCAGGGAGCATTGATTTGGCAAGGCCGGTAATACACTTAAAGTATGTCCCAATTATTGAAATTTGCCTGAGGTCTTTTTGTCATGAATGCGGGAAACTCATGCTTACTGAAAAAGATTTAGAAAAATATTCTCCAGGCCAGAGAGCTAAGAAAGCTAAGGATACAAAGAGATGCCCTCACTGCAATTCTCCTCAAGAAAAAGTAAAGCTTGACAAGCCAACAACTTTTTATAAGGGAAAAAGAAGAATCTTCCCAACAAAAATCAGAGAAATTCTGACAAATATTCCTGACGAAGAACTTGCGAAGATTAGGATAAACACAAAAAACTTCAGACCTGAATGGGCTGTGCTTACTTCCCTCCTGGTGCCGCCGGTAACTGTAAGACCAAGCATTATTCTTGAATCAGGAGAGATGAGTGAAGACGACTTGACACATAAACTCTCTGACATCATAAGGGCAAATCAAAGACTTTGGGAAAACTTGAATGCAGGAGCCCCTGAGGTTATTATTGAGGATTTGTGGGATTTGCTGCAGTTCCATATCACAACATTTTTTGATAATACTGTAACAAGGATTCCTCCTGCCAGGCACAGGTCAGGACAGCCGTTAAAAACAATCACAGAAAGAATAAAAGGAAAAGAAGGCAGAATCAGGAAAAACCTGGCAGGGAAAAGAGTTAACTATTCCGGAAGAACTGTTATTTCTCCTGACACTGCAATTGAAATTAACGAAGTTGGTATTCCTTACGAGATTGCAAAAATAATAACTGTTGCAGAAACAGTAAATGATTTGAACATTGAAAAACTTAAAGAATTTGTAGAAAGGGGTTCTGAATATCCCGGGGCAAATTACGTTATAAGACCAGATGGAAAAAGAAAAAAGATAACAGAAGAACTTAAAGAAGAAATAATTAATGAGCTTGCCCCTGGCTACAAAGTTGAAAGGCATCTTCAAAACAGGGATATTCTATTATTTAACAGACATCCAAGTCTTCACAAAGCAAGTTTAATGGCTCATTATGTTAAAATTTTGCCGGGAAGAACATTCAGATTACATCCTGCTGTCGCAACACCATACAACGCTGATTTCGATGGAGATGAAATGAACGTCCACAGCCCTCAGACAGAAGAGGCAAAAGCAGAAGCAAAGGTAATATTAGAAGTAAAGAAAAATCTTATCTCACCAAAAAACAACACAAACATGGTGGGATGTATTTCCGATGCTGTTACAGGAGGATATCTTCTTGGACTTGGCGAGTTTACGAAAGAAGAGGCAAATCAGATATCTTATAAGGCAGGAATTGATTCAAATTTTTCAAAGAAAACAATTCACGGAACAGAAATATTTTCAGAAATACTTCCAAAAATCAATTTTTCAAACGGCAATATAAAAATATCTGACGGAAAAATTACTAAAGGAATAATTGATGAAAGCCTTTTCGGTGAGGGAGGAGGTGAAATCATAAAAGAGATTGATAAAAGATACGGAAGGAGCGCAGCATTTGAAACAATCAGAAAAGCATTTGACCTTGGGAAGGATTATATTACAGATGTGGGAATCACAATTGCTCTTGAAGACCTTGATGTTGACCCAAAAGTTGTTGAAATGAGTGAAGAAATAATCAAAAAAGCTGAGAAAAAAACACAAGAAATAATTGAATCATATAAAAAAGGAAGCATTAAAGTAATTCAGGGAAAAACTCCTGAAGAATCAAGAGAGATAAAAATCCTTAAAGTTCTTAACGAAATAAGGACAAAAATTGGAGAGATCGTTAAAAAAGAATTTCCTGAAGAAAATCCTGTTACGCATATGATAAGGTCTGGAGGAGGAGGGAACATTTTGAACATAACTCAAATGGCTTGCTGTGTCGGGCAGCAGGACCTTGAAGGAAAAAGAATTGATATTGGTTACACAGACAGAACTATTTCTTTCTTCAGGCCAGGAGATCTTTCTCCGAAGGCAAAGGGATTCATAAGAAGTCCTTTTATAAAAGGTCTTCGCCCAGATGAATTTTTCTTCGGAGCAATGACTGGAAGAGCAACACTTATGGATACTGCCCTGAGAACTCCAAAGTCAGGATACCTTTACAGAAGGCTTGCAAGCGCGCTTCAGGATTTAAGGTGTGAATATGACGGCACAATAAGAGACAGCAACAATAACATAATTCAGTTCAAATATGGAGATGACGGAATGGATGTCACCAAACTGCATACTAACGGAAAATTAGAGCCCGGAGAAGCAATAGGAATAATAACTTCCCAAAGTTTTGGAGAACCCTCAACACAGATGGTTTTAAGAACATTCCACTTCGCCGGAGTTACTGAAATGCAGGTAACCCAGGGGCTTCCGCGACTCATTGAAATATTTGATGCAAGAAAAAAACCAAGCTCTCCAAAAATGGAAATCTACCTGAAGAAAGAATACAACAATGAAAAAGATGCAAGAAATTTTGCCGAGAAAATAAAAGAAGTAACAATAAAAGATATTGCATCTGAAATTGACCTTGACTTCAGCAACAAAAGAATAGAAATAAAGACTGACAAAGAAGGAATAAAGCACAGTCATATCACTGTGAAAAAGGTTGTTGACAGGCTTCAAGAGATTGGATTCAATGCTAAAGAGAAGGGTAATTTGATAATTATTAACGCAACTGAGATGAGTTTTAAAGAAATTTATCAGCTAAAAGAAAAGCTAAAGAAAACAGTCGTCTCAGGGGTTAAAGGCATAAGCCAGATTTTAATTGTTAAAAAAAATAGAGATTATGTGATTATGACTCTTGGAACTAACCTTAAAAAAATTTTGGAGATGAAAGAGGCTGACCCTGATAGACTTATATCAAATGACCTTCATGAAGTTACAAGTGTTTTTGGAATTGAAGCGGCAAGAAAGCTCATAATCAGTGAAATACAGGAAGTACTGAATACACAAGGATTAATCATTGATAAAAGGCATTTAAAATTTGTCGCAGATGCTATGACAAACACCGGCGAGGTTAAAGGAGTGACAAGAATCGGAATCATTGCCCAGAAATCTTCAATCCTGGCTCGTGCAACATTTGAGACGCCAATAAAACAATTTGTAAACGCAACTATCAAAGGCAGCAAAGATAATCTTGTAAGTGTTATTGAAAATGTAATCCTTAATCAGCCTGTACCGATTGGAACAGGACTTCCCGGACTTCTCGTAAAAGTTGTCGGACCCCTGACAAAAGAAGAATCCAAAAGAAAAAAAGTTAAAAAGGAAATTGTTGAGGAAATTAGCAAGTGATTCTCATAAAAACCAAAAAATTAGCAATAAATTTATAAAATAAATGTTTCTAAGATTTTTGTGAAAACCAAAAAATGACGAACACAATTGACATGCAGGACATGAGGTACCTGAATTTATTTGAAAGAATAATGAAAGTTAGAACACGTTTCTGTTTTAAATATAATGAAGCCATAGTTTTCTGTGTCCCAAGGCATCTTGTATCCAAAGCAATCGGACCTGAAGCCAGAAACATAAAAAGAATGAGCCAGATATTAGAGAAGAGGATAAAAGTTGTTGCAGTTCCGAAAGGAAATAAAGATGTAAAGGTATTTGTAAGAGCGGTCATCAGTCCAACTACATTCAGAGGAATTGAAGTAAAAGATAATGAAGTTATAATCTCTGGCGGAAGCAACAAGGCAGCACTAATCGGAAGAAACAAGAGAAGGCTAGCTGAAATGAAAAAAATAATAAAGAATTTCTTCGGAAAAGATTTCAGAATTGTTTAAGATTTTTGTTGATTTTATCAATAACAACTTTTAAAAACTATTTCTTAATCCATTAGAATATGGGATTAAAAAGCGCACTAAAACTAAAGAAAGACAGAAAAAGATTTAGATGGAAGGATAAAAGATACAAAGTAAAAGCCATTGGTTTGTACGCAAAATTTGACCCGCTTAAAGGCGCAAACCAGGCAAAAGGAATTGTTCTTCAGAAAATTCAAAAAGAAGCAAAACAGCCAAACTCTGCTATGAGAAAGTGCTGCAAAGTCCAGCTGACAAAAAACGGAAAAGTTGTAACTGCATTTATTCCGGGAAATCTCGCGCAAAAATTTATTGACGAGCACGATGAGGTGATGATTGAGAGAATTGGAGGAGCAAAAGGAAAATCAAAAGGGGATATTCCAGGTGTAAGATTCCAGATTATCAAGGTAAATGACCAACCATTACCTTTGCTTGTAAAAGGCAAGATTGAAAAGGGTAGGAGATAAAAATGGAGCAAACCCTAAAATTCAAAATTTTTGATCTTTATAATACAGAAGGAATTGAAGTAAAAGATATTGGACTGAAGCCTGTAATAAATCTTAATCCGAAGCTGGCTTTAAAGAGCCACGGCAGAAATGTCCAGAAGTTTGGTCAGACAAAAGTCAATATTGTTGAAAGACTTATTAACAGGATAGGTGTTGCAGGACACAGAGGGAAAAAGCATAAACTCATGGTCGGAACTTCTTCTGGTAAATACTCAAAAAATGCAAAGATTGTTCTTGGCGCATTTAAAATTATTGAAGAAAAAACCAAAAAGAATCCGGTAGAAGTTTTTATTGGAGCAATAGAAAATTCAGCACCGCGGGATGAAATAACAGTAATAGAATACGGAGGAGCAAGATATCCTCAGGCAGTTGATGTCTCTCCATTAAGACGCGTTAATTTAGCGTTAAAACACATTGTTCACGGTGCCTCTGAAAAAGCTTTTGGCAAGAAAAAAACCATTACTCAAACTCTAGCAGAGGAAATTATTCTCTCTGCCGACGGAAACCAGGAAAGTTTTGCAATAAAAAAGAAAATTGAATCAGAAAAGCAAGCTGACTCTGCGCGATAAAATTATAAGGAATTTTAATCAAAATGGCTGATGAAAAGACAAAAAAGATTCAGGAATTAATGCACCAGCAGGAAAAAATAAGGAACATAGCAATTGCTGCGCACATTGACCACGGAAAAACAACTTTTTCTGACAACCTTTTATCAGGCGCGGGGATGATTTCAGAAGAGTTGGCAGGAAAACAACTTGCTCTTGATTTCCACGAAGACGAAGCCACAAGAGGAATCACCATTGACTCTGCTTCTGTGAGCATGGTTCACAAACTTCCTAAAGGAGGAGAATATCTGATTAATTTGATAGACACACCGGGACACGTTGATTTTGGGGGGGACGTTACAAGAGCTATGCGTGCTGTTGACGGGTGCATCATTCTGGTTGATGCTGTTGAGGGGGTCATGCCTCAGACAGAGACTGTTGTAAGGCAGGCACTAAAAGAGTTGGTTAAACCTGTTTTATTTCTGAATAAAGTTGATCGCCTTATAAAAGAAGTTAAGCTAACGCCGCAGGAAATGGAAGCCAGATTCATCAAGGTAATTAACCATGTAAATGAACTTATCCACAATATTGCTCCAAAGGGTTACAAAGAAAAATGGAAAGTTAATGTTTCAGAAGGAAGTGTTGCTTTTGGTTCTGCTTTTCATAACTGGGCTTTAAGTTTCCCTTATATGAAAAAGAAAGGGATAACATTCAAAGATGTAATTGATGCTTACAAAAATGACAAGGTCAAAGAACTTGCAAAAAAAGCTCCTTTGCATGAAGTTGTCTTAAATATAGTTATAAGGCACCACCCAAATCCTGTTCAGGCTCAGGAGTACAGGATTCCAAAAATCTGGCACGGAGATTTAGACTCCCAGCTCGGGAAAGATCTTATTAAGTGCAATCCAGAAGGGCAGCCTGTTTTTGTCCCGATAAAAATTGTCGTCGATAAACATGCAGGAGAAGTTGCCTGTGGAAGATTGTTTTCCGGAACAATAAAGCAGGGTGATGAAGTCTACATGAATCTTGCAAAAAGAAAAGTAAGAATTCAGCAGGTTTCTGTCTATAAAGGCGCCCAGAGAATTATTGTTTCAGAAGTCTCAGCTGGAAATGTAGTCGGGGTCGTTGGTCTAAAGGATGTTTTCACAGGCGAAACAGTCAGCAAAAATCCGATGGAACCTTTTGAAGCAATAAAACACTTATTTGAGCCTGTTGTTACAAAATCTATTGAAGCAACAAAAGCAGCAGACCTTCCAAAGCTTGTTGAAATATTAAAGCATGTAAGGAAAGAAGACCCTTCTATAAAAATAGAAATTAATGAGCAAACAGGTGAAAGCCTAATGAGTGGTATGGGGGAGCTTCATCTTGAAATCATAGAAAACAGAATCAAGACAGAAAAAGGACTTGATGTAAAAACCTCGTCGCCGATAATAGTTTACAGAGAAACAATATCTAAAGAATCTCCTGTTGTTGAAGGACGAAGTCCAAACAAACATAACATTTTTTACATTAAAGTTGCTCCGCTGGAAGATGAAATTTATGAAGCAATAAAAAACGGAGAGATTCCTGAAGGAAGAATAAAAAAGAAAAACGAGGCAGTCTCAAAAGCTCTTTCAAATCTTGGCTGGCCTGGTGATGTGATAAGAAATGTTAAAGACATTTACAACGGAAATATCTTTTTGGATGAAACGCGCGGAGAAGTTCATATTGGAGAGGTTATAGAAATGGTTCTCGATGCCTTTGAGATGGTTGTGAAACAAGGACCTTTAGCCCGCGAACCCTGTATGAAACTTAAAGTCTCTCTTGATGATACAAAGCTTCACGAAGACGCAATTCACAGAGGTCCTGCACAAGTTTATCCTGCGGTAAGAGAAGCAATTGTTGAGTCAATGAAAAAAGCAAATCCATACATTCTTGAGCCATTGCAGATTAACCTGATAGAAATGCCTAATAAATTCCTAGGAGAGGTTACAAAAATCGTCGGAGGAAAGAGGGGGCAAATGCTTGAAGTTAAACAGGAAGGAACTCAGGCAGAAATGAAAGCAAAGCTTCCTGTCGCAGAAATGATTGGCTGGAGCAATGACCTGCGTTCAGCAACAGAAGGCAGGGGCACTAGTTCACTTCTTGACCAGTTATTCGAGAAAGTTCCTGCAAGCATCCAGCCTGAAGTCATAAAAAGAATCAGAAAAAGAAAAGGACTTTCAGAAAATCAGTAGGTTCTATCGCAATAATTCTTATAAATAATTAGCTCATTAAATTATTATGAAAAGTTTTAGTATTGAAAACAGATTCGGAAGAAAAGTTTCGTGCAATCAGTTCAAAAAAACAGCAGAGAGATTAGAATTTACTCTGAAAGCAGCCAGATTACTTGCAGGTTTGCCAGCAATTAAAAGTGAACTGTTATTAACAACAGACAAAAATGATTATGACGAAGCAAGAGAAACAGGAACTTTCACATCTGAAAAGGAGAAAATTATTACATCTGAAAGACTAGAAACTTTACTGGAAAGGAGAGAAAAATATCAATTAGAAGATTTGAATGAAGAATTATGGGGAAAATCATTTAAAACTGAATTATATATTATGGATAATCCTTCTACACACTATCTTGTTTGGTTAGGTCATGAGATTATGCAACCAAGAAGATTATTTTTTTGTGGTCATTATTTAGACAAAGAATCTCAGAAAATTCTTGAAAGGTTCAGTAGGGGGAATTTATTACAAAAATCAGGAGGTGGTGGTTTTCCTAAGATGATTGCACAAGCCAGGTACTACTCTTTTAAAAAATTATTAGAAAATAAGGCATTGATTGAGAGCAGATAAATTTTATTAGAATAATCCCGAGAAACCAATAACCTTATAATAATAAAAATTCTTTTTCAGCTATGGAAAAAGAAAATTCAAAATTAATTCTGTCTTTAGTTTCCTTGGCTGTTTTCTTTTTTTTACTGATGGGAATTGTAATCGCAGGCGGCTTTCAAATTGATAATATAATAAACCAAAAAATTTCTTTATTGCAAAACAGCTCACTTGATAAAATTTTTATTTTTACTGGAAATTATCTCAAGGGCATTCTTATTGGGATAGGTCTTATTGCAATTCTTGCTTTTTACATTGGAAAAAGAAAAAAAGAATCTTTCATTCTTGCGACCAGTCTTCTCTCAGGATTTATTTTTGAGCAGATAATAACTTTTATGACTCAGAGACCTGGCCCTAAAACAAATTTAGTCCAAGAAATAATTTACAGTTTCCCTAGCGGGCATTCTATCTTCGCAGCCATACTTTTCTTTTCGTTAATTTATTTTTACAAAGACAAAATAAAAAACAATGCTCTAAAAATAATTTTTATCTCGATAAATATCCTGCTGATTTTGTTTGTTGGTTTTAGCAGAATTTATATCAGTGCACACTGGTTTACCGACGTAATTGGAGGGTATGCAGCAGGATTTTTTGTTGTGGCTATTGTTTTATGGATTTTTAATCTGAAAAGTTAGGGGGAATACTAATAAAAACAAAAACTTTATAAACCTAATTTTTTATTAACAATTATTAAAAAATTCTTAAAGAATTTTCAATCAAAATGGCTAAAGAAAAACCAAACATGAACACTGTCTTTGTGGGACATGTTGACGCAGGAAAGTCAACCATAGTCGGAAGACTTCTTTTCGATACAGGGGTTGTTTCTGAACAGGAAATAACAAAGCTTAAACAAGAAGCTGAAAAGCACGGAAAAGCAGGTTTTGAATTTGCATACATTATGGATAAAATTAAGGAAGAAAGAGAGCGTGGTGTAACTATTGACCTTGCTTACAGGAAAATTCTTACTCAAAAATACCAGATTACAATCATTGACGCGCCAGGACACAGAGACTTTGTTAAAAATATGATTACAGGAGCAAGCCAGGCAGATGCTGCTTTCCTTGTTATAGCTGCCCCTGCAGGCGTACAGCCTCAAACAACAGAACACTTGTGGCTTCTAAGAACAATGGGTGTCAAGAATATTGCTGTTGCAATTAACAAAATGGACGCGGCAAAATATAGTGAAGAGAAATTTAATAAAGTTAAAGAAGAGGTAAGCAAGTTGCTTCAAGGTGTTGGAATCAATCCTGAAACAACACCTTTCATTGCATGCTCTGGATTAAAAGGAGATAATGTTGCTAAGAAATCTGAAGAAATGAAGTGGTATAAAGGACCAACAATCCTGGAGCAGTTCGACCAGTTTGCAGAGCCAAAGCTTCCGACTGACTTGCCAATGAGAATGCCTGTCCAGGATGTTTATGAAATCACAGGTATCGGAACAGTTCCTGTAGGAAAAGTTGAAACAGGTATTATGAAAGTAGGACAAAAAGTTACAGTATTGCCCGGAAGAACAGGAAAGGGAATTAATGGAGAAGTAAAAACAATTGAAATGCATCATGAGCAAATGAATGAAGCAATTGCAGGTGATAATATAGGAATTAATATCCGTGGTGTCGGAAAAAAGGACATTGCACGTGGAGATGTTATCTGCGACGCTACAAAACCAACATTTGTTGTAGAGGAATTCATCGCAACAATTACTGTTATTAACCACCAAACTGTTTTGGCAAAAGGTTATACCCCTGTATTTCACGTTCATACAGCTCAGGTTCCTTGCCAATTTGTAGAACTTATTGAACAGATTAACCCAAAAACAGGTGAGACCATAAAACAAAATCCAGAATTCTTGAAAAATGGCGACAGTGCAAAAGTGAGAATCAAGCCTCAGGGAAATCTTTGTCTTGAAACACAGAAAGACAACCCATATATGAGCAGGTTCGCAGTAAGAGACGCTGGTTCAACAGTTGCAGCAGGACTTTGCACAGAAATCGTAAAGAAGAAGAGTTAAATTTTTCTATAGAAAACCTTAAAAACAACTTTATTTTTAGATATCTGAGAAATATTGATAACGAATAGTATTAAATCACTTTCATGATATTATCACATTCACTTGCGCATTAATTTGTTATGTAAAGTGTAAGAAAAGATTATCCAAATATTTCTCTAAGAAATCATTATGATTTCAAGTAATTAAAATAATAGGAGTAAAGATGGCAAAAATAAGTCCGGTATCTATTAAGTATATGATACATGCGAACTTTCGTGTTGAAGGAGCTTTGGAAAAGTCTGATATAATCGGAGCTATTTTCGGGCAGACAGAAGGACTTCTTGGTTCAGACCTTGAGATGAGAGATCTGCAGAAAGAAGGAAAAATTGGCAGAATTGAAGTTGAATTAGAAAGAAAAGACAGAATAACTCTTGGAGAAATTAAGATACCAACAGCTCTTGACCAGTCAGAAACTACTTTAATCGCTGCTGCAGTTGAAACTATTGAAAAAATAGGTCCTTGCGACGCCCAGGTTGAGGTTGAAAGGATTGAAGATGTCCGCGGAAGCAAGAGAGATTATATTATTGAAAGGGCTAAGAAACTCATGGCAGACTTTGGGAGCAGGACTGACTCCAGAGAGATTTCAAAGAAAGTAAAAGAATCCGCAAGAGTTGCAGATGTTAAAGAATATGGAAAAGAAAAACTTACTTACGGAGACCTTTCTGAAAAAGAAATAATTGTCGTTGAAGGTCGTGCCGATGTGCTGAACCTTTTAAGAACAGGAGTAAAAAATGTAATTTCCATGAATGGAACCAAGCTGCCTGACAGCATTAAAGATTTATCTGAAGAAAAAGATATAACTCTTTTTGTCGACGGAGACAGGGGCGGTAAATTAATTATCCAGAATGTGCTTGACAATGCAAAAATAAAGTATATTTGCATTGCTCCTGATGGTAAAGAAGTCGAAGAGCTCTCAGGAAAAGAGGTCCTTCAGATATTAAGGAAAAAAATTCCAACTGACGAATTTTTAGCGAGGAACAGATATGGAAGGAGGAATGAGAAAAAATATGAAGACAAGTATGATAAAAGGGAAACAAGAACCAGAACAAAAAGTTTTGGTTCTCCCACACCCCTTAATGAAAAAATAAAGGCAAAAATAAAAGAAATTGCAGAAAAAAACAAAGGGAAAGGAAAGGCATTATTTTTAAACAATAATCTGGAAGAAATGAAAAGAATTTCTTCAAGAGCTATAACAATTACATTAAAAAAATCAAAAGACAAACCATTCATAATAATCATTGACGGGGCAGCAACCAAGACAGCAATAAATTCTGCAGAAGAATCAGGTGTCAAGGCGATTGCAGCAAGAAATTTCACAAGCACAGATACAAAGATTGAGCTGATTGGAGTTTAGAAGTTTTTAGTTTTTTGAAGGAAATAATGAATTATAATAATAACTTTTCTTTTTCTAACTTTTTTAATAAATGAGAATCTTTATCTTTCACTATTGTTTCAAAAGTCCAACCATGGTAATTAACAATCTGCAGTTTATTGTTAAAACAAGGAGAACCAATATATTCGTTGCTACTTTTTAGATTTAAAGTTTTTAGAAGGCTAGAATAGTCTTGTGGATTTTTAATTTCAATAAACCTTGGATCTACAGAAAGATTATCAGAAGAAAGATTATACTCCTCAATAGCCAAATCTTCTAATATTCCTACAATTTTTGAAGCTTTCATAGGGGCACTTTTAAACATATGAATCAGGAGAACAAGGGTTATATAAACTTTTATATGTTTTTACCTATATGTTGAGAGAGTTAACTTTTTATGCCTTTATTTTTCGGAAAAATTATGGTAGTAATACTAATATTTCAATAATTATTAAGAAATTAACTAAAT
>Ga0315551_10003099_pt1 | contig 11893 bp, 8 predicted proteins | sample SalMarSW160290MG_FD_203678 | JGI IMG/M metagenome (GOLD analysis project Ga0315551, IMG submission 203678) | Salt marsh sediment microbial communities from the Plum Island Ecosystem LTER, Massachusetts, United States - Salt Marsh Sediment SW1602-90 ... | reverse complement strand
GTAGATGTGCCGCCGGTTCTGGCATATCCTGTAAGTACTGCCAGCAGAATGAAGTATTCAACTAAAGTCTCACGGACGAGTCAGGTTATGGATTCTGAGATATGGGATATAAAAATGGCGGGGGTAACCGGGACAGATGTTCTCGGTGATATGGAGGCTTCACCACCTTTAACCTATTATGAAAATACGGTGAACTCTGCTTTCAGATTTGGTAAAACTGATTTTCCAGTATTCATTGCCAGTGGGCCTGTTATGGGAGGTACTGCACCTGCCACCTTTGCAGGATCAACTATTACAAACAATGCTGAAATAATAGCTGGAATAGTACTCATGCAGCTTATCAGCCCCGGTAAAGGTGTAATAGCTTCTCACTTTGTATTTCCGATGAATATGAAAACCGGTCAGCCTGGTTTTGGGAGCGTTGAAATAACGCTGCATGACGCAATGTTCAACCAGATTTTTAGGAAATACGGTATACCAACAGCAAGCTGTAACCCATATGCAAGCAATGCAAAAACAATAGGGTTTCAGAATGGATATGAGAGAATGCTTCTTTCTTTAACAGCAGCCTTATCAGGAGCAAATTTCATTATTCTTCATGGAGGAATCCATGGTGAATTAACATTTCATCCGGTGCAAGCTGTGCTGGATGATGATGTTGCCGGAATAGTGGGGCGGTTCATTGAAGGTGTCAATGTATCGGATGAGACTTTAGCTATAGACCTTATAGAGGAAGTTGGGCCCATTCCAGGTATGTATTTGGATAAGGAACATACGAGAAAATGGTGGAAAGAAGAATTCTTACTTCCAAAAGTCGCAGATAGGTTGCCATATCCTCAATGGATAAAAGAAGGAAGAAAGACCGCTGTTGATAATGCAAAGGCAAGAGTTGAGGAAATAATAGCTACATATAAGCCAATACCTTTATCCAAAGAGCAAAACAAAGCGATAGATGAGATATTGAAGGAAGCGAAAAGTTATTATAGTGAAAAGGGGTTAATGTAATCAATTTCATTTACTGTTATGTATACGCTGGATGTGTCGGGATGAGTGAAAATCGACATTTACGATTGCAACAGCTGCCACCACACCTTTATGAGAATTAAAAGCATCCCGCCGGCAGATTACAGGAAGAATTCCGCCTCCTATCTGACTTTTGACCCTGTACACATCATTCAAGAGAAGAATTCCGATACAATAACAATACCAGGTCAGTTGGAAAGTTAATTGTATAAGGCGTGTGGTAAATACGGTAAACTTATGCAATATTTTAGATTTTTCATAAAATAGTGAAGAAAATTAGTGAAATAGTGAAGTGACAAAGGGACGAAGCTGTGAAACAATATACGACAGGGGAGGCCAGTTATGAATTTCGGTATTATAGGATGCGGCGGGATAGCGGACAGGAGAACAATACCGGGCATGATCGAATCGGATAAGGTGAAGATACTAGCGGTTGAAGATATCAGTGAAGAGCTCGCAAAAAAGGTTTCGCAAAAGTATGGCGTTACTGAATACACAACCAGTGAAGATAAGCTCTTGAAAAACGATAATATTCAGGCGGTTTACATCGGGGCCCCAGTTTTTGCGCACACAGAGCAGATTATAAAAGCTGCGGATGCCGGAAAGCATATCCTCTGTGAGAAACCGCTTGCCCTGTCGACCAGGGAAACGGAAAAAATAATCGAGTATTGCGAAAAAAAGAACGTTGCCCTGCAGGTGGGTTTTATGATGCGGTATCATGGGTATCATACAAAGGCAAAGGAGATGATAGAAAATGGTGAGCTCGGACGGCCGGTGATGGGAAGGGGTCAGCTTACCTGCTGGTATCCGCCCATACCCGGAGTCTGGCGCCAGGACCCGGAAAAGGGAGGCGGAGGAGCGCTCATGGATATGGCGATTCACACGGTCGACATTCTCAGGTACATGTTCGGAGAGGTGGAATCGGTTTCATCTTTCAATGGGACACAGACTCATGGTTACCCTGTTGAAGATTCGGGTGTGATACTGTTGGGATTTAAAAATGGCGCGTACGGAGTATGCGACTCCTTCTTCAACATCCCCGATGAAGCAGCGAAAGGTGTTCTGGAACTCTACGGCACGAAGGGCAGCCTCATGGCTGACGGAACCATTGCACAGGTGGCGGGCGGGAAGATGGTAGCTTTTCTTCAGAAAGAAGATAAGGGGTACGATGCCCAGCAGGAGAGAGAAGGGATCATGCCTGTTGAAGTCAAAGCAGAGCTGAAAAATATGTATCGGGCCGAAGTCGAAGATTTTATAGATGCAGTCGAGAAAAAGCGAAAGCCCATGAACAGCGGCGAAGAGGCGCTGAAGAATTTTGCTATCATTCAAGCTGCATATAAATCACAGCAAACAGGCAATGTCATTAGGTTATGATGTATATATATTGCAATTATATTTTTAAAGTAAGGAAAAGAGAATAATGCGGGAAGTGATCAGTCAGAATGGTACAACCACCTGTTAAAGCTAGAGATATGAAAGATATGTTGCAACTAATGAATACCTCTTGTTATTTCTAAAAATCATTAAATATTGAATGAAGTGGATGAATCCTGTAAAGGAGGAGTATGCTATGTCTGAGCGTCTTGCAATAGAGGGTGGGCCGAAGGTGGTAAAAAATAAACTAACCGGATGGCCTCATTTTGATGACAATGCAATCAATGCCGTTGTTGAGGTACTGAAATCGGGGAGGGTGAACTACTGGACCGGGCCGAAGGGCATGGAATTCGAGAGGAGGTTTGCCGAATGGCAGGGGAGCGGGTATGCAATCAGTGTTGCAACAGGTACTGCCGCCCTGCACACAGCAATTACTTCGCTCGGTTTAGGACCGGGTGATGAGGTGATAGTACCATCCTACACCTTCATTGCGACGAGCTTTTCGGTTGTGCAGGCAGGAGCGATACCGCGGTTTGCGGATGTGAACATAGAAGACCACTGCATCAGTATCGAGTCGGCGGAAAAACTCGTAAACAAACGGACAAGGGCTATTATTCCGGTACATCTCTACGGGAATGTATGCGACATGGATCCGATACTAGAGTTTGCGAAGAAGCATAATCTGTTTGTGATAGAGGACAATGCAGAGGCCTTCGGCGGTGAGTACAGGGGGAAGAAGACCGGCACAATCGGGCATATTGCTGCATGCAGCTTCTGCCAGAACAAGACATTTACAACGGGCGGTGAAGGTGGTATGATAACAACTGATAATGAGGAGCTTGCGTGGACCGCGCGGAGTTTCAGGGACCACGGGTACGATGTAAGACAGCGGCTTAATCTGTTAGAGATGGAGCAGAAGCTTCCGTATATACATAACATGGTGGGGTGGAACTACCGGATGACGGAGATGCAGTCTGCGATTGGGCTTGCCGAGATCGAACGAATCGACACCTGGAATCTGCCGATGAGGAGGCGCAATGCGTATATACTCATTGATCGGCTGAAAAAGCTGCCGCAGATAAAGCATGTACCGATCGATACCCCCGAGCGGAAAAACGGCTGGTATGTACTTGCATTTTCACTTGATATAGAAAGCATGAGATGCGATATAAAGCAGTTCGTAGATGCTGCAGCGGCGGAGGGAGCACCGTGCTGGAAGGTATTCTGGCCGCAGTGTCATACGGAAAAAGCGTTCACCGAGAAGAAGGCATTTGGCATGTCTGGTTTTCCATTTACCTCCCGGGAGTATACTGATCAGGCGAGTGCAGATTACAGCGGTGTAGAGGTGCCGAACGCCCGGTGGCATGAAGCGCATACATTCACCTGCTTTGCCTTTCCGACCTCCACCGAGGAGGATATGGGGCAGATCGCGGATGCAATCGAAAAGGTGATAAAGGCATACTTATAGTGGATGGAGCAGGGAGCAGTTATACACGGATCGAGAGGAGGATCTTCATTTACGGAAATATTAAAAATCTATTTAAAATATTTGAACGATTAAAATCGTTCTTTATTCAAACTAATTTTATTAAGGAGGCACAAGATGTCTAATAAATGGATTCTTGTGCTCATTTTTGTTGTAATTTTTCTTTTCAGCTTGTTTTTGCCGGATGTGGGAAGGGAAAAAATGTAACTAGGTGTTTATTAATGAATGAACTTTATTCAAAAACATTAAGAGAGTTGGGCATATTAGATGAAATTAGAGAGATCTATTACGAAAATACAGGGATGGTGATATCATTCCATTATTTTAGAAGTGATAATGAGTTAGACTTTTTCCCATTAAAACAGAGAAGTGAGTTTTGTAAGTTAATCCAATCGTCCGAGTGTGGGATGAGAAAATGTATTGAAAGTGATAATAAGGGATTAAAAAATGCAAAAAAAATTGGATATTACAATGTATACAGGTGTCATGCAGGGTTAATTAATGTCGCTATACCACTAATGTACAAAGGGAAAGATATAGGAGCTATATACACCGGACAGGTTCTGTTAGATATTCCTACGGAAAGAACATTTAGGGAGTTATATAAGGGTCTTGAACAATTAGATATTGGATATAACATCCTCAAGGAAGCTTATCTCAAAGTAAAGACCGTTGATAAAGAACGGTTACACTTTTGTGCAAGGCTCCTTTTTCTTATTGCAAACTATATTATCTCCGCAGAAAAGGAAATTTTTTTGCAAAGAGATATAATACAAAAAGATAGAGAACTATATAAAAAGGAGAAGGAAAAAATAAAGCTTGAAAAGGAGTTGAAAGATTTAAGTATCTCTATTCTTGAATTTCATAAAAAAACACGTGAAGATTTCAATAAAATAAAAAAAGAAGATTTAAAGAATGATTATATTATCTCAAAAGCACAACTTTTCATAAAAACAAATTATGATAGAAACATAAAACTTGAAAGTGTTGCTCAAGCAGTATATCTTTCACCAAATTATTTTAGTTCAATGTTTAAAAAGATAACTGGATACACATTTAGTAGCTATTTAGTAAAGAAAAGAATTAATGCAGCAAAAGAACTCTTGAAGAATACCAATTTTTCGATAAAAGAGATTGTATATATGATTGGGTTTGAAGATTATAACTATTTTAACCGTGCATTCAGAAAAGTAGAAAAAATCCCACCTGCTCAATATCGAAAATTATGTAAACCTTCTCATCACTTCAAAGTTAACTAATCGTAACATATTTCAGAAATTTAATTAGATAGTCCAGTGACAAATATATTTTTTTAGGTATTATAGTTTATGATTTCCACATTCTACTTTTTACGCTAGGTTTTGGGTAAGGTCATTTAAACTTCATTTACTGTGCTTCTATAGAAATTGTATGCTTAAAAATAAAGATTACCGAACGCATGTTCTAATCTGGTTTGCGGCGTTGAATATTTAGACATTCTGAAAGATAAAAAAAATTTAATTTCTTAAGAACAAGGAGGTATAATCTGTGCTGTCAGGAGGATATATGAGGAAGATACTATGGGTAGACCTCTCTAAAAGCACCCTTATAAATGAGTCATTAGATGAAGATTTGTGTTTAAACTATCTTGGCGGATATGGAATAGGAATACGTCTCATTTACAATATGCAAAAACCTGGTATGGATGCTCTCGCTCCAGGGAGTATAGTTGGTCTTGCTACTGGACCGTTAACAGGTACACCGGCAGTGATAGGCTCGAGATTTATGGTTATGGGCAAATCTCCCCTTACCGGGACATGGGGAGATGCAAATTGTGCAGGGTACTTTGGTCCTATGCTTAAACGTGCAGGTTATGATATGGTGTTTTTTGAGGGTGCTTCAGATAATCCCGTATATCTTTTCATAGATAATGGCAAGCCAGAAATTAAAGATGCTTCTATGTTATGGGGTAAAACTACGTATGAGACAGAAGATATTCTTAAAAATGAACATGGGAAAAATACTCAAGTCGCTTCTATAGGTCCTGCAGGTGAAAGACTTTGTTTGATTTCTTGTGTTATACATGATAAAGGAAGGGCTGCCGGACGATTTGGTTTAGGAGCAGTTCTCGGTTCAAAAAAAATAAAAGCAATAGCCGTCAGAGGGAAAATAAAGATTCCAATAGCATATCCTGAAAAAGTTGATAGTTTAAGAAAGAAGTATATAAACCAAATAAAGGAAGAGAGCGTAGGATGTTCAGAATTATATAAGATTGGTACACCAATCTTTACGGAGCCTAGTGCATTGAGTGGTGATTCTCCTGTAAAAAATTGGTCTGGAGCATGTAGTGTGGATTTTAAAGTAGAAGAAGCGGAAAAATTAGGAACTGAAAATCTCTTTACGTATAGGACAAAAAAGTATGGTTGTTGGCAGTGCCCAATAGTATGCGGTGGTATTGTTGCAATAGATAATGGCAAATATAAAGTAGAAGGAACGCATCAACCAGAGTATGAAACTATGTCAGCATTTGGTTCAAATTGTATGAATTCCGACATTGAATCTGTTATTAAAGCTAATGATATCTGCAATAGTTATGGGATTGATACTATCTCGACTGGAGCTATGGTTGCATTTGCAATGGAATGTTATGAGAAAGGACTTATATCGAAAAAGGATAGTGATGGAATAAAATTATCCTGGGGCAACCCTGAAGCTATAGTAAAACTCACAGAAAAAATTGCTAAAGGTGAAGGATTTGGTAAAAATTTTTCATTCGGGCTTGAAAGGGCATCGAAGGCTATTGGAAAAGGAGCGGAAGAATTTGCAATGCATGTAAGAGGAGAGGCTATTGCTATGCATGATCCAAGATTTGAACCTGCTATGGCAGTTATATATAAGATGTTTCCAGGAAAGCATATTCAGGCGTCTCAGTTCTGTAAGCCAGAGGGCCTTAAAGAAGTTCAGCACTCTTTCGGGGTTGATCGGGAAAAACAAAAAGGGAGAGGTAAAGAAACGAGACTTCTTGAATGTCTATGCAATATAGTTAATTGTGCAGGGGTTTGTTTATTTGGGTATCTATCTACCCGGGTAGATTGTATACCGGAATTTCTTACAGCTGTGATTGGTGAAAAATATGAATTAGAAGACATCATCAAGACTGGTGAACGAATTTCCAATATGAGGCAAGCATTCAATATAAGGGAAGGGATAAATATCATAAAGTCACCATTCCCGCGTAGGGCTCTTGGTATTCCACCCCTCAAAGATGGGCCTACAGCTGGATTCACTGTGGGGATAGATGACATGCTTTTTGAGTACCTTGATTCCATGGACTGGAGTCGTGATGAAGCAAAACCAAGCAGAGAAAAACTCGTTAAACTTGGTATGAATGATGTAATTCAAGATCTATATTAGAAATTTGGCAGAAGATCAATAGATCATTTTAAGGTTTGTCCCACAATTTTTAAAATCAAACGTTGAGACAGTAGTGAGAATTTTAAATAGAATACGGGAATGTTTCTAATAATACAATATTTGTTGGTTTGAAGGAGATAAAAAATGGAGAAACAGGAACTTGAGAATAAAATGAGAGACATGGAACATCTACTAAATGCGATTAAGGTCTCTATCCAACAGGGAGCAAACTTCCTTGTACATAGGCTCGCGCCAAACGGGCCGATTATGCGTGAGCCGGATCTATGTTACATCCATAAGCCGAGCTGGGGATTGTACGCGGCTGATGTTGACCATGGGATAATTGCGAAACTTCTAGACTGGGCTAGAAAAAAAGCCTTGCAGTCGAGTGGTGATTTTTTCATCCCAGGTGAACGTCCAGAGTATAAGGATATACAGCGGTTTTATAGACCATCCATCTTTGGCAGAGTTGCTGTTTGGATAGGCCATCCTCTAATCAAAGAAGAGAAGGTAATTAAAAGGATATTGCAATATCAACATAAGTCTGGAGGCGTTTTTAATTATATAGGAGATGACCCTGAAAACATTGAGGAACAGCCCTTTATTGGCACTCTAGAAACAAGTTTTTTTGGATGCCTAATGGGCGAATTGGACATGAAAAAAGAAGCACTAATGGCAGGGAACTGGTTGTGTAGATTTGTCCAGCTTAATAAAGAGAATATGGCTGAAAGAGGGTTTATGTACACTAATATGTCCCTGGAAGGTGACCTTATTACCAACATCAACCCAGGTGAGAAAATAAATGTTGTAGTGGATAACAAGGCTCCCAAGCAACAGTTTTGGCAGGTTGGGACTGTAATTGCGTGTCTGGCTATACTCTATGAAAAAGCATTGGAAAGTTGGGGATTTGATCACAATAAAGCTAATATTTACCTTGAGAATGCGTTAGCGCTTATCGACTTTGAGGACACAATGCCTCTACACACCTATCAATGGCCCTCGAAATGCAAAGTAGGATGGGGGGCTGGAGAACTTTTAAGGGTGCTTGTAAAGTATAAAAAGGGAACACAAGAACAGATAGAAAAAGCATACCGAATTGCAAAACGAGTAGCGATATACACCTTTCTTGATAACCAATTACCAAATGGTAGTTGGTCTTGCTATCATTATCCCCTGAGTGAACTAATACCGGAGATAAAATTTGATTACAAGCCACTAAAAGGTTTTGTAAATGTACCAGATAAGCGAATAAATGGCTCCAAAACAATCTTCATTACCAGTGAAGAACTTATGGGAGAGTTCCTTGGAGAAATGAAATCCATCCAAAAGGGTATAGAAGAGCTGTTAGCCTATTATCGTTCTCTGATGAATGTTGCAAGCTAAGATATAATGAATTTTAAACGAATAAGATACTTAGTAATATATATGACGTAAAGATGGAAATAGAAAAATATTTTGATCTGATGGAGCAATGAGTATGAAAGGAATATTTGGAAGATATCTTGATGTTAATCTTACAACTGAAAAAATCAGTGATTATGAATTACCAGAAGAATGGTATAAAAAATATTTGGGAGGAAGGGGAATTGGCCTTAAAATTCTTCTTGAGGAGTTAAAAGGTGATGAAGATCCATTAGGCCCTGATAACATTTTAATTTTTGCTACGGGCCCCCTGCAAGGAACAAAATTCGTAGGAGCAGGGAAACATGCTGTTGTATCAAAATCACCAAAAACTGGAAGCTTGAATGACTCATATGCAGGTGGATTTTTTGGGCATGAGCTTGGTACATCAGGCTATGATGGTATAATAATAAGGGGAAAGGCTGTTAAGCCAAAGTATATATCAATAATGAATGGTAAATGCGATATACATGATGCAACTTCTTTATGGGGTATGGATGTAGGTCATACTGATGAAACGATTAAACAAAAGCACAGAGGAGTACGGGTTGCCTGTATCGGTCCGGCTGGTGAGAATCTTGTTAAGTTTTCATGTATTATGAATGATGTAAACAGAGCTGCTGGCCGTCCGGGTTTTGGTGCTGTAATGGGAAGTAAGAATCTCAAGGCCATTGTTGTAAAGGGAGGGATAGATAAACCAATTTATAATAAAGAAATACTTTTAGAGGCAAGAAAGAAGCTGGCAAAGGATTTGATGGATAATCCTGATGTTAAAGAGTTTGGGAAATGGGGTACTCCCGCTTCAATAGGCTTTCTTAATAAAGAAGGAATACTGCCTACAAAAAACTTCCAAGAGGGTGTTTTTGATGGAATTGATAAGATAAATGGCAAGGGTGAATATTACAAAGATATTCTTACTGGTCGCAATACCTGTACTGGTTGTCCTATAAGATGTAAACGGATAGTTAAAAGTGAGTTTGGAGGGATTAATATTGAAGAGAAATACGGCGGTCCGGAATATGAAACAATAGCAGCATTTGGCCCTAACTGTTTAAATGACGATATTCGTGCTATCAGCTTAGCTGGGCAGATGTGCAATCAATATGGCTTGGACACAATAAGTACAGGTGCTACCATCGCTTTTGCTATGGAAGCCAGTGAGAAAGGGTTAATAAAGGAGAAAATCAAATGGGGAGATTCTAATGCAATTATCGACCTTATTGAGAAGATTGTTTATAGAAAGGGATTGGGAGGCAAATTGGCAAATGGTATAGATTTGTTTGCATCAGAAATTGGGGCGGATTTCGCAATGCACATAAAGGGTCAAGAAGTACCATTTCACGATCCGAGGGGAAAGAAGGCAGTTGCTATTAGTTATGCTACTACTCCAAGAGGAGCAAACCATATGGATTTTACACATGATGATATTTATAGTGGTATGTGGAATGATATTACTGCGGAACTTGGAATATATAGAAGAGTGGACAGATTTTCATGGGAAAATAAGGCTGAATTTTGTAAGGTGACTACAGATTTAGCATCCTTTACAAATTCCGCAATTATGTGTGGCATTGTTGGCTTTGATCTTCTCCTTGCATGTGGATATAATGCTTACCCAAACATACGGGAGGCAATATATGCAACAACAAGTTTAGAAATTGGAGTTTGCGAGATGTTGCTTATTGGTGAGCGTAATTATGATATGCTCAAGATAGCAGCAGCACAGCAGGGATACACAAGGAAGGACGATGATCTTCCGCAACGTTTTAAAGGGCCACTCCCGCGTGGTGGTAGTGCCAATGAATCTATTCCAGATGCAGCATTACAAGAGTCAATAGACAGATATTATGAGTTAAGGGGATTTGACAACTATGGACCGACAGATGAGAAACTAAAACAGTTAAACATGAAAGAATTTATTGGGTTCATAAAAAGGGAAGATTAATAATTGAATTAGCTGAATGAATAATAACTTTTAAAATGGTTTTGATCTTGATTATATTTAGTGGTCAAATCTTGGTTGTATGTTAAAGCAAGGGCTGAAATGAAAGCAATTTTCAAAGAAAGAGAAAAGCCGGGTGCAGAACTGAGGGAAGTGGACATTCCTATAATCGGAGATCAAGAAGTCCTTATAAAGGTTCAAGCAGTTTCCATGTGTGGTACAGATCTTCATATATATGAGTGGGATAACTGGGCTCAAAGAAGAATAAAGCCACCCTTGATCTTTGGACACGAGTTTGCCGGAGAAATAGTAAAGGTTGGGAGTAAAGTTACTACGCTTAAAATAGGTGATTTTGTTTCTGCAGAAAGCCATATTGTTTGTGGTAAATGTTTTCAGTGCCGAACTGGCTCATCTCATCTGTGCCAGAAAGTAACTATTATAGGGTTAGACAGGGATGGATGTTTTGCAGAATATATTTCTTTACCAGAGAGCTGTATATGGAAAACCAGCCGAAAAATACCTTTAGAAGTTGCTTCGTTTCAGGAAGCTTTAGGCAATGCTGTTTATGCAACGCTTGTTGCTGAAATCGTAGCCAAATCGGTGGCTGTTTTCGGCTGCGGGGCTCATGGTCTATTTACCATTGGTATAGCAAAAGCAGCCGGAGCAAAAATTGTTCTGGCTATTGATCCAAACAGATATAGATTAAGTTTAGCAAGGAAAATGGGTGCAGATATGGTATTTGATCCTAGGGAAGTTAATGTGGTGAAAGAAATCTTAAGGTTAACATTTGAAGCTGGTGTAGATGTAGTGATTGAAATGTCTGGCAATCCAAAAGCAATAAAAGATGGTTTTAATGTACTTAAGAAGGGTGGAAGATTCTCTGTTTTCGGAATTCCAACTGTAGACACATCTCTCAATTTTGCTGAAGACATTATCTTTAAAGGAGCAACTGTGCTGGGAATATCCGGAAGAAGGATATTTGATACATGGTATAAGATGGAAGGACTTTTAGAATCAGGGGCCCTGAATATTAAACCTGTAATTACTCATAGAATGCAGTTTACTGAATTTAATGCAGCATTCGAGTTGCTGAAATCAGGGAAATGCGGCAAAATTGTGCTATTTTTATAATTGGGGTAACTATGAAAACGCTGGAGAAGGAATTAGATAAAGAGGGAATTCAGCCAATTCAACTGAGAGTTTTAGAGAGAGGTCAAGGAGCTAGGATTAGCGTAAATGGAAAAAAGTTTATTAACCTTTCTTCTAATAATTAT
>Ga0315551_10003098_pt1 | contig 11894 bp, 10 predicted proteins | sample SalMarSW160290MG_FD_203678 | JGI IMG/M metagenome (GOLD analysis project Ga0315551, IMG submission 203678) | Salt marsh sediment microbial communities from the Plum Island Ecosystem LTER, Massachusetts, United States - Salt Marsh Sediment SW1602-90 ... | reverse complement strand
TAACATTAAGCAGATAGTCGATGCGCTGGACGAGGCCGATAAAGTCAAGGGCAAGCCGGTGATGGTCGTCGCTAATACAGTTAAAGGCAAGGGAGTGCCTTTCGCCGAAGGCAAGGCGGAGTTTCACCACGGAATAATGACGCAGGAGCAGTATGAAACGGCACGCCGGCTGTTTGAGGATTGAGGGTAAGCTTGAATGAATATGCAAAATTGCAGAACCGTTTATGGTGAAACCTTAGTGGAATTAGGCAGGGAAAATGAGCGAATCGTGGTATTGGAAGCCGACCTGAGCAAAAGCACAATGACGCGTTTTTTCGAGCACGAGTTCCCGGGACGTTTCTTCGAGATGGGTATCGGTGAGCAGAATATGGTCTCCGTCGCAGCCGGTTTGGCGCTGTGCGGGAAAATTGCGTTTGTAAACTCTTTCGCCGTCTTCGCCGCAGGAAGGCCTTATGACCAGATTCGCGTCAGCGTTTGTATCGGCCGGCTAAACGTGAAAATTGTCGGTTCAAGCTGTGGGATTTCAGATTTCGGCGACGGCGCAACTCATCAGGGCATTGAAGATATTGCCATTATGCGGGCGATACCAAATATGACCGTCCTGTCTCCCGTTGACGGCATAGAGACAAGAAAAATGGTAAGAGCGGCTGTCGAGCACGATGGCCCCGTATATATTCGCATCCTTCGCAACGAAGTGCCGGATGTTTCCGATGAAAATCAGGAATTCAAAATCGGCAGGCCAACCGTGATACGGCAGGGAACGGACGTCACAATCTTCGCCCACGGCTATATGGTCTATAAATCGCTCAAGGCCGCGGAGACCCTCGAAAAACAAGGCATATCCCCGCGGATTGTCAATGTCAGCACTTTGAAACCGATTGACGAAGAAACAATTAAAAAGCTGGCCGATGGAGTAAAAGGAGTTGTAACGGTCGAGGAGCATACAATAATCGGCGGACTCGCAAGCATTATCGCTTTTGCGTTAAGAGGCACGGCCACACCGATAGAACCAGTCGCGATACAGGATTGCTTCGGCCAGTCGGCGCTTAGCTATGAAAAGCTGCTGACCCATTATGGCCTTACGGATACCGCGGTTGTCAATGCGGTCCAAAAAGTTTTAGCATAGCCCGATACAAGCATCTATGAAAACAATGAAAGCAGTAGTCAAATATGATAACGTCGCCAATGCGACCCAACTGCGGGAAGTGCCGGTTCCGGAAATCGGCCCGGATGACGTTTTGGTGGAAGTGGCATACGTCGGCGTCTGCGGCACGGACCCGCATATGCACAAAAACACGGTGCTCTTCAATTTTAACTGCCCTTTTATTTTAGGACACGAATTCGCGGGCACGATTGTTAAAGCCGGCAAACAAGTAAGCAACTTCAAAGTTGAAGACCGCGTTACGTCTGAAACCCACGCCGACTACTGCGGACACTGCATCTTGTGCCGCACCAACAATTACCATCTCTGCAGGGGACGAAAAGGATTCGGTTTTCACCTTGACGGGGCATTTACCAAATATGTTAAGGTTCCAGGCAGAATTCTGCACAGGGTCCCGGGCAATGTCTCGCTGAAGGCGGCCTCATTAACCGAGCCATTATGTGTGGCCTACAAGTCGGTTATCTGTAACAGCAGCGTTAATCCCGGCGATACAGTAGTAGTAATCGGGCCGGGGCCGATTGGGCTATTGTGTATGAGGATGGCGCAGCTTTGCGGGGCAAGTGAAATCATCGCCATCGGAACAGAAGGCGACGACAACCGGTTGGTGCTGGCAAAGGACTACGGCGCCACAATAACCGTTAACAGCAGCAAAGAAGACGCACTGCCGAAAATCACGTCGTTGGGCGACGGCTACGGTGCGGATTTAATCGTAGATACCGCCGGGGCCGCTGAAACTTTGAAATTGTCAATGGCTGCCGTGCGACCAAACGGCCAAATCACCAAAATCGGCTGGGGACCAAAACCCGTAAACTTCAGTTTGGACCCGCTGATTGCCAAATCAGTTACCTTAAGGGGACATTTCAGCCATACCTGGGACGTATGGGAAAAATGCCTTACACTGATGAGCAAAGGTCAAATCGACCTCGAGCGTTTAATTACACACGAGCTTCCAATTGACAGGTGGGAAGAGGCGTTTGAGCTGGTAGAAAGCAAAAAAGCGATGAAAGTTGTTCTAATACCGGTCGGCTAAAATTCTACTGTGAATACTTAGGAAAAAAGAAGATGAAAAACATTGGATTTATTGGGCTGGGAATAATGGGCAAGCCCATGGCAATGAACCTTATTAAGGCCGGCTATAATCTAACGGTTTATGACATCAGGCCGGAACCGGTGAAAGAGGTCGTGGCAGCCGGCGCCAAAGAAGGCAAGAGCAGTCGGGACGTAGCGGCAAAGAGTGAAGTCATAATTACAATGCTGCCTAATTCGCCTGATGTAAAAAAAGCTGTGCTTGGAGAACACGGTGTTTTGGAGGGCGCAGCTAAGGGGGCGATTTTGATTGATATGAGTTCAATTGCTCCGTTGGTTTCTAAGGAGGTTGCCGCTGAAGCCGAGAAAAAAGGCGTTGAAATGCTCGATGCGCCCGTTAGCGGTGGTGAGCCGAAGGCAGTAGATGGTACGCTTTCAATTATGGTTGGCGGCAAGAAAGAAGTTTTCGAACAGGTCGAGGATATTCTTAAGGTTATGGGTGCTTCTGCTGTTTTAGTCGGCGATGTCGGCAGCGGCAATACGACTAAACTTGCTAATCAGATAATCGTGGCATTGAATATTGCCGCGATGTCTGAGGCGATGGTTCTGGCAACAAAGGCCGGCGTGGACCCGGAAAAGGTTTACAATGCCATTCGTGGCGGACTGGCAGGCAGTACAGTGCTTGATGCCAAGGTGCCCTTGGCCCTGGATGGCAATTTCAAGCCCGGCTTTAGAATCGAATTGCATATCAAGGATTTGGCAAATGCCCTCGACACGGCCCACGAGATTGGTGTTCCAGTGCCTCTGGCCAGTAGCGTAATGGAGATTATGCAGGCGCTTAGGGTTGACGGAAAGGCAGGCGATGACCACGGCGGCATTATCCAGTTCTATGAGAAGATGGCCAAAGTGAAGGTTAGACGCCCGAAGGATTGAAATCGCCAATGTAGCTGACCTTTAGTGAAAGGATTCTGTTTGTGCTACTGATTCTGCTTCTGCTGGTAAGCGTGCTTTTTATTGTCATCTCGACGAGCAAATTCCACTTTCACCCGTTTCTGGCCCTTTTATTTGCCGCGGTTGGATTCGGCCTGTTTGCACGAATGCCGCTTCCCGAAATTGTCAAATCAATCAATGACGGATTCGGCGGAACTCTTGGCAGCATTGGAATCGTAATCATCGCGGGTGTCATTATCGGGACGTTTCTTGAGCGTTCAGGCGGGGCCTTTGCAATAGCCGAAAGAATCCTGAAAATTATCGGTGAAAAGCATGTCCCTTTGGCAATGTCTATTATCGGCTACTTTGTTTCCATACCGGTTTTTGCGGATTCCGGATTTGTTATCCTCACGCCGTTGAACAGGGCACTTTCCAAAAGAGCCAAAATATCCTTAGTGGGACCGGCAATAGCCTTGGCGGTCGGCCTTACTTCTACACATTGTCTGGTGCCGCCGACACCGGGGCCTATCGCTGCCGCCGGCATACTCGATGCCGACCTCGGGCTGGTTATTTTTTTAGGCCTGATTGTAAGCGCGTTTGCTCTTGTGGTAGGTTGGCTGTTCGCTACGAAGTTCGCCTCGAAAATTTATATAGACCCCAATCCTGAGCTCTCGCAGGCAGACGTGGAGGCCCGGCTCAAAGAAGCTCCGTCTGCATTTAAAGCATTTATTCCGATTATGGTTCCAATTTTTCTAATCGTAATTAAATCTGTTTCTGATTTTCCGACGCACCCCCTTGGGCAGGGCAATTTGAAAAGTATTGTAAGCTTTCTTGGAGAGCCGGTTGTCGCATTACTCATCGGAGTCCTTTTGGCCTTTCGGCTTCCGAAGAAACTTGATTTGCAGATGCTGTCCACCACCGGCTGGGTTGGCCAGGCCCTGTTAAATGCGGCCCTGATAATAATGATTACCGGGGCCGGCGGCGCCTTTGGAATGGTCCTGCGGAATTCCCCGCTCGCCGATGTGATTGGCGATTCTCTGTCACATGCTAACCTGGGCATTTGGCTGCCATTTATTATCGCTGCGGCTATAAAAAGCGCCCAGGGGTCATCGACGGTTGCGCTTATTACGACTGCATCCTTAATGGCGCCGTTAATGTCACCTTTAGGGTTTGAATCCGGAATTGCCAGGGTCTTGGTCGTATTATCCGTAGGGGCCGGCTCAATGGTTGTTTCTCATGCAAATGACAGCTTTTTCTGGGTCGTTACTCAAATGACCAGAATGGATGTTAAAACCGGTTACAAAGTCCATACTCTTGCTACTCTGATAATAGGTGTTACCTCGATTCTAACCATTTGGGTTATCAGCTTGATTGTCTTGTAATGTACTGAAGGATTGTTGGCTACGGAATAAGAATGACTTTCAAAAAGTCTCGGCTTTTATTATACGGAATTGTACAGACGTCCGAACAATTTTGACGATTATAAACGGTTTTGGTACAGATACTTACAAAGCCCCGTTTTGTGCTCCGGAGACAAAGGTTGTGAGATCGAATCTCACTGGGGATAATTCTGTTCGGCCTATAAAACAAAAACGCTGTATCGTCGTGAACCGGGCGGGCTTTTGAACAGACGCACAATTCAGCGAATGGTGTTTGCTTTAGTGCTTGGGCTGTTCATGTTTTCCGAGCGTTCGGCGTGCAGTAAAATCGTGGTTTTTCGGAGTGGTGAAATGACGGCGGGTGCGAAGATAACTTTGAAAGAGGCGCGGGCACAACAGGTCTGGGAGATGTTTCGGCAGGTCAGCCGGATTCCTCGCTGCTCGAAAAACGAAGAGCGGATTATCGAGTGGCTCAGGGATTTTGCCCGTAGTCGTAATCTTGCCTGTCGCAGTGACGCAGTGGGCAACATCGTTATTGAATTGCCCCCGACAAAGGGATGTGAAGATGCGCCCGCGGTCGTGCTTCAAAGCCACGTCGATATGGTCTGTGAGAAAAGCCCAGACTCGAAACACGATTTCTCCACAGACCCCATCGAGATAATGGAACGGGATGGCTGGGTTTGTGCGGAAGGCACTACCCTGGGTGCAGACAACGGCCTTGGTATGGCTCTGGCCCTTGCCATGGTATTCGAGGCGAATTCACCTCATCCTAAGCTGGAGCTGTTGTTTACCGTAGACGAAGAAACGGGTCTGACCGGCGCCAATGCTTTACAGCCGGACTTTATCACGGGCAGGTATTTAATAAATCTCGACGGTGAAGACGAGTCTTTTATTGTCGGCTGTGCCGGCGGCGAGCAAACCGAGATACAGCTCACGCTGGAGTGGGCGCCCGTGTCGGAGTCATTTGACCGTTTTAATTTGAAGGTCTCGGGCCTGCAGGGGGGCCATTCCGGTATCGATATCGCCAAGCAGCGGGCAAATGCCATTGTTCTTTTGTCGAGAGCAATTCAAAGCTTGCAGAAAAGATTCGATTTGAGTATTTGTCGTATCGAGGGTGGCCGGGCTGCAAACGCAATACCCCGCGATGCAACAGCTGTGGTCTGTATCGCTTCTTCGGAGCTTGATGCAATCAAAAGGTTTCTGTCGGATATCGAATCATCATTCAAACAGGAGTTCTCCACAACTGACCCGGCACTCAAGGTGGAGCTGGCTGCTCAATCCACTGGCTGTTGTGAAAAGGTCTTCTCGCCGGAACTGGGTAAAAGAATTGTTGGTTTGTTACTGGGCCTGCCCAACGGTGTTTATCGTGTTTCGCAAAAGTTTGACGGGGTTGTCGAGACCTCCAGTAACCTCGCCAGGATTGAGGCAGATGCGAAGGCCAATTTTATTCGCATTGTTACATCGCATCGCAGCTTCGAGTCGTCGTCTATGGCGGAGCTCACAGGTGAAATCACGGCTGCAGCGAATCTGGCAGGCGCCGAGGCGAGAACATCAGGTGGATACCCCTCCTGGAGACCGGATATCAATTCAGCATTGCTTGGCCGGGCGAAAGAAGTTCACAAACAGCTACGAGGCAAAGAACCGGACGTGAGGGTTATTCACGCCGGCCTCGAGTGCGCTGTAATTGGCCGGAAGTTCCCGGATATCGAAATGATTAGTGTTGGCCCGACAATTAGGAACGCACATTCCCCGCAGGAATGCGTGGACATCGCATCCGTTGACAATTCCTGGTTATTCCTGCTCAGCTTGCTGTCATCGCTGAAATAACTTTGTGTGTTTTGCTTGCCTGTATCAAAGGTGGCATTACTCTTCAGAATTCTTATATTTTGTCATACTGAGCGTAGCCGGAGCTTGCCCGCCGTTTGTGTGTGGGGGGGTGTCGGGCATAAGATTCCTCGCTATGCTTGGAATGATGTATTTCATTTTGAGATAATTTCTTAGTGGCAATGTTAAAGGATTTGAGACAAAAGGTGGCGGATTTTATTCAGGCCGAGCGGTTCTTTTCTGCCGGCGATAAAGTCCTTATTGCCGTCTCCGGCGGGGCCGATTCGACTGCGCTATTGCATATCATGGCTGGCCTTGTGACTGACGGCGTATTGCCTGTCGAGGTTTGCTGTGCGCATATCAATCATCAACTCAGAGGCGATGATGCTCAGCGGGACGAGGATTTTGTCGTCGAGCAGTGCCGAAGGCTCGACCTGCCGCTGATTAAGGAGCGAATCGACGTGCGGGGATACGCCGGTCGGGAGAAACTTTCAATCGAGTCGGCCGCAAGAAAATTGCGAATCGACTGCCTGCTTGAAATTGCAGGCCGTCAGGATTGCTCCTGTATTGCGACCGCCCATCAAAAAAACGATAACGCCGAAACTATTCTGCATCGGCTGATTCGAGGAACGGGCTTTCGGGGACTGGGCGGCATCTGGCCCGTTAAGGAATTTACAGGTGGCATCAGGTTCGTAAGGCCTCTGTTATGTGTTAGCAGGGCTGAAATTCTTGAATATCTAAACGAGCGTAAGCTCGAATGGTGCGAGGATAGAACAAATCTCGACTGCTCCTACAGGCGCAATTTTATCCGCAACCGTTTGCTACCGGCGTTACAGCAGGATTGTACTGACAATATAGTTGAACGGCTTGACGAATTGGCAAAAACAGCACGCAGGTTTCATTCGCTGATTTGTGAAACAGCCGATGCAATTTGGTCGGATGTTGTTACTGCGCAAGAAGGTAATATGACGCTGGATGTGGACTCAATTTCATCTCAGCCGCCTGAAGTCAAAGTCGAGATTATCCGCCGGGCGTTGGCTGACCTTGACAGCGGCGAACAGGATGTTACACAGCGCCACTACAATGACATATTGCGATTGTCGCAAGGCGAAACAGTCGCCAAATTGCAGTTGCCGAATAATATAGAAGTGCGTCGGCAGGGGAGTCAAATTGTTTTTGTGCATAGCCGCAAGAGCGAGACAATCAAAACCACTGCTGCAGAGCCAGTTATATTGAAAGTTCCGGGAGATGCAAAGTATTCGGATGTGCTTATCAGGGCAGAGACACTGGAATATGACGCAGTGAGCTTCAAAAAATTCAGGATGGACAAGAGCAGCGACGTTGAGTGGTTCGACCTCGACAAAGTGCAGTTGCCCCTGTGTGTGCGAGGCCGTCAAAATGGTGACAGGTTCGTACCACTGGGAATGGCGGGGGGAAAAAAGCTTGGCAAATTTCTAACTGCCGAACATGTCCTCCAGAAGGTTCGTCAGAATGTAATTGTCGTAGCCGATGCGGAAAAAATAATCTGGCTCTGCCCCGTGCGTATTAGCGAGCGGACCAAGGTAACAGAAGATACGAAGCGTGTCCTGCAGATTAGTATTGGTCGAGACGGTTAGCAGCTTGGTGAAGAAAGGACTATTGTTCAGCAGAGCCGAACAGTTCCGGCTCCTCAGTTGCCGCCTTTTTGTGATATTTCAGACCAAGGTGTTCACAGGCGTCTCTGGTTATCTCTCTTCCGCGTTTTGTCCGCCGGACAAAGCCAACCTGCAGCAGGTACGGCTCGACCACGTCTTCTAAGGTGTCCCTTTCTTCGCCTAAAGTTGCCGCTATGGCCTCGATACCCGCTGGGCCGCCCTCATAGACGTTAACAAGCGCATGCAAAAACAACCGGTCCAGCTCATCAAGCCCAAGCTCGTCAATCTGCTCCATCTTCAGTGCCTGCTCGACAATACTTGTAGTCAGTTTCCCCTCTCCTTTTACCTGTGCGTAGTCGCGCACCCGCTTCAGCAGCCGGTTGGCGATTCGGGGAGCTCCTCGCGATCGGCCGGCTATCAGTTCGAGCGTCCCGTCATCTGATTGAAGCTTCAGCAGTTCCGCCGACCTCGTCAGGATTTTAGTCAGCTCGTCGGTGTTGTAAAACTCCAGATGATACAGCATTCCGAATCGGCCGCGAAGCGGTGCCGTCAAAAGCCCTGCCCGCGTCGTAGCGGCAACCAATGTAAATCGCTTCAGCGGAAAGTTTATCGTCTTGGCGTGCAGGCCGCTGTCAACGGTGAAATCGACCTTGAACTCTTCCATCGCAGGGTACAGAAATTCCTCGACCGGCGTGCTGAGCCGGTGAACCTCGTCGATGAATAATATATCGCCCGTATTGATATTGCTCAAAAGCCCCATCAGGTCGCCTTGTTTTGTCAGTGCCGGCCCGGACGTGCAGCGAATATTCGCATCCATCTCGTTGGCGACCACGTTAGCGAGAGTCGTCTTGCCTAAGCCGGGCGGCCCGTAAAACAGGATATGTTCCAACGGCTCTTTTCTCTGCTTGGCGGCCTCAATCGCTATCTTGAGCTTGTCGATTACCCTCCGCTGCCCAACGCACTCACGCAAATGCCTCGGCCGAAGCGAAACGTTAAAATGCTCCTCCGCCTCGTTAAGTGATTGACCGTCTATGACCCTGTCTATCGCCATTAAACCTCAACTCCCTGTTTTAGCCGGTACACCAACGGCACAAGCCCTTCCGCTGATTCGATATCCGGGTGTTTCTTGCAGGCAAGCTCGATAAGTTCCATTACCTCTGTTCTTTTCTCACCCCACGCGATGAGTATCTCCAGCGCCTCCGCCTGAAATGGCTTGAATTTCGGTTCGGCCGCCGTCGGCACCGCCCCGATTGCAAAGCTGCCCAACTTGCCTTTGAGTTCCGCGATAATCTGCTGGGCCGTTCTTTTACCTATACCGTCCAGCGCCGAAAGCGTCTTGTCATCGCCGTTTTCTATCGCCCCTGCTATATTGGCTATCGGGATAGCCAGAGACCGAAGTGCCTTTCTTATGCCGATACCCTTGACGCTGGTGAATTTTGCGAAAAATTGCCTCTCGCCGTCGCTCAAAAATCCGACTATTCTCGGTATCAGGTTACCCCCGCCCGGCGTGCCCTCGTAGTATTCCATCGTGCAAAGTGTTATATCCGAGCCGACCTTGCCCGCCAGCGCGCTGATACAGTAGCCCGGCAGCAGAACCTGATAGCTGACGGCGCCAACCTGCACTAATGCGCTTTCGGTATCCAGCTTGACGAGTTTTCCTTCCAACCTCGCTATCATTATGTATTTACAGTTAAACCTTCTTTTATCAGAATCTTTTTCATTTTAATGCAGGGCATCAGATAACCGGAACGAATCTTGCGTTCGCAATTCCCGATTTTCACAAAACCGTTTTTGAGATAGAACCTTTCGGCGTTCAGGGACGCGATTAGCTCAAGCTCGTTTAGCCCTCGTTCGACCGCCAGGCGTTCCAAATCCGCAACGATTTGAGTTCCGACACCCTCCCGGCCGAAGTCGGGATGAACATACACGGCACGCAGCTCGTTAAGTTTGGGTACAATCCAGCCGAAGCCGACGGTCCTGCCGTTTATTTTCGCCACGACGATTATTTCATTCTTGGTCTCTATCGCGTCGACGTATTTTTTCTCCGTTTCCGGATTCATCGGGCTGGCCCAGTTCCGCACTATTTCCTCAGGGTAAAAGGGGGCCGCCGTTTCAAAAACCGCCGAATAATGAATATTCATAATATCTTCGACATCTGCAACTTCCGCCTTTTTTACCCCGATACGCGGCATAGACGTCTTCCCATCGTATCCCCACAGCACAAAGCCACTGCCACCGCATCGGCCACGTCGTTCGGCTGGGGAACGGCCGACAGTGACAACAGCGTCTTGATAGTCCTTTGTATCTGTTCCTTCGAGGCCCGTCCGTTGCCCGTGATTGACTTTTTTATCCGCGTTGCGCTAAAGCTTTTCACTTCGATACCCGCCTGTGCGCATCTTTGCAGTATAACCCCTCTGGCGTGCCCCATCAATATCGCCGTCCTCGGATGCGCGTAGTGCGAATACAACTGCTCGACGGCTACCACATCGGGCTTGAACTTTTCCAGAATGGTGTCAATATCCCCGGCAATCTGATTCAGCCGGGCCTCGATGCTGCTTTCACCGTCCGTGCGAAACACACCCGCCTCCCGTAGGATGGGCTTTCCCCGTCCTGAACTTGACGAAGGAAGCCCATCGGTGGTTTCCACGCACGCATACCCGCACACCTGCAATCCCGGGTCTATGCCTAAAATCCTCATTTAATCCTCCAGCCGGTGCCGTCGGGCTTGTCTTCGAGAATGATGCCGGCCGCTTCGAGGTTGTCTCGCAAAATATCAGCCGTGGCGAAATCTTTATTCTTACGAGCGGTGTTCCGTTGCTCAATGATAACGCCGACGAGGCTGTTGAGCATTTCGGTATCTGCGCCGCTTTGTTCTGGGTAACTTTCCTTTATAGTCCCCAGCACGTCCTCGCCAAGACGCGTAAACATACTGTCTATCGCAACAAGTGTCTCGCCGGTGGCATTTTTGGCAAGTGCATCATTGGTCAAACTTGCAAGCTCGAATAATACTGATAGTGCCACCGCGGTATTGAGGTCGTCGTTCATCGCCGCCTCGAATTTCTCTTTTGATTCCTTCAGGCGTTCCTCCGCGTCGCTGTCGATAGGGCCGTTGGGGGCATTGCTGATTTGTTTTCTCACGGCTGTTACCGCGTCCGTTATCTTATCATACCCGCTCTGTGCGGCGTGAAGCGCTGCGTCGGAAAAATCCAGCGTGCTCCTGTAATGGCTGTTGAGAATGAGCTGCCGAACCGCAAGTGCGTCGTATTTCCTGTTCAATCTCTCATGCTTCGGCTCCGGTGAATCCGTGAAGACCTGCTTTAATGTGATAAAATTATTCAAGCTTTTGCCCATCTTCTGGCCGTCGACCGTAACCATATTGTTATGCAGCCAGTATTTGACGAATTGTTTTCCCGTCGCTGCTTCTGCCTGCGCGATTTCACATTCGTGGTGCGGGAACTGGTTTTCCATCCCGCCTCCGTGAATATCGAATGGCTGGCCTAAATATTTTGTGCTCATCACCGAGCATTCTAAATGCCATCCCGGAAAACCCATCCCCCACGGGCTTGGCCATTGCATAATGTGATTCGGCTCCGCCTTTTTCCAGACTGCAAAATCCGCAGGATGTTTTTTCTCTGCCGAGACCTCCACCCTCGCGCCTGCCATCATATCCTCGACCTTCCGCCCCGACAGTTTCCCGTAATCGGCGAATTTCGACACATCGAAATACACCGAGCCGTTCACCTCGTATGCGTATCCCTTTTCGACAAGCGTCTTGACCAATTCAATCTGCTCGACGATGTGCCCGCTCGCCCTCGGACTGATATCAGGCCGAACGCAGTTGAGCTTGTCCATATCCTCGAAATAGCTGCGGGTATAAAGCTCCGCAAGCGCCATTGGGTGCTTGTGCACCTTTGCCGCCGCTTTTGCGATTTTATCCTC
>Ga0315551_10003094_pt1 | contig 11901 bp, 7 predicted proteins | sample SalMarSW160290MG_FD_203678 | JGI IMG/M metagenome (GOLD analysis project Ga0315551, IMG submission 203678) | Salt marsh sediment microbial communities from the Plum Island Ecosystem LTER, Massachusetts, United States - Salt Marsh Sediment SW1602-90 ... | reverse complement strand
GAGACAAGGTGCCAGGTGTTCCGAGTATCGTTTTTGCGATTTCCAATGTTGAATTCGGTACTTGTTATCCGTATTTTACCCCATACACCCTTTCGGGTGTTCCTGTTTCGGGAGGGGTAGTCGAACTGAACCCGGGAATTTTTCACCTTGAGGGCACGATGGGAAATTTGCAGAGGAGTGTCGACTGGTCGGATACCACTTACACCGAATATGCATATGCGAGGAGCCTGGCCGCTTTCAGCGTGGGTTTCGGTAAAAAAGAAGCTCCGCATCTTCATTTCGTTTACATGCATTCGGCAGACGACACTGCTTCCGTTGCTCCTTTGCTTCTTCCTGCTTATACCGATTCGGACAGCGTGGAATTTACGAAACCCATGGAAAATTATGTTGTAGGTATCGATCTTGGATTTTCGCTTTTTGACAGCAGATTAAATATAGAGTCGGAGATTATCGGCACAGAGGTAACAAGAGATGTACGGTTGCCCGCACTTACCTACGAAGGAGTGCCTTCCTTCCTTACAAGTCTTTTCAAACCAAGGCTCAGCAGTGCTTTTGATTTAGCCTTAACTGTTAATTCCTCTCTCAATATTTCGGGTACGGAGATTTCCGGTTCATTCGGTATGGTCGGACCGAACTTTGAGTCTTTCGGCAATCCTTATCTGCGCAATGATGCCCTTTTTTACAAAGCTGGTATAAAGCAGAACTTATTTAATAACAGTATGTTTTTATTCTCTTCATTAGAAAAGGAGAAAGATAACCTTCTGGGAACAAAGAGTTCTACCACTACTTTTGATTCTTACGAGTTCGGCATAGGGTTTAATTTCACATCCTTGCCGTATTTGGAATTCAGTTACAGTCCTTACAGCGAAAGAGACGATTCCCTCGGTCTGGATCGAAGCAGCGATATGTTTTCCGTCAATACCGGATATAGTTTTAATCTGGGAAACCTCGGCAACTATTTGAGTGTATTCTTCTCTCATCAAAGTTATGATAATAAGGTTGAAGCCAACAACTATTCCGGCAAGGCTATATCGGTCGGCGACCAGGTTAATTTTATGATACCACTCAGTCTTTTGTTTGCCGTCGATTATTCCGAAATGAGCTATCCCGATACCGCTGATAGGATTCTATCTTTCGATGTAGGAGCCTATTATACTTCTTTCGAGCGATGGACGAACGGTATCGGATTCAATACTTCTAAAGGGGAAGGAGATGTTTCCGGAAACGGCATATACTTAAGTTCTTCCTTAGCTATGGGTGTTTTCGGAAACTTAAGTCTCGACGTGGAAAGAAACTTCTATGGCGGCGAATTCGAAGTCGAGGATTACGACGAGTGGCGTATAATCGGAAGTATTTCGAGCAGCTGGTAATATTTAAAATTTAAGGAATGAAAAAAAAGAAAATCCTAATAATCGAAGACGATTACGACCTTTCCGCTTTGATGATAAGGCATTTACATTCTGCCGACTATGACGTCATAAACGTCGGGGACGCGATTCAAGGAGTGCAGTTTGCAAAGAGAGAGATTCCGGATTTAATCGTTCTGGATTTAATGATACCCGGCGGAGGCGGCTTGACTGTTCTAGAAAGGTTGAGCCAGTTGACCGAAACTCAATCCATACCCATTATCGTACTTACCGGAGTACATGATGCTTCCATGAAAGAAAAAGTGCTGCAGGCAGGCGCCGCCCAGTATTTGGAAAAACCTTACAACGCTCAAGAATTACTGAAAAACATAGAAGAGCACATAAAAGAAGATGAGAAAAAGGAAGAAGAGGGTAGAGCAGGACTTATATTAATAGTCGATGACGATAAAGATTTCGTAAAAAAGCTGTCAATTGATTTGCATAGAGCCAATTATAAAACTGTCGCCGCATACGATGTCGACCAGGGGATGCGGCTTGCCCGGGAAGAAAAGCCGGATTTGATAATTCTTGATTTGTTGCTCCCGGGCGGAGGTGGCTTTACCTTCTTCGAACATCTTAAAGGTCTGGTCTATACTAAGTGTATACCTGTCATTGTACTGACTGCTGTAAAAGACGAAGAATACAAAAAAAAGATGACAGAAGCAGGAGTAAAATATTACATTGACAAACCTTACGATTTAACTCTTCTGCTGAACGCTATTGAAGTTGCGTTGTAGAAAATTTTTGCTGCTCGCAAAAATTTACAGTTTCGAGTTTGTGTTTCGGGTCTAGAGATTAGTATATTAGTAAATCGGTGAATTAGTAAATTAGTAAAAAAACATTTTCTACATGTCCTACATGTTATAAAAATTTCGGGGTGTGGTTGGTATTCTAACCCACAAAATATCCGGTAAATCCTGTTTATCCTGTCGGAATTAGTTAGTGGGTGTTTTTGATGGATTTTATATTGTTAATCCTGTCGAAATATTTGGGATAAGGGTTGGGTTTTAAACAACAAAAATATATTTTTTTTATCTGTGTTTATCCGTGAAAATCTGTGGCTAATTATTTTTTTTGAATTTTGATTTGTAATTTTGCTTTTTGATATTTGGTGCCTTTGCCTCACTGGGTAAGTATCTATTATTCCCATTTACCGGCAAAGCTTACGTAGAAAGAAAGGAGAACGATTTTAACATCAAGCATGAAACATTGTTTTTTTATATAGAGAAGATCATATTTAACTTTGTGTTCGGTTTTAGCTTCTTTATCTGCATATATTTGAGCTATACCTGTAAGTCCGGGTTTGATTGAAGTTCTCTTTAAAAAATCCGGAACTTTTTCGAGACTTTCATACTTGCTTCCGATAATTTCAACGGCCGGATGGAAGGGTCGCGGCCCGACAAAACTCATATGTCCTCTGAAAATCGAAATTAACTGAGGCAATTCGTCCATAGCGGTAGCTCGAAGGATTTTACCAACTCTCGTCACGTATGCTTTATAATCTTTTCTGTTTTTCATAGCTGTACCGTTATGGGTATTTTTCCCCATCGAACGGAATTTTAACACGTAGAAAATTTTCCCGTCTTTACCTACCCTTTTTTGTTTTATGAAAATCGGACCTCCGCTTTCCATCACTATTGCGATAGAAGAAAACACCCAGATGGGAAGAGAAATTATCAACCCTATTCCCGAAAGAAGAATATCGAAAACTCTTTTTGTCACGTCTTTCGATACTCTCAATATATTAATACTTATTATTTCCTCCTATCGAGTTTTGTCTTAATAGTATATTATAATCTCAAGTGTCTGCCTTTTACCCACTAAAAGATTACACACACAAAAAATTTTTATAAAACTACCGCGATTATTGTCCCTTTTTATATGGAATGAATTCGACTCTTCTATTCAGTACTCTACCTTCTTCCGTATCATTGCTGGCAATAGGTTTTCTTTGTCCGTAACCTTCGGTAATCAACCGTTCGGGAGGTATACCCTGTTCTACAAGATATTTTTTAACGTTATCCGCTCTACGTTTGGATAAGATCTGATTGGCTTCGGGAGTCCCGATGGAGCAGGTATGTCCGATGATTTTCAGATTTATTTCATTTCCGTCTTTAAGTAACTCGATGAGTCGTTCTAAAATACCTGAGGCTCTCGGTGTAAGCTCGAAATTCTTGAAGGGAAAATACACGGTAATGCTTTCTATCTGACCTATTAAATCTTCCAGATTTTTTGTTTCTTTTAAAACTTCCAGGATGTCTTTCTTTATCATTTCTATAAATATAGTTTTGCTGTCAATTTTTTCAATAGAAATCTTTACACTGGCATCATCGTAACCCAGTGATGTGGCATTTGCCATATATATGCCGGGCGGCAAAGAGATAGTGTGAACTTTATTGTTTCCTGAAATTGCAACAGTATCTCCTTTTTGACCTACTATTACTACCTTACCCTTGACGAGATTTCCTAACTCTTTATCGATCAGTCTAATAGTTACGGAAGCCCTTTTATCCTCTTTTGAGTTTTTATAGAAATCTGTTACTTTATAAGATAAATTAAGGCTAATTCTAGGCGAAAGCCCGTCTTCGGAATCTGTGCCGAATAGTTCAAGTTTGTTGAGCGCCAGCGTTCCTTTAAATAGTTTATTCTCGTATTCTACGCCAACATTGGCATCCCGCCCGTCCTCCTCTATAATGAAAGCCATATTATTCGGAAGAATAAATTTGATTCCGTAAAACAGCCCCATGGCAATATTTTCGTGATTTTCATTGAAGAGCAAATCTGTATTCAGGGAGTAACTTCTTGGCCCGTAACCGACGAATTTCCCCCTACCTACCCCTGCAGTCATTTCAAACGTGTTGCCTAATTTTTTTGTTGCTACGATATAAGCTGAAGCTATTTCAGGAGGTCTATCCGTATAATTTTCATCACTGAAAACCTCATCGAAACCGGCAGGCGAAACATATTTACTAACAGCAATTTCGTCTACACCTAAGGCGAGCCCCGGGTAATTACCGTTTTCGACAAGCAACTGGTAGGATAAATCAAGCGCAAAATCCGCACCGTTATACCACTTCAATGCTCCTCCGAATTTATTATACGAAAAGTTTATTGCCAAATTAGGGTCGAATTTAACGCTATCTTCACTCCGAACAGGATAACTTGAATTTACATCAATATATAATCCCTGGTTAAAGTTAGCAGTCGGAATATCTATATACGCTTCTCTTCTCATATAAAAAGCACCAACTGCGTTAGATATGACAAATGAGGCTATGATAATTAAACGTGTCAAAAATCTCACCTCCTCATAATATAACGTATTATATAGCAAAATAGTCGTTTTGTCAAGGCATTATTTTGCGTTTTTAGAATTTTTCTATAAAATAATCAAATTGACGATTTTTATCTTAGGTGTATATAGCTGTATGTTTTTAGTTTTTTGATTTGACTCGTGATTTAGACAACTTTCAGCCGTGTTCCTCATGCCACTTAATAGTTAATTGTCGCCTTTTGGCACGGAATTTTTGGGGGGCTAACTCCATTAAGCATCTTGACATTAAAACTGTTTTTCCTTATATTCTTAATAGATGAACGAAAAGATTAATAAAAGAGTTAAAGAAATCGGGGCGTATGGTATTCGATATTCTTATCTCAGACTGTTAAATAATTTTGGAGACAGAATCAAATTCATACATCCCGACCTGATGAGTTTTATAGCTTTCTTTACTGCCGTAGCAACAGGTATTCTGTACTATAAATCCGGAGAGGTTCCTGTTTTCTTGCTGATAAATATTGGTCTGATTTTCCTGGGTATTACCTTTAATATATTGGTCGAGCTACTTTCTATGAAGCGGTCTCAATTTACGATTATAAACGAAATTATCTATGCGCTTCCTGATAGATACGCCGATGTGTTTGTTTTTGTCGGTATATCTTTTTCATCTTTATGCGATATTAGAATCGGAATGATAGCTACGGTGACCGTATTACTCATCAGTTACACGGGAATTTTGGGCAAAGCTTTGGGGGTTTCCTGGCAGCATCAGGGTCCTCTTGATAAGACTAACAGATTAGTTATACTTATGGTGGCATCACTCCTGCAGTTTCCCCTAAGTAAAGCCCACACTCCTTTGGTCTCTATATGGGGATACGACTTAACCATTATTGAATTAAGTATGATATTATTTATGTTGCTCGGACAAATTACTGTTCTGATGCGCATAAAAGGAATACTGGAAGACGTCAAAAAAGTCGATAGAGTTTTGTATAAAGAAGAATCCAAAAAGAAATAATTTCGGAGGATTCGAGATGATAGAAAACCCGGAAATACTTAAAGAATTTGAGAAGAAAATCAAAAAAACAAGTAAAGTTGATATAGATAAGAATTTTGAAATCTTTGAAGGTCTATATAAAGAGGCTTTAGAGCTTGGAGTTCTTCCGAAAAAAGATCCTCTTGAAAATATTGAAACTTTAAAAAAGTTAGCCCGAATCATAAATAGTGTTTAAAAAACTACTTTCCATAATTCCAAATTAGAAAATCAAATGAGTAAAAATAAAAGATTAATAAGTCTCCTCTCCTCAGCAGGAGGAGGTAAAACATACCGTCTTTCCACAAGGTATAAAAATCTACTCAAAGAAGACAATCAAAATCTTAAAAAATCCCTTGCCATAACGTTTACCAATAAAGCTGCAACCGAAATGAAAGAGCGAATTCTCGGGTTACTGAAAGAAGAAGCCCTGATAGAAGGAAACAAACACTCACAAGAATTAATCGATTTTATTCTCGATAACTACAGCGATTTTTCCGTTCGAACCATTGATTCTTTCGTTAATTCACTCGTCAAAGCCTTCTCTATCGAACTCGGAATAACTCCCGAATCCGAACTTATTATGGATTCGAACTACTATAAAGATTTTGCCACATCATTAATCATTCAGTCAGTCGAACAGGATAAAAACCTACGCAGGAAACTAAGTGACTTCATCATAAATAGAATAGAAACAGGAGGAAAAATCAGCTGGGACTTCCATGATACTCTCAGAAAAGGGATGGACAAAATCGAAAAGTATGAGGGAAATGAGAATGTATCCTTCGAGAAACCTCCGGAAAATTTCATTGAACTGGACAGAGATATCGTAGTTTGTTTTAACAAATCGATTAATCTCGCTGAAGAAATTCTTGAATATTCGCATACTCACAGCGGCATTCACAGCCGGTTTTTAGAAACACTCGATACGGTAAGTAGAATCCGGAGCATAGACAAACTGCTGGAAAGCTCCTATATCAAGAAAAGAGCCGAAGAAACCTTAACAAAAAGCTTTAAGGACGACCCGAAGGATTTTGGTCACCTTTTCGGAGAACTTAAAAAATGCGTCTTTAATTATTACCGGCAGAGCCTCTTAAGAGAACACAATTACCAGATAGATATTTACGGGGCTTACAGTGAAGCCTTAAAGAATATCAGAGAGAAACAGAAGGTCAGGTTTATCGAGGATATAAATAAAGAGCTGAAAATTTTGTTCGAAGAATTCAGCATACCCTTTGTATTTTACAGAATAGGAGAAAAATTCATCCATTATCTTGTAGATGAATTTCAGGATACAAGCAGGGACCAGTGGCAAAATCTAGTTCCCTTAATCGACAACGCGCTTTCGGAAGGAGGTTCGTTTTTCTACGTCGGAGACCCCAAACAGGCAATATACCAGTGGAGGGGCGGAGACGTAGAGCTTTTTGAGCTTCCTTCCAATTTATTTGCTTCTGTCGGAGAAAACGAGAAAGAATCCGATTATATAGATAAAAATTACCGCAGCGCGCCCGCGATAGTCGATTTCCTGGGAGAGGTTTTTTCTAAACTGCCCGAAGAAATCAAAGAAAAAATGGGACAGAAGAGTAATTTTTATTCCGGCTCGGTTAAACAGAAAATACCCGATTTTAAATCGGAAAAAGATTTCGAAGGTCTTGTATCCGTTAAAAAGATTCAGCCGGAAAGCAAAAATATAGAAGATATTTTCTCATCTATAAACAGCCAACTGGAAGAATCCATAAAAGAAATCTTATCCAGAGGCTACAGCGAAGGGGATATAGCAATCCTTGTGCGCCGCAATAACGATGCGAAAGAAATAACGGAGCATTTATGCGAAAAAGGATATCCCGTTGTTTCCAGTGAAACACTATATTTGTCCAGCAATCCCGTTATAAAAGGAATCCTTTCCGCTTTAAAATTCCTTCAGCATCCTACGGATAACACATCATTCTTAGGTTTACTCACGAGCCCATTCTTCTGCAGGCAAACAGGGCTGGATGATAACGCTGTAATAAATTTTGCAGAAGATTGTGTATCAAATACTCCTTATTATATACAGTTTAAAAAAAGATTCCCGGATATATGGCTGAATTATATAGAACCGTTCTTCACCCATGTAGGATTTTTACCTGTTTACGATCTTGCAAGCGACATAATCCGTACATTCAAAATTCCCGAAATTTGTACCGGCTGCGAGAGTTTTCTTGAGGCTTTCCTCGAATTTATTCATAATCTGGAAGAACAGTCTATAACATCCATAGAGGGGATGTTAACCGAATGGCAAAGAAGGCAGGATTATGATAACCCGCCGTCAATCCTCCTGCCGGAATCAACCCAAGCCATAAAAATAATGACGATTCATTCTGCTAAAGGCCTTGAGTTCCCGGTCGTAATTATTCCTTTTATTTACATTCCATTCGACAAAGATAAAAATGAAGTCGTTATAGAATATAAAGGAATAAAAAGAATAATTAAAGTAAAAAAAGATATTCTTCCCGAAAATGACGCTGAGCTTAAAAAAGAAATCGAATCGAAGCTCATAGAAAAAGAACAAAACGAAACTTTCGAAGAAATAAATAACTTTTACGTTGCCTTGAGCAGAGCCGTATATGAACTGCATGTCTTTGTAACCGATGAAAAACCGCAAAATTATTCGGACCTCTGGAAAAAGGTTCTCGAAAATTTTATTGCCGAAGACTCATACGCAAAAGGCAAATTACAGAATAAGCCTCCTGCGGAAAAAAGAAAAGAAGAATTACCTTTAAAATATTTGAAAATGGATCCGGAAGGTAAACAGAGCGTCGAGAAAGCCTCATCAAGACTGCTGATGAGAAAAAACGATATGTATGTTTTGATGAACGAGAAAATAGGCGAGTCCAGAAAGCTCGGAGAGATTCTTCACAAAGTTCTGTTCTATATAAAAGATTTAAACTCCCTCGACAACCTCGATTCAATAATCAACCAATCCTTAAATGAATTCGCGTACCCCGGAGAAAGAGATATTTTAAGAGAAAAAATAAAACCGATTATAGAAAACATATTCAAAAAGGAAGAAATAAAAGAATGGTTTTCACCCGGTATCAAGGCATGGAGAGAAAAAGAAATCATTTCAACCGCAGGCGACCTGTACCGTCTGGATAGGGTCGTTTTCAAGGATAAAGAAATTCACATCATCGATTTTAAATCCGGAGAAGAACCCTCATCCGAACGGGAAAAACAACTTAAAAGTTATAAAGAAGTACTAAAAGAATATTTTCCTGATAAAACCATTAAAACGCATATCGTGAATCTTAATTCCGGGGAGGTCCTTGATATTGGGTAAATTAATGAGAGTTCCTTTTTCGGAAAACTTCATCGAATCCTTAACCGATTATCTCTGCGAGAATTTCGATAACAATGACTTTTCCTCTATTTGTGTCGTTTTCCCCGGTATAAGACCTTCACATTTTCTTCTCGACTCTTTAAAGAAAAAAATACCCAGAGTTTTTATACCTCCATCCCGGTTTTCGATAGACAGCTGGATGCAGTATCTTTTCGGACTCTCGCGGGAAGAAAGAATTCCGAAAGGAGACTTTGACCTTATTTATTTAATGTACAGAGCAATCGCGGAAAGCGGAATAGATGAAAAAAGTCCTCTTCTAAAAATAACCGAATCCATAAACAGCTATATCCACTGGGGAAGTAGAATTCTTAGCGCAATGGAAGAATTCGAAATCCAATCCGAAAAACAGATGAATATCGATGGCTTAACCGATTATGATGAGAATTTTCTCGAATGGGTCAGAGCTTTCTGGAAGCACTTCGTGCTTATCAGAGACAAATTTTATTACTTATTAAAAAATAACAATTTAACTTACAGAGGAGAAGTTTACCGCTGGACATCCGAAAACATCGAAAAAATATCCGAACTGGTTCCCTTCGAAAAAATAGTCTTTGCCGGTTTTTACGCCCCGAATAAATCCGAAGAACGCATGATGAAATACCTTTTTACACTGGGAAAAGCCGATATAATAATTCAGTCCGATGACATTAAGGGTATGGTCCCGGTAACATCCCCCTACTATTTCCACAAAAAATGGGAACAGGACTGGGGAGTAAATTTTACTGATATCGATAGTAAAACAAAACCTAAAAAACCTTCCCTTGAAATACATCAATGTTTCGATACACATTCAGAAATTCTAACTTCAGGCGAAATTCTTTCCAAATTCAAAGAAAAGAATAAAAATACCGCAATTATTTTGCCGGATTCAAGTTCTCTCATTCCTCTGATATCCGAAATAATCCAGACAAATGAAAACGACTTTAACATAACAATGGGATATCCTTTAAAAAGAACTGCTCTCTTTAACCTTGTAAGATACATTTTTTCCCTGCAGAAAACAAAAAAGAACGATAAACGGGGAAACCTTTACTACCTTAAGGATTATTTGAATTTAATTCAGCATCCCTGGATAAAAACTATCAAAACCTCTGAAGGAGAAGAACCTTTCAGTACACTGGTTAACCGACTCGAAGAAATACTTGTATCGAAAAACAGAGAGAGTTCACGAAATTTCTTCTCCCGGGAAGAAATAAAAAAACTTCTTATTGACCGCGAAGAAATGCGCCCTGAGATGCTCGATTTACTTAACAAAATACACTCTCTTTCGATTGAAGCTTTCAATGAAATTAAATCATTAAAGGAAGGTACCGGGAAATTATTCGAATTTATCTCCTTTATTTACGAAAATTCAAACATAAGAAAACATCCTTTGAACAATCAGTTTATCGGAACGGTGTTTACGAAACTTGAAGAAATAAAGAAATCTCTTTTTTCAGACGTTAAATTCGGGGATAGTCTTGATATTATTAATTTACTTGAAAATTATTTATTATCTATCAGAATTCCCTTCTTCGGAGAGCCTCTTAAAGGAATTCAAATAATGGGTATGCTTGAGAGCAGAAATTTGAATTTCGAGCAAGTAATACTGCTCGATGTTAATGAAAGCATTATGCCCGGATTATACAAATTTGACCCGATACTCCCGCATGGTTTGCGGAAAATAAGAGGGTTGCCGGGATACGAAGAAAACGAATCAAAATACGCGCATAATTTTTTCCGTTTAATCAAAGGCGCGGGTAAAGTTCATCTAATATATAAAGAAGGCAAGCTCAAGGATGTAGATAAAAATATTAAATCCAGGTTTATCGAGAAAATTATCTGGGAGCAGGAAAAAAACAATGAAAATTCAATTATTGATAACAGAATCTTTAAACCATCGATAGAAATTTCGGAAAAAAAGGATATTAAAAAGAGTAAAAAAGTATTGGAAAAACTGATAAGTACGGAGTACTCACCCACAAAAATCGATACCTATGTCCGATGTCCGCTGCAGTTTTACTACAGGTACGTTCTTGAACTTGAAGAATACATGGATATCGAAGAAGAAATAGAACGGAGCACTATTGGAAAATTAATTCACGATTTCTTAAAAGATTATTACACGCAATTTATCGGACAAAAAATCACCATAGATAAGACCGGTTTCTCGGAAAAACTTAAAAAATATCTTGAAAAATACTTACACGAAGGAGGAGAACAAATTCTCCTCCGGGAAATTATTAGCAATACTTTAATGCGGTTTATCGAATACGAAAGCAACCGCTCGGATGAGGAAGATATTTACATCAGAGACCTTGAAAAACCGGTTTCCGGGGTCTTTGAAGTTGCGGAACTAGAAGAAGGCACGGATAAAAAATTCAAACTCAAAGGCAGGCTAGACAGGGCGGAAGAGGCAGGAGGCATCCTGCACGTAATCGATTATAAAACCGGAACCATAACAATGCCCGCCAAAAGGCAGGACAGCGAAGCTGAACTCAGCAGAGGCACAATTAAGAAAAAAATAAGAACGTTACAATTACCTATATATGTTTATCTTTATTCGAAAGCCAATAAATTACCAATCGATAAAATCCAGGCAGAAATTTTCAACATAAGAAAACCGCGGGAGGAAAATTCCCTTCCAGTCGAAAATATCGATTTCTTCCTTGAATCTTTGGGTTTCATATTAAATGAGATTGTAAACCCGGATATTTCTTTCTCGCCCGATGCAGGCGATTACTGTACCTTCTGTCCGTATCGGTTGATGTGCAGTGAAGGGTGACCCCCACACCACCTCCAAAAATTTGAACCATAAAGACCACAA
>Ga0315551_10003093_pt1 | contig 11905 bp, 11 predicted proteins | sample SalMarSW160290MG_FD_203678 | JGI IMG/M metagenome (GOLD analysis project Ga0315551, IMG submission 203678) | Salt marsh sediment microbial communities from the Plum Island Ecosystem LTER, Massachusetts, United States - Salt Marsh Sediment SW1602-90 ... | reverse complement strand
CCCATTAGCAAATAGTAATCTTTATAGTATTATAATATAGTTATAAAAAATATATAAGTTTGTTTATTCTTGATAATTAAATATTGTTCTAAAAGTCCTTCAGATATAATTCCACTGGTAGCCCCAAGTATTACAATTTCGAACCGGATTATAAAGGAAATAATTGAAATTAACGAATTTTTTAATTGAGAATTGAAACAGATCCTAAAATAAAATTATTATTTCGCTTATTTTCTTTCTTCTCTTATAACTCGAAATAATTTATTCAAATCTTCTATACCATTATTTAATTCTTTCTTGGGTATATCTGCAGCTTTTGCTTTAGGGTGTCCTATCTTATGTCTTAGTTTTGAAACTTTTGGATCTTTTTCCCCCTCACCCTCAAATTCTATTTCTACATTTCCTTTAGAGACTTGTGTTTTTATCCATATATTTAATATATTATATTTAGTTGGCTTTTTATCTTCTTTATCATCTTTTTTCTCATAATCCTTAGTAGGGTTACTATCTGTAATAAATTCGTTAACTTCATCCATGAGAGCTTCGTATAATTCTAAAAAATAAGTTCTACTTTGTATTCCAAAAATTAAATAATTAATTTCAGAATAAGACTTGTAACCTAATAGACCATCTTTCTCCATTAACTTCACTGCTGTTGCATCCTTTTTATTAGAATCACGAAATACCTTATAAATCTTCTGATTCCTTCCAAGCTCTATAAAATATGGGTCATGTGTAGTCAATAACACCATAGTGCCTTCTCTTTCTGAAAGCTTGAACAGTGACTCGTATAAACCGTTTTTTAATTTTGGATGTAAATACAACTCTGGTTCTTCAAAAAATATTAGCACCTTTTCGTTATTATTTATTTTATTTTCCTCATAGTAGATTATAAGAGCAGCAACAATTAATCTTTGTGTTCCCATACCAACTTTTTTAAGGTCAACATAGTTTATCTCTGTTTTATATAAATCCCTAACAATACCTTTAGTTTTTTTAATAATGATACTTTCTTCAATTTGTTCTTTTGCTATTTCTACATCAAATTCATGATTCTTTAATCCATAATTTTTTAATTTATCATTTATAGCTTTAATGAATTTATCCTTCATCGGTGAATTATTAAACTTATCTATTAGATTATCTAACATATCATCTTTATCAAATATTGGTTGCATAATAAGTTTTAAAAGTTTATAAAATTCTGTAGTTGTTGCTGTAGTTTTAGCTTCTTCTTCTTGTGGTTGTATATTTTCAGCAGGAATAAATATCTTAATATAAGAATTAAAGTCGTCATGTTTACTAATTGCTTTAATTAAATTGGATTTACCACAATTGTTTTCTCCTGCAAAAATGGTGTAATCAGCCAATTCCAAAGTTATATCTTCTGTAATACTGCTATCATTCATTTTTGGTATTGTTACTTTCATATTTTTTTATATTCCTCTCTATCCCTCTTCTTATATTGACTTCATTGTTTTAATTTTAGATCCCCAAGTATTGAAATTTCGAACAAATTTTTAATGGAACTTACTAAAATAATTACATTTTTTAATTAATTTTAAACTTCTTAATAAGATTAACTTTATACTAATAATTAAGTGAATCAGATTAACTCATATTTAAAAAATTAATATACCTATAAATACTAAAAATGAAATCAGACCCAAAGATATAAAGATAATTTGTATTACAAATGCACATAAATTTGATGATCTCTGATTTTTTCTATAATCATCATATTCATTTTTAAATTTTTTTATATTTCTATCTTTTTTTTGAATTTCTCCAATAAGATATACACATTCTTTAAAATGTGATTGATAATACTTATAATCAATATAGTACTGAATCAGTCCAAATAATATTGAAAAAAATAAAAGTATCCATATTGCCAACAGAAATATTTTAGAAAAACAATTCATTTCTGATATATTTGTTACATTACTAACTAATGGTGAAGAAAAAACAATAATAATAGTAGCAACCAATATTAAATTCCGAGGAAGTTCATAAAAAACATTATTTAAATCTTTCCTAGTCCTCTCTGCTATTTCACTTATATCCTTATAATACCAATTGAAAAATTCTTTATCATTCATTTAGTTTTTTCCTATTAACACATTATTATTGAAATCATTATAGCTTTTTTAATATATAATTAAAATTCCTTTTACTCATACTAAATTTACGAGTATGCAATATCAAGATAGTAAAATTAATTAAGATAATTGTACCCCAAGTAGCGAAATTTCGAACCAAATTTTTATTGAAATAAAAACCTTAATAGAGATATTTAAATAATTAAATAAGGCTAATCGAAGAACATTCAAAACTTACTGCAAATTTTTTAAACGTTCAATTTCTTTTTTTATTTCTTCTATAATTTCAGGATTATGAATTATTTTATTTTTTTCTTTAGTTATTGAAATAATATAGAAAACCTTACCACCAAATTTTACATTAAATTTCTCATGTGTTTTTTTCTGTTGTTCTCTTTCATTAATAATTTGAGTAATATATTCATATCCAGCAGGTTTTATTTGAAGTCCAATATATTTATCTTTAATTTTGATAAAATAATCAATATTATATCCCCTGTCCCATTCATCTGGCGCCGGTTCAATTTTTACTCTAAGAATTTTTGCAAGTTGTCCATAAATTGTTTGTATTTCTGATTGATAACCGTCATAAGTTCTATTTATTACTAAATTATAAATAAAGCTTATACAATCTTCTTCAGTAATATCTTCTATTTCAGCTTTGCAAACATCTGTAACCTTAATAAATAAGGTTTTTCCTAACTGTTCCAAATGCTCTTTTGAGTAAGCACTACTTAAATAATATTCTTCCCATTCCTGAAGTGTCCTAGGTCCACATTTTCTTATTAATTCTGCAACAGGACCAACTTTTTTTTTCTTGGTTAGCCCCCACCTCATATTCGCTTGATTTAAAATCCATTCTTTAGCCATATTAACTGATTAAGTTTAAAAACTTCATTTTGTACTTATAATCATAATTTTCATCAACTTCAACAAGCTTATTTTTAATTAAGTGAGCATTTAAAAATGTTTTATTTTTTAAATATAAGTAACATAATAGATTGTTTTCTTGATCATATTTTATAGAATCAAATCTTAAAAAAACTCTTTGATTATTTAGCTTTAGTTGTAAAAATTTTATTGCTTCATCAATCTTTTGATTATTAATTTTTACTCCAATCAATCTTATCATCAAACCATTATTTAACAATAATTTTTCTGGATTAATTATTTCTTTTACAGAATAAAAATTTATATTTTCCTTTTTTGTTGAATCAATTTTTGACCCAAATTGTAATTTTTTTGGATCAATTTTATTGTTAAATTTTATCGGATCTTTGAATATATATGGTAACTTTGAGATTTCTTCTTTATAGTCAATATTATTTGATTTATTTTCTATATATTTAAAATCAAAGTATCTAAATAAACTTTCCTTATCTACTCCAATTTTTTCTTTTATTACAGGTAAAAACTCCTTATTTATCTCATAACCTATTGAGTTTCTATCTAAGTTAATTGCAGCAAGAGTTGTTGTTCCACTACCTAAAAATGGATCTAGAATATAATCATTTACGAAACTAAACATTTTTATAAGTCTTCTGGGTAATTCTTCAGGAAACATAGCTAAATGTTTATCTTGCTTAATTCCACTAAAATTCCAATGCCCAACAAAATATTTATTCCATTCTTTTTTTGATAATTGTGATATTTCCTTAATATCTTTTGAAGGATTATTAGATATTCCCAGCTTCTTAAAAATCAATATAAATTCATAATCTAATTTAACAATTCCATTTCTTGGATATGGAAAACTCCCCATTATTGTAGCTCCACCAGTAGTGTTCATAGTCGTTGACTTTTGCCAAATAATAGAACCCATATAATCAAATCCTATAGTTTCACAGAATTTTATAACTTCAGTTCTAATTGGAATAACTTTATATCTACCATAATAAACAGAACGAGCAAATTGATCTCCTATATTTATACAAAGTCTACAACCATCACTTAAGACTCTAAAACATTCTTTCCATACTAAATTTAAATTATTGATATAATCTTCATAACTATCATTGAAACCAATTTGATCAGATGGTCCATAGTCCTTTAATTGCCAATAGGGAGGTGATGTTATAACAAGGTGAACTGACTTGTCCAAAATCTCTTTCATTTTTCTGGAATCGCCGATTATAATTTTATGATAAGTTCTCAATTTGATTCTCAAATAATTATTTATAATAATTAAATCCTAATTTAGTTTAACATAAAAGTTTTATCTTAAAAATATAATAAATGTTAAATATCAAATATATAATTTATTTTAAACTCCTTTTTTTATTAAACTCAAAATAACACACTAAACCATTTTCTTTACTCATAAAACTATTATTAAAAATTAGATTATCACCATCAAGATTATACTTTTCAAAACAATCCAATAGGTTTAAATTTTCATAAATAATTTCAGGTTTTTTTAAATTTCTTGAAGTAAAATATGCCTTTTTTCCCATAAGCCTTTTATCAATAATATTTTTATTCATATATTTGACTAAATAAGCTCCCACATTATCGACTGGCTTTCCTTTATTTGCTTTAAGTAGATCATTAATCCATACAAAACCATTTCCCCATAACTTTTCTAAATCAGAATGCTCAATATATCCAAAGTCAGAAAGCATATGATAGTGTATCGCACCCCTTTTTTGAAATTCCACAACAACCAAATATTTAAAATCACCATAATGATATTTAAGCCTTTGAATAAACTTTTTAAATTCATTATTTGCAAAATTCATGTCTTTAATATTATCCGCAAATGTTGAAGTAAAAAACCTTGAATGCTCATCAAAATTTGCAATAGCAAGCCTTCTTACCCTATTTCTAATTCTTGTTACTACTTTTTTTCTATTATCTAATTTTTTATTTTCATCAGTAGGATTACTATTATTGTACTTCTTAAACTTATGGTACCCTGCATATACAGGAAGTTCATATTTATAAACCTCATAAATATCACCTAATCTATACATTTTTATCTGATAACATTTCGGACCAGATAAGACTGGCATTTTCGTCTTATGTGTACCTACAATCAAGTTAAAAGAGGAATTTCTATTTTTTGGTTTTAAAAAATGTCCGTTACTAAATTCCATTTACCTTACCCTGCCAACTTAATTCTATAAGTATCGAGATATAAGAGGCATCCAGACCGGCCCCAGAACCACAGGGGACCCCCTGAAGTGCCCCGTGAACCTGTGTCCGGCATGGATGCAACTCTATTATTTGAATATAAACTCAGTCTGTTGAAAAGTCTTAGCTTTCCTGGCTGACTTTCCAACAGACTGCTGATATTCTTTAAATGTGTCATCTCTTAATTTCCCTTTTTTTATATCTTCTTTATACATTTCATATATAATCTCTAGAAGCGTACTTATCTCTGTTTTATTTTCTTCCTGCTTCATATTTAAAAGTCAATAAAATATGTTTACTTAATAAAATCACATTCTATCTAACATGTCAACAATATTTGTTGACATTATGGAAAAATACCTTTATTATCTAAATTAATTAATATTGAACCCGGAGTAATTATGAGTAAAAAATATGATAATCTTGGCGAAAGAATAAAAAAATTAAGGACTCTTAAAAAATTCTCTCAAAAAGAACTTGGCAAAGTTTTAAACATACCCAAACAATCTGTATCACGAATTGAAAAAGGAAATAGAAAGATAACTGATGAAGAACTGGAAAAGCTAATAGATTTCTTTAATGTACATTCCAGAGTCCTTCTTGAAGACGGCTGGATAGAAAAAATGTATAAAATGCCCTATGAACTTAAAAATAAATGGAATATCAATATCCCCCTAGCTATTGATGACTACATAATAGAGATAGAGGACCAGATAGATTACTCAATTAATTCTGGTCAAGTACACTACCTTAAAATATTCGAGGATGACATAAAAAATACTATCAAAGCTTTTCAATTACTTTTAAAAGAATGCAAAGAGAAAACACAAAAAATTCTATAATCTACATCAGAGTATCTACAACCGAACAGGCTGAACTCGGCTATAGCCTAAAAACACAAGAGGAAACATGTCTAGATTACGCTAAGAGAAACGATTATCAAGTATTAAGGGTATTCATCGAAAAAGGGGAAAGTGCCAAAACAACAAACCGAACTGAACTTAAAAAACTACTTGAATATATAAACCTAAAATCATCTGATATAGATTATCTTATCGTATTTAAACTGGATAGACTTACAAGAAATCTTCTTGACTATGCAAATCTAGTAAGCTTACTTTCAAAATACGGTATCACCTTAAAATCTGCAACTGAATCAATAAGCCAGACTCCTGAAGGTACTTTAATGCAAAATATCATAGCTTCCTTTGCCCAGTATGATAATGACCAAAGAAGCCAGAGGACTAGATCTGGAATGGCACAGGCTGTAAAAGAAGGTCGCTGGCTATGGAAAGAACCACTTGGATATAAATTTATAAATAAAGACGGTAAATCCTATCTAATACCAAGTGAAGAAAGATTTATAATCGAAAAGATATTTACCGACTTTGCCAGAGGTAGAAAACAGCATGAGATAATTTCTGACTTAAAACAAATAGGTCTGAATATTCCCAAGCAGACATTAAATAAAATACTTTTAAATCCTGTATATATCGGAAAGATAAAATCTGCATTTACTGACATACCTGTAAGTGGACTTCATGAACCTATAATAGATGAAGTAGTATTTCAGAAGGCACAGGATATATTAGCTAAAAAAACGCTTTCTTACAGCTTTGAAAAAATAACTGATGATTTCCCCCTAAGGCAGTTCTTAAGGTGTCCAGAATGCAACCACAAGCTTACTGGAAGCTGGTCTAAAGGCAGGTCTAAAAAATATCCATATTACCACTGCACTAAAAAGGGATGTAAGTTCAAACCCATTAGAAAAGAAAAAGCTGAGGAACTGTTTATCCAATATCTAAGGCTTTTCGAACCGGCTGACAAAGTCTTAGATCGCTTCTCAAAAGATACGAGAGATTTTGTGACCAATAAACAAAGACTAAACGAAAATATTATATCTTCACTTAAAAAAGAACTAAAAGAGCTTGAAACTAAAAAGGAAAGAATAGAGGATTTAGCCATTGAAGGAACTTTCACAAAAGATAGATTCATTATAAAGATAGATGAAGTTGAAAAGGATATAATAAAAAAGAAGACCGAACTTGAAAATACTAATAAAGAAAATGTTGATATTGATGTAGTCCTAAATTACTTTAGACATTTCATAAAAAACATGGCAAGTCTCTGGTATGATTCAAATTTTGAACAAAAAAGACGTTTTCAGGAATATATTTTCCCTGAAGGCATTTTTATTGAAAATAATTTACTTCGAACCACCCAAATAAACCCTGTTTTAAAGGCATTAGAGGACTATAAAGATAGAGTTATCAACAGCTTGTCCGGTATGGTAGCCCCAAAGTGACTCGAACCATAAACTATAATATTAATACAATATACTGCTTATCCCTCTTTCCCAAAGAAATAATCTATTAGCTTGTAGCCTTCCTCAAAATGAAGATCGGTTTTTTTTGCTCTAAACTCATCGAAGCTTTTAGACTTGCCGCCGGCCGGTTTTGTGCTGTCATAGATAAGAAACGGCACAGGCTCTGAACTGTGGGTCTTCTTCCTTATAGGAGTATAGTGGTCAGGGAGTATCATCATCTTATAGTCAAGCTCTTCTTTATCCATTTCTCTTTTTATTGCTTTTATGACTTTCCTGTCTATTATCTCTATTGCCCTGACTTTATTTTCCACATCTCCCTGATGGCTGCATTCATCGGCAGCTTCCAGGTGTATAAATACAAAATCCTTTCCTGCTATAAGCTGATTTACAGCAGCATCGGCCTTTCCGCTGAAATTAGTGTCGATAGTCCCGGTGGCACCCTCGACTGTGACCGGTTCAAGTCCGGCCAAAACACCGATCCCCTTTATCAGATCGACAGCCGATATTATTGAACCCCTTAACTTATATTTTCCGTAGAAGCTGTCCAGATCGGGTCTTTTTCCTTCACCCCATATCCATAATGAATTTGCAGGTCTTGCACCTTCTTTTTCTCTTTTTTTGTTTATAATATGACCTTCCAGCAGACTGCTGCTTTTTATCATCATCCCTAAGAGCACGTTCTCACCCGGACCTCTGGGCAAGAATTCGGCGATCTTCTTACCTGTTATATCGTGAGGCGGGGTAAGAATATTCCTATCGGAGCCGCCACTCCATACTATTATATGCCTGTAACTTACTCCCGGGTAAAATCTAATATCTTTAGTCTGAAGCTTGTTTTTAACATCCCTGATAAGTATCCTGGCTTTATCAGTAGGGATTTCTCCTGCACTGTAATCTATCATAGTCCTGCCTATATAATTATCTTCCTCGGATAATGTGACCAGATTGCACCTGAATGCTACATCTTCATCCAGCAGGTTTATTCCCATGCTCGCAGCCTCAAGCGGAGCGCGGCCTGTATGGTATTTTTGGGGGTCATATCCTAAAACCGAAAGATTTGCAACATCGCTTCCAGGCGCCATTCCTTTGGGGACAGTCCTGGCTGTTCCCATTTCGCTGTCCCTGGCAATACTGTCTAAGGTCGGTGTTTTAGCAAACTGCAGGGGGGTTTTTCTGCCCAGTTTGCTTATCCTGTAATCTGCCATACCGTCTATGACTATTATTATATATTTCATGATATTCACCTTAAATTCTTTCTATATTCCAAGAATATCCCATATTACATCTTTCATCTGGCCGGGCCTGCATACTTTAATGTGAAGGACCTTCCTCTTTGCTATATCCTTTATTGCTTCAGGTATCTTCTGGCCTGAAATGTCTGCCAGCGTCTCAAGAAGAGAAAACTCGTCTACTCCGGCATACTTTTTATCTATGGCTCTTGATACACTGCCCGGAAACTTAAAAGGGCTTGCAGTAGAGACTATTACCGTCTTTGACCTGTCTCCGCTTTCCCTGACATACTTACGGTATACATTATATCCCACCGCAGTATGGGGATCTATAAGGTAGTTTAGGTTCTTAAAGACATATTTTATAGTCTCAAAGGTTTCCTTATCCGTGGCAAACTCTCCATAGAAGTCAGACATCCTGTTTTTCATATCACTGTCTATTGTAAACTCTCCTTTTTTATTAAGGTCGCTTATAAGAGTATTTACCTTTTCCGGGTCACTGCCTGAGATATCATAGAGCAGGCGCTCCAGGTTGCTTGAAACAAGAATATCCATAGAAGGCGAACTGGTGACAACAAGTTTTCTCTTCCTGTTGTATACCCCTGTTTTTATAAAGTGGTAAAGCACATTATTCTCATTGGAAGCGCATATCAGCTTATCTATCGGCAGTCCCATCTTTTTAGCATAGTAGGCCGCCAGAATATTTCCAAAATTGCCGGTGGGAACTACTACATTTATCTTTTCCTTTTTGCCGATTTTTTCTGATTTTAGTAGACCAAGATAGGCGTAGACATAATATACTATCTGGGGTATCAGCCTTCCTATATTAATAGAGTTTGCCGAAGAAAATATATATCCCCTGCTGTTTAAAGCCTCATTGACCTTACTGTCGGAAAAGATCTGCTTTACTCCCCTCTGGGCATCATCAAAATTACCTTCAACAGCAACAGCATAGGTATTGTCTCCTGCCTGGGTGGTCATATGCCTTTTTTGTATTATGCTTACTCCATCCCTGGGATAGAAGACAATTATTTTGGTACCTTCAACACCTGCAAATCCTTCCAGTGCTGCCTTGCCTGTATCGCCAGATGTAGCTACCAGAATGACTACTTCCTTGCTTAGTCCGTTTTTCTTAACTGCCGTCCTTAAAAGATGCGGCAGTATGGATAAGGCAAGATCCTTGAATGCCAGCGTCGGTCCGTGAAAAAGCTCCAGGAAAAAGACACCGTTCTTCTCCACCAGCGGTGCGATCAGGGGACTGTCAAACTTTTCATCATAAGCTTTGCTGATGCAGTCTTTAAGCTCGCCGGAGGAAAAATCATTAAAAAACTTGCCTATTATGTACAGCGCAAGCTGGCGGTAATCCATATCAGAAAGGCTGCTCAGGGGGCGCTCGATCTGCGGGATGGCCTCAGGAATATAAAGGCCCCCGTCCGGAGCAATACCCTTTATTATTGCTTTAGAGGATGTCAGCCGGCTTTCGGCTCCTCTGGTACTTTTATAGAATAGTTTTGACATCGCAGTTAATCTAAATCTTCCACCCTGATAACACTTAAGACCTTATTTACCACTTCAAGCTTTGATATCTGGCTTATTGATTTATATAAATTCCTGTTGACTACTTTATGGGTGATGAATATAATTCTGGCTCTCTTTTCCATGTCCGCCTGTTTCTGGACCATTGAATTGATGCTTACCATGTTTTTGCCGAACACCTCTGCTATAGAGGCCAGGACACCAGGCTTGTCTATTACATCCATAAGTATATAGAACTTGCTTATGGTATCATCAATGGATATAAACTTCTTATTTTCAAAACAGGTACACCCGTAGATGACACCCTTCTTTTTACGGTCAAAATTCCTGGCAATCTTTATTATATCTCCTACAACCGAGCTCGCCGTGGGTCTGTCCCCGGCGCCCCTGCCGTAACTCATTATCTCATCTATATAATTACCGTATACATAAACTGCATTGAATGTATCTTCAATTGACGCAAGTATGTGGTTTATTGGTATCAGGGCAGGATGGACTCTCGCGCTTATTTTCCCATCTTCTTCTATTCCTACCGCCAGAAGTTTTATCCTGTAGCCCATATCCAGCGCATTTGCTATATCATCAGATGAGATATCTGCTATTCCTTCTTTATATACATCGCTCTGTTTGACCCGCGAGTTAAAAGCTATAGAGCTTAATATGGCCAGTTTGCATGCTGCATCATAGCCCTCGATATCTGCCGAGGGATTGACCTTTTCTGCATAGCCTAATTCCTGGGCTTCAGCCAGCGCATCCTCAAATGATAGACCAGCCTTTTCCATTTGAGTAAGGATATAATTGGTGGTTCCGTTTACTATCCCCACGATCTTACTTATATTGTTTGAAGCCAGAGAGGATTTCAGCGGTCCTATGATGGGTATGCCGCCGCCTACACTTGCCTCAAAAAGTATATCTACATTATTTTTTTCCGCTTCCGCCAGTAAGTCCCCTCCCTTATTGGCAATAAGGTCCTTATTGGCAGTCACTACATACTTTCCGGAACTTAGTGCCCTGTAAATATAATCATAGGCAGGGTCTATTCCTCCGATAAGCTCTACTACTATATCGATGTCATCATCTTTTATGATATCGTCGGCATTACCGCTTACTTCTATACCTTTTATCCCTTTTAAGGAAGAAGCCTTTATCTTCTTTAGATCCTTTTCTGCAATCCTTTTGATATTAAGGTTCTTCTTTATCTTCTTGGCAAGATAATCTTTCTGTTCTTTTATAAGGGAAAAAACACCGCTTGCAATATAACCGAAGCCGATTATTCCTATATTTATATCGCTAATATTTTTATTTTCCACTTTCATATAATTTTACATCTCCAATCACTAAGTCTTTATAAGTCTGCCTCTTTATCCAAATCCAGCTCTTTCCGTCTTCAACTGCGACAACTGCATTTTTTGGCTGACTGTTGTAATTATTTGCCATAGAATATCCGTAAGCGCCGGTGGTCGATACCGCTATAAAATCCCCGCTTGATACAGGCGGCAATTTTATACGGTCTATTATCACATCCCCGCTCTCACAGTGCTTTCCCACTATGGAATAATATTTCATCTTACTTTGATCAG
>Ga0315551_10003092_pt1 | contig 11911 bp, 13 predicted proteins | sample SalMarSW160290MG_FD_203678 | JGI IMG/M metagenome (GOLD analysis project Ga0315551, IMG submission 203678) | Salt marsh sediment microbial communities from the Plum Island Ecosystem LTER, Massachusetts, United States - Salt Marsh Sediment SW1602-90 ... | reverse complement strand
CGAATCTATTGGATCTGGAAGAGTTATTCGCTCAGCTTTAAGAAAATAAAAATAATATAATCAAATTGGTCTCAGGCAACTAGAACAGGCAAAGGGATCTTTCGTAGTACAGAATCTAAAGTACTTCCCTCCAACCATTCCAAAAGGGACTTATGGCGATATCCTCCCATGATAATAAGGTCTGACTCGCTTTTCATCGCCGTTTTAACAATCTCGTCTGCAGGATTTCCGCGTTGAGTAACCACTCGAAAATCTCTCATTCTGCTCTGGGAGAATTCAGAATCAATTTCTTCTCTCCAGATTTTAGTTGACGGGTCATCATCTTCCTGGACAACCAGCACGAGCATTTTAAAAAACCCGTGATTTTGAAGCTGTTTAGTCCAGGCCAAAGCTTTCTTGGCTCGCTCTCCTCCATTGTAAGCCAATAAGAGTTTTTTAAGATGCTTCATGCTGTTCCCGCCCACCAGCAGAGGAAGTTTTATCCGGTGGGCAATATGACGAAAATTTCTGCCCAGGTAGTCAGAGTTATCAGGATGCCCATTGCCTCTCCGACCAATGGCCAAAAAAGATGCCTCTTGAGCCTGGTCCAAAATCATTTCCCCCACTCCCCCTAATCCGATTTCGGTTGTCGCAGGAACGCCGGACGCCTGACACTTGGACTTCATCCGCCGGAGGGCTTCATGACCCCGTTTTTTAAATAAAGCGGCTCGATCCGAACGTATCAATGAAGGCTCATCTATCCCTAACTCTTTATCATAATCCGCATAATCATTCATGATCAATTCCTCATCGATCACATACAAGCCAAAGACTTCAAGGCTGAGCATCTTGGCAATTTGGATAGCTGCACTTGTCGTATTCTGGGATATTTTTGATCCATCTATTGCAAGGAGAATCTTTGTTGAATCTTTCAATTCTTCTTGTTTCATTATTCTCCTTTTCTTGGCAGCTATCGTTTCTATCTTTATTTGGTAAAGAGAACAGGTTTGTACCGATCAAAAATTCGATAGGCCCCAATTTTTATCCGATCATTGATAAAAAACCAGACAAGTGAATAACCCCAAACAAATAACGCCCATTTCCAACTGAGAGGAGCCATGAACAAACCAAAGATTGCTATTAGTGTTGCTATGGTTTGCGTACCAAGCACAGCACCTAAGAGAATTGGAGCCGGTCGGAAGGACCAGAAAGAGCCTTTGTTCCTGGTGATAAAAATGGTTAAGTGGCCTGCAACCGACAATTTCAAATACATCAGCGTTTGAATGGTCTCTTGGTTAAAATGAAGAATCTGTTTTGCCAGATAGAACAGTCCGAAAGATGCGAAAACTCCCAGGATTCCCAGAACAGTGGCGATTCCTAACACAATATGCATATCCCATTTTTCAGGTTGTTTAGAATATTGAGCCCGATCATAAGCGATGGACAATATAGCCCCATCATTCAGCAGAGCCAGCAAGACAATCATCACGGCTGTTACCGGATAAAAATTGAAGACAAGAATGGAAAGAGTCATGAACAGGAGAACCCGTATTGTCTCGGCGATTCGGTAGATGGCATAATTCGTCATACGCCGGAAAATCTTTCGACTTTCCTTAAGAGCTTTGGCGACCACAGAGATCCCTGGTGCCAACAAGACGATATCAGCCGCGCTGCGAGCTGCATCAGTAGCTCCAGAAACAGCGATTCCTCCATCAGCCTTTTTTAATGCTGGGGCATCGTTGACTCCATCTCCTGTCATACCTACAATATGCCCTTTGCCCTGGAGAACGTCCACAATATGATATTTATGTTCAGGAAAGACCTGGGCAAATCCGTCCGCTTGTTCAATGGCGTCGGCAAGCTGCCCGGCCTCATGGTGTTTGGTTTCTGAAAAAAGACTGGCGTCCAAGATGTTAGTTCCGAGTCCCAGTTGCCGGGCGATTTCCTTTGCGATGGCCACTTGGTCTCCCGTAACCATTTTTATATTCACTCCCATATTTTGAGCGCTCTCTAACGTCTCCTTTGAATCCTCTCTTGGCGGATCATACAAGGGGATCACTCCTCTGGCCCGCCATTTATTCTGGTTATCCGTACGGGCAACTCCCAGAGAGCGAAATCCACGTTTTGCAAACTCTTCTGTCTTCTTCTCGAATTCAGGTCGAACTTCGTCTGAATCCTCGATTAAATTCATGATGACCTGAGGTGCTCCTTTAGTAACTTTAAACTCATTACCAGAAGCATCCCTCACATGTGCCTCGGTCCGCTTTTGAACCGGGTCGAATGGCTGGAAGTGCAAAATTTCAAAGGACGAGAATTCTTTGTGTTTTATTCCACTCAGTATCGCAAGGTCGATTGGATCTTGATCTTCCTCTCTTGAAGCTAAAGCAGCATCAAGAATGACCTGGTCTGGACTGATGCCTTCTACTGAATATGGATTTCCTAATTTGAGTTTGTTTTGAGTTAAGGTTCCTGTTTTATCCGAGCAAAGGACATCTATCCCCGCAAGTTCCTCAATGCTTGCCAGCCGGCTGACAATCGCCTGGTCTTTTGCCAGAAGTTGCGCACCCACCGCCATGGTTACCGATAAAACCGTAGGCATGGCGACTGGAATAGCAGCAACGGTTAAGACAAGCACAAACTGAAGAACCGTGATCATGTTGTCAGCTCTGAAAAGAGATACAGCTAGTATTAAAATCACCAGAAACAATGCTACAACGATGAGATAATCCCCTATTTTCAACACGGCGCGCTGAAAATGGCTGATCTTCTTGACTTCTTCAACAAGGCGTGCTGTTTTACCTATATAAGTTTTATTGCCAGTGGCGTGAACTAATGCATCGATCTCTCCGAGCTTGATGATTGAACCTGAGTACACTTCTTCACCCTTTTCTCGAGTAACAGGGAGAGATTCACCCGTCAGGGCAGATTGATCCACTTGCAGGGGATCGCCCTCGAGCAATATAACATCGGCTGGCACGATATCACCTATTAGGAATCGAATGATATCTCCAGGAACAAGTTGACGAGCAGGGATTGTGATCCATTTCCCGTCTCGTTTGACTCGCGCTTTTAGCGCTAATTTGGTTTTGAGTTCAGCGATTGTGTTGTCGGCCTTGTGTTCTTCCCAGAAGCCGACCGTAGCGTTGGCCAGCAAAAGGACGAGAATAATTCCAAAGTCAGCCCAATGCCGAACGACGATTGAAAGCACAACAGCTATTTCTATCATCCAGGGAATAGGCCCCCAAAAATAGGAAAGAAATTTCAGGATTGGATTTTTTCTTTTTTCTTCAATCTCATTATAACCGTATTGAGAAAGTCTACGTCCGGCTACTTCTTGGGAAAGACCTCGTGAAGAAGTATCCAAACGCTTCAGATATTCGGATACCTGCATTTTTTCCTTAATGGTGAAAAGAAAATGGAATCCTATTTTGCTTTAAGAAATAGTTTAATCGTAATATTTAACATTCATAACGACTTTAAAGAACTCCAACTCTAGTAAGTTGGTCCAATCTGTCTTTTCCACTAACTCGCGTGTGGTGACAAAAGAAACATACGGTTTATAAGGAGGTTCGCCCTCTTCTGGAACATAAACTGTAAAGGCTACTCTGTCTACTTTAGGGATTTTGCTGTACAGTTCCTGGATTTTTGGAGCTAGGTCAGCCTCTATTTCATCATCAAAATCGCCCATGTTCTCGGTGAAAAAATAATAGGAAATCTTCAATTCATCTTTGCTCTGTTCAGAATCCATAAGACCAGAAATTGAACCTTCTCCCTCGCCAAAGATAGGAGTAAGCATCTCCTTTGAGATGATCAACATCCCGCCTTCCTCTTCCTTCTTCTCCTCTGATTTGCAAGCCCATAAGAAAGCAATTAACAATAATCCTATAGCCAGCGGACTGATAAGCCCTAAGATATTTTTGTTCTTTAGCATTGTAGATCTTCCTCCTCTTATTATTAGATTTTCCCTGAAATTTTATCCCATTCTTCTCTCGATCTATCAATCTAAAATCATAATACAAAAGGCATAAAATTCATACGGGAATTATACACCAACAGGCATTGCTTCTCTTCTTTTTTGTGAGAAATACCGAGGAAGTCCTAGAGAAATAATACCCAGAGGGCGCCCTCATAGACCTATCTACTCAATAAAAAATAGGAGTCAAGGGCTAGTATTATAAGTACTCTCCGTTCCAAAGAGTTTCAAGAAATTCTTTGTATGGGAGGATAACCACATTACCCACTCGTCTTATTCTGGGCTCAAGACTCACACACAGATAACGCTTCAGCTTTTTCTCCTCAGCCAGAATGAGTAGAGACTTGATATCTTGGTTGGAGAGGTTTTTTTTAGCCTTTGCTTCTACAGCAGTGTGATCTCCGATTATAAAATCGACCTCGAAACCAGAACTTGACCGCCAGAAGCTTAATGCCTCACCGGAAACGTAGTCCCTATAACAGAGAAGTTCATGCATAATTATGGTCTCGAATGCCTCACCAAACTCAGGAGTTTCTGGCCGGAATTCACGTCCTTGGAGTTCCCCAACAACACCCACATCAAAGAAATAATACTTGGAGGAAGCAACTGGCCGTCTCTTTTTAGACTTGCGCCAGGCGGGAAGCTCGTACAGCACTAAAGTGTCTCTGAGAATTTCAAAATATTCATAGACGGTAGTTCGTGCAACCTGAGCATCATTGGAAACGTTCGTAAAGTTGACGATCGTTCCATTGCACAAAGCGGCCACTCTAAGAAAACGGCTAAAGGCTGGGATATTGCGGGCCAAACCTTCAGCAACTATTTCTTGTTGCAGGTATAATCCTGTATATGCATGAAGGTCTGCCCGAGGATCATCTGAAAAATAGATAGAAGGCAGTAATCCTCGATTTGCTGCTTTTGACAATTCAAACCGGACACCTAATTCCTTATACGAGAGAGGATGCAGGTATCTTGTCCGTGCTCGTCCTCCCAAAAGGTTGACTCCTCCTCGACGGAGCTTTCGGGCACTAGATCCAGTCAGCAGAAACCGAATGTCTCTTTCCTCGATAAGCCGGTGTACCTCGTTTAAAAGGATCGGCAGACGCTGAATCTCGTCGATGACGACAATTTCATCTTGTGGAGTGAGTTCTTGAGCAACTCTCCCGGGATTTTGACTAAGCGCCAGATAAACGGAAGTATCGAGAAGATCATAGACTCGAGCTTCTTTTAAAGTCTGATGGACCAAGAAGGTTTTTCCCGTCTGACGGGGTCCGAAAAGAAAATAAGACTTCTTCTGAAGAAGATCCGGAAGATCCACAATTCGCTTAACGTAGGGGATATTTTTACTGGTCCTTTTATTTGACGAATTCATCGTCAAATATCATAATAAATGACGAAATACATGTCAAGAACAATCAAAAGAATAGAATCATCTCTTGCGCGTACCAGTGCTTCATGAATGTTCCCAATTACAAGGAAATAATAAATTGGACGAGGATTATGAATTGAATTTGACAAGAAATAGGCTCTTCTCTAAACTAGAGGGGATTTTATGGCCCGTTAGCTCAACTGGTAGAGCAGCGGACTCTTAATCCGCAGGTTGAAGGTTCGAGTCCTTCACGGGTCACTCCAATTTACCCTCAAATAGTATCTTATATATTTACAGGCAACAGGATGGAGCAACAGGATGAATAAAGAAGAACTTCCACTTAATCTCATAAAGACATGGGTGGAATCTTTATTTGAAGGCATAGATGAATTTGTTGAGGAAGACACAAAAATTAAAATTTTAGAAAAGTGCGGAAAGGCCTGTTCTATCTATCACAATCATATAGAAAAAATTAAAGGCATGAAGAGCGATGGCAAAGACTTAGAAGAGATTATAGATTATATGAATAAAGAAAAGATGTGGTGTGGTGATTGGATCCAAAAAGGTAATATCATCTATTCAATTTGTAAGCAATGTGAATGTCCACTTGTTATATCCAATATAGTAAAATTATCCCCCACCTTCTGTTATTGCTCACGAGGTTTTGTAAAATCAGTTTTTGAGGAGATATTAGATAGTCCTGTGAATGTAAAATTAGAGAAAGCGATTGGCAGAGGAGACATAGTCTGTCATTTTATCATTGAATATAATAGTTTATAAAATGGTATAGCGTTATTAGGAGCGAGCAGAAATAGATTTTAAGCGGAGAGTCTTTTTCTCTCTTGTCTCACGTCGAATTCAGACAGAATCTCTTTGAACAGTAAATCCACATCGATTTTCTTTTTATGATCTTTCCCGTTGTTTCCTGAATCGGATTGTCCGTTTAATCTGGATGGAGAGAGAAAAGGGTAGTATGCCTCTTTTTCCGGGCTTTTCTTGAGCAAGTCAAATAATGTGTAGTGTAATTCTTCTTTGTCTACAGGCTTCTTTAATAAGGCTATGGCCCCGAACTTCTGCAGGATCACATCTTTGAAGTCCTGGTAAAATTCGGAAAGAATTATTACTGGGATTTTCCTCTCGAAGTCATTAGCTATAATGGCGCATATGTCAAAACCTTTAAGCTTGGGAAGCATTGCTTCCAGAATGATCAGATCCGGATTTTCTGTTTTCGCTTTTTCCAATCCCTGTTCACCGTCATAGGCAACAATGACTTGACATTCAAAATCTGTTAGAAGTTGATGGAGAGATTTTACAGACTCGAAGTCAGGGTCGATGATCAGGACTTTTTTGTCTCTCATTTTCCCTAGTTTTAATAATTTTATTTGCTTAATTCAATCTGAATACTTTTTTCACTTATTTAGTCGATTTTCATGAGTATGAAATGGAAAAAAATTAATGATTTCCTTACTATATTTGTTACTATAATTTGACTTCCGTTTTATCCTTTGATATAAGGAAGCGGGGGAAGTTGAAAGACAAAAGACATCAAAGAAATAGAAATTTTCATCACTTTAGTAAATCTCTATGTATCGAAGGAGGTTAGGAAATGATTTGGTGGATTTTAGCCCTGGCTGTCTTGACCATTTTGTCCTATCTTGTCGATGTGGGGGGACTCACATTTCTTCAAGAGCTGAGAGTTCCTTTCTTGCAAGCTTCTCTTTTGAGCGTCCTGATCTTGCTTTGCACGTTAGGAGTTCTGGGAAGAATGCTGTTGATGTCCGGAAGATCTGAAAAAGAGGGTCTTATCCAGAAGATAAGAGAACTTGAGGACAAAATTAAAACTTTACAAGGGAAGAGAGAGGTATAATATAATATTTGAGACATTTCATGTGATAAAAACGGGCAAGCGAAAAAGACACGCAGCAAAATAGCTGAGATGAAGATAAAAGGATTTCTTGTTCTGCTCATCCTGGTGGCGATCCTGGTTTATTTCTTGTTTATATTTAAGTCAGGTAAGCAAGAGCAGCTTCCGGGGCAGATAGAGGCCTTCCAATCGATGAAGGAGAAGCTGACCAGGACAAACATGACTACCCTGGAGAGAGCGATCACCCTCTATATCGCACAGGAAGGGAAAGTCCCCGAGACTCTTGATGCTCTTGGAAATTTTTATCCTCTCACTTCGGCAAAGTTCGATGCATGGGGGATGACCATAAAGTATGAGATAATCTCAGATTCTCGCTTTCGGCTGATATCTGCAGGCAGGGACAGGTTGTTTAAAACAAAAGACGATATCATCATGGAATACTAATCAGTGAGATTTCGAGGGGTTATTTTTTAGGCTTTGGTGAAAACAGTATATATTTGATTCTTTTCCACAGGCTTTTCTTCTCTCCAGCATCTTCGATTTCCAGCTTAAGGGTAGATTTTCGGAAGTAAACTCTATTGCCAGTCTCTGCGCCCTTCTGGAGCATTTTCAGATCATAGAGTCTTCTTTTTTCAGGATTGTTCAGATTCTGGTAAGCCTCCTCAATTTTTCTCAACATATACCATCTTTCTCTTTGGGAAAGAAGGCCGTAGTGGGCTAAAGAGTCTCGGTTGTAGGTGGTTTTTCCGAGGTAATAAGCCTTTTCTATATCTTCTTGAGAAGCATTCTTGCCCAAGTTGAGAATTTCATAATAGTCCATATTTTCAATTTTTTTAAAAGCCATTGTTGTTAAAATTCCATCATGGATTGCTTTCCACTAATCTCTCCGCGATTTCTTTTAAAGACAAGGTAGCTTTTGAATCCGGGAAAGTGCTCAGATAAGGGCTGAGTTTTTGCAGGCTAATTTGGATATTCTCATCATAGGGAATGGCACCCAAGTATCTGATTTTTATCGCCAGATATTTCTGGACGACATCGGCCATGGATTCCCCCAAGAGGTAGTCTCTTTCGCTCTTGGCCTTGTTCATGATAAGACAGGGGGTGAATTTGTTGAGGGCCTTGTAGAGAACCTGTGCATAGGATTTGTTAAGGGAGATGATGGTGTTGAAGAAGCTGTAGATAGATTTCGATTGGCCATCCATTTGATCGGCAATTCTTCTTATTAAATCTTTCAGGTTGTAATGTTCGATGTATGATTTGAGAATCCTGACGATACAGGATTTCAAGAAATAATAGGCGTTTTCGATTGAAGTGGGCTCAGGATTAACCACCAAAATTCCAGGATTGGAAAGAATAAAGAAATCAAGGTAATTGAGGGAAGCTCCTGTGCCGATGTCGATGATCACCCGTTTGGCATAAAATGCTTTGACATGACGGATAAACTTGAGTTTTTTGTAGTAATTCAGGTTGGCCATGAAGGGGATTTGATCTGTTCCTCTGATCAGCCTCAGCCCATCAAAGGGAGTAAAAGCCATGGTGTCTTCCAGCCGGGAGACTTTATTGGTAAAGAAATGCCCCAGGTCCAAGCGCGCATCGTTCATGCCCAAGAATGTATGCAGATTCGGCCCTCCCAAATCCGCATCGATCAGAACAACATCTTTTTCCTGGGAAGCCAGATGGATAGCAAGATTGGCTGCGATAAAACTTTTTCCGGTTCCCCCTTTTCCGCCTCCCACAGCCCAGATGGTTTTTTGAGGGCTGTGATGAACGGATAATTCGGGTATTTTCTCCTTAGCACTCATCGGAACAGGTTAGTAAAATATTTTAACACAGCCTGGAGCTCGAAATCTATTGAATTCCTGTAGCTTTTTTGGTATCTTTACTGAATCGTTTTTGATCGTCATAGAGAAGGAGCTGATATTTGCAGAAAGTCTACGGGGATATAGACAGCAAGTTCAAATTCGTTATCGTGGCCTCGAAGAGAGCCAAGGAGCTGTTGAGAGGAGCAAAACCCAGGATAAAATCCAAATCTAAAAGTCTCATTCGCATTGCCCAACAGGAAGTGAAAAAGGGACTGGTGGATTATGAAATCGTCCAGAAAAAAAAGGAAGAGGAATACAGGCCCGAGGATGAGGATTTTATCGGAGAAGAAATCTTGAAAGGGGCTGAAGCCTCCCAAGAAGTGGAGGAAAGCGAGGAAGAAGGGAAAGAAGCAGAGAGTGAAGAATCTGCTGATGAAGAAGTAGAAGAAGTTGAGGAGGAGGAAGAAGAAGTAGAAGAAGAAGAGGAAGAAGAAAAAACAGAGAAAAGAGAAGAGGAAGAGGAGATTGAAGATGAGGAAGAAAAAGAATAGGCTTCGGTTTATCTCTCTGTGCGCTCTTTCTTTTTTGCTTCCTTTATAAGCTGGATATAATCAGATTTTATAAATTCTTTTTTCGAAAAGCCGAGAGCTTTCGCTGTTTTTACGATATCCTCTCTTTCGCCCTCTAACTCCAGAAAATCTCCTACTGGAGTTTCGTCCAGACATATTTTCAGTCTTTTCTTCCTAAACACTCGCCTGTTTTTTTTGTACTGAAAGGTGGGAGAAAGGCCTACAGATTTCAGGATTTTTTTGAATTCTCTCTCGTTCTTGACCTCTGCTTCGTATTCTTCCCTTATCTTGAATTTTCTGGATTTCTGGGGAACACCTTTAAAGGCCAAAAAGGTCTTTTTGCTTATCTTGCGGAGCCTTAAGGCCTGTTTCTTCTTGTAGAGGAGTTGGGAGGAGAAGTCGTAGAGGGTATTTTCCTCCAGGTATCTTTCTTTCTCCAGTCGAGCCCCCTGTTGGATGATTCTCTTCACGGTGGAATCGATATCTTTGATTCTTATTTTGACTTCTGTTTCAATCATGCCGAAAATCAGAAGGGAATACCCAATAGGTATGAAATTTGAGCATCAGACGCTTTTCTTCCTGTTAACATCATCGATGGACAGATTATTTTCTACGAGTAAGAATATAATCTGAAAACAGAATCAGGGACCTGCGATGGACGGATTCCGGGAAGAAGGAGATGATTTCCTTAGATCTCAGGGAAAATTCTTCAGCCTTTCTGTAGGTGTAATCGAGAGCTCCGTTGGATTTAACTATTTCAAGGATTTCCTCCCGGGCTTTTTTCTCCAAAGGCTTAGCTTTCAGCAATTCGGTCAGACGTTTCCGATTAACGTTTCCATCGCTTTTGAGGGTGTAAATCAGAGGGAGGGTGATCCTGCCTTCGCTGATGTCAGAGAGGACAGGCTTTCCTAGAGTCTTTTCCTCTCCTGTGAAATCAAGCAGATCGTCGATTATCTGAAAGCACATTCCCAGGGTCGTCCCGAAATCGGTTAAATGCTGTTCCTTATCTTCAGAAGCCTGAGCAAGGATGCCTCCTATGCGGCAGGATGCCGAAAAAAGAGACGCGGTCTTTTTGTTAATGATATCCAGGTAGTCTTTTTCTTCTAAATCGAGGTTTCCACTCATGTAGTATTCATTCAGCTCTCCCTCGATCATTCGGGCTGAGATGTCGGTCAGGATATTGATGATCTGGTGATGCTGGCTCTGGAGAGAAAGGCCCAGGGATTTGATGTAGAGATAGTCACCCAGGAGGACGGTTATGTTGGGTCCCCATCTGGAATGAACGGATTCTCTTCCCCGCCTCAACTTAGAGTTGTCGATTATGTCATCATGAATAAGGGAGGCAGTATGGATTGTCTCCACCAGGGCAGACATCAAGATGTGCTCTTCGCCCTTATAGCCAAGTAATTTGGTACAAAGCATGAGGAGAGCAGGCCTGATTCTCTTTCCGGCTTTTTGGAAGAGATAGCCGCTGATCTCAGAGATGAGCCTATTGGGGGAATCGGCAAAGAGCCTGAGATTTTGTTCCACCTTGTCCAAATCTGTCCGGATGTCTTTGTAAAGAGCTCTAATAGAGAGGTCGTTTTTTATTTGGGCGTAAAGCGACTCTTTCACCATCTGCTCAGAGCCTGTTCAGGAGTACATTTCTTCAATTTCGGCACTTATCTTATCATCTCGGATTTCATATTTCAAACATAAAAAGCGAGTGAAAATTTTTTGTTGTTTTTTCTGCCAGCTTCTCCATAGAGATATTCTTGATTTCTGCTAGAGTTCTGGCCACTTCCCTGACGAAGGCGGGTTCATTTCTTAGATTTTTAGAGCCTTTTCGTGTAGGAAATTTTTCTGTTGAATGGCTTTATTTGATAGAAGTTAGGTCGAGTCTTCAAACAGATAGGGCTCCGTTTCTGGAGTCTGTCTGTATCCAGATGTCACTCTTCCAGTATCTTTTTCTTCAGATGGCGCAGGGGCAAAGCGCCGTAATCCAGAAGTTTTTTCAGGAATTCTTTTCTGCTGAAGTCATTCCCTTTCAGCTTTCTGTATTCCGACTCCATGTCCAGGATTTCTTGGTAGCCAACGTAGGCAAAAGCTGTATCGCCGGGATTGAGGATGATGTGATTCCATTTTCTTTCCGTTTCAGCGGGAGTCTGGAATCCGCCTCTTGTCATGTATGCCGCAGCCTGCTCTTTTGTCCAGCTTCCTTCATGGACGTTGAATTCAGTGATAAAATTCATTGCCGTTCTCAATTTCATTTTAAGCTGGTTCAGGCGCAACCTGAGGTCATAGTTTCTAAACCCTGATCTGGGAAGCATCTCTTCAAGGTAAATGGGCCAGCCTTTGAGCAATGGCATGTTGGGATAG
>Ga0315551_10003089_pt1 | contig 11917 bp, 18 predicted proteins | sample SalMarSW160290MG_FD_203678 | JGI IMG/M metagenome (GOLD analysis project Ga0315551, IMG submission 203678) | Salt marsh sediment microbial communities from the Plum Island Ecosystem LTER, Massachusetts, United States - Salt Marsh Sediment SW1602-90 ... | reverse complement strand
CGATGAGGTCCAGAGTGAATCTTCTGGATGCAGGGCCACGCTCACCGGCCCTGACGGTTTCTCGATGCGGTGTGCGATTGGCTTGGAGCAGCGATGGGGGACGGAGACCACGGCGACGCACCCGCCATGGTTTCTCCAGGATACGGTGTGGGGCCATCGTCTCGGATCAACTGCTCCCTCCACGTCGCTACAGGGCGAGTCCAAGCAGATGGCCCCCCTGGTTGGGCGGCAGACTGGCGATCTCTAGAATCAGCCTGGCCTTGGCCTCTGCCTGCCTCTGCCGCTGGTCCAGGCGCTGGTCGATGGCCTCGACACGGGGCGCGATTTCCACCTTCCACCACGCGACCACCGCCTGGTAGTGCTCCAGGTCGGAGTCGAAGTCGGCGTGGGCGGGGCAGCGGTGGAGTGCCGATAGTAGCTCGATGAGCAGGGCGTTCATTTTCGATTCTCCTTTCTAGCTCCTGAGGGGCTGAGCCTGATGCAGGGCTGCTGTGTCTGTTTTGTGCGACAGCAGGCATGGCCTGGGCGGATGGCCGCTCTCCTTGGCTGGTCAGGTATTACTGGCGGCCTGGTAGTCTTCGTTGCCTTCGGCCAGGGCGCGTTCGATGGTCCCCTGGCCGTAGGTCTGGCCGCTGGCATAGTGCTTCTCGTCCCACTTGGGCCTGAACAGGCCGCTTTGTCTGAAAAGCCGATCCATCCTGGCAGTATCGCCGCTGGCCCAGAAGGCCAGGAAGTTGCACAGGGCCAGGTCTGCCTCTGACTGAGAGTCGTAGTCTGAGAAGTCGCCTTCCCACAGGCGGGCGAACTTGTCTCCGTTGCGGGCGCTGGCGGCTCTGCGCAGCAGTTCCTGGTCACTGTCGGGAGTTAAGGGTGATGCGCGTGGGCGATGACTGGGTTCTGGGCGGCCAAACAGGTGGGCGTGGAGGCGTGCGAGCTCGGCCTGGCGTCTCTGGATGATGCGGAAGTTGCGCCAGACGTGGCCAGTCACGGTGAAGTAGCGGTCGGTATCGTACATCTCGACGTCGCCCTTGCGCCTGGCCCCTGGCGGGAGGCGCCCCCTGACGATGACGTGGAGGCCGGTACCAGAGGGGCTGATCTCGGTGTAGCTCGATAGCTGTGCGACGATGCGAGCCGCCTGACAGGTCAGCCTGCTGTCGCGCAAACAGTGGTCGAGGTCTATGCCGGCGAAGGGCGTGTCAGTGAAGACGAAACCGATTCCATCTGCCTGGCCGCAGCGGACGCTGGCCAGGGCCTGGCCGAAGCTGCGCCAGGTGGCGGGGTCGGTGGTGCTGGCAGGCTGGTAAGTGCCAGGAATGCGGGGCACCTTGTTGTCTTTCCACACTACCCAGCGCACCAGGCAGGCCAGTTCTGGCGGGATGTTTTCCCAGTGCTCCTCCACGAGGCTGAGGGCTTTGGGCTTGAAGTAATCCCGAAGAGTCTTCCGCATTTCAGTTGCCTCCTGACTGTTTTGTGGCCGTGACTTCCCTGAGGAGCCCCGCGTCGTTCAGTAGGGAGAATAGCTCTTCGACGCTGACGGCGCCGGCCCAGGAACGTCCTTCCTCCCAGACGCTATCGTCGTGGATGAGGTACTCGGCGAAGTAGAAGTAGGCGTGAGTGGCCTGGCCGAGGCGACTGGTGTAGTCTCCAGGGCTGGCGCTCTTCAGAGCGTGATAGTTGGTGATTCTGATGATCTTGCGCATGTGCTTACCCTCCTTTCTCAGGGTTCGTTGAACAGCAACGTGATACGCTGGCGAAGCTGTTCATACAAGTCGTTGTGGGCTTCTTCAACGTTGGCCCCAGGCACGACGTCGGCCGTGGCGGACAATTGGATCGTACGCCAGCCGCGTCCAGAGTACTCCCTCGACGCTCGTAGGGACACCCCGATCTCTGTGACCTGATAGCCTGCTCCCTGACCTACAATGGGTATGCTCACCTTGTCCTCCTTTCTCGTCAGTCATGGGTTAAAATAGCGTGAGCTGCACGCTCTGCCGGGGGTCAATGGGGGCGACCTCCATCAGAGAGACCGGCGGTGCTGCAGCGATCTCGCGTTCGATGACGACCTGCGCGTTGTCTCCCAACAGCCAGCCTGTGCCCTCGATGGCCTGATGTTTCTGCACAAACAACTCCCCCAGATCTGGGATGTCAGTGTTGGCCACTACCTCCCGCGCCAGCTCCTCCAGGAAGCTGCCTCCCACGCCAGCCTGGGATACCAGGGCCCCGGCCACGTCGTCGCCGTACAAGAGTTGGGCAGCGGCGATCTTCTTGCCCACGTGGGCCACGGCTCGGTGCTCCATCGTCCCCTGGTAGACGGCGAAGTAGATCTTCACTCGCTGCGTCTGACCGAGCCTCCAGGTGCGGCGGCTGGCCTGCTGGATGAGGTAGACACTGTACTCCGGCTCGTAGAATATCGAAGTCGGAAACTCCACCAAATCCAATCCAGTTTGCACCAGGCGGGGGTTGCAGATCAGCACGTCGAGACCTTCTCGGACGCGGCGGTTCACCCAGGCCTCGCGTTTCCGAGTGCCGACGCCACTCCTCAGGATGACCGTTTTCAGGCCCACTTCGGTGAGGAGCTCGGCCAATCGGGGCTGGATGTCGCGGGTGGCCGTCTGGCGAACGAACAGCAGGACGCGGCGGTATTGTCGTTTCTCCTTCAGGCATCTTTCTACCAGCCATTCCTCTTTGGGGTAGAGACGATCGGCAGGGAGGGCGGGGACGGTCCCGAGGCTGGTCTCCTCATCCCTCCAACAGGCGTTGGGCCAGGAGAGGGTGGTCTGGAGGTACTCGCTCATCAGGCTCCAATCTTCCCTGGCTGCCTTGAGGAGTCGGTCGTGTACCTCCTGGTATACCTCGGCCTGGCCGGGGCCTTGCCCGTTGCCGCTGATCATGGGCAGGATCACCGGGTGCTCGGTGTATTCGGGAAGCTCGAAGCCCAGGTCCTCCAGGGTCAGGAAGATGGTGGAGTCCAAGAGCTTCGTTACCAACGCGGGCGAGATGCCGGGGCGTTCGATGACCCGCGTGCTGCGCCGCCGCAGGCCGGTGTAGTGGCCGTAGTCATCTTGGTCGCCAGAACTCGGCTGGTGTTTGGTAATCCTCTCCAACACCCCGTACAGTGCGGCGAATCGCTGCCCATCGCTCCAGGCGAACTCGTCCGCCAGGCGGGGATCCAGGCGATGCAGCAGGTAGAACAAACTTGTGCTGAATCCGCCGAAGAGCGTCCCGGTCATGCCCAAGACGCGCTTGCTGGCTCGTCGTAGCGTGCCAAAAGCATGCCCCCGGTCTGAGGTTTGTGCCTTTGCCTCATGGAGCTCATCTGTGATGGCCAACTCGAAGAAGCCGGGGTAATTGCGCCTGATGTACTCGGCGATGGGGTAGCGCACCTCTGGAGGGTTCGCCAGTTGGCCGAAGGCATTCTGTTCAAGTTGAAGCCACTTTCCTCTCCACTCCTGGTACAACGGCTCTCCACATTCCACCGTCTTCCAGTGTCCACGAGTGCCATCGCCGCTGGAGTGGCCGACCCAGACCCTGATGAGGTTGTCACACTTTTTTCGTCCCTTGCTGAAGATTTCAGGATCGGTGACCGGGTAGAGGGGCTTGCCATTGCTGTCGCGTTCGTAGATGGTCTGACCACAGTGAGGACAGGCGAAGGTGTCCAGGCGTTCTATCACCTTGACCTTTCTGCCGTCCACTTCCTTCTCAACCAGCCTCTTGTATCGCTTGGGCTGCCTGACCACCGCCGACGTCCAGCCGCTGCCCAGCTTGAGCATCTCACTGGAGACCACGGCGATGGAGAGGGTCCCTGGAGATAGATTCTGTAGATTCTGAACGTACTCTTCCAGGTCACCTGGTCGCCGCACCTCCATAGCGTGGGCCATGGGGATGACCTCGTGGGTCTCACGGATCCACTTCTCCACCAGGTGCGGTGGACAGGTCACGATGATCGGGAAAGCCCTGCCGTTGCCGTAGTACTTCTTCAGGCAGTCGGCCAGGCTGAGCGCGATTGAGGTTTTCCCCGTTCCCATCGTTCCCTGCAAAACGGCGAAGTCTTCCCCGGTCACGAAGCGCCGCAGGAGAGCAGCAGTTACCTGCTTCTGAGCCTCGAAGAGCCCCGTGCGAGCTCGCCCTGGCAATCGTCGGTACCTGGAGTGCGTGGCGATGATGGCATCGAAGCCGGGCAGGCCGTCGTAGCTCATACGGTGCAGCGGCTTGAATGTCTCCACGATCTTGTGAGCCAGGATGTCCTGCCACTCGGTCAGCCAGTTGCGCAGTGCTCCTTCATCGGCCAAAGTGGTGACCTGGCCGGTGTGCAGGTCGAGGGTAGTGATGGATGCCTCGAACTGTTCCCGCGTGCGGTATTGCTCTTTCTCCCGATCCGCCGTGTCGGTGACGTCCTTCTGCACCTTGTGCAGCCGCCCCTTGACTAACAGTTTTGTGCCATCGCGTTCGACGGTCATGTTGTCGAGAAGCCCCGCCGCCAGCACCATGGCGATGTGGCCACGGCGCAAGGGCATGAGTGGTTGAACCGTTTGGCGTGGGCGAGGGGTGAGCAGGTCGGCCCACTGCTTGCCGGCCCAGATGCCAGCGGTCTTGAGTTCCTCCAGGACTTCCTCCGGCTCGTACTCGTCGCGGCGGAAGTAGAAGGGCTGGTCTGGCTTGGGGGGGATGGGGTAGGTGTGTGTGGGGGTGTGGGGGAGGATGTCGAGGGCGCCCTTCTGAGCCATAGCGATCTCTAGCGTGGTGGCGTCGTCCTTCACTGGCTGCGCCCTCTTGACGGCGAAGATCACCACCTGACGAAAGCTGGCGAACTCTGGATCCGGGAAGCGGTAGATGCGCACGTCCTGGAAGTGGGTGGCTAGCCGCTTGGCGATGTACCCTGAGATGCGGTACTGGGGGATCAAGTACACTAGCACTCCCCCTGCCATCAGCCAGTCCTGAGTATCTCTCAGGAAGGCCAGCTCCAATCGTCCCCCTGCACCGTCGTCGGTATCGTAGGGAGGATTGAGAAAGAGCGCACTAACGCCGGCTTTCTCGTCCCTGGGCAGCCGTTGGGCCTTGAAGTCGCCGGCCAGGGTGTGGTCCAGGCGACGGGCCGCGGCAGCCGATCTCACCACGTCCAGTTCGATGCCGTACGTCTCCCCGCCCAGCGCAGCGGCCAGGCGGGCCAGGGCGAGCCCCTCGCCGCTGCACGGGTCGAGCCATCTAAAATCCCCGCTCTTAGGCGGGGACAGGTGGCCAGTGATCAGGTTGGCCACTCTCTCAGGGGTGGGAAAGTAGCCAGCTTTCATCTTGTTCGCTAAGCGAGACATTGAGGTTTACTCCTTTCATAAAGTCGGTTGCTCTGTTCTGAACGTTAGAGCAGGTGATACAAGTCTTCTAGCCATTGAGCGTCAGTAGCTTGGCGGCGGAAGTAGTCCAGCAGGTTGGTCTCCCAGGAGCACCGTCCCTCTACCACATGGAAGGTTGTGTCCTGGAAAACCTGGCGAGCCTGTTCAAAACGCGGTGATTCGTAGAACTCCGCACGAGGGTCTCTGCCTCCCATGTCTCTGACGAGGCGCAAGTCAAGCCACTGTTTGAACTCCTGGGCGGTGCGGAGGTTGGAAAGATGCTGTTGGAGGAGTTGTCTGGCAGTGCTGACGTTGGTCTTCATGGCCGCGCCTCCTGGCTGTATGGACCTATCACCCGGGCGATGTTTTCGCGGTGTAAGGTGATGCCTCCGTGGCGGGCGATGTGTCCGGGTGAGAGGTCCGAGTAGCGCCTTCCGTCTTTGGTGAACAAAGCCAATTGGATGCACCTGGGATTGTTCAGTTGACGCTGTAGAACCCGACAGGTGTGTCCGTAGATACACTCGACGACGACCAGGGTGTTATCGTGGTACGTATCGTCGCCGTGGACGCACTGTGGGTTGTGCCCGTCGCAAGTGCTGCAATGCAGTACGTCGGTGAAGCTCATATACATGTGGTGGTGCTCGTCGCATAAGGGGGCGCCGCAAGGTAAGCGTCGTGTCGCTGGAGCGTGACAGAGAACAGCGTTGCACTCGATGATGCCCCCGTGCGCGGGGCTAATGAGATGGGTCTCGTTCATGACGTGGTCTCCTTTCGGCGCTGTAAATCCAACCGCCAGGCTTCGCAACTCCACTTCTTGTCGTTAGTGGATTCGACCCAGACGCGGGTAGTGGGGAACAAGGCGCAAACGCCAGTGACGGTGCAGGTGTGCCCGTCGTGTGTTGTGTAACTGTAGCCTCGTAGTGCAGGGTATCTTTCCAGCGCGTTGGGCAGCGTTTGAATCAACCCTTCGGATAAGCCGTCGATGTCTATTTCGACCCATTCGATGTTCATGCGCATATCTCCTTCTGGTAATGGTGATGGGCGGCTCTTTGTTGCACCTCCTCTATGGCGATGCGGGCGATGGCGATGAAGAGGGCAGTGAGTTGGGAGTGGTTGGTTGCCTGGTCTGGTTCGGTGGTTGCGATGGCTTCGAGGGCGTCGAACAGCCTGGGCGCGTGGGCCTCCTCTATCGGTTTACCAGTCCATTGGCTGATGTAATGGGCTACTACTTGCCCGAATTCCTGCGGACTGGTTGGGCTAAAGTAGTAGGTCATGCTTGAACCGTGGACGGCGACGGCCAGCCTGCCCCAGAAGTTGGCCTCGATGGTGATGATGTCAGGGCGGTAGGGGTCGCAGGTGATGTAGGGCAGTTGGGTGATAGCCTGCCAATCGCAACGAATGGGCATATAGTTGTCTGTTGTGCGTTTCTTGGGCCAGATGAGCTTGGCTTGTTGTATCATGGTTGAGTCTCCTCAGGTTTAGTTTCGGACTTGCCCGCGTTATCCTGAACAACAGTGAAGTCTGCCACACTGTCGTACGGAACGCCATTCCAGTGACACCATTCGGCAATCTCGTCTTCGGCGTCTTCATCTTTGCGAGCGTGAATGAGGACATCCCTGCCGTCCGAGAAGAAGACCCGAATGGCGACCCAGTTCTCCTCGTCATCGTTCTCGTCGGGAAGACGGAGAACTCGGGACTGAGGAAGCGACTGCCCCCACGTGAAGGCCGTCATGCAGGTGTAACACATGTTGACGATGCGCCCCCCGGACGTGGTGGTGTGAGTTGCCTCGGTGGTGCCATCGTTGCAGAAATCACAGAGCGTCATGGTTGATCCCTCCTTTCCTCGATGCTAGAAATCGGTCAATCTTCAGGATGAAGTTTGGCATGTGCCATCTCTTCATCCAGGCTGTAACACCCAGCCACATTCTGACATCCTTGAAACTCTCAGGTGGCCAGGCCAGGCAACGGATGTGATGGGCGACGTCTTGCAACCCTCGCCAAAAGGACTCTGTCTCGGCTTCTAGTCGCTCGGTAGTAGTGTATGGGATGTATGTCTGGGGGTAATAGTCATCCTTGAAGTTGAGGGTGGCGCGATGTACGCCTTTCGTGGCTAGAGTGATGGTGTAGAACGCGGAAGGGCCACCTATGTACCAAGGGCCATAGAACGTCCTGCTGTAGAAGAGGTTGGGTATGAAGTCGAAGACACGCTCGCCTTTATAGGTGATGCGTAAGTTGCTTACCTTGAGGAAAGGAACGGCCCTCATAAACTCCTGCCACTTCGTGTGCTTTTCTTGGGCTTTCATGGCGATGCCTCCATCGTGATTTGCTCCAGAACTGCCCCCCAGGCCCCGGCGTTAGCCTTGATCCTCCAACAGTATGTCCCCTCGGCATCGCAAGCGGTGATCAGGTCTGCGTACCTGCCATCCTTCCATAAGCGAGGAGCCCACTCCTGGAAGGCTGGCAAGGACAGCGCATTGTTCCACTGGACCCAGAAGGCCTCCAGGGGCGGGGCGGGCGTGGAGTTGAGGACGTAACAGTCCTGGTCGGACAGGTTGTGCATCGTGGCTTGGCTGTGAATCAGGACCAAGTGCAGCCAGTCACTCTCGGGGAGGCGGACGCGGAGGGTGTGATACTTAGCTCCCTCCACCTTGGGCCGTTTGGACAGGTACCGTTCGTAAGCGATCTTCTGAGTGATGTTCTCCTGGAACGCGGCCCAGATGCCAGTTACGGCAGTGACGCGGCCGATGAGGGAAGCGTAGACCGTGCCCTCGCGGTCGCCTGCCCAGCCGGTGCAGAACCCCTGCAGCCCTCGATACTGAATGGGCCGCAGGCGGTTGTTGATTGTGACTCCGAGAAGTTCAGTGGGCATTGGTGTTCACCCCTTTCATGTGCTTTTGATAGTGCTCCAGGTACGCCTCGGCTCGGGCAATCATGTTGCGAGCGTTGACCATCATCTGGGAGCTGGCACCTTCTGGATCTCCCCAGCGGGAGAACCAGTGTGCGAGGGCATCCACGGTCTGCTGGAGTTGCTCCAGCAGGTCAGCGATGAGATCAGCCTGCTCGTCGAGATCCAGGTCTACGCCTGAGACCAGGGTGTCGTAGTCGCACACTGAGACTCTGTAGGCTCGCTCGAAGCCGGAGCAGCGCTCTAGCTCATCGAGGATGGCTCGCGCTTCCTCGTCTGACAGGCTGACCAGGCCGCCGTTGTTGGCGATGAGCTGGAGCTGAGCAATGGTGTTCTCAAAGACTTCGTTGGGTTCGTTCATGGTAGTTTGACCTCCTGTTTTTGTTATTGATCTTACCCTTGATCCTTCCTGCGAAAGCAGGTCTGAATCTCGTCAGGCTCCTTGCCCCACTTCCCCATCGGCTGCAAGTACAACGCCAGCCACGAGAACAATCGCCTGGTGCCGTCCTCCTCGACTTTGGCAGCGTGGTTGCCGCCGGGCAGGGTGATCCACTTGAGCTGAGAGCGGAAGATTCCTTTGTCCCGCAGGCGACGGAGCACCTTGTAGGCCTGGTTGAATGTACAGCCGAGGCGCTCTGCTACCAGCCTGGTGCGGATCGGCCTGGGGTGCATCTCCCTGGCCAGGGCGATACAATCGAGCTGCTGGCGGGAGAAGTACAGACGAGGATACGTGTCCTCGTCGAAGGGACGGGTGACTTCTACTGAGTCGTCGCTCATGGGTCTTCTCCCTCCTCGATGATCTTCGGTAACGTCCAGGGGTCTACGTCGTTGGCGATCAGCTCCGCCATGGCAGCGAGCAGCTTGATGGGTGGGTCGTCGTAACCAGAGTCCGTTAGATCGTAGAACGGGTCTTTCTCCCAGGTGCCGTCCGACCGTCCGCAGCACAGGTTCAGATTGCAGACGCTGTTGCCTTTCCAGACGTGGGCAATCCAGTACGGGACGTGGCAACGCCCATCGTCTGGCGGCTTCTGGCCGGGCAGTACGGGATCGGTGATCTTGGGCTGCAGGATCACCCAGTAGCACCCATCGGCCTCGTAGTCGTAGAAGACTTGGATGCCGTTGTCGGCCTTGCGGAAGGTGACGCCGTTGATGGTGGCCGTTCCAAGTGTTTTGATGTCGCTATTCATGGCTGTGCCTCCCTGATGACTTCTTGTGCTGCGTCAATGATGGCCCAGGCTTCGAGGGCGGCTGATTCCCTCTCTGGACTGTCTATGTAGGCGTCGAGGCTGCAGGCTTCGTTCTCTGCTAATGGTAGGAGAGCCTTGCAGATTCTGAAGAGCTTGGGCGCGGTCTTGACCAATGCCAGGTTAGCCATGCCCTCCGGATCCGGTTCTGAGGCGTAGGGCCGAACCATCTTGTGGGTGAGGACCTTGGCAACGACGCTGCCGTCGTTGTTAAGAACGTCAGTCCACAGAAAACCCTGCGGTAATCCCTCTTGCCATCCTCTTTGTGTAGGCTTGTTCATGGAGCCTCCTATATGAGTTGTGTTTGCTGTGCATTCCAGGTGACGAGCTGATGGTTTACGTGCCTGGAAGCGTATTTGACGATATCGAGCCAGAGCCTGGCTTGACCAGCCTCGAACTCTCGGCTCTCGTCGGGGGCACCGAACTGGCGGTGCGTCTCCTCGTGGATGAAAGTCTGGAGCAATTCACCGAATGTGCTATGGGCGAGATGGGAACGATTGAAGTACAGGTAGTCGCCACGCTGGAAAGCCAATCGCTTGTCGTAACTGGCGTCTGCGCCAGTGGATTTGAAGACCCTGAACGTACGGCCATCTTCCCAGTTGCAGCGATCGGCGATGTCGGCGAAGATGGCGAACAGTGCCTGCTCATCCTTGCCGGGCTTGAGCTCCTGGTAGGGGTCTTGAGCTTTGGCAACGTCGCAGTCCTTTTTAATCCCTGCCTGGCACAGCGCCTCGAACACTGGCTGCCGTTCGATCCTGATCACCACGTATGCCTTGCGCCTGGCCTCTCTGGCGATAAGGTCGTTTGTCCACAGTACAGCCCGATTCTGACCAGCTAACTCGCGGAACGCCTTGCGCCAGGCACGTCGCTGTTTCTGGCCCAGGGTGAAGAAGGGGATACGCATCTCCAGCTTCTCCGAACCCCACTCGCAGGCTTCTTCGAGCAGTCGTGTGATCTTCTGGATGCTGACGACTTCGTTCCAGATCTCCCTTATCTCGCCTATCAAGTCATCTTCTGAGACCACGTCGCGGTCGCGGGAGATCTTGGACTCGGAGAGGTTATAGGAGAACAGGGCGTCTATGGCGCGGACGAAGATACCCTTGTGGTAGAGCTTAGCTCCCTCGTCGTCTGGATCGAAGATCTTCCTCCTGGAGGGTGACTTCTCCGGCCCCTTTGGTTTGACCAGGTCAGGGAAAAACCTGCACCGATCATTGAGGTAGACGTCGATCGCTGGTGTATTCTCGATGAATATGCGCGTGCCGACGATGGGTTTCTGCGCTCGGTACAAGTCGAGTACCAGGTGGGGATGTCCATTGTTGTCAGAGATCCTGGGGAGCAGCAGGTAGTCCTGGCTGGCGAAGACGAGGCCGATTTTCTTCCTGGCCGCTACCAGGAAAGCCAACAACTGGCCCTCCCCTTTCTCTCCTCGGCAGCCCTGGCCTCGCTTGCCGGACAGGCCCAGGTATAGGATGTTGGCTACGTCGGTGCCGCGTCCCATGTCGCGCAGGCACCACCACTTGGAACCATTACGTTTTACTTGGTTGATGTGCAAGTGGTCGGACAGGTGACCGCCCTGTTTTTGTGCAAGGTAATCGGCCTCGTCCATCATGTTCTGCACACACTCGCGGACCAGTTCCCACACGCCCCAGGTAGAAGAAGTGCCATCCACGTAGTCGGTGGAGATGTTGGTCTCCAGTGGGGACTCGTACATGTACTTGCGGCTGAGAAGACGAATGTGCATGTTGGCTTTACCTCCTTCTTTCATTTTGATTTGTGTTGTTGGTGTGCGTGCTTAACCACAGATGGACAGCACGGCGCTGGCGCTTGTTGAAGCACCGCTTAATGGCCTTGCGCTGGCCTGGTCGCCAGTTTAGCAAGTTGTAGTCCTTGGTTAAGGCGTCGTATTCATCACCTGAGACCATCTTTACTCGATGTCCCATCATGTTGACCTCCTTCGATTCTTTACTTGAAACCTAGCCCGCGTTCCTTCAAACTGACGTACCTCTGCTGGCCGATGATCAGGTGATCCAGGACCTCGATATCCAGAAGCTGGCCGGCCTGCACGATGAGCTCCGTCACCGTGACATCCTCAGGCGAAGGAGTAGGGTCGCCGCTCGGATGGTTGTGGACGACGATCACCGCGGCGCAGTTCTGCCTGATGGCCTCCCGAAACAGTTCTCCCACCCTGATGACGGATGTGTTCAAGCTGCCGACGTACATGGTGGGCATGGCTATGACGTAGTTCTTGCTGTCCAGGAGGATGAGTCGCATGTGCTCTTGTTCCAAGGTGCTCATCTCCGTCATCATCAGGTTGGCAGCGTCGGCGGGGGACTTGACCTGCATGCGACCCTCTGGGGACGCGATCAACAGCCGTCGCCCCAGCTCCATAGCCGCCTTGATCTGAGCCGACTTAGCCGGTCCTAACCCTGGCGTCTCCTGTAGCT
>Ga0315551_10003085_pt1 | contig 11927 bp, 12 predicted proteins | sample SalMarSW160290MG_FD_203678 | JGI IMG/M metagenome (GOLD analysis project Ga0315551, IMG submission 203678) | Salt marsh sediment microbial communities from the Plum Island Ecosystem LTER, Massachusetts, United States - Salt Marsh Sediment SW1602-90 ... | reverse complement strand
ATTACACGGTAGTTTCCATGGAAAATATCTCGAATCGTTTCTTGGTTTGATTCTGGTACTACTCTTCCTGCATCAGGAAATACTTCCAGCGTTTCAGCCTTTTCGATTATTCTGTTAGCAAAGAGATGAGCAAAATGATCAGAATCGCGAGCTATGAATTTGCAGATTGCTTCAATATCATCCAGTGCTTGAGGAGTCCACCTTAATCGAGCCATTCGTCCAGCCGTTTTCTGGCTTCTTCGTGAGAGACGGTCATTCCGGTATCGGCTTGTTGAATGCCCTTTTCGATCTTATAGAGGAGGTAAAGCTTCTCCATAGCCTCTTCAATACTCGCTTCTTCTGGCAAATTATGTATCAGGCGCTCCATTTTCGCTTTCAATGTTGTCTGTTCCATCATTCCTCCCGTGATTGAAGTATAGCAAAGACTTTTTGGGTCGTCCATTCTGGGTTTTTATTCTAACACCTACCTCGTTAGATCTTATTATATGGGAGAATAAGAGGTCAAAAAGTGAAAAATCGGGCAATGCGGGATTCGAACCCATGGCCTCTGGCTCCGGAGGGCGCAGGGGCGATGGCGATGTGTGCGACAGTGTCCGGCATCTCTTACAACACACTGATCAAATTGGAGCGGGGCGGCATACTAAATCCGAAGATCGAGACGGTCATAAAACTGGCTGAGGCTCTGGGTGTGGGTTTGGACGAGCTGGTTGGCAGGAAGCCGACAGGATCCGCGTAGCGGCGAAATATCGGTTTTTCGCAAAGGTACCCCGCCCTGTATACCACATTATTTGGGCAGGTGATGACCGTTGTCGGATCTTTGAGTATTTGATCTCGCTTGATTCAGAAGCGGAAGAACTTCTTCACTGCCCGCAAAATCAGGCTTTGTATGGAATTCCACAGGCACTGACCTCGTCGGTCCTTGGTATGGGCCAGGTAGCTCTGGAAGTCCAGGATCACATCTTCGCTGATCCGGTCCAAGGAATTGATTCTCGGGTAGTGCTCCTTCAAAAATCCAGTGAAACGCTTGGCATAACTGCCGTGCGTCTTAACGGTGCGCGGTGAACAGTGGCAGCTTTCAAGATAATACTGGAATTCCTTGACAACATTTTCACTTTTCATGCCGTGTACTCCTTTCTTCATCACTGTTTCTCTATGAGGTGATTTCTCGGATGTCTTTCTCGTAGAACCTGTTTCAGTTCTTCACTTTGAACGTTTAAATAGGTCTGCGTGGTTCGCAGTTCGGGATGGCCTAAGAGCTTTCGAATATGGGCGACGCTCATTCCGTGTATTAACAGTGCTGTGGCTTCCGATGCCCGAACGACGTATGGTTTAAACGGTGCCATTCCACTCAACCGAAGGGTCTGCTGGATCGCCCAGCGGACGCCTCATACCGAAAGATTGCGACCGGCCTTGTGACCGATGAACAAGCAGTCCTATGAGCTTTCTGTTGACAGCGCACCGTCCCGGGATTAGGCTTGGTGATACAGGATCCCGCATCCTTGGCGGGGGAAGAGAGGTCGTATGTTGGCCGGAACGCGGGGCGCGAACCGGTCGCTCTTCCGGGTGAGCTCTTATACCAGGCGGACATTGTACTACGTCACCGCCCTCCTCTCGGTGGTCGTTATCATAAGCGCCGCGGCATCCTACCTCGTCATGCTCACCCAGATCAGCAAGATGGCGACGGAGCGCAGCCTCCTCGAGCTTCGCCGTACCGCCGCCGCGTTCTCGACGATGTTCGCCTCCTCTATCATTCCCGCCGCGGAACAGGTCTTCGAAACCTCGGAGATCAACCGTTTCATCTACGGCAGCACGCTCACGCCGCAACAGCTCCTGACCGCGACGAAATTTCTCGACCGGTTTCAGCTCGCCAATCCGCTGATCGATTCGATTGCCGTCTACAACAGCCAGCGGGCCACGGTTTATTCGACGCGCTACGGGCTAATTCCGGCCGACGACCCACGAAACGAGGTCCTTATGCGGATCTTCCGCCAGATCAGGAGCTTCAGGCTCTACCGGTTCATTCCGCGCCGCGAGGACGGCAAGGAGCTGCTGACCGTGATTCTCGGCAGCCCCCCCTACTCGGGCAGCATGCTGCTCGGCGGGCTCGTCGTCAATGTCAGTGAAGCGGCCGTGCGCCGCCAGTTGCTCGGGCGGCTGAAGGGAGACGGCTCGGAGCTGACGATTCTCGACAGCTCCGGCACGATCCTTTCGGGCGGGGATCCGAAAGCCTTCGGGATGGACGCGGCGAGCTACCCAATCCTGCGCAGGGTGGTCGCCGAAGAAGGCGAATCGGGCACGTTCTCGATCAGGGACGGACACTCCGCCAGCCTCGTATCCTTTTTCCGCGAGCCCCTTGTCGGATGGACCTTCGTCTCCGCCACTCCGAATCACGTTCTCTTTGCGGGAATCGCGCGCTGGCGAAACGAGATCATCGTTGTTTTTGCTGTCCTGCTCGCCCTGTCGATGGTGCTCGCAATTTCGGCCGGCAGGCGAGTCTCCGGCCCCATCGAGCGGCTCCTCGTTCAGGCACGATCGCTACAGAGCGATCTTTCCGAGCTCGGTTCGTCGGGCTCCCATGGAGACGACATTTTGCTGATCGCCGAGACCCTCGACCTCCTGAACCAGCGCCTCCATGATCTTTCCACGGTACACCGGTCCGAAGAGCGCGCCCTCGCGCGAACCTTCACGCGGCTCCTGAGTGATCAGACGATCTCGGAGGTGGAACGTTCCGACCTGCGCGGGCGCCTGTTTGATTCCGCCTCCGGAGCGGTAAGGGTTCTGGCGATCGTTGCCGACGGAATCGACTCGGAACCAAGCGCGGGCCCCCGTACCACGCTGCTCGCGGCGTGCCGCGACCTTGCTCGCCTGCTGCGCGATTGCGCGGCTGTCCTCGCAGCCGGGGAGAGCGAGCGGGGAACGGTCGCTGCAGTGCTCCCGCTGGACGGGGATGACGGTTCCTTCGTCCTGCCTTCGGAGGTGCGATCCGCGATCGAGGCTGCAACACCCTTCGGGTGCTCCTTCACAATCGGGGTGAGCGATCCAACGAGCGATCCTGACGAGCTTTCAACAGCATACGACAGTGCGGTCGAGGCGGTTCGATATCGCTTCCGCACGGGCAGCGGTGCGATCATCCGGCAGGAGGACAAGCTTGCCGCCGAAGACTCCTACCTCCTTCCGGACGAAGAGCTCCGCCGTCTCGGGGAGAACGCCCGTCTCCTGAACGAGTCTGCGGTCGAGGAGACCATCCGCTGCCTCCTGGACGACGTGCTTCCCTATTCCTACGAGGATTTCGCCTTTCTTTCTCAGAACATTCTCCATCTCCTCGAGCGGGTCTTCGCGGATTCTCGGGCCATGAATGGACGAGAGCTCGCGAGATACCGGACCTACGTCCTCAATGTGAAGTGGATCGAGACGACCGAAGACGTGTACAAGCTGGCGACGGATTGGTATCGCAGTTTCGTCGCTTCGGCGCGCGAAGGAAGCAGACATCGCCTTTCCTCCTTCGTTGCCGACGTGAAGACTGTCATCGATCAAGCTCTCGTGGATCCCGACTTGAGCGCGAAGAGGATTGCGGCCCGGCTCAAGATCTCGGTCAACTACGTTCGTTCCACCTTCAAGGGCGCCACCGGGGAGTCGATCTCGACCTACATCACCCGCCTTCGGATCGAGCGCTGCAAGGAGTTTCTGGAAAGCTCCGACCTGCCGGTAAAGGAGATCGCCGAGGCCGCCGGTTTTCGCAACTACACCTACTTTTTCACCCTCTTCAAGAAACAGACCGGACGAACCCCGCAGGAGTATCAGCGTCGAATTAGCATAAAGTGATGGAATTCGAAATAAGTACATCACCAAAACTGAGTGATCGTCGCTTTTCGTAGTTTACAGCACGCGGGCCTCGTAGGAGAATGAGAAAGGTCACAAGAGGACCAATCAATCTTGAAGGAGGTTTACAGAATGAGAACACGTTCTCTTATCGCAGGCCTCGTCGCCGCGATGGCAATTGCGTTGCTCGCGGCGGTACCGGTCTTCAGCGGGGGTACGCAGGAGCCTTCGGCAGCCACCTCGGGTCCGACGACGATTACCTTCATCATGTGGCAGGATCCGACCTATCCGAACATCGTCAAGGCCTATAACGACTCACAGTCGAAGGTCAAAGTCGACATGCAGCTCGTCACTTCGGCCGACTACGAGACCAAGCTCACGACCATGCTCGCCGGTGGAGTCTACATGGACGCGTACATGGAAAAGCGCCAGACGGACATGTTCGCACAGTATGCGAACGGCTACATCGAGCCACTCGACAGCTATATCAAGAAGTACAACTACGACACGAGCGGCCTGGAGAGCTACAAGTCGGCGGTGACGATCGACGGCAAGATCGTCGCGATCCCCTTCCGCGGGGCGAAGTACTACATCTACTACAACAAGAAGATGTTCGCAGACGCCGGTATCGACACGCCTGACGTCTATGTGAAAAACGGCGAGTGGACTTGGCAAAAGTTCATGGAAGTTGCCGAGCGGATGGCGAGCGGCGACGGCCAGAAGTGGGGAGCCCTTCTCTACACCTGGGGGCACCTCCAGGTGATGCCCGCAATCCAGGACCACGTCGACTTCATCACCCCCGACGGCAAGATCGACATCAACGATACCGTGCTTCAGAGCTTCAAGATGCGCAAGGAGCTCGAGCAGAAGAAGGCAATCATGCCCTACGTCGACATCGTTGCGACGAAGCTCCACTACTCACAGGCCTTTTTCAACGGCAATCTTGCGATGCTTCCGATTGGTGAGTGGTTCCCGGGGATGATGCTCGACGCCAAGCAGAAGGACTCCCTGAAGGGCTTCACCTGGAACGATTGGGGTGTGACCCGTCTGCCGAGCGATCAGTCGACCTACGCCTCGTTGGGCGCACCGACTTTCAACAACATGTACTCCGGCTCGAACAACAAGGACGCCGCATTCGACTTCATCGGTTGGATGGGTGGCCCGCAGGGTGCTGTCGTCGTCGCGAAGAACGGCTTCCTGCCCGCGATGATCACCCCGGAGGTCGTCTCTGCGCTGAAGTCCGCGCTTCCCGACGAGGAGTCGCTGAAGTACTTCACCGAGAAGACTCCCGTTATTCCTCCCTACTACACGCGCTACGGCTCGCGTGTCGAACAAGCGATTCTCGACACTATGCAGAAGTACCTGGTCAACGATATGACAGACGACCAGGTGATGGGCGAGCTCAAGAGTAAGCTGCAGGACATCGTCAACACGACCAACTAGCGCCGTTCCGACGGCCCGGCACCCGCCGGGCCGCCTTTCCTCTATCGTCCATTCGGAGTGTATCAATGGCAAAGACGAAATCGGCACAGCACGCTTTCATCGTAGCTTCCTTCCTGCTTCCGAGCTTCATCGGGTTCTTCGTCTTCGTGCTTCTTCCGGTCATCGCAACGGTGGGCCTATCGTTCACGAACTACTCGGGCGGACGCACGCTTCACCTTGTCGGACTCACGAACTACTTTTCGGCGATTCGAAGCAGCGCCTTCCTGGGCTCGCTCTGGGTCACCGCACGCTTCGTCGTCTTCTCGGTCGCCTTTCAGCTCGTGCTCGCTTTCATCTTCGCCGTCATGCTGAACGGCAGGGTCTTCGCGCGAACCTTCCTGCGCGGTCTCTACTTCCTACCGAGCATCCTTTCCTCGATCGCGATCGGCCTCGCCTTCGCTCTGATCCTCAACCCCAAGCAGGGCCCGGTGAACATGTTCCTCCAATCTCTCGGTATTGCGAAACAGCCATGGCTCACGAGTCCGAAATCCGCGCTCGGAACGCTCATCTTCGTTACGGTTTGGCAATCCTTCGGCTACTACATGGTGCTTTTCCTCGCGGGACTGCAGTCGATCAATCCGAACCTCTACGAATGTGCCGAACTCGATGGCGCCGGTCTGCTGCGGAAGCTCTTGAGCATTACGATTCCGATGCTGACCCCCACGACCTTCTTCTGTATTACGACGGCCATCATCAAGGGATTTCAGGTCTTCGACCTCGTCTACATCATGACCGGCGGTCAGCAGGGCGGCGGGCCCGCCCGATCAACCACGGTTCTTATATACGATATCTATCGCAACGCATTCTCGAGCTTCCGCATGGGGTACGCTTCCGCCGAGGCCACCATTCTCCTGATCGTTCTCCTCGTGATAACGACGGTGCAGTACCGATCGCAGAAGGGATGGGTAAGCTATGAGGCAACGTAAGGCCCTGCTTCGCCGTTTCACCGTTGGGAGGGCCTTCATGTACCTCGTCCTCCTGATTGGGGCGCTCGGCGTCCTGGGACCTCTGGTGATCGTCGCTTCCTCGGCCTTCAAGCTCGAGGAGGAGATCTTCGCCTACCCGATGACGCTCATTCCCCGTGAACCGGTTCTTTCAAACTTCATTCAGCTCGAGTCGCACTTCCCTCTCTACATTTGGAACTCGGTAAAGGTTACAACCTCGATCGTCGTTCTCCAGTTCGTGACGGCAACGACCGGAGCCTATGCATTCTCGAAGCTCACGTGGAAGTTTCGCGACACACTTTTCATCCTCTACATCGCCTCGATCATGATACCGATTCAGTCGATCATCATTCCGCAGTTCATCATCGTGCGCAACCTCGGGCTGTACAACACACATGCGGCGGTCATACTCGTCTCGGCGTTCACCGCGTTCGGCGTCTTCCTCTGCCGGCAGTTCTTCCTGACGATACCCGAATCGCTGCTCGAAGCGGCGCGCATCGACGGGGCCTCCGAGTACCGGATCTTCGCTCAGGTCGTCCTTCCGCTTTCGACCCCCGTTGTTATGACCCTTATCATCTTCTCGTTCCGCTACTTCTGGAACGACTTCTTCACACCGTTGATCTACCTCACGTCGCAGAGCTTGAAGACACTTCCACTCGGCATGGCCGACTTCGTCGATCAGTACAACATCGCGTACGGTCCGCAGATGGCCGCAGCCCTCATCTCCATCATCCCGGTCCTTGTCGTCTTCCTGATCGGACAGCGATACTTCGTTCAGGGAGTCGTCGCGACAGGCATCAAAGGATAGCAGCATGAGCGAGAAACAGCCCGCGAACTTCAACCCGGACATCCACTCCGTACGCTATGCGGACGAGTACCGTGCACGGCGTATCGGACACGAATCGATCATCACCGAGGGGAACCGGCGGGTAGAATCCCTCGACGGTGCGTGGCGCTTCAGCGTCGATCAATACGATACCTTCCTTCGAGCAAAGTGGTTTCGCGAGGGGAAAAGCGACTCACACGGAATACCTCGTCCGCCGGACTACGACTTCGAGCACTGGGAGGAGGTTACCGTGCCCTCCTGTTGGAACATGGCGGATGACTCGTGGTTCAACTATGAGGGAAGCGCAGTCTACACGCGGACCTTCCGCTATCTGCCTCGGAAGGAGAACGAGCGCGTCTTCCTTAAGTTCGGCGCTGCGAACTACGAGGCCTTCGTGTTCCTCAACAAAGAGCCGGTGGGGGTGCATCGGGGCGGCTCGACGCCCTTCTTCGTCGAGATCACCCCGCTCCTCGGGCCGGAGAACCGCCTGAGCGTCGTCGTGAACAACCGCCGCGAGAGCGACCAGGTACCGATGGACAACAGTGATTGGTTCAACTACGGAGGGTTATATCGCAGCGTCGAGCTCATTCGGGTACCGCAGACCTTTGTCCGCCGTTTCTCGGTCGCGCTTGTTCCGGGCTCGGACTTCAAGAAGATACGCGCTTACGCGAAGGTCGACGGCCCCGAGCAGTCGGGGAAGGTAGTCCTTCGAATAGCGGAGCTCGGGGTTGAGGAAAGCATTCCGCTTTCCTCGGGGAAAGGCACGGTGGAGTTCGCGGCGAGCCCCGAGCTCTGGTCACCAGAGTCGCCGAAGCTCTACGAGGTCGAGCTCTCACTCGGCAAAGACGACCGAGTGCGGGAGCGCATCGGTTTCCGCGAGATTGCGGTCGACGGCCTGGGGCTTCGTCTCAACGGGCGGCCGGTCTATCTGAAGGGGGTTTCCTATCACGAGGACAGCCTCGAAAACGGAAAGGCCGTTTCACGGGAGGAGGTCGAACAGATGTTCGAGGTTGCCGCGGATCTCGGGTGCAACTTCATTCGCCTCGCCCACTATCCCCACGCGGAGATGGTCGCCCGTATCGCCGACGAGAAGGGCTTCCTCCTCTGGGAGGAGATCCCCGTCTACTGGGCGATCGACTTCGCCAATTCGCGGACCTATGACGACGCGGCGAACCAACTCTCCGAGCTCGTGCTGCGCGACGCCAATCGTGCAAGCGTCGTCCTCTGGTCGGTCGGCAACGAAAACCCTGATACCGATGAGCGTCTCGACTTTATGAAGCGCCTCGCCGACCGTGCGCGCGAGCTCGACGCTACGCGTCTCGTGACTGCGGCCTGCCTGTGGAACCGGGAGACGAACAGGATCGACGACCGGCTGGCCGGGCATCTCGACGTCATCGGCATCAATGAGTACTTTGGCTGGTACGAAGGAGACTTCGAAGTCCTCGTCGACCTGTTCCATGGAAGCAAACCGACCAAGCCGGTCATCGTGAGCGAGTTCGGTGCGGGCGCCCTGGCCGGCCACTATGGGACCGTGGACGATCTGTTCAGCGAGAACATGCAGCGCCGTATCTATGAGCAGCAGATCGACGTGATCGGGAATGCACCCTACGTGGCCGGGATGACGCCGTGGATCTTATTCGACTTCCGCTGCCCGCGACGGCTCAATGGCTTCCAGGCCGGCTTCAACCGAAAGGGACTCGTCGCGGCCGACCGCGTAACACGGAAGTTGGCATTTGCGACGCTGAAAGCCTTCTACGCCTCCCGCCACTGATCGCAGGAGCACAATCGCGGACGCTTGACGGCCATCGGATACTCGTCGTACTTGCGTATAGACTCGGCCCCGTCCTGTGGGCAGTCGGCATAAATGTTGTAACAGTGCGGCACAGATACCGAGTACCATGGCACGTTGAAATGGTTGGAATGCTTGTCCGCCCTCCACACTTCCCAAACACCGCCGAGGCTTCCACGGTAGTGTTGCCATCCATCTATTAGTCGAATGCGTGGCATCGCATCATCCTCCCGGACGATAAAAAAACACACCCCCTCACTCCAGTCGAAAAAAAAGAGCATTTTCGAATTACTTTGTCAAAGCCCCCATTTACAAGAGAAGGAGCGGACCATAATTGACCATAGAGGCCGGCTAGTGGTACGTTTTCACAGCCTGATGATGTATCTGGCACCGAACAGAGTGAGATCAAGGAGAATTCAGCTTGAAACTCGCTTTCAGCACACTCGGCTGCCCGGAGTACGATCTCGAACAGGTAATCGAGGCAGCTCGCGAGTATGGATACCAGGGTATCGGAATTCGAACTGTACGGGGAGAATCCTACCTGCCGAATCTGAAAGAGTTTCAGCCGAAGGGAATCGAGGAGACTCATAGAAAACTCAACAGAGCCGGTCTTGAGGTCGTCTGTGTTTCATCCGGAATTCGATTCGAATCCCTCGACGCTCAGGAACGGGAAAAGCAGCTTCGAGATGCTGAAAAGTACGTGGATATCGCCGTTCATTTGGAGGCGCCTTTCATACGCGTCTTCGGAGGACCCCTACCTAAGGAACAAGATCACGAAGAGACGATGCGCCATATTGTTAATGGCCTGTACAAGACGGCGGAGATCGGATCCAAGAAAGGCATCAAGGTTCTTCTGGAGACCCATGACAGCTTCTCCACAGGTAAAGCCTGTCGAGAGCTGCTTTCCCAAATCGGCCACCAAAACCTGGCCGTGCTCTGGGACATCCTCCATCCCTACAGGTGTGGGGAAAAGCCGGAGGAAACCTTGATCTTGATCGGAGATCTGATCAGGCATGTTCATATCAAGGATTCATCCAACTATTCCCCGGAGTCTTTCAATATAAAGCTCTGTGGTGAAGGTACCCTTCCTATACGAGAGTGCGTCGCCCTGCTTAGAAAAAGGGGATACGACGGATATCTGTCCTTCGAGTGGGAGAAAGGCTGGCATCCGGAAATCCCACCTGCCGCTGAGGCATTTCCTCATTATGTGAACTACATGAAAAACCAGGTTCTGTAGGGGTAAGTGTACGAACGCTCATGGCTGGGGGCACAAGCTCTTTGGGAGGTTGGCTTTGGAAGGGATTGTGAAGTGGTTTGGCATTCTGTGATCGAATAAATGGGCAGGAAAATCAAGGCTGGGATCAACACCACAAAGTCAAACTGGAATTACGTGTTCAGCAACGAAACAAAATCGGGATTGTCCGGCTACCTCGAGTTCGACAAAAACCTGCTAAGTACAGATCCCAGTCCGAACACCGTCGCGAAAAGTTGCTCGGAGGCTGAGATTATCATCAGCACGTGGGGGGCTGTTCCCTATACAGAAAAAATACTTGAGGCCTGTCCCGACTTGAACCTCATCCTGTATGCCGCCGGTACCTTTAAACCGTACGTTACACCTGAGCTGCAACAATGCACAGTAACAGTATGTACTGCAGCCCATCTCAATGCCATTCCGACGGCTGAATTCACTCTCGGCATTATTCTCTCTTCGCTGAAAAATGTATACAGCTATCATGCTGATTTCTTGCAAAGCGGCGCCAAAGCCTGGGAACGGGACAAAGAACACTTTAACGGCGGCTATTATAGAACAAGAATCGGACTCCTCGGATTTGGGATGATCACTCGCCATTTGCTTCGACTCCTGACGTCTTTCGAAATGGATGTCTACGTCGAATCATCCCATGTAAGCGAAGGCGAGCTAACAAAGTACAACGCGAGGCGTCAATCTTTAGAATGGATAATGTCTAATTGTGATGTTGTTTCTATACACAAATCCGACATCCCTAAAAACCTGGATCTCATTAATCGTGATAATCTCAAGCTCATGAAGAAAGGAGCGCGTTTAATAAATACTGCCCGGGGACGCCTCATCAATGAATCCGATCTCGTGGAAAAGCTGAAGGAGGGGGAGATAACCGCATATCTCGATGTTACGTATCCCGAACCGCCCGAGGAAGGGCATCCGTTCTATAGCCTGCCAAACTGCATTTTGACACCTCATATAGCGGGATCAATAGGACCAGAGGTGACTCGTATGGGTGATTATTGCCTTAGAGAGCTCCGAAATTGGATTCAAGGGAAGCCCCTGGAGAACCCCATCGACATCAACTCTCTTGAAGAAAGGGCTTGAGAGAACGCGGCGGCGGTACGGCGGAGCTCGAGGAGGCTGCGCTCCGTCGCCATCTTGCTGATCTGGGTGAGCATGACGAGGTAGGATGCCGCGGCGCTGATGATAACGACCGCCGAGAGGAGGGCAGTGACGCAGTACAATGCCCGCCTGGTATAAGAGCTCACCCGGAAGAGCGACCGGTTTGCGCCCCGCGTTCCGGCCAACATACGACCTCTCTTCCCCCGCCAAGGATGCGGGATCCTGTATCACCAAGCCTAGTCCTGGGACGGTGCGCTGTCGACAGAAAGCTCCTGAGTGCCCGGCAGCGCCGGCACCGATGTGGAGAATCAGTGGTCTTCTTCAATGTTCGGTCACACTGTCTCCTTCCCCTGGGTCACGGATTGTTCTCGGTATTGCCGTGGCGATACGCCCACTCCTAAGCAAAACCGGACAACAGTGGGGAAATTCTATCCTGCCCAAAACACGCGAGCCGTCCTCCTGGGTAGTGGATATGCCTCCTGCTGCCGGCGTGCGGACAGCCGATGCTATCCATAAATCCGGGAGTGCGCCGTAGTTCGTCTCTTCGCGCCACATCCATGTGGCTCTCAGAGCCGTCACTGGAGAGATCGCCGCCAGCATCCGGGACACGAACTCCTGGATATTGGTGGCTCTTGGGGTGGGGGATCAAGGAAAGCCCCCGTTCGGTTGCTGCCTTGAGCGTTACGCGCAGGCAGTGTG
>Ga0315551_10003083_pt1 | contig 11933 bp, 8 predicted proteins | sample SalMarSW160290MG_FD_203678 | JGI IMG/M metagenome (GOLD analysis project Ga0315551, IMG submission 203678) | Salt marsh sediment microbial communities from the Plum Island Ecosystem LTER, Massachusetts, United States - Salt Marsh Sediment SW1602-90 ... | reverse complement strand
CAACTTCCTACTTTTCCGTAACAAATTCCGATAATTAAAGAAAAATAGGCGACTTTTATGAGTTTACGTCTCCATTGTATATATTTATTCTCTATTCTATCGTATCCAGTCAAAATTTTAGTTAATCTCAATATCCAGAGATTCTGAATTCATAACTCATACACCTTGAGGTCTGGAGTTATATCGAGTTCAGCATTGGTAAGTGCTTGAATCTCATCTACTGTCCAGCCGGGTGCAACTTCCCTGAGAACAAGACCTTCTTTCTTTCCTTTTTCTCCTTTTACCTCAATGACAGCCAGGTCCGTTACTATCAGGTCTACCTGCTGTGGTGCCCCGGTAAGTGGCATGGTAAGTTCTTTTACTATCTTTGAATTTCCGTACCTGTCCAGATGTACGATGGCTGTAATGCAACGTTTAGGTCCGATTGTCAACTCAAATGAGCCGCCTATTCCTATACCCGAATTTAATGGTGGATATGCGAATGACCAGTTGGCGAGGTCGCCATGTTCCGAAACCTGGAGACCTCCGATGACGCCGGCGTCGATATGATGCCCTCGTAACATACCAAAAGCCTCGCCGAAATCGAAGATCGCCATTCCGGGACGCTCTCTAACCTGCTGTATAGACGAGTTATGCACAGCCATATCCATCTCCTGCCATTCATCGATTGAATACGCTTTGCCATAACCCAGGATGCCGTTCTCTCCGTGCCAGAATATTTCCACGCCATGAGGAATGTAATTTCCGACGAAACCCGGTATACCTTTGCCTAAATTAACTATATCCCCATCCTTGAATTCTTTAGCAACCCGCATTGCTATCGTTTCTTTACCAAGCTTCTCTGTCTGGTATTTTTCAGCAAGCTTTTCACGCCTATTCTTCATTATGCCTCCCTTTCTGAAATATCCGGTCTCGGTTGACGACTGGAGCTTGCCGGACCAAACATCCGTTCTTTCATCATTTCATCCCATTCAACGCTGCCCTTTCCTCCCTCCGGAACTTTAACTATCCGGTCAACGTAAATATGAGGCGTGTGTATGTGGTCCGGGTCCAGTTCCCCGGGTTCCACTATTTCCAGAACTTCTGCTATGGTGACTCTGGAAGCTCTGGCAACGAGTGGATTATGAAGTCTTTGAACTCTCCGGTACACGAGATTCCCGAGTTTGTCCGCTTTCCATGCCTTGACAAAACCGAAATCAGGTATGAGAGGTTTTTCGAGCAGGTATTTTTTCCCGTCGATTACATACGAATCGTAATAATCCTCAAAGAAACTGCCGACGCCTACTGGCGTAAGAATACCACCGTAACCGTTAGCGGCAGCTTCCAGTTTGGTACAAATGGCTCCGAATGTTGTCGGCACTACTTCAATTTTTTCTATGGCTTCTTTAAACGGGTTTGCCTTGGTATCACCACTGCCTGAGTAATCAATGGTGGTAAAGCCTGTAATGATCCTTTTAATCTTTCCCGGCTGAAGAAGACAATGACCCGGGCCGTAGGCGGCAAAGGAGTTTTCTTCTCCTGTAGCTTCTCTTACAGGCAGCACCATGTTACCAACGACAGTCAGGTCTTTTACATCCTTGTTATAAAGTGCTTCCCAGAGGTTCAAAGCCTGGCTGGCAGTCCCGAAAATAGAAAAGGCGATTACTGCTCCGTCAAAAATATCTGCCACTGCTTCTTCGAAACTTTCAAACATCTTGTTTTTCATCTCGTTTTATTCCCCTTTCCGTTTATTTGTTGGTAGATTGACTACAGGTCATTAGTTGATAAAGGTAAAACCTTTACTTTCTTGACAGCCGTCGTTGCAGCACTCTCTGTATCGGTAAACTCCATAGTGATTGAGTAGGTTCCCGGGTTTTGGTAAATGTGAGTAGCAGTGGGGCCACCGACTGTAACAGGAGTCCCATCTCCCCAATCCCATGTAGTGCCTGCCCATTCAGGCAGTGCCGGATAATGGTAGCTCGTTTTATCATCATAGAAGCGTGTTTCGTCGTTCCACACTGTGACAGTATCTCCTGCCATCACCGTATCTGACAATACCGCAATATTCACTCGTGGAGGCGAATTCGGACGAGTCTTGCTGATGTTATCATAGAAAAGTAATCCCTCCGGCAGGCGATCGATATTTTCCAGAATTTCAATATGTGCGGCATATGCACGTTTTATCTGGTCAAGTGTAATCTTGTCCGGTGTATCCAGTGTGGAATGGTAATACAGGGGTATACTCGCCGCGTTAACCCATGGACTTGTTGTCGGTGCCATCCCCCACTGTGGTCCACTTCCTATTGAGCCGAAACGGTTCTGGGTGCAAACAAATCCGTATTTATCCATAGTAAATGCGGCAAGCCTGCTGAAGATATAATTATTCGATATAATGTAGAATTCACAGGTTTCGCCTTCGACCGGGACGATTTTATCTTCGGTTTCGTCGAACACATACCTTGTACCACCGGCTGCGTGGTCGACATCCCACACTATTGCCTTTATTAACTGGTCTTTATGCGCCTCGGCAAACTGGAAGTGTCCCGAATTAAGGTCGAAATCATGTCCCAGACACCAGGTGAAAATCATATCGCGGTTCCTTGACTCAATCGTTTTAGAGGCGAAGTATTCAGCCCACTTTATCAACAATGCTACGCTGCCGTTGTTATCAACGGCACCGGTGAAATAGCCGGTATCATAGTGGGTACCGGCGAGAATAACCTCGTCGGAGTTTCCATAACCCGGCAATTCAAAGACCACATTATGAGCGTCGTATACTTCATGCTTCACTTCCAGTTTTATCTTGATAGTGTGAGGTATACCTGACTCGGCCAGATTTCTTAAATAATCACCCCCGCTCTTACTAAAACAAAAGACCGGAATCGGGAAAACATCAGTTGCAGTTCCTTCACCTTTTTGCTGTTGCGGGCTGTCTACCTGCAAATTGGCTCGAAACACAGCGATAGCCCCTTCATTTTTTGCAGTTATAGTCGCGTCTCTGGCACTGGCTATATAGCCCCGTAAGAATTTCTCATCTATCAAAGCGATCTTGCCGGAAACATCAGCAAGCTGAAAATTCGAAGCAGAGCCGACCCCAAGATATACAAGTTCACCTGTAATGCCTTCTGGAGGAGTCCCCGAAGTCCAGTGTAATGGACTGCATAATTCGGACAGCGAGATTTCTTTACCGTTCTCTTCAACCATTACCTCGTAGGATTCGGGGAATGGACTGTTTACTTTAATCGGTTCTAATCTGGCGTTTTTCAAACCGACCCCATGGAGTTTATCGAGGATGTAGTTTGCCGCTGCGTCTCCCTTCTTTCCGATATTAATACCGGAATGTACACCGTATCCGGCAAGGTCGCAAAGGTCCTGAATCATCTCCATTATCTCCTCGGCGGCCGAGGACATGCTGGAACTTCTCGTTTTCATCTTTTTCCTCCTTATCTCTACTCCATTAATTTTCGAAGGAAAACCTGTAATTTACATATCCGCTGTAAGTTAATCATGGCCGCGGTCCATAAATAGGGATGGGCTGACCAGCCTCCAATGCCCCGAGATCCGGTGCGCTTCCGGTAAAGTCATCGTTAATGTTGGGGAGAATGCACCCGGTATCAACGGCTGCGGTACCCGGTTTAAGCCGAAAATCCAGATCTTCGGCTTTATAAATTCTGGTAACGTCACTTGGGTTGATTTTCGATACGTTTAAAAATATATCGTAATCTACCAGTATGCTATGTTTGTCCTGGTCGGTGGACCGGCTATATTCCGCCAGAGTCGTTGATTTGTACTCAAGCCCCGGCTGTTCGTAGTCCTTTAGTATGTTAGGGGAGGGAGATTTCCATACGAACGAACACTCAGCTTCAGGGTCGGGACGGAAGCCGTTATAATCAGATGATGTGTAACCGGTGAAAGTATCCACTGAAAAAACTGCCTCCAAAGGTTGCCATCCGAGTATAAGGTTATTCCTGAAATGGTAGTTCGAAGCCTGGGCGGCGTCCACTTTTGTAGCAAATGTGTTGTGATAATAGAGTAAACCCGATGGATTTTGCGCGTGCTTTACACTGTTCGGGGCATTGTAGACGATATTCCGGATAAAATACGCCGGACCGCCGTAAAGGGTCTGCTGACTCAGCGCATTAGAGGCGGCGTTTATACAAAGATTTCTTAAGACACGTATGTTGTACATGGCTCCGTCAGCTTCAATGAAGTTGTCGTGCATGTTGGTAATGAAATTATTATAGATATCGATTGAAACGAACATCCTGTTCTGTCGTAATACTTCTTCAAGCGGATAAACATCCGGATGGGAGTAGGGTGAATAGCCATCTGGGACACCATATGTGGCATGGTCTATGCCATCATGGAAATTAGCCACGTAATTATGGCATATTACATGACCTGCCCCCGCTATTTTGATAGCATATTCGGACAAACACTTTTCAAAGGTATAGGGGGAAGGACGTTGGGGGAGATTAATCCACCCGTGTAACGTATTCGAATCATGCCTGCCGATGAAAACGTTATCAGCAATGTAAAAGTTCTTTGAGCCTGACCAGTCGCAGTGAATACCTTTATCAATATCCTCAAAGCGGCACCTCTTGACTGTCAACCCGCTGGAACCGATTATATTCTTATTGCCAGCCAGAAAAGCGACATATGTATTTCGGATTGTAAGGCCTTCAAAGTGATGATAGTCTGCAACTGTAACGTTGAAGAGGTTGAAATTACCATTGCCGTCGAAAATAACTTCACCGTCACCAGCCGCTTTTATGACTATGGGTTTCTCCGGTGTTCCCTTAGCCGTCAGGTAATACGTTCCCTGGAAAGGAGTACCCATACCCTCTCCCCAGATGTCACTCCCGTAAAGAGTCCAGTCATCCTTGTAAACACCGGCATGGACCAGGATAGTATCACCGGGCTGCACACGGGGAGGGGCAACATTCCACCAGTCCGCTTCACACCAGCCGGTGTAATAAGCAGCCATCAAGTTAGGAAAGGCGGGCTCCTGCTTTTGTCCGGTATAATCATCCGGATATACGTGATAAACCTGTCCGCCCTCGAAAGGTTTAGGTTCGGGACGGGTACGCACTGTTACCGTTTTCTGGGATTTACCGATTACGCCGTCCGGGTCCGACATGACGAACCTGCACTGATACTCAGTATCAGGTTCCAGGTCAAATATACTCCCGGCAAACAGGTTCGGGGTTACGTAATCAATACTGTTATTTAGAAACTTCGTAATGCTCTCTTCATTCTGGATGCGTAAAAGAGGTAACGCCTTTTTCCAGTCCTGGTTACCTTTTTTACGGTATCGAACTTCCACGCTGGCGTTATGGTTATCATCTCCCTCGATATACCACTCGAATCCGAGCGCATTCAGAGTCGCAGGTTCTATGACGAACTTGACCGGTTTTACGGCGTTTTCCTTACCGGTATTTTCCCCCGACATTTCCTACCTCCTTACTGAAGATAAATCGGATATTAGCTCTCTTCTTATCATTCTGTCTTTTTCCTGTATTCTGTCTCCTGTGTCCCGCTTATTACTTATAGACACCGTATTCCAGGGCTGCTTCGATAATGGCATGCAGGCAGGCGGGTTCGCATTTGTCCGGACCGGAACCCAATGATAGGATGTAGCCGCCGCCTTCACCGCAGACCTCGATAAGCTTACGGCAGTACTCTTTGATAGCCTGCGGAGAGTGCGTGTAAAGCTGCGCCGCGGTAACGTTGCCGGTGATACAGGCTGAATCGCCCAGTATCTCCTTGGCTTTGAACATGTCCGTTTGTTCCATCGTCCACACTACTGAGGTGCGTGGGAGTTCACTGATGATTTTCAGACGGGCTTCGTTATATTTGCCATCGATCACCATCATTGGAACGCAGCCTTCGTTAATGATGCCCAGGAGGAGCTTGCGGAAGGTAGGCCAGTAAAACTTCTCGAACTGCTTCACGGACATGAAGCTGTCATCGCCCTTATGCATCGGGATAAATACGACCGGACTGCGCGACATATTAGTCATGTTTACGGCCGACTCTGTAGAACGATCGACGATCATCTCTAAAGTTTCCAGAAGCTTTTCCGGTTGACGATACATGTCCATCGTGGTGCCGCGGGTACCACGCAGCATATCGGCCACCGTATCATAGGGCGCCTGTGCCCCACCGCCCATGAAAGGTGGAAAGCCACTTTCCAGCGATACCCGGGCGCACTCTCTGATTACCTGCTGATATTTAGCGTTTTCCTGGCTGGCTTTCCAGATTGCTTTAAAAAGCTTCTGAAAAGCCGGGTCCTGGCACATTGCCATGAGGCGTTGAGGAAGTCCCTGGAAATATGACAACGGCGGAAGATTTGCCAGAGGTTCGAAGGCACCCCAGGTACGGGGAGTAAAGTACCGCGTCCCGAAGTCGAAAGGCTCTTTCATGAAGAGGTCATACTCATCCGCCTGCATATACTCTTTTTCGACGAAATTCTGGAGGCTGGCGTTATCCGGCAGGCCGTGGCCGGGCCACTTGAATGTCTTGTAATCGAGGATTTCATATACCCTGGCGGGGAAAAACCCGGGGATATCGTTGGTATCCTGGTCATAATCCTGGAGCCATTTTGTCCAGGCTGGCATAATCTTTGAGTAGTCGTAAATTACGTCCTTTAATGTAAATCCGGCGTTATAAGCGATTACAGAACCGCTGGTGAGATGGACAGGAACACGGTCGGGAATTTCCATTTTGATGGCTTTAATCATGCGGGTGGCACGTTCCTGATATTTCTTCTTCGCTTCCGGATTTATGAATTTTATATCATCGGTGTTAAGCCATTTCTTAAAACGCTCCTCACGTTTTTCCTGCCAGGTCATCTCCGACCACTGCTTTTCTGTTTTCACAATACAAGCTCCTGTTCCGAATAATAAATAACCATGATATATTCATCAACCCGGATCAATGCTTAACTTAAATCCAGCAATCCGGCGGGATTCTTTTTAACCATTAGCTCTATCTCTTCCGGTGTAATCCCGTGGTGGAGTAAGGTGCTGATGAACAATCTCATTCCTTCGACCGGGAGTGGATTCTGAGGTTGACCCAGGTCAGTGCTGACGATGCAGTGTTCCGCACCGATAGTTTTAATCACCTGCGCTAACTGTGCCGGATCATGTCCGAACTCATTAGGCAGTATTCCTATGATAGTAAATTCAATAAACGCCCCTGCATTCGCCAGCTGTTGCATTTCTTCTATGGTTAATACCTCTTCCATAAATTCTTTATCCGTGGGATGGGTAATAATTATTTTCTTAATCCCGAATCTCTGTGCTTCTTCAACTAAAACAAGGATTTCCTGCGGTGAGATATGGCCGGTAGCCAGTACCATGTTATTCTTTTGTATCAGCGATAGTATAGGCTCCATTTCCGGCACCAGTTTCCCTGCCTTATCGATGATGGAGAACCCTTCACCTTTTAATGGAAGCCCCTGCGCTCTCATCATGTTGATGGAGTTTGCCGAAGAAAAAGTAGGCATCCATACCACCTTGGCGCCAAGCGCTGCCGAGTTTTCCAGGGCATGAATGTTAAGCCCGCCGATTTCATAATCCAGGCAGATGCTGCCGACCACCTTTATATTCGGAACCAGCTGATTTACGATAAGTGCCACCGCGGCAGTATAGTTGTGACTCTTAAGGACGATAGCCTTCATCCCGGCTTGCTGTGCCTGCCTGGCTGCTTCTATTGCATCGACACGACTAAACCCCATGGGAAGACCCGGGTGCATATGCATGTCTATCGAGCCTGCAACAAGCTCGTCTACATTAACAAATCTCATACTGACTCTCCTTTTAGGAACTGAAGACTATTATCACGTTCTATCCGGACATCGAGACATCAAACTTAAAATCTCGTCCGCCCCGGCCTGAATCTGGTCAGCCGCGATGCCTATTTCTATAACCGGAGACTTATGTTATTACACTAAATTTATTAATGATCCTTGACCATTGCCTTGATTGACTTCTATTGCTATACATCAGCTACTTTCTCGGTCTTGCCCCTTTTGCATAATTTATCCTGCCTACGTAAAATTCCTCATCATCCTCACGGGGGGTTACTCCGATAGCTTTCAGGCCTGCCCTCATTGAATCCTTGGCGCGCTGAGGCAGTCTGTTACCCGGTTGCCTCAGCATACCACCGTTGCCACCGGCTAGCCAGTCCATGTACTTAATTCCCACAAAACCACCACTCTGATACAGAGCCACCTTCATAGCATTCATATGAACCGGGGCAAGTTCCCAGTAAAGCTCCATTGCCTTATCGAACTCACCCTGCACGAACAGGTTAAACATCCTGACTATACGTGTATTGTCGGAGGTCTCGTTGTCATAGATGACATACTTGCCGGGACCCGCCCACTGCTGGTGGTATTTAGGAATGGTTATACACCACTCTTCCGGCTCACCCGATTGCTGTAATATCTGATCGCCCACAAGGTGGTGAACCTGTGCCATCTTGCCAAAGCCATCGGCTATATATATTTTTGCTGCCACGACGTTCGGTATCTCAGCTATCCGGGCTACAAGCTCGGGGTTGAATGCACTCGGGTGAAACCTCCCGAAGTCGAAGATGGGTTTGGGCCAGAAGTCTATACACAGGTTAACGGAATCACATATCTTCTTGGTTATCTGGTAGATATCCTCCTCTGACTTGGCATAGAAGTTACCGGGATAACCGAAAAGGGTATGAGTTCCGCCTACCTTTTCGAAATGTTTGAGCAGCTCTATATCCTGCTCGACATCATCAATTCCCGTGGTCACCGATACCAGTATCTTGCCTTTTGCTTCATCACATACGATCTCCATGAACCTTTTCCGTTCCTCGAAGCTCATCGGGGCCATCGACGTTTCACAAAGGACACTGAACATCCCCTTTCTAATGTTATGCTGGACGTCCCATCTGATGCCCTCCTCATCCAGTTCAGAGAGGTCCGGGGTAAAAGACGGAGGGATAGTACCATCCAGCCCCTTGTAGTTCTTCCTTGCCCATTCTTTTGCCTCTGATTTGGTAAACTTTAAAGCCACCTTGTTCTCCTTCTGTAAAAATAGATTTCACTATTCATCTTCTGAAGTAAACTAAAGCATTTATCACCACTTGTTTCATAGACCGGATGCTTTTTACTTTGATTCACTTCAAATGTCAGAAACCGGCTAGTACTGTTTCATTCTTGCCCCTTTGGAATAATTAACCCGGCCTACGAAGAACTCCTCCTCGTTATCGCGCAACGGAACCCCTAATCCTCTCAGCCGAGCCCTGATACCATCCTTTTGATAATCATGCAGCCTTTGACCCATCGGCTGTCTCACCATTCCACCGTTAGCACCGAGGCACCACTGGGCGTATTTATCAGGCAGAGCGCTTACTATCCCCGTATTAAAATAGGAATCCGCCCCTCCTCCCAGAGAAGCCCCACCCGGTACACCTTTCATAAAATCCCAGTACATATCCATCGCTTCATCTACTTTGCCTTCTACAAAGGTATTGAACATCCTCACCATACGGGGATTATCAGGGGTCTGAGAGGCGTCGTAAGGACCGGCTCCCGCCCACTGCTGACCGTATTGAAGGATTGTTATAGGCCAGTTGGTCTGCATGGGATCATTAACGAGAACCCTGTCGCCTATAAGCCGGAAAGCCTCGAACATAAAACCGATGGGACCTCCTCCGCAAAGCTTCATCCCGACTACATTCGGTATATCGGCTATCTGCTGAAGAATAGACAACGGGAAATAGCTCGGGTGCATACTCCTTACGTGGAGTCTGCCGGCGTAGAAATTTACAGCTAGGTTGGTCGAGTCGCACATCATCTTGTACTCCCGGTATATTTCATCCGGTGTTCTCGGGTAAAACTGAACAGGATGGCCAAGCAGAATGAAAGTTCCGCCGAACTTCTCGAAATGGTGCATCATCTCTATATCTTCTTCAACGGTATTTTGCAATATGGTCATCGACACATGGATCTTACCTTTTGCTTCGTCGCATACTATTTCCACGAATTTCTTGCGTTCTTCGAAGGTCATTCCGCAGGACTCGACGGCGCAGAGGATACAACTCAACTGGTTGGCTATTAGGTAATTGACATCCCACCTGATACCTTCCTCGTCAAGTCCGGACAGGTCCGGGGAAAAGGACGCATGAATAACGCCCTCCAGTCCCTTTAAATTTTTTTTAGCCCACTGTTTCGCTTCTGTTTTGGTGAACTCCAGTGCCATTTTGCACCCCTTTCAAATTACATTTTCTCGTATACTAATTACTTCAGTGTTTATCAGGAAGCAAGTACTATTCTTTGTCACCTCCAATTATCTACTGAAGCTGTCGCCATGTAACGGAAATCCGAGCATAACCAGAATGCATCCGTTCCGCCTCCCATTACAAGCATCTCAACTGGTGCATTACTCGAGATAAGCGGGTATGCCGTTTTCCCTTCCGGCGGAAGTTTTAGCCAGGATGCAAACGGCTCTACCCCCGTCCTGGCGGATTCTAGATCATCAGGCATAGCCGCAAAATAGGTCCAGGCGGTCATAAAGGCATTATCCTTTATCCACTTGCCTATCTGTTCTTTACTGCCGAAACCTTCATTTTTAAGATCTTTTGCCGTTACTGGACTTAATATAAAGGTTGCCTGAGTCCCGGGGCTTAATCCGAGTGTGTGATGCGTACCGGCTCCACTGGTTTCAAAACTGGTCAGCTGCTCCTTCATTATTTCGTGATGCGGATACGGTTTGTAAGCGGCGTAGTTTAGCAGACTCCACCCGCCTAAAAGACTAACAACGCTTTCTTCTGTTTTGTAGCCCTTTTGCACATGCAGGGGACTCCATCCTTCGGGCAGCGCCTCTTCATTCTCGGCGCAACACAGATTATTGTAGTTAGTATTATTACCTATATCGCCCAGGTATGTTTCACCAAGTATAGAGCCTCCCAGATTCTTTGAGATGAGAGTCCATGCCCTTCCTATGACGGCATTGGCCTGATTAAATGGGCCCAGCGCACTCAGGCCGGAATTCATGTTTATCTCTTTGCGTATCGGTCCGTTTGCTACGACCATCCTGCACATAGAGGTCGCAGAACTGAACAGTGAAGTAACACCGGTAGATGCTATGGCCAGTATCACAGGTAAGTGTTCTTTCCTGGCTCCTGCCATTACCGCGTTAATTGCGACATGCTCTACGGTATATTCCCAGGCCTCGTGGGGAGGAGAAGGTTGCATGGATACAGGCATTTTCTCTGTTTCAACCTCCACCCTCGCGCCAGAGCCAAGTTGTCTCATGGAGCGTTCCCAGGCTTCGTTGGGAGGGATAGGCAGCATCCTGCCGATTATTTCATCGGGTTTATGACTGGTTCCTTTGAGTATCTCTGCAACCCTTTCTTCCGTAGGAAGGACTATCGGAAGACCGTCGGTCCATCCGTTTTCAAGAAAGAGCCGTTCCAGGTTCTCGGGAGTATCAGGCTCCAGCAGCCTTGGCCTCGGCCTTTCTATTACTCCCCTTTTCTTTTCCTTTTCGGTTGTCGGTTTGGTCAATGCCTCGATAATTCCAGTTACTACCGGCCCTCCGTTTATCGGATCGTCGCCTTCCAGATATTTCCGGTGTACTTCGAGCGACCTGTTTGCGAAGGGATAGGGTACATAAGTAAATCTCAATCCGGGTATTCCCTTCTTATAAGCAAAGTTCCTTGTGAGATCCGAAAATGCCTCGGTTGCAACAGGCGCTGTAGGCAGCCCCATTGTTTCCAGTATCGAACAAAAGATGATAACCGACGGCGAACAGGTATCCAGCTGGCCGATACCCATTATCACACCATTGCCTTTTTCTTTAATTTCGGCCCATAGATCCGGGTCGTTATTAAAGTAAGTGCCTACCTTTACCCTGAGTTCCCAGGTTGTCCCGGGATATCTGATGGAAAGCAGCTTTTGCATTTCCTCA
>Ga0315551_10003072_pt1 | contig 11959 bp, 7 predicted proteins | sample SalMarSW160290MG_FD_203678 | JGI IMG/M metagenome (GOLD analysis project Ga0315551, IMG submission 203678) | Salt marsh sediment microbial communities from the Plum Island Ecosystem LTER, Massachusetts, United States - Salt Marsh Sediment SW1602-90 ... | reverse complement strand
AGGGCGACCACTACTTTTTCAGCAAGAACGACGGGCTGCAGAATCAATCCGTATGGTACATGCAGAAGGCGCTGGATTCAGAGGCGGTTGTCATTCTCGATCCCAATGCGTTCAGTGAGGACGGCACTATCGCGGTAAGCTCCGCGGCGTTCAGTGAAGATGGTACTCTGCTGGCCTACGCACTTTCGGAAAGCGGCAGCGACTGGCAGAGATTCCGGGTGCGCCGGGTCGACACCGGCGATGAGTTTAACGAAACGCTCAACTGGTGCAAGTTTGCTGGCATCGCCTGGAAGCACGACAATACCGGGTTTTATTACAACCGCTACCCCGATTCCACGGCTGTTGCCCCCGAAGACCGCAACAACTACAATCGCGTCTTTTGGCACTCTCTGGGCACTCCGCAATCGGAAGACAAACTCGTATATGAACGACCTGATAACAAAGAGCTCGGCCTCAGTCCTTTTATTACTGATGATGGCCAATATCTGGTTCTTCACATCTGGCATGGGACCGACCGCGAAAATCGCATCTATTATCGAGAGGTGGAAAGCGACGGTGAATTCATCCGCCTTTTGGATGAGGCCGACGCCGGGTATCATTTTATCGATAATAGTGGACCGGTGTTTTACTTCAAAACTGACCTGGAGGCGCCAAGAGACCGGATAATCGCAGTCGACATCACCAGACCGGATCGAGAAAACTGGCATGAGATTATACCGCAGCAGGATGATGTCTTATCAACCGTTAGAATCGTCAACGATCAGCTTGTGGTGGCCTATATGCATGACGCCCATCATTTACTCAAGTTGTATGACCTCGACGGTAGTTTCGTGCGAGAGATAGAGCTTCCCACTATCGGTTCCCTGGCTGGTCTGTCCGGAGAGCGAGAGGACACCGAGATGTTTATTGGTTTCACGTCGTTTCTCTATCCCACCAGCGCCTTCCGCTATGACTTTGTGACCGGAGAGATGACACTGTTTCGTGGTTCTGAAATCGACTTTAACCCTTCCGGCTACGAAATCAAACAGGTTTTCTACAGCTCGAAGGACGGAACGCGGGTGCCGATGTTTATCACCCACAAGAAAGACATCGTTCTTGATGGTAACAACCCAACAATACTGTACGGATACGGCGGGTTTCAGGGCAGTATGACGCCGTTTTTCTCGACCCATTGTACATTCTGGATGGAAAACGGGGGCGTTTTGGCTGTGGCCTGTCTTCGCGGCGGCAATGAATATGGTGAAGCCTGGCACAAAGCCGGTATGCTGGGTAACAAACAGAATGTCTTTGACGATTTCATTGCGGCGGCTGAATGGCTTATCAAGAACAAGTACACCAGCACGCCGCGACTGGCTATCAAGGGAGGCAGTAACGGGGGGTTGTTGGTAGCAGCCTGCATGGTGCAACGGCCGGAACTGTTCGGAGCTGTAATTTGTAACGTTCCCGTGATTGACATGCTCCGGTACCACAAATTCACCGTCGGCCATTACTGGGCGGGGGAATACGGCAATGCGGAAACCGACCCGGAACATTTTAGGTTCCTGTATGCTTATTCGCCACTTCATAACATTGAAAAGGGAGTTACCTACCCGCCAACCCTGGTAACCACCGCCGACAGCGACAATCGAGTCTTCCCCGCCCACGCCAAGAAGTTTGTCGCCGCCCTACAGGCGGCTGACAGCGGCAAGAATCCGATCCTGTTGAGAGTCGAAACGAAAGCGGGACATGGAGGGGGCAAACCGACCGGCAAGGTTATCGACGAGCTGGCTGATTCATACGCTTTCCTGTTCAAGGTGTTCGATATGTAAGTTGTGATATCGGTTCAACTCTTTTTCGGATCGACGGCAGCATGCAGGCATCAATGACTTCTATAGCGGAATCAACTCTTGTTCAGCCCATTATGAATGGGAGGAAAAGGTGAGCGGGATAGTGTTTTTTAAAACCCAAATGCTTATGGAGCTGAAACGTTTCTATTTGGATCAGGTGGGCTGCCAAGTGTGGCTGGAGCAGGGAGATTGTATCATTCTTAAGAATGGAAATCTCTTGTTTGGCTTTTGTGAGCGAAACGAGATCGATACGCAAAGCCTTATTACTTTCTTTCTTCAAACAAAGCAGGAGGTTGATCGGATTTATGAAACCCTCAAGAAGATTGCCGTTTCCCCACCAGCTATGAATGACAAATACCATATCTATCATTTTTTCGCCCATGATCCCGAAGGAAGGAAACTGGAATTTCAACATTTTGAACATCCTACTGATAAGTACCTGTCTGGGGATGAATTGCTGTTGTCAAGACGAAGCGTTAGGGATTTCAAACAAGCAGAGATTTCGGAAAGTATTCTTAATCAAGTATTGGATATTTCACGATTTGCACCAACTGCAAGGAACTCCCAATCCTATTACTTTAAGATTATCAAGAACAGGGAACTGCTCAACAAGCTTTCAGCTTTACGGGGGAAAAGCAGTTCACCAATCGGCAACGCACCACTGGCGGTAGCGATCTGTTCTGACCCTGAACTTTCGACACGACATATTCAGGATGGTTGTATCGCTGCCTATCATCTTATGCTGGCGGCCTGGTTTTTTGGCTTGGGCACCTGCTGGATCGCGGCTATGGACAGGGAGGATGTAAAGTCACTGTTGGAAGTCCCTGAACACCATTATGTTGTCACAATCACGCCCCTTGGTTATCCAAAACGTCTTCCCCCGAATCCTTCCGAAAGAAAGGAACTTGCCTGGTTTATTAGGGAATAATGACTTGTGTTTGAAAAACGCCTAAAAAGAGATTTGCTATGAGACCAACGGTACGGTTCCTGAGTGATGAACTGTTAGAGAAAATCGTTTCTGAAGGGCGGGATTTGATATGCAGGCTCGGCGTCGAAATACATAACCAAGGCATTCTGTCAATGCTTGCCGATCATGGGGCGAGGGTTGATATGAACACAAAGAGAGCCTATTTCACGCAGGATATAATCGACAGATCTCTTGACACTGCCCCCGACTCATTCAGGCTTTACGATTCGCTCGGAAAGGAAGCTATCGATCTGTCGGGATTTAACGTCAATTTCACCCCCGGTTCGGCTGCGATAAATATCCTCGACCACGTGACGGGTAAAATCCGCAGACCAATCACAGCGGACTACGTAAGCTACATGAAGCTGGTGTGTAAGATGAATCACATCGCCTCGCAGTCGACGGCCATGATTCCATCCGACGTCCATGAAAAGATATCGGACAGCTACCGGCTTTATCTTAGCCTTATGTTTTGCGAAAAGCCGGTCGTGACCGGCGCCTTTAGTATCGATTCCTTTGAGCTCATGAAAGAGCTTCAGGTAGCTGTGCGAGGATCGACGGCGGAGCTGGCGGCCAAGCCGTTGACGGTTTTCTCCTGTTGTCCGACCTCACCGATCAAGTGGAGTGACGTCACATCACAAAATGTTGTCGACTGTGCCAGGTATTCAATACCGGTCGAGTTTATATCGATGCCGCTTTCAGGGTTCATAGCTCCAGTGACTTTGGTAGGGTCGCTCATTCAGCACACGGCAGAGACACTGAGCGGATTGGTGATAAGCCAGCTGACCAAGGCAGGGACACCAGTACTCTACGGAGGCTCGCCAGCTATATTCGATGTGCGATATGAAACAACGCCGATGGGTGCGATCGGGACGATGCTGATGGATTGTGCTTACAATGAGATCGGGAAGTATCTTGGCCTGCCGACCCAGGCTTACATCGGGCTTAGCGATGCCAAGCAACTTGATGCCCAGGCAGGACTGGAAACATCTATGGGTGCCACCCTCGCCGCACTATCGGGCATAAATAATGTTTCAGGCCCGGGTATGCTTGATTTCGAGAGTTGTTTCAGCCTTGAGAAACTTGTTCTCGACAATGAGATCTGCGGCATGACCTTTAGGATGATTCAGGGTGTCGAGCCGAAAGAGGACTTTCCTTCTCAACCGCGATTCGAAGAGCTTCTCAAAGAGGGGCATCTTCTGATATCCGACCATACTCGTCGCTATCTAAAAGAGGAGGTTTACTTTCCCGGGCCGGTGATTGACCGCGCCAACCGATCAAGATGGCAGGAGGAAGGAGGCCTAACGCTCGGAGAAAGAGCCCACCGCGAAGTCGAGAGAATTATCGCAGAGTATGAACCGGTCGCGCTTACTGATGAAGTCAAAAAGGAACTTACTAAGCTGATGAAAGCAGAAGCCCGTCGCTGCGGGATGGATCACCTGCCGGAGACACAGATACATTGATGCGCAAAACAATCAGCATTCCAATAGATGATGTTGTTCCTTCAATTGGTGCTGTCCTGAAAGGTCAAGGTGTTCCGGAAAGAGCAGCTTCCGAGGAGAGGATGACCCGGTTGGCAGGGCAATCTGTCTCTATCTACAAGGATCTTTGTAATCCGGTGAGCATCATAACTGACATATCGAAGATTGACTTCGAGACTGTCTATCACGGCGAAGGCAAGAATGAGGAGGAAGCGCCCCTCGCTAAGATTTACAAAGATTCAGACAGCCTTGCCCTATTTGCTGTTACTATCAGCGAGGATGTATGCGCAGAGATCACGCGGCTTTTTGACACGAACGACTTTGCCCTTGGGTCTATGCTTGATGGCGCTGCTTCTGAAGGCACTGAGATGGCGGCCCAGGCTGTTGAGTTGTACTATAGAGGCTACTTAAGGGAAGTCGGTCGGTTCGCAACTTCGGCAGGTACTATGCAATTCAGCCCCGGCTATTGCGGATGGCACGTAAGCGCGCAAAAGAAGCTGTTTGAGGTCCTCCGTCCGACCGAAATTGGAATCGAACTGGGTGAGAGTTTTCTCATGCGGCCACTCAAGTCGATAAGCGGCGTTATCATTGCCGGCCCGAAGGAAATCTTCAAGTTTGACGATGTCTTCCCGTTCTGCAGCGAATGCGATACACATTCATGTCGCGATAGAATCAGAGCTGTATTGGAACAATAGCGTGATTTGAATGAATTGAGGAGAAAGGTTTGGATATTCTTCAACAGTTATCTGAAATCCTGCAGAAGGGTGACGCCGACAAGGTTTCAGAGCTGACCAAAAATGCGATCGCGAACAAGCTTGGACCAAAAGTGATTCTCGACGACGGGCTTATTGCGGGCATGGCAATTGTCGGAGAGAAATTCAAGGCGCATGAGATATTTCTGCCGGACGTTCTCCTTGCTGCCAAAGCGATGTATGCCGGGATGGATCTTTTGAAGCCGCTTTTGATTAAGGAGGGGATTCCGACGATTGGCAAAGTGGTGATAGGCACGGTGCAGGGAGACCTGCATGACATCGGAAAGAACCTCGTCGGCATCATGCTCAAAGGAGCCGGATTCGAGGTGATTGATCTTGGTAATGATGTTCCGCCGGAGGAATTCATCGAGTCCGCCCAAAGAGAAGGCGCCCAGGTTATTGGTATGTCGGCCCTTCTGACCACCACCATGCCGGTGATGAAGAAGGTTATTGATATGACCAAAGAGTGCGGCATTTACGAAAGGATAAAGATAGTTGTGGGTGGGGCACCACTGTCAGCCGAGTATGCCCAAGAAATTGGAGCGCACGCCTACTGTTTTGACGCCCTAAAGGCTGTCGAGTGTGTCAAAGGCTACATAGGCGTCAATTAATATGCGAGCGCTGCTTGATCGTATTAAAGAGCACGAGGTTCTCGTTGGTGACGGAGCAATGGGGACGATGCTGTTCAGCAAGGGACTGAAAACTGGTGAGTGCCCGGAACGTATGAATCTTGATCTGCCGGAAGTTCTCGAAGAAATCGCCAAGCTGTATCTTGAGGCCGGAGCGGACATTATTCAAACCAACACCTTCGGAGGTTCACCACTTAAGCTGTCGCAATACTCTCTTGATGCCAAAACGGAAGAGATCAATGTTAACGCTGTCAGCGCCGTACGCAAGGTGGTGGGAGAAAGGGCCTATGTTTCCGCTTCGTGCGGGCCATGTGGTCGGCTGCTGAAGCCGTACGGGGACGTTAACCCGGAGGAAGTGTCGGCAGGATTTGAAAGACAGCTCCGAGCTGTAGTCGCTGCGGGAGTCGATATGATATGCGTCGAAACCATGACCGACCTTACCGAGGCGACACTTGCGATCAAAGCGGCAAAATCGGTCTCACCGACGATACCGGTCTGCGCCACCATGACATTCGATCCGACGCCGAATGGATTCTTTACCATCATGGGAGTCAGTATCAAGCAGGCATCAAAAGGCCTCGCCGAGGCCGGAGCAGACATCATAGGATCAAATTGCGGCAACGGCATCGAGAATATGATAAAGATTGCTGTTGAGTTTAGAAAACATACCCCTCTTCCCTTAATCATCCAATCGAACGCCGGTCTTCCCGAAATGAAAGGAGGCGTGCCCGTCTACCCGGAAACGCCACAGTTCATGGCAGAGCAGTCTAGAAAACTGCTCGACTGTGGCGTGAATATTATTGGCGGCTGTTGTGGCACGACACCAGCTCACATTGCAGCTATCAGAAAGATGGTCGACAAGTTCAATAAGAGTTAGCTCCGGTTGTTCGTGTTCCCGAACTGAACCAAACAGGAAGAAACCCAATATCAAAGCATATCAAAGACGAGAATTATTACTGCAAAGCAGGCTATGGCGTAATTTACCGACAATCAAAATGTTACTAAAGACACATCAACGTGTCTGGAGTTCATATACCTGACTGCTATGGTGTGGAATGATTTCGACCTCGCTCAATCCCAAACGAGTTTGAGGTTGCCAACCACCAGTGCTCCCTATAATTCTGGCAATGCACTTAGGCTTTGAGTAATCGAGGTTTTGGTATTATCTTAGATCATGACTAATATTCGGCGCTATTTCAAACTTGGAAGAGTTACAGATGTAGGTAGGAGTCCCCGACACCTGTCCGCCTTCGACGGATGGCAGGTCTCGGAGAGACCTTCCCTATTGAATAGGCAGGAGCGCAAGGCTCCTGCCCTACTCTAAAAAAGGTATGAACCATCCCTCAACCGACAAGGCTGTCAATCGACCCATCAGACCCCTGCCGGCGCGGGTGATCAACAAGATTGCCGCCGGGGAAGTTGTCGAGCGGCCGGCATCAGTGGTAAAGGAGCTGGTGGAAAACGCTGTAGATGCCAGCGCCGACCGGATTGATATCATCATCGAAAAATCAGGCACCAAACTTATCAAGATTGTTGACAATGGCTGCGGTATAGATGAAGAGCAGATTGAGATTGCTTTTTCACGTCATGCCACCTCGAAGATATCCAGCTTTAATGACTTGAATAGCCTGTACTCGTATGGCTTCCGAGGGGAGGCGTTGCCCTCGATAGCATCCGTGTCACGTCTGCGGATGGTTTCACGCACTCACCAAGCCAATATGGGGACGGAGATTATCTATGAGGGAGGCATACTGCATTCTAAAGAACCAGTTGCGGCGCCGCCGGGGACAATCGTCGAGGTTGAGAACCTCTTTTACAACACTCCAGCTCGGCGGAAATTTCTCAAGGCCGAAACGACAGAGGCGCGACATATCTCGCGCACGGCAACGGCTCTGGCTATCGGGCGCTACGACATTGGTTTCTCTTTTACAATGAACGGGCGCAAGCTGTTCTCTTTCCCATCCGGCTCATCGCTGAAGGAGCGCGTGGCGGGATTGTTAGGCCCCAACAAAGAGTTCGTGACGGTCGCGGGTGAAATTGGCCTGGTTAAAGTTGAAGGATGCGTTGGTCTGCCGGACATGCTTCAGAACAACCGTTTCGGGCAATTCATTTTTATCAATGGCAGATACATACATTCTCCAACTTTGTCTCACGCTTTGGCGGCCGGTTACGGAGAGCTGATCCCGCGCGGCATGTACCCGGTCGGCGCTTTGCTTTTGACGGTTGACCCGGCGGAAGTAGATGTCAATGTCCATCCGGCCAAGACCGAAGTACGCCTGTCGCGGGAACGGGAGATACATGACGCCCTCTATCAACTTATCAAAGAAGCGTTGCGTCAGGACGGGATCATCCCGTCTCTTAAGTCAGCGGAATCTCCCGTGTCAGCTCAAAACGGTCGTCGAAGTTCCCGGCCGGAACCTCTTTCAAGTAAAGACTCGTCAAATTTTATACCTGGTGTCCGACAGCAGGAGCCGTTCAGTGCTAACCTGCTAGCCGAGCTTTATCAAGCACCGAATATTGATGTCACAAAGCCCCCGCCTGAAATCATGAAGGTAAACAAAGAAACTGGAGAGGTGCTTCAAACAGAGCAAAAACCGGCCCCATCGTTGGCCTCGTCAGGACCTTCCGCTGGTTTTCGCCTGTTAGGGCAGTTTTCCGATTTGTACCTGTTGTTGCAGTCTGGAGACGATCTCTATATCGTCGACCAGCACACCGCCCACGAGCGAGTGTTGTATGAAGAGACTCTGCAGGTGATTGAAAATCAGTCTGTTAACGGGCAAACCCTGTTGTTTCCGGTACAGGTCGAGTTAAGCCCGGAGCAGTTGTCAATGTTCGAGGAAGCTTTGGAGTTGTTGAACAAGTCCGGTTTTGGTGTTTCGCATTTTGGCGGACGGATGGTTAAAATTGAAGCGATGCCGTCAGTTCTGGGACAAAAGCCACCGGAGAAAGTCTTTTTGAAAATAATGGACGATATTGCCTCGCTGAAAAAAGAAGGGTATGACCTTAAAAAGGCGATGGCGCAGTCGATTGCCTGCCGTTCAGCGGTTATGGCCGGAGACCGCTTGACTGATCAGGAAGCCACCCATCTGGTGTCACGTTTGCTGCAATGTGAAAACAAGTACTCCTGCCCCCACGGACGCCCTACCTTTATCAGACTAAGCAAGGCTGATCTTGACAAGCAATTCGGACGTGAGTGAAGAGAGTGAGTTGACAAGCCGTTATCAAAATCTCCTTGATATCAAGCGGCTATGTCTGTCATTCCTGCGAAAGCAGGAATCCAGAGGAAGTAACTGTAACTGTACAAACACAATACGGATGGCTTAGACGGAAATGCCGAGAGAAATGGATTCCCGTTTTTACGGGAATGACAAAGACGCTCAATTTCCCTTGACCAATACTTACGGGTCAGCCACAAAATCGACATCGATACCAATAATTTGTGGACCGACAGCATCAGGCAAAACAGCACTTGCCGTTGAGCTGGCTGGAAGACATCCAATCGAGATCATCTCTGCCGATTCACGGCAAATCATCAAGCGGCTTAATATCGGGACTGCTAAACCAACTACAGAGGAGCGTGGGAAAGTCAGGTTTCACCTTATTGATCTCATTGAACCAGGGGAACGATACACAGCCTTTCGGTTTGTTGATGACGCCGACCGGGCTATCGGTGATATTCTTGGGCGAGGCCATATTCCTATTGTTGTCGGCGGCGCTGGGATGTACCTTCGAGCTTTAACCGAAGGAGTGGTCGAGATTGAAAAGGATGACCTGACCATCCGCGAACGACTGGAAGAAGAAATGGAGCAAGTTGGTGCTGAGCAAATGTATGACCGGCTGTCGCAAATTGACCCTCTGGAAGCGGCTAAGCTGCATCCCAACAATAAGGTCAGGCTAATCCGGGCCTTGGAAATCTATTATCTGACAGGGAAGCCGAAGTCCGAACTTGCTGCAACCGGCGCTTACCGGAAAAGTCAATACAGCTACGAATACTTTTGCCTGGTGCCCGAAAGACAAACTCTATATCTTAATATAGAGGCTCGCGTTGACCGGATGATGCAAAAGGGTTTGTTGGATGAGGTAAGGCATCTTTGTCAAAATGGCTTTAAGGAACAGATCAGAAAAGCCAACGTTATCGGGTATAACGAATTGCTGGACCATTTAGAGGAGAAAACAAGCCTATCGGAAGCAGTTAATCTGATAAAACAGAACAGTCGCCATTACGCCAAACGGCAGATAACCTGGTTTAGGCACCAGGTCACTGGAGCGTTTTTTGAGGATAAAATGATTCTTATAAACAGCATACAACATTTCTTGTCAGGCTGGCGTACATAAAAGGCAATAATACTTGACATGCAAGAAAGTGTTCTGCACTATGTCTCAACAAGTTAGCAGCTGCTTTTGCATAAAGAGCCGGTCAGTTTGTACCGATAAACTGAGAAAAACCCAGGTGAGATGTGGCCATGATTGACAAATGCAGAAACTCTAAGTCATCTATTATTATTCTGCTCCCTCTATTCCTTGCCGTATTTTCAATTGTGTCAAGTGGTTGCGGTGGTAAAACCCGCCTCTCTTCCCCGCAGCTCTATGCAGACCGAGCCGGACAACTTAGTGAGACCGATTCGACTACCGTGGGGAGCAACCATCAAGACTCTTCCGAAATACCACCGGTCCGTGACTCGCTGAATACCGTCACCAGTGACAGCTTGGCAAAAGACAGGAGCTTGGCTGATATTACTTACAGTTCCAGTTCCGGCCAACAGTATCCAGATAATTTTTCCGAATCTACTAACCCTTACGACACTCTCTTTTACGGTTCGGCTGACATTGATGACTCGGCTTCGGCGGTGGATGATGACATCTGGCGTCAGTTTGAGCTGGCGGAGGAATACCATTCCATGGGTGTCATTGCCAACCGTGAGGCGGCATGGGAAGAAGCCCGGTACTACTTTGAAAAGGCACTAAAGGTACTGGCGGCTCTGGACATTGAAACCGATTCCTTAGCCAGTCCCGAAGCGGAAAAGTACACAGCTATTCTTGATAACATTATAGCCGATTACCGGGTGGCGCTTCGTTCCCTGGGACATTTGCAGGAAGATGTTTCGCCGTCGGTTATTATTGAAAGATTTGCTGATCTTGAGAACAATCTGGGCAGCAACGCCATTCAGATGCCCAGCCAACAGAAGGCGTCCGTCACCTACGACATCCCGATTATCATGAATGATCGGGTAAAAAAGTCTATTATATACTTTCAGACCGTCGCCCGAGATGCTTTTACCAAATACTTGAGTCGCTCTAAGAAATATGCGCCGATGATGTTACGGATTATAACCGAGTACGGTCTTCCACAGGACCTGCTTTACCTTTCTCTGGTGGAGTCCGGTTTTAATCCCCGCGCCTATTCCTGGGCTAGAGCCGTAGGGTTATGGCAGTTCATAGCCTCTACCGGGAGGTTATATAACCTCAATCGCAACTGGTGGATCGATGAAAGACGGGATCCGGTGAAATCAACTCACGCTGCCTGTCAGTTCCTCAAGGATTTATATACCGAATTCGGATCATGGGAGCTTGCTATGGCGGCCTACAACGGCGGGCCTGGGAAAGTTAGAAGAACCATCGAGAAACACAAAACCATCGACTTTTGGAAGTTGAAACTAAGACGTCAAACGATGGATTATGTGCCGTTGATAATGGCTGCGGCGATTATTGGCAAGGACCCTGCAAAATACGGCTTTGATGATATCGAGTACGAGAACGATTTAGTTTGGGATGAAGTGGTTATAGACCGGTGTCTTGACCTATCAGTGGTGGCGAAAACGGTCGGTTGCTCGCTACAAGAGCTGAAAGACCTCAACCCGGAGCTGCTGCGGAGGTACACCCCGCCTAATGTTAAGAAATATACTCTGAAAATCCCGTACCGAACCAAGGAGAAGTTTCTGCTGGCTTACAACTCTATGCCTTCCCCGAAGGAAACCAGTTGGGTGCGGCACAAGATTAAGAAAGGAGAAACTGTCAGTACTATTGCGGCCAAATATGGGGTTTCACAGTATGCCATCTTTGGGGCCAACAATCTGAGCAGGAGATCAAAGATATATGCCGGTAAGGAACTGATTGTTCCAGTTCCGCTTGACAGAGAATACCTCTCTTCGTCCAGAAGAAAAAACAGCGACTATCAGGCCAAGAACACAATCTATGCCGTTCGCTCTGGTGATACCATGTGGGATATTGCCAGGGCTTTTGGAACCACTGTTGATGCTCTGCGTCGCATCAATTATATTGAGCGCGGCTCTCGCATCTATGTAGG
>Ga0315551_10003069_pt1 | contig 11964 bp, 7 predicted proteins | sample SalMarSW160290MG_FD_203678 | JGI IMG/M metagenome (GOLD analysis project Ga0315551, IMG submission 203678) | Salt marsh sediment microbial communities from the Plum Island Ecosystem LTER, Massachusetts, United States - Salt Marsh Sediment SW1602-90 ... | reverse complement strand
ACCGGCTCTAACGCCTTGCCATTATTCTCTTCAGCGATTTTTTGAAGCACCTTCTTTTTATAGTCGAATTCGCCGGGAGAGTTGCCGGCGATGATAATCATGAACCCGGGGCCTTGTACCAGGTCGTTATATTCTTTCAGGTATTCGCCGTCTTCGTCGTTGTTCGTCGCTATGTTGGATGCCATCATGGCCGTATTAAAGCCCATTAAGATAAACGCTATTTCCGCCTCGCCGACCTTCCTCACGGTTTCTCTTAATAATTCCTGCGACGGGAAGGAAAGGTATCTTATCATGAAGCCCGGAGGCACTTGGCTGGGCTTATAGTGCGGAGATACTCCTTCGATTGGAAAAGTGGCCGGTCCCGGCCAGTGGTATATTTTTTGCGCGGCTTTGGTATATACACCGAGTCCCCCAAGCGGCATGGTGTTTCCGCGTATGACTCCCCGCAGGGAAGGCCCCGGCCCATCGCCGCAGAACCATTCGTCCATGGCCGCCAGCGAACCTGTCCTTACTATTTCCCCGTCCGGAGTAACCCACTCCAGGGCCAGCTGGTTTCTCTCCCCGTAGCTGCCGCTAACGCTTAAGTGTCCCAGGTTGGAATGCGCCGCCAGCGGCAGCGCCGAGCAGTTGCTGCCGGCCCCGGTGATATTGGTATTGAGTCCCCGCTTCATCAGTTCCGCCTGGAGCTGGGCGTAAATCACGTAGGGTTCTACCACCGCGTACATGTTCTTCTCGTTAATTTCGATGATGCGGTTCATGCGGCGCAGGTCCAGCTTGATGACGCCCGGTCCGGCGGGGTCGCAGTACGGCCCCCAGCCAGTGCTTGAGGCCTTGAATTGTAAGCCGTGTTTGTTGCACAGCCTGACAATCGCCTGGACTTCAGCGGTATTTTCAGGGAGAGTCACGGCTTCGAAACGCGGCACGAATTTATCGAGTTTGGCCACCAGCCCGGAGCGCCAGGCGTAGGAATCGAGAATAGCCGGGTCGTCGGTGATATTCTCCGGTCCCACCACGCCCTCGAAAGCCTTATAAATATCTTTAGTTAGAGCCATGTTGACCTCCGCTGCTTGCTGGTTATTGATTATTTCCGGTAGTACCCGTATTCCCGCACGGCTTCCATCATCGCCCGCAGGTTTTCCAGCTTGGGATTATCGGCTATAGTACCGGCCGAAAGGATAAATCCTCCCCCTTTGCCCACCTCCTCGATGAGCTTGCGGCAGTATTCCTTGGTCTCTTCGGGAGTGCCCATGACTATCATGGACGAAGGCACGTTGCCCTGCAGGCAGCAGTCATTGCCCAGTATCTTCTTGGCCTGGAACATGTCCGTGCGGTCGAAGTACCAGTTAACCGAGCCTTTGGGGAAATCGTTAACGTGTTCGAGGCGGGTATTATAGCCGCCCTCGGCGAAAAGGGTCTGGATAAGACCTTCGTTGATAAAGGCGTTCATGACCTTTTTCATGGGCGGCCAGTAGAAGGTATCGAACGCCTCCTGGGACATCCAGCCATCCGCGCCTTTATGAAGAGGGTACATTACCATTGTCATATTATCGATGTTGGGGGAGCTTAAAATGGTACTGATAGTCAGGTCCGCGACCACGTCAAGGGCTTTCAGCAGCTTTTCAGGGCGGCGGAACATGTCGCCCATGATGCCCCTGGTGCCGCGGAGCGTATCACCAATTGTATCGAAGGGGACTTTGGCGAATCCTCCCCCCATGAACCCGGAGAAGATTGCCGCGCCGCCGCCGGCTTTCATCATGGTTTCCATCATTTTCTGGTATTCTTTGCCGACATCCAGCAGTTTTTGCAGCATCTCCTGCACCGGCGGCATGGCCAGCGGCATGAACTGCATGACATGGACGTTCTCCGTGATATTGGTGAACGGCTGGAACATCTTCATGGGTTCGAGGGCGCCGAAGACGCGGGGCATATATTTTCTTATCCAGAAATCGGAGGGGTCGAGAATGAATTCGTCATACTCGTCCGCCGTCATGTACTCGCCCTCGATGTACTGCCAGTGTGTCCCGTCTTCCGCGATGCCGTGTCCCGGCCAGGCGTAAATCTTGTAGTCGAGCAAATCCAGTACCCGACCCGGAATTATAAACGGATGGGCGGTATATTCCAGCTCCTCCCCGTATTCTGCGTTGAATTTGTTGGTAGCTTCCAGGGCCTTCTCGTAATCGTAAATGCTGGTACGGGTACTAATGCCGTACATCTTTAGCGGCAGATTGCCCACGGGCAGGTTTACCGGCACCCTGTCGGGCTCTTTCAGGTTATAAACGTCGATAAGCCTCTGCACCCTCGTCTTATAAGCTTTTTCAGCCTCTTTACTGGCAAATGCGTTGCCGTAGTTATTAAGCCACCGGCTTAAGCGCTGTTCTCTTTTTTCCTGCGGCGTCATGTCTCCCCATTTTTTATCTGCCATAAATAAATATCCATCCTTTTCTATATTAAGGCATAAGCTCAACTCGTAAGAGCGCGGCTACTAAATTATAACAGGGTGGCAGTTGATATTACAAAGTATATTCGGGTTACTTGTACCTGGCAGTCCCGGGGTCGTGGTTCCTGAAATGGGCGATGCGGATGCGCTTCATCTTGCCGTTTTCGTCGAGGTTGTAAATCACCCAGTTGGTCATGATGTTGATATCGCCTTTTTTCATCAACTGGCCCGTTCCCTCCGCGTCTTTGAAGGTGTGGAATTCGGTATAAAGCTCGACGAATACCAGGTCGCCTTCCGCCAGGAAATCGCCCAGTTCCAGCACTTCTCTCGTATGCTCGTGAAGCGCCCTGTAATTAGCCTCGAACTCACCGGGGCCGTGCAGGGTGCGGGCGGGATAAGTGGAAGTGAAAGCGTTATCGAAGTACTCCACCGTGATATCCGGGGAAAAGTAGCTCGTGACTTTATCGTACCTCTTGTTGTTGAAGTGGTCGACGTATTCCAGGTATTGCTCTCTGTTCATTTTGCACTCCTTTTCTTCTGTATTTCCTGATTATATTAACCCTTTCATCTGTAATCATCAAATGAGGTTATTTGACCCCTTATCTGGAGCAAAGTTATAATTACGGAAGCAAGAGAGGAGGGCACACTATGTCCAGAGGCTACATGGGTAAATTACTGTTCGTGAATCTTTCCAGCGGGGAATTAAATGAAGAACCTCTCGATGAGAATCTCGCCGGGGATTTCATCGGCGGTTATGGAATAGGCGCCAGGATTCTATACAGTCGGCAGAAAGCCGGCGTAGACCCCCTGGGGCCGGAGAATACGTTCGGCGTGCTGACCGGCCCGCTTACCGGCTCCCCGGCCACGTTCGGGGCGAGGTACTGCGTCGTGGCAAAATCGCCACTCACCGGGGGCTGGGGCGATGCCAACTCCGGCGGTCATTTCGGGCCTTATATGAAATTTGCCGGGTATGACGGCGTGTTTCTTACCGGGATTTCTGAAAAGCCGGTCTACCTGCTGCTGGATAACGGGAAAGCAGAATTAAAGGACGCCTCTCAACTCTGGGGTAAGGGCACCTACGAAACGGAGGATACTCTCGAAGCGCAGTACGGCCCGAATGCTAAAGTCATGAGCATCGGTCCCGCCGGAGAAAAGGTTTCTCTGTGCGCCTGTATTATGACCAACCGGGGAGACGCCGCCGGGCGTTCCGGCATCGGTGCGGTCATGGGCTCGAAGAAGCTCAAGGCAATCGTGGCCAGGGGCGAGTTAAAGGTGCCGGTATTCGACCCTGAAGGGGCCGGTAAGCTGCGTAAAGAGCAAATGGAGGAGGGGAAGAAGTTCCTGGAGTTTTTCGGCGTCTACGGCACCAGCGGTCACGGGGACGCTTCGGCTCACAGCGGCGATACCCCCGTTAAAAACTGGGGCGGTATCGGCGTTAATGAGATTCCTGATGTTTCCGGCCTCAAAGGCGATAATATGATAGCCAACCTGGACAAGCGCAAGGGCTGCTGGCACTGTCCCGCCGCCTGTAAGGGCAGCCTGAAAGCTGGCGTGAAATATCCGTACCCCGCCGGCAATCACCGACTTGAATACGAGACGATAGGCGCTTTCGGGGCGAACTGCTGCAACACAGATGCCGAGTCTATCGCCATGGCCAGCCACCTCTGTAATTCCTACGGGTTCGATACCATATCGGGCGGTAGTATTATTGCCTTTGCCATGGAGTTATACGAGCACGGCATCATTACCCGGAAGGATACGGACGGAATCGATTTGACCTGGGGCAATCCCGATGCTCTGGTGGCTATGACCGAGAAGATGGTCAAGCGGGAAGGATTCGGAGATATCCTGGCCGACGGCGTGAAGGCAGCCGCAGAAAAAATCGGCAAGGGCGCCGAGAAATACGCGGTTCATATCGGCGGGCAGGAGCTGGGCATGCACGACCCCAAGGCCAGCTTCTTCGGCGAAAGGATGACGATGGCTATGTATCACATGGACGCCACCCCCGGTCGCCACACCACCGGTTTCGGGCCGGAACAGTTCATGCAGTACGTCAGCAGCGCCGCCGGACTCTGCATGCACGGCGGCATCGCCGGCAACCCGGATAAATATATCATAGGGTTCCTGAAATACGTTACCGGCTGGGACCGCTCCGGGGAGGAGCTGCGTAAGAACGGCGAGAGGATTGGCGTGATGAGGCACGTTTTTACCCTCCGGGAAGGTGATAATCCCCTGGAGCGTTTCGTCCACCCCAGAATACCGGGTGTCCCCCCGCAGGAGGAAGGCCCGCTGGCCGGCGTTACCCGCGATTATGAGGCGCAGGCTTACTGGAACCTGGGCGCCCTCGACTGGGACAGGTTTACCACGAAACCGAGTCTGGCAAAGCTGCAGGAGCTTGGTCTCAACGACGTGGCCGATGAGCTGTATCCCCCCGACCAGCGACCCGGCTCCGGCCTGCCCGGATAACTTCAGAGAGTCGAGAAAGGATTTATAATGGTGCTGAAAAAGCTGGAAAATTCGCCGTTTAAACCCGGGGAATACCATCACGTCGGCGTGGTGGTCAGGGATATTGAAAAGACGATAGAGCATTTGACTGCCCTCGGCATAGGGAGCTTTGGAATGCCGGACGGCTCGCCTTACATTGAAGAGTCGTTCAAGGGTATGCTTCACGGCAGACCCGCCGAATGGAAGCTTAGAATCAGTAATGCTAAGATTGGCGACTCCGAGCTTGAGCTGCTCGAACCCTGCGGAGGAGAATCGGCGCTTCAGGAGTTCCTTGATAGCCGCGGCGAAGGTCTCCATCATATCGGCTATCTCGTCGATGATGTCCCCGCCGAGATGGCAAAACTGGACGAACACGGTATCGAGGTGCTCACCAGCGGGGCTGGCGAAAAGGCCAGCTTCGCTTACTTCGAGACCGGCGCCGTCGGCGGTATTATCATCGAGGTAAGGTCGAGATAGCAAAAGACGTCCGGACTTCCGCTAAGGCATTGGTTGCATTATTTACTTGCCGAGATATTTAAGCGCGTTCCTGCCGGCAATCCGCCCGGAATTCGCGGCGAAGCTGGATGACAGGCCGGACGAGTTCCCGATGCTGTAGCTGTCTCCGTACATACCGCCCGCGTCGTAGCCGACGGCGTAAAGCCCGGGAATGACCTTGTCTTTCTTGTCTATCACTTCCATGTTCTGGTTGACCTTGATGCCGCCGAGAGTCCCCAGGAAGACGGTCTTCGCCCTTACGGCGTAGTATTTCGGCCCGATGATGGGGCGTAAGTATCTGGGGTCTTTGGCAAAAAGCGCGTCCTGTCTTTTCTCGCAGAACCCGTTGTATTCCTCGACGGTGGCCTTGAGCGCCGCCGGGTCGACTCCTATTTTGCCGGCCAGTTCCTCGACTGAATCCGCTTCGAATACCTCCTTGCTCTGGTTCTTCCGGGCCACCTCGAGTTCGCGTTCCAGCTCGGTGGTGCGCGAGCCGGGCGGGAAGTCCATTCCCATGGCTTTGGTTATTCCGTTTTCAATTAGTTCCTGCTTGATGGAGGTATCGAATATGCTGTAAGTGCAGCCATCCTTCTGCCGGATGTTGGCATTACCCTGGTAGGCGTCGTCGAAGCCGATTGATTCGTCGCAGAACCGCTCCCCGCTGCCGTTGACCCAAAGGTCCGGCTGTACGGCGGCGTGTTCGAGGTGCGACCCCATGGCGAATTCCGTGCCTACCGGGCCGACTCTTACCAGTTCAAGCACGCCGAGACCTTCGTCGGCGGCCCCTACCTCGAAAGCCATGCGTATGCCGTCTCCGTCCTTGTCCACGTTGCCCACCGGCACCACGTTTACATCCAGGTCGTACCCCGCGTATTTCTTAATCCACTCCTTGTTGTTCGCATAGCCGCCGCTGGCTATAATTACCGCTTTAGCGGCTATCTGTATATCCTCGTCGTTCTCCTCGACGATTACTCCGGCAATACGGTCGCCGGCTTTAAATAACTGCTTCACGGGCGTCGCGGGCAGCACGGTTGCCCCCAGTTCCCTGGCCCGGGTGGTCAACGCCTTGACCACCGCCTCGCCTTTGCCCTTGACGGTATGGTAGGTGCGGGGCGCGTCGGGGATGTTGATGGTGGCGTCCGTAAATTCCACTCCCTCCTGCTGTAGCCAGCCGATTGTCCCCCCGGACTCGTTGACGATGGCCCTCACCAGGCGGGGGTTGGCCCGCCAGTGGCTGTAGTCCATGATGTTTTTAAATGCGTCGTCGCGACTGTAAAATATGTATCTTTTTTTCTGCATATCGCTCCCCACGGCGAACATGCCGTGGAAAAAGTTGGAGGTGCCTCCCAGAGAGCGCTCTTTTTCAAAGACGATGACTTTAGTGCCGCCTTCCGCCAGGGTAACCGCCGCGGCCAGGCCCGCCACGCCGGAGCCGATTACCGCTGCTTCGGCTTCCGCCGGTATATTGCTCATTTTAGTCCTCCTTGGCTAACGATTGTATGTTTTATACGCTGTTATTAATACGCCGGTCAATAATTTCCCCAGAACTTAACCGATTGAATTTTTAATCTCAAATCGCATTGCAGGCAGCGCTCGGATTCCTCGTCCGCCGTTTTATCATCTATGTCCCGCACCACTTTATCGAAGCTCTTTACCCGTTCTTCCGGCGGTACGCAGGCTTCCTCGCTGCGCTTTACAAAGGCAAACCCTTCCTTGAAACCTATGCATTTCTCCGGTTCGCTGACGGCGGCGAGCTTCTCATCTATAATACCATTTCCTTCCAGGTATCTGTCGGCGGCGACGGCGGCTTTTCTGCCGGAAGCTATGGCCTTGATTACCGACGACGTTCCGTTTACGGCGTCGCCGGCGGCAAAGACCCCCTCTTTGCTCGTGCCGAATGAAAACGAGTCGATTTCTAAGAGATTGCCGGATTTTATATCCAGCCCGAAGTCCGGCGGTATATCCGGGCACTGGCCGATGGCGAATATCACCGTGTCCGCTTCCAGTACGTGCCCGGAATTTTCCTCTATTTCTATGCAGGGGTTTTTATCCTCGTTGAAGCTAAGCGAGGCGACCCTTGAGCATTCCACACCGGTAATGCGGCCGTTTTCGGTGATAATCCGGCTAAAGCTCCTGCCGGGATGAACCACGATTCCCTCCTCTTCCCCCTGCCTGATTTCATCGTCCGTAGCCGGCATCTCCTCGCGACTTTCCAGGCAGGCCAGGGAAACATCGGCGGCGCCGAGTCGCCTGGCCGCGCGGGCGCAGTCGAATGCTACGTTGCCGCCCCCCAGCACCACGATTTCCCCCCCGATTTCCACCTGATTCCCCAGGTTTATATCTTTGAGGAAGTCGATTCCTATGAGTACACCCGGACTGTCCGACCCCGGGATGGGGAGCTTCTGACCCCGGTGGGTCCCGATGGCCGCCACCACGGCGTCGTACCCTTCTCCCAGCAGCGCGTCTACCGATTCCACGCGCGTACCGGTCTTTATCTCAACCCCCCGGTCGATTATATCTCGTATTTCGCTATCGAGTACGTCCCTGGGAAGGCGGTATTCCGGGATTCCGGAACGCATCATGCCCCCGGCAAAAGGCGCGGATTCGAATACGGTCACGGCATGTCCTTTGTTGTTAAGGTAGTAGGCCGCGGTCAGGCCGGAAGGCCCCGACCCGACAATCGCCACCTTTTTACCGGTCGGTGCTTTTTTAAGAGAATTCTCCTCCCAGACCCTGTCTTTGTCGTGTTCCGCCGCGAAGCGCTTGAGCTCTCTGATAGAAATAGCCTCGTTCACCTCGACCCGGCGGCATACTTCCTCGCAGGGACGGTCGCATACGTAGCCGAGCACACCGGGGAAAGGCGCCTTCTCGCGGACAACGGCGGCGGCGGCTGAATAGTCTTTTTGCCTGATGAAGCGTATGTATCTCGGCACGTCTATCTCGGCGGGGCAGGTGTACCGGCAGGGAATCAGGGCGTTCCTGCGGTTTTTACCCTTGACGAGTTCTTCTTTGTCCTGTATCGCCCCGGTAGGGCAGACCTCGGCGCAGGCGCCGCAGAACCGACAGCCCGCGTCAGCCAGCGGTAAGTCATCGGCCGTGCCGGTCAGCGTTTCCCTGTCGTTCTTTACATAATACAATATCCCCACGCCGCGCAGTTCCCCGCAGGCCCTGACGCACCTGCCGCACGCCACGCATTTATTGGGGTCGTGCACGAAAAGCGGATTCGCGTTGTTAATCGGCAGCAGTGTGGAGCGCCTTCTCGCGCTCAATTCTTCGCAGCCGAGGTATTGCTTTAGCGACTGTAGTTCGCAGTTGAGATACTTGTCGCAGGAGCCGCAGTCCGCGGGGTGTCCGGCCAGCATAAGCTCCATGGCGAGCCGCCGCCAGCGGTCGATTTCATCGCTCTTCGTAATGACTGTCATGCCGTTTTCTGCGGGTGTCACGCACGAAGACTGGAGCCCATCGACGCCTTCGATTTCCACGATGCATAGACGGCATGCCCCGATTGCCGGGAGGTCGGGGTGATGGCAGAGATGGGGAATATAGATTCCCGTATCCAGCGCGGCCTCGAGGACGCTTTTCCCCGCCTGCGTCTCGATATCACGCCCGTCGATATTCATTTTGATTATTTCTTCGGACACTTTTTCTCTTTTATATGGAATTCATAGTCATCGCGGAACAGCTCGATGCTGCTTAAAACAGGATTGGGCGCCGTCCGCCCCAGTCCGCAGATGCTCCCGCTTTTCATGCCTTCACAGATTTCCGCTATCATTTCCAGGTCTTCCGGTCTGCCCTTGCCCCCGGCGATATCGCTTAATATATCCGCCAGCTGGTAGATCCCCTCGCGACCGAAAACGCACTTGCCGCAGGACTGACCCTGGAGGTAGTTCATCATGTCCCTCGCCGTTTCCACGGAGCAGGTATCGATAGTAAAGACCCTGACGGTACCCGATCCCATAATGCCGGCGGCTTCGAGCACCGATTCGTAGCTTATTTGAATATCGAGGGAGTCGGCGGCGAACAGCCGACCCGTCGGCCCGCCGAACTGCACCGCTTTAATGTCCTTGCCGTCTAAAGTCCCCCCGCCGATATCCGTGATTATACTGCGTAAAGTTATCCCGAACGGTACCTCTAACGTATACGGATGGACTATATCTCCAGCCAGGGTAATGACCTTGGTGCCGGCGGCGGCATTGCCCTGGAAAATGGACGAGACATTGGCCAGGGTTTCGGCGCTGTTGATAAGGGTCGGACTGCCGTTATAGCCGCTGACGGCGGGATACGGGGGGCGTAAACAGGGCATCGCCTGCTTATTCTCCAGCGAGCGGATGAGCGCCGTTTCTTCGCCGGAGACCAGCGCCGATTCTACTTCCTTAATCTCGATGTCGCAGCTAAAATCGGTATTTAAAATATTATCGCCCAGCAGGCCGTATTCCCTCGCCCTGTCAAGGGCCTCGCCGAGCCTTTTTATAGCCGCGCCGTAATCCGAGTTGATACAGATAAAGCCACGACGGGCGCCGACGGCATACGCGCCGATTAGCAGACCTTCGATTACCGAATGCGGGTCGCTCTCGACTAATAGTCTGGCCGTGCGCGCGTGCGGGTCGGCGTCTACCGCGTCGCCAACGGTGTATTTATCGCCGGATTCAGTATCACGGCAGATTCGCCATTTCTCGGCGGTAGGGAACCCCCCTCCGCCTCGGCCTCTCAAGCCGGTCTTTCCCAGTTGTTTAATTGCTTCTTCAGGGCCTAACTGCAGGACGCTGGAAAGCCCGCCGTAGCCGCCCCGGACTATATATTCGTTGATATTATCGGGGTCGATATAGCCGCAGTTTCGCAGGGCTGCCCTGTTCTGAAGACTGAATATCGGTATCTCCGAGCTGTCCTGAAGGCCTTCAATCTTCTCGCCGCCGAAGCTGCACAGAGCCAGGTCCGACCTCGCATCGTCCTTCAGTAAATAGTCGTTGACCAGTTCGGCAGCAATCTCGGGAGTAATTTTATGATAAAGAATGGCGGGCCTGCCGGGCTTTTCTATTAGCGCGGAAGGCTCGGTATCGTAAAGCCCCCGGGACCCCGCCGCGATGACCCTGGCGTTAATACCTTGCCGGTCGATTTCCTGCTGAAACCGGCTCACTACGTTTGCGAGGACGGGGTTATCCGCCGATGCCGCGATACGTACTTTTATACGGTCTTTATCGTCCGGGTAACCGCATTCCCGACGAGCCCTGGCATGAATTTGCTCCAGATTCATTGATATTCCTTAATAGTTACGGGAAAATTATAGCGGTTAACACCGCCGTCTGTAAACTTGAGTATACGGGTGGGGTCGGGTGGTTCAATTATTATCGAGTTGGTAGAAGTGCCTGCGTCTGATAAAAACAACACCCCCGGGCCGTGCAGTAAATCCATGGCCTGGAGGTGATGCTGTTAAATCGGGTTATAAAGCGACTAGACGAGTGCGCCCGCCTCCGGCGATACGCCGTTAGGGTCGAGCGCTTTAGTAATCTTGCTCCACCAGATGTGGTAATTGGACAGGGCCGGCCCGATTTCATCCTGCGGGCCCATCGTCAGCGCGAAGTAGCGTTCCTTAAAGGCCCTGGCGCTTTGCTCTTTTTGCCATCCTTCCACGGCCGCCTTGGCTTCGGCGTTGAGAGGGTCGAACTTGCAGAATATTTCTGTCTTGCCGAGATGCCCCTGCTCGACTCCCCACCCAAAAAAAGCTCCCCCGTCATCCACTATCAGGCCCTTTTCTATCAAAGGCTCCTTAGCCTTGCCGGCTCCTATCGCCCACTTGATGGTCAGGTCTCTCTGTCCCATGATGGGAATGGAATTAAAGGCCCCGCCGGCGCGGAATGTCTCCCTGATGGAAGCGGAGATTCTGGTGCACTGGCACAGCAGGATTCCTTCAATTTCCGGGTCTTCCACGGACTTCAGCGACTTGCCGCCGGCTTCACTGACAATCTGCTGCAATACACGTTTCTTATATTCGAAGTCTTCCGGATAGTTGCCGCCTATTATCACAAAGAAGCCGGGTCCCTGCACCTCGCTGTTAAGCTTGGCGAAGACTTCCTCCTCTTCTTCGTTGCAGGTTGTTATGTTGCAGGCCACCATCGCCGCGTTGAAGCCCATCAGTTCGAAGCAGACTTCAGCCTCGCCGAGTTTTATCTCCGCCTGCCACATTTTCTCTACCGACGGGAAGCTGTAGTACCGCGCCATCATGTTAGCCGGTATCTCTTTCAGGGTGTAACGCGGTGATAACCCTTCTATCGGAAAGATTGCGGGCCCCGGCCAGTGATAAAGTTTTACCGCGGCTTTCGTAAATACACCCGGTGTAACGCCCGGCGGCACGGCGCTGGTAAGTATGCTTCTTATGGACGGACCCGGCCCGTCGCCGCAGAACCACTCGTCGGAAGAACCCAGCGAACCTGACCTTACAATGTCGCCTTCGGGAGTTACCCATTCTATAGCCAGGTGGTTTCGGTCGTCACCGCTGGTGGTCTGGTCCATGTGTCCGTGACCCCTCAAGAGCGCCGAGCAGTTGGTCCCGG
>Ga0315551_10003067_pt1 | contig 11967 bp, 24 predicted proteins | sample SalMarSW160290MG_FD_203678 | JGI IMG/M metagenome (GOLD analysis project Ga0315551, IMG submission 203678) | Salt marsh sediment microbial communities from the Plum Island Ecosystem LTER, Massachusetts, United States - Salt Marsh Sediment SW1602-90 ... | reverse complement strand
ACACCTTACCTTATCAGTTTTAACCCTATAACTATTTCTAAAAAGCACCTCTCCAATCGAAGCTCTAAATATTCTACATCTTTTTCTATAATGGTCGAACATGTATTTCTTAAGATGCTTGGCATTTGATAAAGAAATCGCTAACCATATCCCTCCTTCATCAGAGCTTCCTTCTCTAACTACAGGGGATTTAATCCATTTCTTCAGAGGAAAGGTAAGGATAGTAGGATTCTTTCTTAAGCCTAAGCTCCTTCTATCAAATGTAGTTACTTTGTAGAACATCTAACTAACCTCCAGATTACTAAGACAACTCATCAATTTTATGATATTCTCCATCATTACTTACCATCTCATCACTAAATAGAATCAGTCCATACCTTTCGTGCCAACACAAATTAGTTTCTGGAAAACCAAACATAACATCTAATCTCCTTCTTCCTCTTCTACTAACTCGAAATGACCTTCAAAACTTGTCTTACACAAAAATCGATGTAGTCCATTCTCTTCAAAGACATCATAGAATGCCTCACCACAAAAGTTTTTATCTTCTCCACCATAAGCAGCAAAAACAAATTCACCTATATTAAATACTTTCCCATCAGTCAACTCAAACTTCTCAAAACATTTATATCGACTTGAACCTTCAAGAGCAACTTCTATTCTTTCTTCTTCTGTGGCCCCTTCCAAAACTTGTAAAGACACTTCGCGATAACGCATTTTTGCTTCTTCAAATATTCCCAAAGCTTGGTAATGATCTCTACATCCTTGATTTACTATTTCATATATGAATCTATCTGCTGCTTCTGCTCTTAGTTCTTCAGGTATTCTTTGAAAGAAATCTCCTATCTTATCAATTTCTGCTTGAATTTCTGGTATAGTAAGTTTTTCATTAAAATTTGGATCAGTCATCTTTTTCCCTTTTTCCTTTCTTTAGTACAAAAATATTATCTCCATAGAAAAAATTTGTATCATTCTTCAAGTTTCGGTAGTACTGCAAGTTATATCCATTCCCCTTTGCTTTTGTTTCTCCATAATCTTTAATAATGTGGCTTTTATTCTTAAACCCCACAGATCTAAACAACTCCTTAACCTGAACTCCAAGGTCTATTTCTTCACCTTTATACCAAATATTACCACAAACAAGAATAACAAAGCCATTTTCTTCTACATAAGTAGATACATTCTTGATAACAGTATTAATCTCATCATAATAAGTCTCAAGGGAAGGACAATTACACAGATCACCTTCTTCATCAGAAAATTTAATGATGTTAAAGTATGGTGGATGAAAAAATACTAACCTAATCAAACTTCCTTGGGTGTAAAGAGTAGGATCAAATGTTCTGGTATCAGCTTGAATAACATCTTCTTCTTTTGAAGCTATATCATTACACACTAATCTGTTAGAACAACCAAGCAACTTAGCCACATAAAAAGTTGTACCCCCACCAGCAAAACAATCCCATATCCAGCCGGATTCACGAGCAAATCTAAGAATAAATTGATAAGGTATTTCCGGAATAAACAAACCGTGAAAACTTCGATCCCAATCTTTGAAAAGTTTGCGTTGTGGAATCTCAAATTTTAAATCATCTTTACATAATGGAGAAATCCATAAAGATTCCGTTGTCACATTATCAACTTCTTTCATGATTTTCCAGTCTATCATCTTTTACTCTCCTCGCTGCAATCATACAATACTCTTGATTTGAATCAATTCCAATGAACTTTCTTCCCAACTTCTTTGCAGCAACACAGGTAGCTCCACTACCACAGAATGGGTCAAGCACTATATCATTTTCATTACTTGATAACAAGATCAATCTCTCCATTAACATTAAAGGTTTTTGAGCAGGATGAACTTGTTTATCATCTTTGCTATTCCAGAAAGGAGATGAGTATACCCAAACGTTTCCCAACCCTGTCCACCTCACTCTTTTACCATTTTCATCTAAAAACCAGCCTCTTGGCTTTCCATCTTTAACGTAAGGACAAACAACTTCTCTTAGAACTTTCAAATTATTCCAAGTATATTTATCAGACTTTGTTACATGAAAAATATCTTCTCTTTGTGACTTCAAATGTTTAGAACTGCCTCTTCCTTTTTGTCTTGCCCAAACAACCCAGTTTTCCAGATGTACTTGTCCATATTTATTAAGAATAGGTATAAAATCAAGAATATTTTGATATCCCATGAAAGACCATAATGTTCCTGTTAATTTCAATATCCTAAAGCATTGTTTGAGCCATTGAGCAGTAAAATCCAGAAAAACAAACTTATCCCAACTCTTGTAACCTATGCCATAAGGAGGATCTGTACAGATTAAATCAATACTGTTGTCAGGGATATCTCTAAGAATGTTTCTGCAATCTTCACAAATAATTTTATTTAGATATTTTTGAAGCATTGAAAACTCCACTTAATGCTTTTTGTTTTAATTCTTCTTTTACTAAAGATATATTAACTTTGTATCCTTCACAAATCCTTTTTAAGTTTTGCAAAATCTGTTCTTCGGAAAAACCACAGCTTCCATAATAATCAGCTTGATAATCTAAGTACTCGTCCAAAGAAATTACTACTCTTTTCTTAGACAAAATATCCATGATTTATCCTTCCACCACTCATAACACTCTCTTTCGCAAATTATACTCGTACTTTGCAGTCCTCAAATTGATACAAGGAGTGCAATTACCACAACTAACAATCTTTCCTCTTCTTTTTCTAGGTTGTTCACAAGTCCAAACACAAGAAGCAGGAATCCTTCTGCTTTTAATTTCTTCCAAAATTCTATACTTACTCATATACTTTAAAGGATATTTCAACGTTATCTTCCTTTCACCTATTTTAGACGCGTACTCTACATACTTACCAAACCAAGAAGCACACTCCCAAAACTCATCTCCAGTATGATATCCTAAATAAAGATTCGAATTTTTAGGGAGGTATGGCGTCACATATGAAGCCCAAGCAAGAGCTTGAGCATGACCTAAATGTTTTGTCCCCATATTTGCTTTAACACATATAGTTCTATGTACAATATCATAACCTTTCTTTTTTGCATATCTCAAATAATTCTTTCTAACTTCCTTCTCTTTTTTAGTTTTTAAGTTATCAAGCACATCCCAATCTATAGAGAATGCCCAAATACACTTGCTTGGATTAGAAGAACACAACTGATCTAGAACAAGAGTACTATCCAATCCGCCGGACCAAACTACTATGTTCACGGGGTTTTTCATCAATAACCTATCTTTTTGCTTCAATCTTCCACAAAAACACCGGATAACTTCTGAGCACAATGAACACAAAATTTATTCTCACAATCGAGCTGCTTTACCAAACTGTCGTCCAACTTATCTAACCATCCTATTTTATCACTACCATAATCAGCTAATGTTTCTACTTGGACTCCAGAATATAAATAATCAACAATTTTATTTACTAACTTAGATGGAAATATTTTTATACTAACATTAGTAACATTTTGTCTTGCGTTTTTAGACAAGACAAATTGACTAAAACACAATCTTTCACCATCTAATTCCATATAATAGTGTCTGTGCTTGTGAGCTTCAAAATTAAGCCCATAATATTCCATTCTATAGTAGACCTTAGTCACTTCTTTTATTCCCTTAAATCTATAACAACATGTAGGACCTTGTTCCCAAAGCTCATATTTACCACCTAAAACAACTTGTTTATCTAAAACTCGTTCATTCAGAACTCGATCTACAACAAAATCAAGTATAATTCTCTTAAATCTATATTTATCTTCAATATATTTTCTTTTCATTTTAGCTACTCCACCCATCTTATCTCACCTTTTGTGAGTTTAAGATTATATTCTCTACAAAACTTTTCAAGTATAATTCCTTGAATTCGATATATTAGTTGGTCTTCTGCTTCTCCATAAACTTGCATTCTTTCTCTTTGAGGTGAAACTGCTGCTATCAACATATGGCACAACTCATGAGACAAAACTTCCAGGGGATGAATATCAACCACTTTACATCTACCAAAGTTAATCCAAACTCTTGCTGCGAGATTTTCATCTAGTGACCAACAACCTCCTTCAGCATTTGAACCTAAACTCGCAAATTCTTTAGGAACATTAGATCCTACTTCCAAGTAAACCTCCCAATCTCTAAGATTCAGAGTATTTTGAAACCATCGAATAAATTTTTCTAAAGTTTCATACTTAACAAATCTGTATTTATAGTTGTAAATAGCCATTTCATTTACCTTCTATGAGCAGCATTATACCACAACCTAACTGTTTCATCGTAGTCTTTTATCATCTGTTCCAGTTCTAACAATGCTTCCTTGGCCATTTTCGAAGTGATAGAAAATCTTGCTTTAGGAGACAGCATTAGATTTTTCAATATCGCTATAGCTTTAAGTTCTTTCATATGCTCCCTCTGAGTTAGTTAGAAAGTGGCTCTAATTCAAACTCTCTAAAAATATCAAATTTATAGTTAAGAACTTTTATTTCTCCCCCGGAGCCCAGTAAATGATAAGGGATCTGTTCCGACTGAGTTACTACATTACACCCATAACTAATAGGATTCTGCTGAATCCATATGATTTGAACATGGTTCTTGGTTAATATATGTTGTACAACTTCTCCCTCAGAGTATTTTGGACAAGGCTGATCTTTGCATCCAACAACCACACAACTCAAAATAAAGCACAAGCATAACAAACAAATAAATCTCTTCATAACAAGACCTCCTATTTCTAATTTTCAAAAGTAAATAATAAAAGTTGGTTTTTTAGCTTTTCTTGCTTTGTCAATCGTATCTTTTGTTCCTTTTGATTTTCCATCCCAGAATGCCAGCACAAAAGTACAGGCATCTATTATCTGTTGGTTTCGAATAAATCCAGCAGATTTCCTATATTTATCCCAATCTGGCAAGTATTTTTCAATTTCTATACCATAAGATTTGATTCGGCTTCGCCTGAAAGCTTCCTCTTAGCTTCTTCCACAGTACAACAAACAGGCAGAACTTTTACCCCAAAATCCAACCCTGCCCCTTTCTTAGCAACAGGCTTGCCATCTGGTCCCGTAATATTCTGAGGACTTCTTATTAACAAGGGAACAATAAAACAAACTTGATCAGCATTAACAGGAAATGTAACTATATTTCCCTCATCATCAATAACATCAAAATCTACCCACTTCATGAGTTTCCTCCTACATCACGCTTTAGTTTTTACAGTACATTGTAGAAATTCTATACTATATTTCCTCAAGCAATTTTCGCAGATATTCGTTTTCTCTGCGAGTTGCTTCAAGGTCAAAAGCCTGATATTTGATGCATACACGCAGATAATCCAGCGTGTCCAGCAGTCGGTTGATGCTGTTTTCGATCTGCTTACGGTTGGCTTGTGCCTGTTCGGCAAGCTTGGCTAACTTACTGGCTTGTAAATCGGTAGTGTCCCCAAATTCTTTAAGTAATTCATTGAGCTTGTTTTCTAACTTCGTCTCATCCATCACTGCCTCCCACAGCTTATAAACAATTACATCTATCATATAGTCAACCCAAATCTCGTTGATAAGTATTTTGATAAACTCCCAATTGCCTCCAGCTAAGCCTGCACCAAACCACTAGACTCATTCACTTAATTATTGGTTTTCGTTTTATTACACTTTCTTTTACACTTACATTACCAAATATTTCTTCTTGTATCTCATCAGGCCATTCCTCTTGATGATGCCATGCACCACAAGCACATGGGCCTTGCAACATATCACAAGGTTCGGAACATGCATTATAAAATAATCCTATATATTTCTGTGGCATAGATGCAAGTCCATTATCAGGATTATAATTTGAATGATTACTCATTTTCTTTTCTCCATATTACAATAATCTTGGTATTGTTTCCAAAAATTATCCATTTCTAACAAACTATTAAAACAACCCTCACAAAGAGTACTTACATACTTTCCTTGCTGTGGCACTATATAGTTTTTAGGTTGTTTTGGTTGCCTATTCCACCACCATCGCCATAGAACTTCATCTCCTTTATAATAGAACCATATTCCTCTTCTTGTCAGAGATAATATCTTATAGTGTCTAATAGCACCAGTAATTGCTTTACATCCTCTAATGTAACTGTAGATTGGGATTATTATCATTTTCTTTTCCCTTTGCTAAATTTGCTACAAATAATCTTAACAGCATAGCTGTACCTACATCCATCTTCTCAATGTAGAAAATAGGAATATTATTATCCTTAGCATACTTAATCTCAACTGCTATGCCTCCACCTTTCCATCCATTCTCAACAAGAACAATCAAAAAATCTTTCTGATCAACAATCCCACAGTCAATGTCAAGAATCTGCTTTTCTGTAAGATACTTTTCTCGGTATGCTATATGTACAAAATCTTCATGCTCAGCAGGAACATATAAATCTAAATAGGATATGCTTTCTCGAATCCACTTAGCTGCTTTTTTCGCCACCAAACAATTTCTTAACATATCAGCATCAGTAGCACTAGCTCCTTTAGAACCTCGAATAGCGTGAGATAAATATGCTGATGTCATTTCTTTTTCCTCTCATGCCCATCTTTTGGATTCTCCCAAATAAGGAGACAGATGTCACAAGCATTTGTTGGCTTTTTCACCTTACTAACCTTACCATGCTTTGGGCATTTATTAGGAATGTAATTTGTTAAATCATCTAACTCTTTTGGCAACAAACCTCTTCGTATCATTTCTTTCGTATGAACATAAACATGAGCGTTCCAATATATAGCAGCACCATGATTCTCATCTGTTTTACCTTCTCGCTCATCATCAATATGTCTTTCCAAAGAATCTAGTATAGAAGAAAGGGGAAGTCCTTTTTCCCAATTTCTGGGGGGATATCCCGCTTCTACTCCACCCTGCATGTGCTTAGCAAGAATTCTATTTGATATAGGTGAGCACAAAGAGGGCAGTCCTTTTCCTGCATCTGACTGCCTTTTCGCTCCAGAGGAAAATTGTCTTTTCTTAGCATTCAGTACTTTGATCTTGCTGATTTTAGTTGTTTTAGACATTACTCTGACACCTCCCGCATAGCTTCCAATTCTTTCTCTTCATTCTTGTTTAGAGCACTATCTTCTGAATATCCTTTAGGATATCTCTCCTCGAGTTTAACTATATTCAGCTCAATCAATCTATCAATACTAATCCCTAAAACATTCGTTAATAAAATAAAATAATGAAATAAATCACACGCCTCATTTTCCCATTTTTCCCGCTTTAATACTCCTTCCTTTGGGTAGATATATCCTTTCTTATACTCACCTAGAAGCTCTCCAGCTTCTCCACCTATTCCATTTACAGCGTGATTAAGTCGAATTGAGAATTCTTTACCTTTGGTGCACTCTAATCCAGCAACGAATTCTCTAAACTTCTTTATACTTGGAAGATCTTCTACTTTACTTACCTGTTCCATTCCACACCTCCCCGATTCTATAAACATACTCATTCCCTTTCTTCTTGGGCTCTTCAATGTACTACTTTATTCTGCATTCTTTTGGCATCTTCTTCGATAACTTCAGAAATCTTTTCTGGACTTGGGATGCGTTTCTGGTTTTCTATACGGATTACGTGGTTGCAGCTATTATAGCAACACATGAGCACTTTCGCCCTTCCATCCCATTCCATTCCGTAGCGATTACATTTTGGGCAGTAAAAAGTCATCTTTCTCCTCTTCTTTCTTTCCAGAAAACTCTTTTTTCAAATTCTCCTTAGTTTTCTCGTTTAAATCTCTTAGGATCTGATCTACTCCTTTACTAATATTTTCATCATGAAATCGAATCGTTCTCAACCTTCTGGCTTCACCCATATTTTCACCTCAGTCTAAATACTCCTCATCCCAACCTCTCCTCCTAAACTCGAACCTAACCTTATTAATTAAAGATTTTATCCTAAAATAGACAGTACTCTCTGGTTTGCCTATAACCTTTGAGATAACTCTAAAAGGTTTCTGATCTACAAATCGCAACACAAGAATATCAAAATCCTCAAGTGAGATAACTTTGTCTTTGATCAAACAACTAAACCTTCTTCGTATATCATCTAACTCTAAATCCTTCTCCACCCCCTTATCCAAATCATCTGTTCCACATAAATACTCGTAAAAAGGAGATCTCTTAATTGACCTTTTCTTATACAATTTGAGTATTTCATTTTTGACATACGCCTCCATTCTAGAAACAACTCTACTAGCTGCCTCTCCTTCCTTTACTGTCTGCAATGCTCTATGTATTCCCAAAACAGAAGTTTGAATAAGATCATCAAATTCAACCTCTCTAAGATGAGGATGACTCTTTCTAATCTTTCGCACAAGATAAAACTGAAGTTTAGTTGTTTTCTCCAGTATTGCTAAGAAAAGTTTAGGATCATTAGTTTCTTTATACTGTAGAGCTAAATCTTTGAGGACTTGATACAATAGCCTCCCTTTCATATCCTTCTCCTCTTACCTGATCCATCAAGATTGTTCTCATTTCCTTCTAACGTTTTCGTTGTGACCTCTTAAATATATCTTTGAACTCAGAACTTTGTTTTGAATCTTCTGTTTTAGGTTTCTCTTGTTTTTTAGATCCAAATGACTTCTTATCAAACAAATTGTATCTATCAAGATTGTTAGGGATTGAAGATACAGAATTTTTAACACTTCTTATAAACTCTTGCGTTGGAGGACTGTCCTGAACATTTCTTAGTGCATCTTCAACAGAACCTGTGATCCCATCCGCTAAGTCCTTCGAGCCTTTAACAACAACCTCATTTGTATCTCCATCTTCAAGAATTACAATATCTATTACTTCATCCGGATGATCTATCTTGTTTTTCTCAGTATCATCTTCAAGATTAATAAATTCAAAATGGGCATACTCATCTTTATGATAAACCCAACGCTTATCATTTACAAGATCTCTAAAACTTCGATATATCTGAGGATTTCTATCTAGTGAAAGACTATCACACTCAATTCCGGCTCGAGTTAGAATCTGTTTAGTATCTTCACTTAGTAAATTCAAATCAAACGTAACTAGCTTTATGTTAAATTTATAGACCTTCTTCAAATCTATAATAAGTTTTCGAACTTTATGTAAAGGAATTTTATCTCCTACCCTTCCCTTTATTCGCATACTAAGATCCGTCTCAACCACAGGAAGCTTTTCAACGGACATTGTTCCACCCTTATCTAGATTCTCAACCGTTCTATCTGTCCAACCACTGATACAGGACATTCCTAATCCTAAAGCATCTCCATCTCCGGAGTAAGCAATATCCACATGAATGTATCGTGGAATGTGTTTTGGAATTCTTATAGCCCTAAAATCAATATAGTTTGCAAAATCCACATCATCTTCGAATCCCACTTCTATTGTCATCTTCTTAATAGGATTCTTCTTTGCCGGATCATAACATTCTACCAGGAGATGTTCAGAGGGGAACAACTTAGATTTTCTTAGAGCAGTAACAGAAATTCCTGCGAAATCTCTTAAAGCTCCAACAACATCGCGTTGGAATGCTTCTAAATATTCTATAGGAACTTGGACGATCTTGAATCCTTCTTGTTGAGCTTTCAGCACTTTCTCATTATCAACTACAAACTTCCCATCTATTTCTATGCCCAAAACCTCTGATGGAGTATACAAATCACCAAGCTTCACAGGAAATTTAATTCCACAGTACTCAGATTTTGGTCGTGCTTCCCATATAGGAATATCAACAATATACACATTTAGGGAACTCTTTCTCTTAGCTACAAAAGTATTCAAAAATGATAGCTGCTCCTGTTTAGAAGCAACTAAGAAAAACTTTCCTATAGTTAATTTCTTATTCTCTTCTATCTGAGAAGGAAGAACAAACCTGTTCTCAAACCTTCTATAAGTTGATTCAAACGCTTTCAAAACTCGAATCCTCTGTTTATCTGATTCAGTAGGAGAATCTACTTCATCCATCAGAGCAGTAATAACATTCAATCCTAGCGTTCCATATCCCTTTGAATATGGGCTTCCTGAAATCCACTCAAAAATTGGAAATTCTAATCTAGGATTCTCTTCAGAACCCATAATATGTCCTTTCTCCCTAAACCAAGGAGAACTCTGAAGATATCCTTGTAGCAGATTAAACCCTTTACTCGCACTTAGTGTTCTGGTAAGATTAAAAAACACAACAGCCATCTTACCACCATCTTGTTTATTAAAGTATGCCCAAGGATCCGCAAGGCACATGACGAGATGAAGTACGTAAGCCATTCCCATAATAGCCACTGTAGTTTTCCCTGTGCCAATTGACCCGGTTAACACTACTAAATTCTTTTCTGGCAGATTTGAAAGATCAATCAAAGTCTCTTTCCAAATTGGAAAGATCATCTTCCCTCCTTTAGTAACATTACCTAAAAAATCAGTGTCGGTTAAGAATCTTCTCATAGACACCGGCCGCTCTTTATACCCTACATAAGAAGCATCTAGAAGTGTTTGTATCTTATCTCTTTTTCTATTTTTGTTCATACGAACTAATTCTCAACAATCTCTTCCTTATCAAGATCATCCAACTTCCTTCTCAACTTACTAGCTATGACTTCTCTATCCATAGGAGGAAGTTGCTTAATATCATGAACTGTTCCTACATCTTTACTATCAATTTGTTTACGATCACTTCCCTGAATAAGATTAAAATTGTTCTGCCTGATTATAGGGGGTTTCTCACCACCAAAACCTAGAGCATCTACTGCAGTAGTTAACTGTTCTTCATCCTTGCGCTGTTCTGTACGAATCTTTCTCTGTAATTCAAAAACATCTAAATTGGGAATGCGATAAACTTCACATGCACGTTGACATTTCAAGCATACAAAAAAGGGCTCATTTGTAGTAGTATTAGTTCTTTGCTCAGCAGCTCTATCACAACATGCAGATCTATACAAAAACTTATATGCTTCCAACTCTTCATCATTCGTATGCCAAAGAAGTTCTCTCTGTTTAGTTCCCATGAACACATATTCCATTATCCACGCTGCAACAAAAGGACTGTTCTCTTTTTGTTGACGCTTAAATTTATCAATCTTCTTCTGCACATAAGCTGGAGAGATTCTATCTTTAAGGGAACTCTCAACTTCATCATCATACTTAGATTTAATATCTTCAATTATCCTAACTACATCTCCCCTGTGCTTGAAGAATAGGAGCCTTATCAGATTCTCTAGTCGAAGTTCACCTAACGAATTACCCATTCTCAGATACCTTTCTCTTTCCTTTATCTTCTAACTCTTGAATCTTATTTCTTAGTTTAGTAATGACTCCCTTCAAAGCTGATATTTGTCTATTCTTCTTATTCCATTCCTTCCATGAAATTCTAAGCATTTGTTCATCAAACAAAGTCATCATATTTTTGTCTCTTTCTTACTTCTCTTGCCTAAGATGTAATTTCTAATTCCTACACTAAGTAGAACGATTCCCATTATAGTTAGGCCGGGGTTTCTATTATAGATACACACTATTGTAAATGGAACGCAAGAAAGTGTATAGATCAACCAGGCTTTGTAAGTCTTAGTAACTAAATACAAACTAAGTACTATAAGAACTGACGATAAAATATCAAATACTCTAATTAAATCACTTAACATCTAAACTCCTCTCATCCTTCCTTTATTCTTCTATAATCCCCAAGATATCAGCTACCCCACAGACTACAACACGATAATTCTTCCCATCCTCACCTTTAACAGACTGCCCCCATGGCACACTCTTATCAAAAGCTACTCGAAGCCCTGGTTTCAACTCTTCAGGAGTTTTGTGCCACTTTCCCTTCTTGCCCCAATATCCCGGACCTACTGAAAGTAGAATACCAGTTCCATCCTGATGTCTCTTTCTAAACTGCTCCGGGATATCTAACAAACTTCTCTTACCTATTTTCTTTGGAGGTGGAGTTGGCCAGATAAAAACTTTATCAAACAAAGCC
>Ga0315551_10003061_pt1 | contig 11972 bp, 8 predicted proteins | sample SalMarSW160290MG_FD_203678 | JGI IMG/M metagenome (GOLD analysis project Ga0315551, IMG submission 203678) | Salt marsh sediment microbial communities from the Plum Island Ecosystem LTER, Massachusetts, United States - Salt Marsh Sediment SW1602-90 ... | reverse complement strand
ACACCGCATACCGAACACGTGGTCGCCACGGCCGTGGGTGCCGGAGGCGCGGGAGCCGCAGCAGGCGGCGGTGGAGCTGGCGCTGCGCCGCCCAATTTCGCCCCACATTCGTCGCAAAACACGGCCCCGTCAGGTTGTTGTGCATTGCAGTTTGGACATACAGCCATCGCATTCCTCCTCAACTAAATGGTAAGGCGGCTCGGCTAACCGTCGGTTCCCCAAACCGCCAAGTCTGGCGTTTGAGCCTAACCCGTCTCAGTCATCCAGCTTTTGCGTCAACTTGCGCGTCTCGTAGCGCAGTTTCTTCGTTCCACCGGCCGAAAGCCCCTCGCCCTTCTCCAGCCGCTCGGCCTCCTCCAGCGCAGTCTGGGCCAGATCCTCCTCGCCCAACTCCAGCAGGCGCGTGGCGGCAGCGCGCAGCTTCTGCGTCGCCCCGACAACATTACCTGCCTCCGCCTCGCTCAACGCCCGCGTCTGCAGCTTGTGGGCTGTCACCTTCTCGATAATACTCATCACGTGCGGATCGGACTGCTCGGCCTGTGCAGGATCGTCGGTAAAGTTCAGAATCACGTCGGCCTTCGCCTTCTCCCCCACCAGGCCGGTGGCAGGCACGTCATAGCTCACCTCGGCCTGGGCGACACGATAAGAGCCGGACTGTCGGGGCGGGACGAGCATCTCGACGAGCACGCTCTGCCCTCGATCTCGCTCCATATCACCCAGCGAGACTTGAACATCCCGATCTGACAGGGCCCGGTGGCCCAGCTTGGCGATCATCGGCGCCACCCGCCACACGGCTCGCGGCATGACGCCGCCCACCAGGCGCAGCACCATCTCCGCGTTCTGCACAACGGTGGCCTGGGCCGCGCGCACCTGCCGCTGGAACGTCCCCAAGATCACGTCAGGGTGGCCCGCCGGGATAAAGTCCGACGTACCGCCGCTGGCCTGGGCAATGTCGTCCAAGAGTTGCTCGTTCCACTCCTCGCCCAGCCCCAGGGCGACGATGGGGATACTCTGCTCGCCGGCGTTCTCCGCCAGCCGGCGACACACGTCCTCGTCCCCGAACGTTTCCCCATCGGTCAGGAGGAGCATGCGGCTGACCCTATCGGCTCCCAATCCCTTTTGCAGCTCCTCCAGGCCCTCCTGCATGCCGCGCGATATGGCGGTGCCGCCACCGGCGTGGATGGAATCGATCTTGGCCCTCAGATCTGCCGGATCGGTGATCGGCTGGCTGGGCACGACGACCTCGACCTTGTCGTCAAAGATGACGATAGAGATCAGATCCTGCGCCCCCATCTGATCGACGGCCAGCTTGGCCGCCTCCCTGAGGCTGTCCAGCTTGGCCCCGCTCATCGACCCGCTGTGATCCAGCACCAGGCTAAAGTTGAGCGGCATCTGGACGCCCGCGACCGCACCGGTGGGCATGGCCTCGATGAGCACGTACGTCAACTGCTGGCCGCCGCTGGCAGGGAAAAAGCTCTTGTTGGTTTGAACAGTCAGTTGCACCTCTCCAGGCATAGAAGCCTCCCTAGAGCTGCCCAGACACTCCTAAGAGGCAGCGCGCCGCCGGGAAAGCGATCGCCCAATCAGAGCGACGACGGCCCCAACGACCGCCGCCCCCAGTCCGGCCAGCGCGCCCCAGAAGCCCATGTCCATCCCGGCCACCACATCGTTGATATTGCCGCTCCCGCCATCCCACAGCGGCGCGAACAAAGCCATGCCGAGCGGGCCGCAGCCGCACAGTCCAGACAGAACGAGGAGCAAGAGCAAGAGCGACACGACACGCGCCAGGCCAGATGACAGCTTTTTGCCGAACAGGCTCATCACGAAGCAGATAAAGCCCAACCCCAGCACAGCCACCGCCCCAACAGGCGCCAGGCCCCAGGCGAGGTACGTCATGTCCCCACCCTCCGCAAAAGCCATCATGACGGCATCGAGGCCGGTATACGAGGTGCTGCCACTGGTAAACCAGGGCAGGAAGAAGGCGCCTCCAGCCGCCAGCGCACCCAGAATGACCAGAATAAGGCCACCAAACACGGCTATTCCACCTATCACTCCACGCCCCCGCGCAGGACGCTTCTCCTCAGGAACAGGCGGCGGAGGTTGAGGAACATACATCGGCGGCGGCGCCGGGTCAGTGGGTGACGGCATTGGGGCAGCAGGCGGCGGCGATGGGGGAACGGGTGGTTGCTCCAGCACCGCTCCACAAGACTTGCAGAAACGCGCCCCGGCACGATTCTCGACTCCACACTCTCCACAGAACATTGCTTGCCTCCCTTCAAATAATCAGCCTTGCGAAAAGTCCATCAGACGGTCAAGCTGCGATCTAACCACTGTTGACCGCCCGAACAAACCAGCCTACAGTTCCGCTATACCAACCACGACCGCGCTCACGTTGTCCATAGCCCCGGCCTCCAAGGCCCGACGGACGACTTGCTCGCAGATGCGCTGCGGATCGACCTCCAGCAGCATCGCTTCCTCCAGTCCCTCGTCCCCCAGGCTCTCCCACACGCCATCGCAGCACAGGAGCAGCCGGTCGCCGGGAACCAGCCGCAGGCTGAGGACGTCCACCTCCACCGTGGGCCGATCCCCCAGGCTGCGGTAGAGCACGCCCTTCTGCGCGTGGCCGACAGCCTCCTCCGGCGCGATCTCACCCATCGCCACGAGCCGCTCGACGACCGAATGGTCCGTGGTCATTTGACGAAGCGCGCCGTCGTGCCAGTGGTAGGTGCGGCTATCACCGACGTTGGCGACGATGACCAAGTCATCGCGCAGCAAAGCCAACGTGAGCGTCGATCCCATGTCGCTGCCACAGCCCTGCGCGACGGCGTACACCTGCGCGTCGGCCTCCTCCACCGCCTCGCCAACGATCTGGATGAGCGTCTCGTCCAGGCACCCGTCCCCGCCCAGCTCGGCCATCAACACGCCGGAGATCAGCCCCTGCGCCAGCACCCGCACCGCGATCCGACTGGCGATCTCGCCGGCCTGTCGCCCGCCGATCCCATCGGCCACGGCAAAGAGACCCAGCGCCGGTGCAGGCCGACCCTCGAACATCGGCGTCAGCGTGAGCGCCAGCAGGCTATCCTGGTTGACGGCCAGATCGGGACCTTTGGCAGACTGAATGCCGACGGTCAGCCGCACCCTCCGCGCGGAGAGCAACTCCTCTGCGGGGGCCTCCTCCACCGCGACCGAGAAGGTGCGCCCGCCGCGCTCGAACGTTTCCCCTTCTGCCGACTCCGGCTCCACCAGCCACTCGTGTAGCAGGCAGGTGGCCGATTGGGCCAGCTCCACGCCGCAGCCGGGACAGAAGGGCTGCCCTTCGGGCAGGACCTCGGCACCACACGCGGGACAGCGCCGCCGGTCGTAGGCACGATACGTAGCGTGGTCGGTCCGGCGGGCCACCAGCCCCACGATCTCGTATCGCTCCTGCAGGAGCGTGCCGGGAGGCAGATTGCCCGCCTGGATCTCGGTTGGCAGGATCACGGTCGCCAGCTCATCCGCAGGCTCTTCAAACTCAAACTCCGCTTCCATCGGCAGTGTCAGCGGCGAGCCGCAAGCCTGACAGAACTTGGCCTGATCGCGGTTTTCGGCCCCACACGCAGAACAGGTGAGCATGCCTCTCCTAGTCATAGGTCGCCCTGAGACGATATGGCTGTTGGCTGCTGGAGCCACTGGCAGGGTAGACGCGGATGTAGTATTTCGTGCCGAGCACTGGTGGCGTAAACGTCACGCTCTCGTTCTGATTCCCCGTCCTGATAGACGCCCCCACCTGCTGATACTGTGCGCCATCGTGATAGTACACGTACAGGTCATAATCGGTGCCAGCCGGGATATTGGTCAGCATGATGGTCACCTGGCTCGCCGTCGTAGGCGTGATCCAGTAATAATCGTCAGGGTCTGTCGCATCCCAGATGTATCCATCATAGTCCTGACCGGAAACCAGGGGGCCATAGGCTTCGTCCGGCGAATCGTTGCGCTCGTAGACGTCGATGCTGTACCACCAAACCCAACTCTTCATCACCACCGGCAAGTAGACGTAGCGCGTTCCCCCCTGAACGGTGGCCGTGCCCACCCCCCAGTTGCCGATCCGATCGTAGGCGGTGACGCTGAACACGTAGGTGTGATCCACCGTAGCGCTGAGGAAAGTGGATTCCGTTATCGTCGTGGAAGCATACCAGGTCTCCCAGGCTCCTTCATCCTCACGATAAGCCACAGTGTAGGACACCACGCCCGATCCGGGTCCTGGATCGACGGCCTCCCAGGTCACACTGAAGGGAACCGTGGAAGAGTCCGCCGGCGCCGTCACCGTGACTGCCGGCGAGGCGACATCCCGCACGTAGCTGATGGCAATCGACGTCTCAGTGAGAACATCATTTATTGCCGTGTAGGCGACGTTGGATTGCGTCGTATGGGTAGAAACGACAGTATAAGTCACGACAAAAGAGGCCTGCGGAGAGGTTGATGTATCATAGCCTGCAAGCTCATCGAAGGCGGCGCCGGCAAAAAAGAACAAGGTAGGCGTGCCGCTGATCTCGAACGTCACGCTGATCACGCCGCCCGCGCTGTTGTTGAAGTAAACCGTCTTGGTGACGCCGCCGCCGGGATGTGTGTCAGAGATGGGCAGATCGGAGGTCACGGTGATGGCCTCAATGCGGGGATCGGCGCCGGTGCCTTGGGCGTCCAGCGGCGCGGCCTGGGTACGAACCGCGGCAAGGGACACCGCCAGGAACACGAGTCCCAGGGCGGCGACCGCAACAGCCGCAGCGACCGAACCCGATCTCAAGACCTGTACTCGCCTCTCCATCTCACAACTCCTTACCTCCGTTACGGCGGCGGTGCGGTCGGCTTCACAGTTGGCTTCGGTGCCTTTGTAGACGCCGGTGGCTCCGGGCAGCCGCCGTGCTCCGGCACTCCCGGCTCATTGGGGCAGCGATCATCTCCGTCGTGGATTCCATCGCCATCGCTGTCCGGGCATCCCTCAAACTCACCGGGGGCATCCGGGCATCTGTCGTAACGATCGGCAACGCCATCGCCATCCCGGTCGGGGCAGCCGTCAAGGGCGGGCAGGCCGGGCTCGTCGGGACAATCGTCTCGATAGTCAGGTACGCCATCCCCATCCTGGTCGGGTAGCCGTGTAGGCACGGGCGTGGGTGTCGGCGTGGCGGTCGGCCGCGGCGTGGCGGTATCCACCAGCGTCGGCGCGGGAGAAGGCGACGCAGTGGGCTCCGCCGTCGCCGTGGGTGGAACCCCTGTCGTCGTAGTCACAGGCGTCGGGGTAGGAGGGGTAACCGTGGTCTTCGGCGTCCACACCTGCTCGGCCATCAACCAGCCCACCGCTACCATCGCGCAGAACGCCACGACGAGGAGCATCCCACCGACCAGAACCACGGCCTTTTGCCACGCGGGCATCCTCCGAACGGCATCGTCCAGGCCACTCAGCAGCCCGCCGCCGCCCGATGGCTTTGCGCCCACCCGCGCCAGCACAACGGAGATATTGTCAAAGCCGCCCTGCCTGTTAGCGGCCTCGATCAGCCGCCGGGCTGCCCGCCTTGATGGATTGTTCCCTACCAGGCGGGTGATCTCGTCATCTGAGAGCATGTCCGTCAATCCGTCGGAACAGAGGAGCACCACGTCGCCTTCTGCCAGTTGCAGTGGTGCAAAGACGTCCACCCGCACCGTCTCACCTGCTCCCAGCGAGCGGGTCAACACGTTGCGACCCGAATCGGTCTTGGCCTCCTCAAGACTGATCACGCCGCTATCGAGCTTTTGCTGCGTGAGAGTGTGATCGCGCGTCTGCTGCACGGCCTGCCTGCTTCGAATCACGTAGACGCGGCTATCGCCGACGTTGGCCACATAGAGCAGGTTGTTGTGAACCACAGCGGCTGCCATCGTGCAGCCGGCCTCCTGCGTGCCGGTGCTCTGCATGTACTGATATAGAGAGGCATTGGCGAACTCGATGGCGGCCCCCAGATCGTTCCCCCGATCGGGACCGTGCAGCTCATAGTACTTCTCCACGGCCACGCGGATAGCCCACTGGCTCGCCTGAGCCCCGGCCTGCGATCCACCCACGCCGTCGGCGACGACGAGCAGTTGTCCCTGCTGGGCCAAGTGCGCCGGGCTTGGCACAAAGGAAGAGGCCTCGAAACCGGAGTGAGGATAGACAGAATCCTCGTTCCCCTCCCGCTGGCGGCCTTTGTCGGTGGCGCCCCAAATGTCGAAGGGCAAGGCGCGCGCAGGCTGCACACCCGGACGGGGCTGAACTCGCGACACTTGCGACATATCAGCTATCCTCCTTTGGGGTAGGCGTGCGCGGCAAGGGCGTCCTGGTGGGAGTGCTCGTCGGCGCGGGCGTGGAGGTCGATATCGGGGTGGCGCTCGGCGAGGCGACAAGCGTAGGTGTCTTTGGCACAGCAGTTGGAGTGGGCGCGGGTGTGGAGGTTGCGGTAGCAACTGGCAGCTCCGCAGTAGGCGCCGGAGTTGATACGACGAGATTCCTCACGACGACGGCGCCCAGGCCCCCAATGCCGAGGCAGGCGATCAAGGCGGCGACCGTCGCAGCGGCGGCGAGGTCGCGCCGGGCGAAAGCCTTCCAGTCGAACGGCGTCGGCAATCGCTCGAGGGCAGATCGCATCTCCGACGCCGACTGAAAGCGAGCGACTGGGTCCTTGGCCAGTGCTCGCATGACGACATCTTCCAGCGCCTGAGGGATCGCTGGGCGCAGCTGGCTGGGCGGCGTGGGGACGCAGTCCGGGTCGATCACCAGGCCGACGTCCTCAAAAGGCAGCTTTCCGGTAAGCATCTCGTAAAGCACGATCCCGAGAGAGAAGACATCGGAGCGGGCATCCACTGGCTTGCGACGACGGCCCTTCTCCATCGCCTGTTCGGGCGACATGTACTCGGGGGTCACCATACCCAGCAAGTCGGTGCGAGGCGCGTAATCCAGGTCGCGCGAAATGCCAAAGTCGCACAGCACCGCCTGGGGCACGCTCTCCCGCAGGTACCGGAACCGACGGCGACGAAAAAGAACGTTGCCGGGCTTGACATCCAGGTTGATGACGGACCGCTCGTGAATGTGCTCCAAGGCACGAGCCAGTTGGCGGGCAATACCTAGCGATTCCAACAGGCTCAGGCAGATGCCATCTTCAGACGACCGCCGAGCCACGCCGGGGGCGGTCGTCCGGCGCGCTATGCGGCGCTCCAGGGACCCACCGTCCAGGAGTTCCATCGCATAGTACCATCCCCAGCCAAATGCAAACTGCTCGCGGGCAGCGTAAACCGGGCGGTGGTAACCGGGCAGCGGAAAAATGCGCACCACATTGGGATGATCAAAGCGGCTGAGGAAATCGGCCTCGGCCGTCAGGGCGGCCTGGTGCTCCGGCTTGGCGACCTTGAGCGCCAGACGGCGAGGCAGACCTGCCTGGCGATACTTTTCGCGCACCTCAGCCTCAAAAACGCGCGCCATGCCGCCGCGCCCCTTGAACCCGCGCACGATACGATAGGGGCCTACGCGGTCACCAGGCCTGATGCGGTCGAGTCCCTCGCTCAGCTCGCTCATAGCTCAAAACAATCTCTATTCTTCTTCCGGCAGCTTTACGGTCGTCCCATCCGGCTGCGGCCCCGGCTCCAGATCCTCCCTCGGCAACCTCACCGTCGGCCCGCCGCGCCCTACCTCTGCTAGCGGCTCTTCCTCGAGTAACCTCACCGTCGGCCCGCCACGCTTCGGCTCCACCTGCGGCTCCTCTGGCAACTGCACCGTCGGCCCGCCGCGCACCGGTGCTGGCTGCGGTGGGGGTTGCTGGGGTGGCACAGGCGGGCGCACTGCTGGCTTGGGATGGGGGAGCTGCTGCGGCTGCGTGGGGGGATGTGCGGGCGGAGGCCGGTGGGCAGGCGGGGCTGCGGGAACCTCTCCCCGCAATTGCCGCGTCGTGCCTCCCAGCTGGCTGGAGCAACATGCGCTGCCGAGGCGGGATCGGCACTCCATTGAGCTTGGTGCCATTGGTGCTGTTCTCGTCGGTGATATAGAAGTGAGTATGCTCCAGTTGAATGGTGAAGTGCGGGTTAGAGACAAAGTCATCGTGCAGGGCAATATCACAGAACTGAGGATCGCGTCCCACCTTGACTACGGGAGTTGAAAGACGAAACTCGCGCCCCACGTTGGAGCCATGCACGACCACGAGCTTTCCCGGCGATTGCTGCGGCAGGGCCCCCAACCGCTTGGTGATCCCCTTGAGCACGCCGGTTGTGCTGGTAGCCACCTTGCGGGCCATCTGCCCCATCCTGCCCCGCGTGCGAAGGAGCATGATGAACAAAGCCACTATCGCAAGCACCAACACAGCCACGATGCAGGCCACCCACCAGAAGCCATACACTGCCCCCTCCCACGCTGCACACCCGGTCTGCACCTCGGGCTCCCAGGTGACCACGATCGTCACCTCCTGGGACTCTATCCGCTCCCCCAGGTAAGGATCGTCAGCCCGAGCCGTCAGGGTGAACTCTCGCTCCTGCGTCTGTTCAGTCGGCGTCACGACGTTGGTCACGTCCCAGGCAAAGTCATAAGTCGGCGCCGAAGCGCTCGTGCCGATGAGATCGCCGCTGGCAAAATAACGCACCTCCGCAGGCTCACGCGGCGCGCCATCCACCGACGTCAACGCCACGCTCAGTGAGATAGTCGTGGTTGTCTCGTAGCGAAAGTCCCCCCGCTTGGTGGATACGTAGAGACATGTGGTCTCGTCGTAAGTGATGGGTACCGTGATCGCATCACCGTCGCGCGGGGACGTGAGAGAGAGCCGTGGCGGTTCCAAGACCGCGGCGACGCGCGTCTCAGCTATCGCCGTGCGCACAGTGAACTGCAAGGAGTACTCCCCCTTGGGGCGGCGCGTCTCGTAGGTCACCTTGTACTGCTGTCGCTGGGTCATCAAACGGCCAAACATATCCGACACCTGCCGGTGCGAAACGTCGTCGTTGTGTAGCACGTAGAGACCTTTCGTCTGAATGGCCAGCCTCTCCAGGTTGCCTGCACCACTCAGGCTCTTCTCATCGCGGTGCGCCATGCCGACGGTGTACAGGGAAATGTCGGCGTCATTAGCCTTGCGGATGATGTCATCCTCCCGCGCCGAGTCGCTGAAACCCGGATCGATGCCATCCGAGAAAACGACGACAATCTTGCGGCGGCGGGAAAGAACCTCGGAAACAATCGCATCGGGATGTTCGGTGAGCAAGCGGAGGGCCTCATCCAATCCCTCGTAGAGCGGCGTGCCCCCTTCCACGGACTGCTCCTTCATCGGCCCCAACGTGTTCTTCGCCTTGTTGAGATCCACTGGGTTGTACGAGAAATCCGCGTAAGGGTCCAGAGATCCTCCCGCTCCAATACCAACGACGGCGATCAGGTCGTCGCTGGACGCGCCGGCCACACCGAGCTTGTTCATCAGATCTTCCGCCAGGGCAATGGCGTCCGAGATGCGGGCAGCGTCCCTGTTGAGGACGCTATTCCTATCACCCCTGGCAGAGATCCCTCCCCGATCGACCACGACCACGACGGCCAGGCCGACGGTTTCGTAGGAGGCCAACTTGGCCTCCACGTCTGCACCGCCTTCCTCGATCTGGAAATCCCCGGGCGCAAGACCCTCAATGGACACCCCCGTACTCGGATCGATCACGGAGATGTACGTGCTCACCTCTGGAGGGCTTGTGACAGTATCCGGCGTGCCCTGGACAATCACCAGCGGACGGACACCTTCCTGGGCCACGCCCACCTGCACGGCCAACAACAAGAGCACGAGGCCCAGAGCCAAGATAGACAGCTTGTTCTTCATCCTTCCGCCCCCTCTTTGAATCTCTCCCTAGAACTCATTGACCAACCTGGACGATCACCGCAGTGATGTTGTCTTCACCTCCGGCCTCGTTGGCCGCCTCCACCAGCCGGTCGCAGGCCTCCTGAGGCGACGTGGACGTTCTCCAGATGTGCCATATCTGGGCATCGGGCACCATACCGCTGAGACCATCGGAGCACAGCAACAACGCCTCACCGGGAGCCACTTGCTGCTCGTAGATGTCGCCCTCCGCGCGGGGCCTATCGCCGATGACGCGGTAGATGACATTTTTCTGTGGATGGTTCGCCGCCTCCTCCCGCGTAATCTGCCCAGTGGCAACCAGCCGCGCGACCAACGAGTGGTCCGTGGTGACCTGGGTGATTCCATGCGGGGTGAGCAAATAGGCCCGGCTGTCGCCGACGTTCGAGATCGTCGCAGTATCGCCGATGAAAAGCGCCGCCACCAGGGTCGTGCCCATGTCGGTCCCGGCTTCGCTGCGTCGATCATAGACAGCCTGGTTGGCGGCCTCCGTAGCCGCTGCGAGCCATGCGCCGGGATCGGGCAATGCCGCGTCGGCGGACGCTGGCCTCAACACATCGGCAACCACCTGCTGCGCGAGGGCGCTTATGGCCGTGTGGCTGGCCGCGTCACCGGCCTCGTGGCCGCCCATCCCGTCAGCAACGGCGAAGAAGCCCACCGGCGCGCTCTCGGAGCGATACACCGAGGCGATATCAACGATCAACAGACTATCCTCGTTCAGCGAGCGCTCCTGGCCCACATCGGTACAGCGACCAACGAGGAGGTTCACGCTGGCCGGGCGGCGCACTTCCTGTAGAGCGGCCTCCAGCATCTCGCCAAAGTGAGACGCATCGGCCAAGCCCTGAGGTGACGCCAGTGTCTGGGCAAAGATGGCCGCCACCTGCTCCGGTAGCGTGGCCTGCGGATCATACTGCGTCCCGCCTGTCGCCAGGTAATAAAGCGCCAACGCGAGTCCGCGCACGTCCTGAATGAAATAGCTCGCAGACTGGGAACGGGCATCGGGCGGGATCACGCGGGCCACTCCCAAACGCACCCAATAGGCGCTGGCTCCATCGACAGCAATGTGCTCTACACCGGCCCCCTGCAACATGAGCTGATGGCGGTGCAAGTAGCTCAGCGCGCGCGCCAGAGACACACCCCACACCAGCACCTGGGCAAGTTTCTGTGGCACAACCAGGGAGGTTGCCGGCGGGGGGAGGAACTCGGGCTCGACCAAGTAGTAGCGGGAGAAGCCATAGGGAGCTTCTGCAAATACGTCACGCGGAAAGAGCAAGCCGGGATGCTCCAGACGCATCCTAAGCAACTGGGCCTCTACAGCAAAGGTTTGCTCGTCGGCGCTCTCCTTTATCAAATAACGCAGGCGCAGCGGTTCTGAACTGGCAAGATCGGCTCCACAGAAAGTGCAGAACTGCTCCTCAGGATCGGACACCTCAGACCGGCAGTTGGGGCAGACGCTCGCTGGCGTCGTATCCTCGGCCAGATAGACGTGTGGCTGCTCGTCGGAATTGCGCACCTCCAAGATCATGTACCGCCCACCCAGGAGAAACGCCCCTTGCGGCAAGGGGGCAAAGGGCTCGGGTTCCTTCGACAGCGGGCGAGTATCCGATCGTGAGGAAAAGGCCTCCTTCGATGACACGTCGGCAGTGGAGAGGGGTCTCGTCGGCTGCCGGGAGACGTCCTGCTCAGACGAAGCCTGTGCCGCAGGCGCAGTCTGCGCTGGCAACGAAGCGCCACAGAACTGACAGAAACTCGCACCTCCCTGACTCTCGTAGCCACATTTTGGACATTTCATCACTCTGCCTCCCTCGGACCGGTATGGAAGGAGAATTCTACCCCGCCGACGCCCAATTTCCACCCATCCTGAAGAAGGTTGCGACAGCCAGTGCGCCTTCCATTCACCCAAACGCCGTTCATCGAGTCGAGATCCTCAACGATCCATCGTCCCGCCTGCTGGTAGACGCGGGCGTGCTGGCGGGAGACAGTTTCCCATCCAGGCAAGTCCTGTGTGATCGCCAAGTCGTTTTCTGATGCGCGCCCTATGATAGTGCCCTCCGGCTTCAGGTCAAAGCGGCGCAGACCGCCGGCTGCATCAACGCTTTCCAGATACGGGCCCAAAGGCAACTCTTT
>Ga0315551_10003059_pt1 | contig 11977 bp, 6 predicted proteins | sample SalMarSW160290MG_FD_203678 | JGI IMG/M metagenome (GOLD analysis project Ga0315551, IMG submission 203678) | Salt marsh sediment microbial communities from the Plum Island Ecosystem LTER, Massachusetts, United States - Salt Marsh Sediment SW1602-90 ... | reverse complement strand
CCGAAACCAAATCAATTTAGAGGAGGAGATAAATAGAAACATGAAAGGAAAGTTTAAGCTTTTAGGGCATATCGGGTTAGCGCTGTTTCTGGTATCTGCCCTGATACTGGTAATGGCGCCGGTGGCCCAAGCCAGTAGTGTCAGCAATGTCTGGGTGGAGCTTGCGGCTGGCGCGGTGGATGTAAACAATCAAGCGGCCAACGTCCAGTATATCATCCATTTCACCACCAGCACTGCCCTTAGCCGGGGGGTAGATACCATTACCGTGCTCTTCCCCGACGGGATAGACACCACAATGGGGACAGCCGGGACAGACAAAGATTTTACTCTTACCAGTGCTGTAGCCACAAACACTCTCTACTTAGTTGACCCGACGGGTGACCCTCTGGGGACGACGCTTGGCTACGTAACATGTACCGCTGACGCCACGATAGCCGGATACCGTGTCCAGGTAACCACGCCGGTTGATATCCCCGCCAGCACGGCAGCCACTCTTAAGATATTGTCTGGCGCTACCATCACAACTCCCGTCGACGCCGCCAACAACTACAAGATTAAGCTGGCAACGAGCCAGGATACATCATTTGTCCTGTCCTCGGCATTCCCCATAGGTACTTCTCTGGACGTTGCGCCTGCTACAGTCACGAACTATCCCAGCTCAATGGTTGCCGGCGCCAATGCCTATTACCAGTTTTCCTTCACGCCTAAAACCACTGTGCCTATAGGTGGCACGGTAACGGTGGAGTTTCCTGTGGGAACCACGCTGACCTCCCCCGTAGCTACCACCTGGGTGCAGGTTGGCAATGGTGTTACAGACCCGAATGCCAGCGCTGTCAGCGTCGACACCGCTGCCCGGACGCTCACGATAACCACGGCGGAGACACTCACCGCAACCGTGGCGGCCTACATCTATATTTGGAGCGGGGCGGGAATTAGCAACCCTACCACTCTAGGCGCCAAACAGGTCTATATCTGGACCAGCACCGATGGATTTAAAGTCCAGCAGTCAGATTCTGATTGGTTCATAGTGGCAGATACGGCGACCAAACTGGCATTTGCCAGCAAGAGTGGTGCCTATTCCGACGATGCCACCATTCTATACGCGTATACCGATGCTTTGATAATCGAGTCGCAGGACCAGTACGGAAACCTGTCAGATGTCGGCGACACAGAGCCAACGGTAGCGCTCAGTGTGGTGACCGGCGCCGGTGCCTTCTATACAAACCAAGCTGGAGCCGCGTATACCAACGCAGTGCTTGCATCTGGCACAAAAACCGTATACTACAGGCCTACCTCGGCGGGAACCCATACTCTGCAGGCAGCGACAGTGGGCAGTCCCAGCCTAACCTCGGCTACCTGGACGGTATATGTTGCCCCGGCGGTGGTGCTCAAAGATGCCAACAGTGAAACGATAGGCACCTATGGGCCTCTCTCTACTTCTACCGATGACCACACTTACGGCGGCGCCTGGGTACAGGCGGCTATAGATGCCGCTTTCCCCGGTGACACGGTGGAGCTGGGCGGCAGCTCTGGTGCTCCAGCTATATACGAGCTGTCTACGTATATCAACCTGGACGAGAAGATTACGCTGACCTCGCAGAATGGCGCCTCGTACACCGCACTCAGACCTGTCGCGGAGACCAGCTGGTACAGCTCAATATCAGACGTAGCGATAGTTGTGGGAATCAGTGGCACAGCTGCCAACCCGGTAGTTGTTGACGGTCTTACCTTTGACCGGCTGAGGAGTGGTACAGAGTTCGACCAAGGTGTCTTTAACAACGGGTGGAACTATGTTTCGGTGACTAACAACATATTCAACTACGTAATCCCCGATGCGGCACTCTATAGCCAAGCAGATGGGGAGTGGGGTAATGTAGTCACCGTTATGGTTCATACTCAGCTTGGCGGGGGGGGCGCAGCTGCCATAACCTCAGCCACGGTGAGCAACAACACCTTTAGTAACTGTTGCTCATTTACCACCGGGCCGTTGTCGTCTGGCAACATCCACGTTATTACTAAAGTTGGCGGCCTGGCCATAACTGGGGTAACCATAAGCGGCAACATCATCAGCGGTAATGGCGTTGGTATATCCGTGAACGGTTATAATGCCGCGGTAACAGCCACTATCACCAACAATACCATAACCAACGCGGTTATCCCTATAGACATCCAGCGTATAACTGAAGATATCGTTGTAACCGGCAACACCATCACCGGCGGCTACGATTGCGGGATAGTGCTTGAAGGCGCGACTAATGAGACGGTAACGATAAAGAACAACACCATCACCGGATCTGCCGGGTCTGGTATCCACATAGAGAATGACCCCGAGGGTACCGCCGACATGTACTATATCCAGTTCAACGACATCTACGACAACAACACTTACGCCATCCAGGGAGATTCGGGTATTGGCACTGACTACGACGAGATTGACTGCAACTACAACTGGTACGGCAGCGCCACCGGCCCTGCCTACACTGCCCTTGTTGGAGCCACGGTTGCCAAGTCCAACCCGAATGGCACCGGTGACGCAATCACCGACTACATCGTCTACTACCCGTGGCTGCACAAGTCCAGGGCAGATGTGGTGGCGGACAACGCTTCCTATCAGGCGTGCACCATGAGTCTGGTCTCGGGCTGGAACACGCTGTCAACGCCGGTGAAGCTCATCTCCACTGCCGACTCTATTGATGAGCTGATTCCTTCCGGCATGACCATCGGCTACTACTACGATGCTACTGGCTGGCAGCAGATAACCACCGGCAAAGTGCTGAGCCCGTGCGATGCTGTCTATGTCAAGATGAGCGCGGCCACCGACGTGTTGCTGAAGTTTGACGCCAGCGCCTACACTACCCCGAGTAAAGCCCTTAATGCGGGGTGGAACCTGATTAGTCTGGCATACCTCTCCAGTTCAGGCAAGCAAGCCGACGATGCGGTGGCTTCGGTCTACCTGACAGCGGCTGGCCTGCCCGGTTACTCCCAGGTAGTCAGCCCATCGCTGAATGCCACCCAGACCAACATGTTTGGCGTGGCCGGCGCAAGCTGGGCGTATTCCTCTGGTCAGACAGTTGTGAGTCCGTATACGGAAACGATGTACGCTGGTCTGGGCTACTGGTGCTACATGCAGAATGCGTCTACCCTGGCAGGGTTTGAAATCACCCCGATAGCGCCGGACCTTGACTAACCAGAAAAGCCTGTCAGATGGAGAATACGGTTGGTTAAACTAGGATGGGGGAGGGGGACCCCTAACTCCCCCTCCCCCATAACTTTAGTAAACATTGGGGATGGAAACTAGAAACTCAAAAGAAATTGGGGAGGGAAATATGAAAAGGATGAGAAAATGGCTCCTCTGCCCATTGATAGTAGTGGCGCTGCTTCTCTGTGCCATCCCTGCCTATGCTGACACACCGACTATGCCTCACGCCTTCTATGGGACGCTGACTATAGCTGGTTCGCCAGCCGCGGTGGGGACGGTAGTCACGGCTAAGGTAAATGATGTGGAGTGCGGTAGCATCACCACTACCGTTGCCGGTCAGTACGGTGGCTCGGGTGCATTTGATCCAAAGCTTTCGGTTACCGGTGACATTGACAATGGGGATACCATATATTTCTATGCCGGTGGCGAAGTGGCCAACCAGACCTATGCTTTCAGCGCCGGGGCGGTAACCGAGCTTAACCTGGTGGTTACCGAAGACCTCGATCCGCCATTGGTGGACTTAACGCCACTCAGTCCTGACCCCACCAACGACAATACCCCGACCTTCACCGGGACGGCTATCGATACTTTGAGTAACATCGCATCGGTGGAGTATCAGGTTGGTACCGGGAGCTGGAGGGTCTGGGTGGAGGCTACTGCCACTGACGGCGCCTTCGATAGTCCCAGTGAGAGCTACACCTTTACCATACCAGCGCTGGCTGACGGAGGGTATACGGTATATGTCCGGGCAACTGATGCTGCTTCACCTCCGAATACCACGGCTGAGGAGAACCACGCCAGTGACAGCTTTACCATTGATACGGTAGCGCCTACCGTAGTTAGCCGATACCCGGCGTCTGGGGCTATCAATGTGCCCGTGGGCGCAGTGGTAACGGCTACTTTCAGCGAGGCGATGAGTGCCTCAACCATTACCACCAGCAGCTTCACCCTGAAGATTGGTACCACTCCGGTATCGGGTAGTGTTTCCTATAACGCTGGTACCTATACCGCTACCTTCACCCCAGCGGCTGACCTAGCTGAGGACACCACCTATACCGCCAGCTTAACCACGGCGATAACCGATGTTGCTGGCAATGCGTTAGCCGCATCCTCTACCTGGAGTTTTTCCACTGGTGAATTTGCTGCGCCAACGGTAATCAGCACCTCACCGGCGTCTGACGCAATTGAAGTGGCCGTGGGCGCAATGATAACGGCTACCTTCAGTGAGGCGATGGACGAATCAACCATAACCAACAGCAGCTTTACCGTGGCTGGTATATCAGGCAGCGTCTCCTATAACAGCGTCACCTATACCGCTACCTTTAATCCTGCTTCCAACCTGGCATATGAGACCATCTATACCGCCAGCTTAAGCACGGCGATAACCGATGCCTCGGGTACCCCGCTGGCTTCAACCTATAGCTGGAGCTTTACCACGGAGGCGGAATCGACGGTGATTCCGGGAGATGCTAATGGTGATGGCTTTGTCAATGCTTTAGACATTACCAAGGTGGAGAGGATAATCGTCGGGCTGGATGCCGAAACACTCGGGGCTGATGCCAATGAAGATGGCTCGGTCAACGCCTTAGACATCACCATGGTAGAGATAATAATTGCCTATCCATAGTTAAAGAGGAGCTAAATAAAAGATAAGGAGGAAAGATCCCTAAAGCGGGGGTCTGGAGGAGTGACATTCTATGTTAAAACCTGATTCTCCCCTCTAAAGGGAGAGCGGAATGGCGATGTAAGGAGGACGCAATGGGAAGGATAGCAAAGATTCTGGGCCTAATAGCCATTGTGGCTCTGCTTCTGGGAGGTGGAACACTTTTCCCGGTGGTGGCACAGGAAGCAACCGTCGTTACTATCGAGGCCCCGGCTGAAGCAACCGCTGGAAGCGACTTTACCGCTAATATCAGCGTTAATGAGCTGACCGACTTTGATGCCTGCCAGTATGACGTTACCTTTGATCCTTTAGTGCTGCGGCTGGATGATGTCACCTCAGGGCTGATAGGCTCAACACCAGTACCGGTTGACATCTTTAACGAGCTTTCAGCGGGTACCTGGCGGGTGATTCAGAACGTCCCCGGCTTAAGCGGGGTAACCGGCTCCGGGTACCTGGCGGTACTGCACTTTCATGTTATCGGCTCCGAGGGTGAGAGCAGCGCCATAGACCTGTCTAACGGCGTGCTCAGTGATATTACGGCCAGCCAGATACCGGCGACGTGGGTTGGGGACACCGTGAGTGTTTCCGATTTTACAGCGCCAACGGTATCCAGTACCTCGCCGGCGGATGATGCCACCGACGTGCTAGTAGACACAGTGGTAACAGCTACCTTCAGCGAGGCGATGGATGAATCAACCATAACCACCGGCAGCTTTACCATAGCTGGTGTATCAGGCAGCGTTTCCTATAATAGTGGTAGCTATACGGCTACCTTTACCCCGGCTGCTAACCTGGCCTACGACACTACCTATAACGCTAGCTTAAGCACGGCGATTACCGATGTTGCTGGCAATCCACTGGCTTCAGCCTATTCCTGGAGCTTCACCACCGGGTCATTGCCACCGGGGACGGCTTTGGTGAGCATTGATGCCCCGGCGGGGGTAGTACCTGACAGCGACTTCACCGCTAACGTTAATATCAGCAGCGTGACCGACTTTGATGCCTGCCAGTATGACGTTACCTTTGATCCTTTAGTGCTGCGGCTGGATGATGTCACCGCAGGGCTGATAGGCTCAACGCCAGTACCGGTTGACATCTTTAACGAGCTTTCAGCGGGTACCTGGCGGGTGATTCAGAATGTACCCGGTTTAACCGGTGCAACCGGCTCCGGGTACCTGGCGGTACTGCACTTCCATGCTATCGGCTCCGAAGGTGAGAGCAGCGCCATAGACCTGTCTAACGGCGTGCTCAGTGATATTACGGCCAGCCAGATACCGGCTGTTTGGAGCGGTGATTCGGTTACCGTGCAGGGTGATACCACCCCGCCAACTGTAGCCAGCACCTCACCGACCAGCGGGGCTACCGGTGTGCTGGTAGATGCCGCGGTAACGGCTACCTTCAGCGAGGCGATGGATGAATCAACCATAACCACCGGCAGCTTTACCCTGCGCCGAGGTAGTACGTCGATATCGGGCAGCGTTTCCTATAATAGTGGTAGCTATACTGCTACCTTTACTCCGGCTGCCGACCTGGACTACGACACTGCCTATACCGCCAGGTTAAGCACGGCCATAACCGATGCCGCTGGCAATCCACTGGCCTCAGCCTATTCCTGGAGCTTTACCACCGGGTCAGCACCGGGAGTGGTTACCGTTAGCATTGATGCGCCTTCCGGGGTAGACCCTGACAGCGACTTCACCGCTAACGTTAATATCAGCAGCGTGACCGACTTTGATGCCTGCCAGTATGACGTTACCTTTGATCCTTTAGTGCTGCGGCTGGATGATGTCACCTCAGGGCTGATAGGCTCAACGCCAGTACCGGTTGACATCTTTAACGAGCTTTCAGCGGGTACCTGGCGGGTGATTCAGAATGTACCCGGTTTAACCGGTGCAACCGGCTCCGGGTACCTGGCGGTACTGCACTTCCATGCTATCGGCTCCGAAGGTGAGAGCAGCGCCATAGACCTGTCTAACGGCATACTTTCCAACACCTCGGCTGAGCAGATAGAGGCAGTATGGACTGGGGACACCGTGAGTGTTTCCGATTTTACAGCGCCAACGGTATCCAGTACCTCGCCGGCGGATGATGCCACCGACGTGCTAGTAGACACAGTGGTAACGGCTACCTTCAGCGAGGCGATGGATGAATCAACCATAACCACCAGCAGCTTTTACTTAACCGGTGTGATTGGTAGTGTATCCTATAACGCTGGTACCAATACCGCTACCTTTACCCCGGCTATCGGCTTGGCCTATGAGACAACCTATACCGCCAACTTGACCACGGCCATAACCGATGCCGCCGGAAATCCGCTGACCGCAATCTATAGCTGGAGCTTTACCACTGCCCCGGTACCCCCGGGAATGGCGGTGGTAAGCATTAACGCTCCTGATGGCCCGAGGGCTGGCAGCAGCTTTACCGCTAATGTTGATATCGGCGATGTGACCGACTTTGATGCCTGCCAGTATGACGTTGCCTTTGACGCTACGGTACTGCGGCTGGATGACGTGACCGCCGGGGAGATAAACTCCGTGGAGATACCGGTTGATATCTACAACGAGCTTTCCGCCGGTAACTTCCGGGTGGTACAGAATGTACCCGGGCTTACCGGGGCCACCGGCTCCGGCGACCTGGCGGTACTGCACTTCACCGTCCTTGGCTCTGCCGGTGAGTTCAGCACCATAGCCCTGTCCAACGGCACGCTGTCCAACATACTGGCTGAGGAGATAGCGGCGGTCTGGGTTGGCGATTCGGTTACCATCACCAGTTCTGGTGGTGGCGGTGGTGGCGGTGGTGGTGGCGGCGGGGCACCGCGGGATACCACGGCGCCGACAATCTTCGGTGTGGGCGTGTCTAATGTTACCAAGACCAGTGCTGATGTCGCCTGGAATACAGATGAGGAGAGTGATAGCCAGGTAGAGTACTGGGCCAGCCCCGCTTCGGTTACCCCTCTGGATACAGCGCTGGTCACCCAGCACATTGTCAGCCTTGATAAGCTGGAGCCGGGTAGCAACTATTACTTCAAGGTCAAGTCAACTGATGAAGCCGGTAACCAGGCAGAGTCCGAGGACCATACCTTCACCACCCTGCCAGAACAGGCTGTTTTCAGCGCCGCCCAACTCTCGGTATCCCCGAGCGCGGTTTATGTCGGGGATACGGTTACCATCAGTGTTCTGGTTGCCAACAACGGCGATGCCGTCGGTAGCTACGCGGTGACGCTCAAGATAAATGGTGTGGTAGAAGAGACCAAGGAGATAGCTCTAGACGCTGGTGCCAGCGAAGAGGTGACTTTCACCACGACTAAGAATACGGCTGGTACCTACTCGGTAGAGGTTGGCGGTCTTAACGGTTCCTTTACTGTGGAGGAGAAACCGGTAGAAACAACCACACCGCCGGATATCCCCGTAGAACCGACCATCAACTGGCCGATTATCTGGGGAACGATGGCTGGAGTACTCGTAGTGGGGGTGGTTATCCTCTGGATAGCCATAAGGAGGAGAGCCTATTAGAGCGTGAGGCTAACTAACGATATGGGGAAAGTTAAAACTATTTGCCGGATACTGGTGCCTGCCCTGGTTGTTTTGGGCATGGCACTTTCCCCTTTTCCGGCCATGGAAACAGCCAGTGCATCCAGTGTCAGCGATGCCTGGGTTGAGTTATCGGACGGCACCGTCCTTAATTCAACCAGCACCGCCGATGAAGACATGCTGGTGGGTGAGGGCTACTGGATTTATATGCTGAATGACTGTACCCTGGTCGGCTTTACCGTTACCCCAATAGAGCCGTCACTGGACTAAGTAGGGGGGTAGCTAATGGAAAAAGTAACCAAAATAGTGGGAGCAACGGCCATAGTGACAACTCTGCTTGTGGGGTGTGGGGCTGTGGTGGCCGCAGCGCCGGTTGAGGTCACAATTTGTGCCCCCGGTGAACCAGCCCCGGATAGTGATTTCACGGCTGGTATCAGCATCGGCGAGGTGGCGGATTTTGACGGTTGCTACTACGATGTAACCTTTGATGCTGCGGTGCTGCGGTTGGATGATATAACCTCAGGGCTGATAGGGTCAACAACAATACCGGTTGACCTCTATTGGGAGGTTAGCCCGGGGACCTGGCGGGTGGTTCAGAGTCTTCCGGGGGCAATCGGGGTAACTGGTTCCGGCTATCTGGCGGTACTCCACTTTCACGTTATTGGCTCTGACGGCGACAGTAGTGCCATAAGTCTGTCCGGTGGCAGCCTGTATGACACCCTGGCCGAGGAGATAGCGGCAACATGGGCCGGGGATTCAGTAGATGTGGTAAGCCTGGATACTAAACCGCCCGCTATAGTTAGTGTTTCGCCGGTCAACGGAGCTACTGGTGTGGCTGCAGACACAGCGGTGACGGCTGCCTTCAGCGACGCTATGGATGCGGCCACCATCATCACCAGTAGCTTTACCCTGGTTGCAGGGGACACACCGGTATCAGGCAGCGTCTCCTATAATAGTTACACCCATACCGCTACCTTCACCCCGGATGCCAACTTAGCCTACGATGGTACCTATACCGCTACCTTGAGCACCGCAATTACCGATGCCGCCGGTAATCCGCTGAATTCGGCTTATTCGTGGAACTTCAGCATTATATGCTGTGTGCCTTCTGTAATAGTCAGTATCTATGCCCCCACCACAGCGACTCCCGATAGTAGCTTTAGGGCTACTCTGTATATTCGCGCCCTCAATGCCCCCTCGCTCCTGGATTTTGATATGAATTCCTGTAGCTACGATGTAACCTTTGATGCCTCGGTGCTGGAGCTGGATGATGTAACCCCGGGGCTGATAGGCTCAACCGTAATACCGGTTGATAGCTATAGCGAGGTTAGCCCGGGTACGTACCGGGTTGTTCAGAGTATTCCCGCCTTAACTGAGGCAACTAACCTTGGCTATCTGACGGTATTGCACTTTCATGTTATTGGCTCTGAAGGTGATAGCAGCAACATAAGGCTATCCAATGCGGTGATTCTCAATGGCTCTGGTGAGGAGACAGAGGCAGGATGGTGGCATGGCTCAGTAGACATTAACCCGCTGCTACCGGGAGACGCCAATGGTGATGGTATTATCAATGCCCTCGATATTACCGCCGTCGAGAGAATTATAACTTGGCTGGATACCCCAACGACTGGAGCCGATACCAATCAAGACGGCACGATTAATGTTTTGGATATTTCCAGAATAGAGATGTTAATTGCTGGCCTTAATTAGTTGAGATGCCTGCCGCTTGTAGGTCGAGCAAACGGCGGGTGGGGTGGTGAGGTAAAAAATAAGAAAGGGAGTTTAAAAAACTAAAAAAGGGAGGAAAGCAATGAAAGTGAAAATGGTTGCCTTTATGTTTCTGGCGATGCTGCTGGCCCTGGCGGCCACCCCTGTCTATGCCGATATTGCCCCGACGCTGCCACACGCCTTCTACGGTGCGGTGGCTATAAATGGCAGCCCGGCACCGGTGGGTACTCTGGTTAAGGTGATGGGAGAGGGGGTTCAGACCGGAGTCGGCACTAATCCCATAGAAACTACCGTTGCGGGTGAGTATGGCGGCGGCACAGACCCGATGGCGCCCAAGCTTGTTGTCCAGGGGAGTGTAGCCGATGGAACTACAGTAACCTTCTATGTAAACGGTTTTTCTACCGGGCAGACTGCCACGTGGCATAGTGGCGAGGTGACCGAAGTAGATCTGGCGGTTACTATAGAAGAGGACGCAGTCCCCGATGAGCCAGACGACTCAACGCCTCCGGATACGGGCGACTCAACGCCTCCGGATACGGGCGACTCAACGCCTCCGGATACGGGCGACTCGACGCCTCCGGATACGGGCGACTCGACACCACCCGGCTCATCTGGGCCAGGGCCTGAGGGAGACTCCTCAGGATCATTGTTGCCACCGTCGGGGCCCTCGGCCGGTTCTGGCGGCGTGCCAGTTCTGTGGCTGATAATTGGCGGCGTGGTTTTGGTAGGATTAATCATAGCCTTTTGGGTAGCTAGAAGCAGAGCATATTAATTAGGTAGTTAGCATTTTTAGGCCCTCGGCCGCAAGAGCAGCCGAGGGCTGGCCTCTTTTACTCAGACTGCTATAATAGAGAGTGATGCGCAGATTTTTAAAAGGTAAATCGATTCTAATTGCGGCTTTTTTAGTCGTCCTGTTAATGACCGCCTGCCCGCCGCCTGTTCCTTCCCCCGAAGCCACCATCGGGGAGATAAGAGCAGCCCATACCCTCTATGAGGGGCAAACAGTTACTATCGAGGGGGTGTATCAGGGGTGGCAGGGGGGCTATGGCAGTCCACCGGTAACCCGCAGCGATTGGCTGCTGGAAGATAACACCGGCTGGCTCTACGTTACCGGGAAGCCGGCTGGCGACCTTAACCCTCTGGATGATATCGGTCGTCCGATAAAGGTTACCGGGCAGATTGATCTAACCGAAGAAGGCGAGCCGTATTTAGTTGCCGAGGAGATAGAGATAGAAACGACCAAAGCCACCAGCTTGCTCCTGATTCAGATAAATTTAAGGCGGCAACAGCTTGCCGACCCCACGCCGGAGAGGCTAGAGCAGATGCAGGCCCGGGGAATGAATACAAAAGACCTGGAAATTCAAAGGATATTCGCCCACTTTGCCCAGGAGCCGACGGTAGAGCAATTAGATGAACTGGAGTCCATGGGCATTACCCCTTATCCCGACTCGTGGATACCTTCCGCCGGAGGGCCATCCGCCGGATTCCTGGTGGCCGATATGTCCATAGACAAGCTTGACGAGCTGATGAATAAAGATTACATAACACAACTGGATACCGCCGAACAGGCACTTGAGCCTTTAGCCTAAAAGGCACCATAGTTGCCTAAAGTTACCCAAGAGTCACCCAAAAGTACTATGAAATGTTGCCTCTTTTTGTTGACAGTAGGCAATATATTTGCTATACTGGTGCTCAACTGTCCACAATATTTAAGGAGGCAACTATGAAACCCCCCCTGAAGATCTTTGGCGCCATTTTCCTTTTATTGTTTCTGATTCTTGGTACCATGCCTGGTGTTTACGCTATTTCTCCATCTGGAAGTGAACCCCAGGCAATTTCATTTCCGGCGGCTGAGCC
>Ga0315551_10003054_pt1 | contig 11986 bp, 11 predicted proteins | sample SalMarSW160290MG_FD_203678 | JGI IMG/M metagenome (GOLD analysis project Ga0315551, IMG submission 203678) | Salt marsh sediment microbial communities from the Plum Island Ecosystem LTER, Massachusetts, United States - Salt Marsh Sediment SW1602-90 ... | reverse complement strand
TTTTTGATGGCTGTGATATTGGCCAGCTGTCATCAGCCGCAGGTGCAGCAGGCCGGTCAAACCAAAGCAGCGCAGGAAATTGCCGTTACGATTGATACCGGTAAAACCGGCGAGCCGATTTCCAAATATATCTATGGGCAGTTTATCGAGCATCTCGGCAGGTGCATTTACGGCGGAATATGGGCGGAGATGCTGGAGGACCGTAAGTTTTACTACCCGATAACCGATGATTTTGAACCCTGGACTACGGCAAGTGACCGAAATTGGAAGGCCGGGCCATTCAAATATCTTAAGGCATCACCCTGGCAGGTGATAGGGCCAGCTGGTACCGTTACAATGGATTCCAACGATGCGTATGTCGGCGAGCATTCGCCGGTTATTCATCTGCCTGGCGACGGGAGCGCCGCGGGAATTTGCCAGGATGGTCTTGCTGTTGTAAAGGGTAAAAATTACGCAGGCAGAATCATCCTCGCAGGAGATGCTGAGACCCTGCCGATATCGGTTCGACTGGTTCTGGACAATGGCGAAGTTTTAACTGAGCAGATAGATAAGATAAGCAGCGAATTTCAGACTTATCCGATAGAATTTACTGCTCCGGCATCGAGCGAGAACGTGAGAATTGAAATCATCAGCACAGGCAAAGGCGAATTCAAAACAGGGACGCTGTCACTGATGCCAGCGGATAATATCAGGGGCTGGCGCAGAGATGTTGTTGCGTTGTTAAAAGAGCTTGATAGTCCAATATATCGCTGGCCGGGCGGTAATTTTGTAAGCGGATATAACTGGCGGGATGGCATCGGCCCGCGCGACAAAAGGCCGCCGCGGAAAAATCCTGCATGGAAAGGCATCGAACATAATGATGTCGGCATCCATGAGTATATGGAATTGATGGAGTTGCTCGGGGCGGAAGCATTTATTGCAGTCAATACCGGCCTTGGTACTGTAGGGGAAGCTGCTGAGGAGGTCGAATATTGTAACGGCTCAACTGATACTGCTATGGGAGAACAACGCGGCCGGAACGGCCATCCGGAGCCGTTTAACGTTAAGTGGTGGGCCGTGGGTAATGAAATGTATGGCTTATGGCAGTTGGGGCACATGCCGCTGGAAGAATATGTTAAAAAGCATAATTGCGTTGCTGAGGCGATGTGGAATGTTGACCGCAGTATAAAACTGGTGGCGGTCGGCGAGGCAGGCAAATGGAGCGAAACAATGCTTAAAGAATGTTCAGGCCATATGAACCTCATTAGTGAGCATATTTACTGCAAAGAAAGGCGTGATGTCATTGAGCATACAAGACAGTTGTCTCGACAGATTAGACATAAAGCAAATGTACATAGAAGATACCGCAGGCAAATCGAAGAGTTGAGCGATAAGGACATTCGAATTGCTATGGACGAATGGAATTTCTGGTACGGCGACTATGTATACGGCGAATTGGGAGTCCGCTATCATCACAAAGATGCTCTTGGAGTTGCTATTGGTTTGCATGAATACTTTAGAAACAGCGATATGTATTTTATGGCCAATTATGCCCAGACGGTCAACGTCATCGGTTGTATCAAAACTTCCAGAACAGATGCTGCCTTTGCCACAACAGCTTTGCCTTTGGAACTTTATCGGCATCACTTCGGCACGATACCGGTTGAGGTTACGGGCGGCGTTTCTCCGCTTGATATATCAGCCGCGTGGACGGGCGACAAAAAGGCACTTACAATTGGTATTGTCAATCCTGCTGAGCGCGAATACGAACTGGCGATGGATTTGCAGGGCGTCAAATTGGTCGGCACCGGCATGCTCTGGCTGATTGCACATTCTGACCCTATGGCCTACAACGAGCCCGGCAAAAAACCTGAAGTTGTGATCGAAGAAAAATCACTTTCAGATGTCTCTGGTACGTTAAACGTTCCGCCGCTTAGCATTAGTCTTTACAAATTAACCACGAAATAAGATACTATGGTTTGGTAATTGGTGATTGGTAACTGGTTATTAGGCCATTTACCATTTACTATTTAACCAACTTTTGGATTTGAAAACTGGAGGTTTCTGAATGGAATGCAACAAAAAGCAGAATCTTAAAAATTGCAATTGTACATATCCATGTAGCAAAAAGGGAGTATGCTGCGAATGTATAAAGTCTCATTTGGCTATAAAGGAGCTGCCCGCTTGCTGTTTTCCTGACGATGTTGAAAAAACCTACGACCGCAGTTTCACGGCCTTCGCCAAGGCCTGGGGATTGTAAATAAAAAAGGCCGAGCCAAGATAACTCGGCCTTGCTAAACAAACCTTTTTAAGCGATTATTTTGGCAGATTCTCCGGTGCCACGTCTTCAACGCTCAAATCACCGTAGATGACGCGATAGGTTTCTGAGCCTTTCGGCTGATACCAGAAGACAAGAGCGTCAGCATCACCGAATTTTACGTCTTTTCCCACGTAGTGCCATTCACCCTCGCCTTTGAAGAACCGGATGAATAACAAATGCCGGCTCAATTTCATACCCAATTCGGTTGCCTGCTCTTCGGATAATCCGAGCTCTTGAATTTTCTGTGCTATTGTGGGGGCCTGCTTGAGGTAATCTTCTACAGCGACGCCTTCCGGAAACCAGCCATTTCCGAGTACTTCAGCCCGGATTCGCAGGCCCTCGATGAAATCTTCTTCGGTCGAGCCCATCAAATCAAGTTTGGTTTCCTGCAGCTTGTAGCCTTCGGGGACATCCATACTAAGTAGCTCTTCATCCATTGGCACATCAAACACGAGGTTTTTGCAAATAACCTTCATTTGTCCCTCTACCTGTTCTATCCGCACGGGCAGTGCTGTTTCAGGGTCTGCCCAGATTGTAATCTCAGCTCTGGGGTGCTTGGCCCGAAAACCGATTAGCCTCTGGCCACCAATTACCTGCTCAGGGAGCTCTTCGACTGTGAATTCAGGGTGTTGCTGCAATTCTGTGATAATGTTTCTCAATGTTTCTATATAGTTTGACATTGATGGCAGGCCTTCCAAATCAATGTATGCCGCGTCTTTCTTTTTAGAATCGAGTGCGAGAATCTTTCCAGCTTCCAGGTCGATAATGCTGACAGAGTCTTTCATATTCGATAAAGTTCTTCTGATTCGTGAACCCTGTACCATATCGTGAATGACCGGCCCACCTGCCTCTTCCTCTCCGATGATGATGTCCAATATCGCGGTCTGGGCATCGAAGATGGGCTGGATGACCTGGGCAAAAGTTGGTGTTGCTACAATTGGACTGCCAACAAAGTGCGTTCCTATAAGCACGCCGGCGAGGATGACTGCGGCAGCGGCGAATCTTGTTATCTTGCTTTTCATAATATACTCCCACAAGACATGATGCTTAGATTGTCTTGTTTGCATTAAAGTTTTAGTAAAATCTCTCGCAGTTTGGTCTGCAATTTTTTGCACATCAGCCGGCACATCTTCACTGCCGATATTTTTCAGGATTTCTTTTATTCTTTCTTCGTTCATTTTTATTATCCTCGCTCTGCCAAAGTCGCAAGTTTGCTTTTCAATGTGTCAATTGCCTTGGATACGTGCGACCTTGCACCGGCTTCAGTACAACACAATTTTTCAGCAATATCTTTGTAATCTTTTTGCTCTAAATATCGCATCACTATTGCCCGCCCCTGCTTGGCCGGCAGATTACTTATTTGATGTCTGACTATTGAAGTTAGCTCGTCTCTGGCGAGCGTTTCATCCGGCCCTTTGTCCATTGCGATTCGGCTTCTGGCAAACTCTCCATTTCTGCCGATTCTGTTCCGCCACGCCTTTGAATTGGCTGTCAGGGCTATTCTATAGATATATGCACCTGCCTTTTTTCCATTGAGCTTCTCGATGTTCTGCCACATCCCTAACAGGACATTTTGCATTGCCTCGGTGAAAAGCTCGCGGTCGCCCGTCAATTTCCAAAGAACCGATGCCAGAAATCCGGCATATTTTGCTCTGAGCTGCTCGAAGGCCTCTGCTCGCTTAGATAAATTCATCAATAGGGCTCCAATCTTGTTAAAACCTGAACGCGTTCAATTTCCGCATAATAATAACGGCCGAGGGTCCATTTTGTGTAAAAGTTCTTCCGAAAATATGTGATTGTGTACTAAATTCCCACATCAGAAGAGCTTATGTGCCTTTTTGTGGTTGTTTTTTTCTGCCTGTTTTTTTGCTAAAGCAGCTTTCAAATAATCACGGGCTTGAGTATAATCAGGGTTGATTTGCAGCGCTTGCTGATATGCGTTTATTGCCTCGGCGATTTTGCCTTGCCGCTCCAGAAGAACGCCCACATTAAAGTGCATCTCGGCGTCCTCCGGTCGGACACTTAGCACAATTCGAAATTCCTTTAGCGCTTCGTCGTTTCTGCCTACGGCGGCCAGCGCCAAGCCCAAATGGCCGTGAGCAATTATAAAGTTCGGCTTAATCTCAATTGCTTTTTTATAATGTTCAATGGCCTGGCTAAATTTTTTCAACTCAGCCAGAGCCAGGCCAAGCCCATAGTGAGTATCAGCGTCTTCAGGCGTGAGTGTCAAGGCCTGGTTATAATGTTCAACTGCCTCGTTAAAGTGCCCCTGCATACGCAAGGCATTGGCCAAATTGTAATGTGCCTCGGCGAAGCCGGGCAGCGGATTTCGCCTTAACCTCAGATTCTTCGTTAGCGATATTGCCTTTCTATAATGCTCAATCGCCTCATCAATCTTGCCTTTTTTCAGCAGGGCATTTCCCAAATTATTGTGCACTTCATGAGAATTGTTTTTGAGCTGCAGGGACCTGTAGAAATTTTCAATTGCCTCGTCAGTTTTATCCATCCTTCCGAAAGCCAGGGCAAGATTGTTGTGCAAAATGGGATAGTCCGGCGTCAAGGATAACATATATTTATAATGAGTAACGGTGTCTCGCCAGTGGACCAGATAACGGCGGAGGATAACAATTTCAGCGACACTGACAAGCAGAACCAGTGCCAAGGCAAGTATATGTCGGCGTGAGAACGTGGCAGTCGAAACGCGACAAAAGTGAGTTAAAAGTGCTGCCAGAGGCAGTAGAAAACCAACCATAGGCAAATAAGCATGCCTGTCGGCGGCGATGACAGGATGAAATCCGATGATTCCCAAGGTGGGGAAAATAGCCAGGAAGAAAAACAACCACCCTGTTAGTAAGGAACGCGTCCATCGTAGAGAAATCAGCAATGCAGCGAACAGCACAGCTGTGCCGATTACACCGACCAGGACAATTGGATTTTGTAGAGTAAATGGCTCGGGGAAGGGGTAGAACGCCGACAAGCGCACAGGCCAAATAAATTTATAAAGATAGAAGATGATGTTGTGGCAAACAATCAGCGGTATCCGCATCGGGCCATACTCACCTGGCATTGTAACCGCAGCGGTATTCTTCTGAGATAGAAATGTAATAATTGCCGCAATAATGCCAAGGACGAAAAACGGTATCTTCTCGACAAACGTTTTTTTACTGAGTCGATTCAGCGGCCAGTAGTCCAGAAGCAGCATCAGAAGCGGCAGCGGGGTGCTCGTTGGTTTGGACATTAATGCCAGGATGAAAAATGCCATACACACGAAGTAAATTTTTCTGTTTCCGCTCGTCAGGGCGGAGCCTGCCGGAGCACGGCTACGGCAGAAACGCACATAAAAAATCAAAGACCAGAGGACAAAAAAAGCAGCCAGCAGAGTTTTTCGCTCTGACAACCAAGGGATTGGTTCGATAGTCAGGGGATGCACACCAAAGAGCAAACCGACCAGCGCTGCTGCCCAGGGTTCACCAAAGAGCTGATATAAAAGCAAAATTATCAAGACTGTATTGGCCAGATGCAGGGCCAAACTGGTTATACGGAAAGGCGTTAAATTGTCAGGTCTTCCTCCCATTGCATAATCGGCCATCAAAGAAATCATAGCCAGAGGTTGATAGTAACCACGGACTGTTGAAGGGTAGAGAACCTCGGTTAAAAAACGACGAGCGGACTTCCAACCTGGATTCTGGACCAACTGGTTTTCAAGAAGATACTGTTCATCATCGAACGAGAGGGACTTTCGCGATAGTGCCGGCCAATGAGCTGCTAAAACAATTACCCCCACAACAACGATAGAAACTAAAAAAACGACAATGTCGCGAGATATTTTTTCGCCCCCACTACTGCCAATTTCACAACGAACTTTCTCTGCCAAACTCTTACCCCTACCTTGGATTTATACCTCTATACTCAGTCTTTAGAAGCGTTTCGCCGAAGAATGCCTCCATAGATGGCATCGCAATCGCAGCGCCAAAAGCAATCTACTGCCTTAAACCCGCTCTCTGTGAGCTTTTCAAAATGCCACTGAAGGGGCAAACCCTCTTCCGAACCTTCCCACGGCTCGGTCAATTTCCTTCGATATTCCTTAATATCTATCTTGAGGGCACGACCATACGCATCCCAGAAACTTTCCCAGTCATCAGCGCTGTCATCTCTTTGTTGATTGAGTATCTGCTCTCTGTGCTGTTGCCACCCTTTTTGAATTGATAGAGATTTACTGCCGACGTGGTCTGCATTCAAAAAGATACCGTCTGGACGAAGCATCTTTGCGAGCTGGCCATAAAATCGTGATAACTGTTCCTCGCTAAGCCAGTGCAGAGCCGTTGCTGAAACCGCTGCATCTATTGGAGAAGGCACAAGTTTGGTCCATGATTCATCACGTATGTCGGTCTGGATAAGGTGAGCACGCTCACCGAACTCCGCTAACCTTTTTTCTGCAAGTGGCAGAAGGGTCGCGTCAAAATCGATACCATAAACATCAGCCTTAGGGAATCTTTCTAAAATCGGCAGCATAAGACTACCAGTGCCGCAGCCAATATCCAGGACTTTTGAAACTACTTCCTGCGTATTGGCTATTAGGTGTACCATCAGAGCAAACCGTTCTTCTCGACGTGGTATGTATCTTTCCTGCATACTGTCCCAGCGTTCAATCCAACTACGCCAGTTTATATCAGCAGGAAACTTTATGTCCCCTACTTTACCCATTGGAACTTTTTACCCGTGAGGCGTTCGTAGGCCTCGATGTATTTTTTGCTTGTTTTTTTGCAAATGTTGTCGGGCAGCTCTACGCCCGGCCCGGATTTATCAAAGTCAATACTTTCTAAATAATTACGAACGAATTGCTTGTCGAAGCTTTCCTGGTCTCTGCCCGGCTCATATTTGTCCGCAGGCCAGAAGCGCGATGAGTCCGGCGTCAATACCTCATCAATCAAAATAATCCTGCCATCGACAACTCCCCACTCAAACTTCGTATCAGACAAGATTATCCCTTTGCTCTTGGCGTACTCGCTTGCTTTTTCAAAAATCATTATGCTGTTATCGTGCACGAATTCAGCTCGCTCGGCGCCAAGGATACCCACACACTTCTCAAGGCTGATATTCTCATCGTGTGTTCCCCTCTCGGCCTTGGTAGCCGGCGTAAAGACAGGTTCCGGCAATTTTTCGCACTGGCGCAGGCCAGATGGCAGCTTCTGTCCGCAAATCGTCCCGCTTGCCTTATATTCCTTCCAGCCCGAGCCGGCCAAGTAGCCTCGCACCACGCACTCGATCGGCAAAACATCGACCTTTTTAACCAGCATACTTCGCCCTGCAAGCCGGTCTTCGAAATCGCAAAATGGTGTTGGAAAATTACTTACATCAGCGCTTATCAGATGATGCTCAATCTCATCACCGAGAAAATCAAACCAGAAAAGCGAAATCTGCGTCAGGACAATTCCCTTACAAGGTATTCCGTTAGCCATAACTACATCGAAGGCGCTTATCCTGTCGGTCGCAACTATCAGCAGCTTGTCGCCAAGGTCGTATATGTCACGAACTTTACCTCGAATCGGCTCAACTCCGGCTATATTTGTCTTCAAAACCGTCTCCATAATAATCCTTTCCATTGAGTCATTTAGTCTCTTCGTTTTCTATTCTCGAATCAATATACGCAAATATTTTTTCTTTAACCCGTTCGACATCGCCGGTTTTTGGTAATAAATCAATCAGCATCTCCAAAAATTTGCGCTGCCTTATTCGTTTTAGCGTTGCGGTGAAGTTCACATCATAAACCCATCCAAGCTGGCAGAGTTTCATATCGTTTAGTGTTCGCAGCCTGTTGTAAGCTATCTGTTGACCACGCAGAACCTTTTCGACTATTTCGTCCGAGTACCCCGGCTCATCCGGGAACTCCAGCCCCAGCTTGAAGTGTTCTGGGTTTTCCTTGTATTGTCTGAAGTATTCTGTTACCACATAGAGCACATCTATCTTATCAGCATCTCGCATCAATTTCGAAAACAAAAGGAACTGGCCGTCTAAATTCTTCGGCAGCTCTTTTCGTCCGTGATATTCAATTGCTTTCTCTATCAATTCTCTTTCTCTTTCCTCTACCTCCTCAAGCACTTTCTTCCGGCGAAGGACCTCTAAGCCAAGCAGGCAATGATTTATACTTTTGGGGTCGTTGTATGTTCGGTATCTGACAAACTGCTCGAATCGCCCGATATCGTGAAAAAGCGCTATCACCTCCGCTATTCGCCTCTGGTTGTCTGACAGATTTAGCTGCTCGGCTAAATACATCATTTCTTTGCATGTCCGCCGACTGTGCTCTTCCTTGAGCTTCAAATTGGCATTTACAAACTCATCATCGCCGTAAAAGCCAGCCACATAATTGTTAAACCAGGCCCTGAAATTCTCAAGCTGCTCTTGCTTCATAGTGTCTTGACCTCCTGACAAGCAATTTTTTAACCCGAATTTTTCATAAAATCCGTATTATATATTCTATAATCATTCACCTCAGGTATAATACAATCCAAACAGGTAATAGTCAAAGGAGCAGAATAATGCCAACAGTAAAAGACATTATAGTCAGAAAGCCCACGGAAGAAGAGGCCAAAACTTGCAAGGTCTGGCCGGTCTGGAAATGCCAGCCCAGCACCTTCGACTGGGCATACACAGAAAAGGAAACCTGCCTTCTTATTGAAGGCAAAGTGACGGTAACAGACGGCAAAGATTCGGTAAGCTTCGGGCCGGGCGACCTTGTGATTTTCCCGCAGGACCTCGAATGCACCTGGCAGGTTACCGGAGCAGTAAAGAAACATTACAATTTTGGCTGAAAAAATTTTGAATCTCGCCCGGATTCAAATTTTCCGTACGGCGAGAGTGTAGATTGGTCTTCGGTCTTTCAGATATTTTCTTTCATAGTTGGTGCCGGTATCTTCGCCGGGGTTGGCGCCTGCGGCAGGGAGAAATTCAATTTTCTGGAGTTTCCCACGATTGTCAGTTATCAGTTGCTTTATTTGTTCGAAATAATCGGCGTGGTCAGTAGCAATTCTTATTCGGCCCTTGGCCTTTAAGCAGCGGAGCAGGTGCTCCAAATTGGGGGGGCAGAAGAATCGCCTTTTATGATGTCGTCTTTTCGGCCAGGGGTCGGGGAAATAGATGTGGAAACAGTCGATGGAGTTGTCGGGGACAAAGTTGGCTAAAAAGGTAGTGGCATCGGTGCGTACTATCCGCACATTTGTCAATCCCCCTCGGCCTATACGGTCAACAGCATAGCGGTAGTATTTGTTGGCCTGTTCGATGCCGAGGAAATTCACATCTGTCTGAATTTTTGCCTGGTTTAACAGAAAGGTTGCTTTGCCCGTACCAATTTCGATATGGACCGGGCCGGAACGTCCGAAAATCCTGACGAAGTCGATTTTGCCACCCAAATCTTCGGGCTTTAGTGAGACTGAAGGATAATCTTTTAATCTTCGAGCCATATTGTCCCTTTGCGTTCTCAAAAGGCACAGAAACATAGATTCGATGACACTATTATACAAAAAGTAGGGGCTTTAGGTAAGGTCTGGGATGGTCGTTTGTTTGTATCGTGATTAAAGGTGTTGCGAGGACAAATCGATAAAAAAGGTGAACCGGTTCTTAGTTGATGCGTATTTATTTGTAGGACAACAGCGCAGACTAAAGGTAAGGAGATCGGAAAATGATTCTCCAAGTATTTAGAGCGCGGCGCAAGCAGATATTGATTGACGTCAATACACAAAAAGACTTCCTCTTGGCGGGGGGCAAGGCGTGCATAAGAAACCACAGGAGGGTATTGGCACATATTCGCAGGGTAATGGCGTGGGCGCGAGCTGGGAATGTCCCAATCATCTCGACTGCTGAGGTTTATCCAGATAACAACGGTAACGGTGCTATTGATTATTGTATTGATGGCACAGAGGGACAGAAAAAGATACGATATACGCTGCTGAGGGACCGGATAAACTTTCCTGCAGACGGCAGTACCGATTTGCCCAGGGGCATGCTGTGGCAGTACAGGCAGGTTATTCTTCACAAGCGTTGCGTCGACCCATTTGAAGAGCCACGGATTGAAAGGCTGCTCAGTGAGGTGCGAGCCGGTGAGTTTATTCTGATTGGTGCCAGTGCCGAAGGTGCTGTTATGGCAACGGCACTGGGGTTGCTGCAGCGAGGCAAAAGAGTCAGTGTCGTAGTCGATGCGGTGGGTTCACATAATAAAAGAGAGGCGAGATTAGCCCTTCGTAAGATGGAGGCGAAAGGTGCGAAGTTGATTGAGACCAAAAGACTTGCGGGGACATCACATCTAAGACGTGTTGGGATATGCGATTGCAAAAGCTGCCGGGGACTGGCGAGCAGAACACTGTTCGATACTATAGAGGAAAATTAGAATTTACCTTTTTGTATTGAGCGTTTTCAATTCATATTTACGCAATATACATAATATTATTTTTGGGAGGGGGGTTTTTTTAGTTCCTCGATTTTGGGCAGGTCTTTGAGTGAGTTCAGGCCGAAAACTTCAAGGAACTTTTTTGTTGTGCCGTATAGCATTGGTCTGCCTAAGACTTCGGCCCGGCCAGCGATTTTGACCAGTCCTTTGTAGCAAAGAGCCCGAACTATCTCGCCGGCTGCAACGCCCCTGATGGCTTCTATGTCGGCTCGCATAACCGGCTGTTTGTACGCAATTATCGCAAGCGTCTCCAACGCCGCGGGGCTTAGCTTGCTGTCGCTGCGGGCGCGAAGCAATTTTTTAAGCCAATAGTTGTAAGGACTTAAAGTGAGCATTTGATAGCCGCTGGCGATTTGTTCTATTCTAAAGGCATTATTGTTGGCCTGGTATTTGTCATTTAAGGTTTGAATGTGGTGGTGGATTTGCTTTGCAGAGGTCTCGACGATATTAGCTAATCGTTCCGCAGAGAGCGGCTCATCGCTGGTAAATAAAACCGCTTCTATAACCGACTCAACCGTCGGCTCATTGCTTCCGCCTTCGCTGAAGCTACGGCGGACGGGCATCGCTCGTTCGTGTTCTTCTGTCATATTTCTTTCCATCTAAAGGGGTCTGCGTCTTTTTTACTGATTTTTATTATTACTTTTTTCAGCTTTTTTTGCAATTGTTTAGCGAAATTTTTTAATATAAAGCGTTCCGAGACACTATGACTTAGACAGATGCAGGTCAAGCCGGCTTCTTGTGCGGCTAATGCCTGATGATGTTTTAGTTCGCCGGTCAAGTACAAATCGGCCTTTGCGGCGATGACCAAATCGATGAGCTTGCCGCACGAGCCGGCACAAACTGCAGCTGTTTTTACCAGGCGCTTTTCATCTCCGATCATGCCGATGGCTTTCGCTCCGGTGAATTTTTTTATTCTCCTTATTATTTGTTCGGTCCGCATAGGTTTGGCCAGCTTGCCGATTCTGCCCAGGCCGAATTTAGTCTGAGGGTTGTAGAGTTTAAAGACGTCAAAGGCGGGTGTCTCGTAAGGATGTGCGTTTTTTATTGCTGTGATGCAATCTTCAAGTTTTTCAGGGGGTACAATCGTCTCGAATCTTATCTCCGGCACCGCCTCTATCCTACCCTTTTTCCCTATAGCAGGCTTTGCGCCCTTCAGAGGCAAAAAGCTGCCTGCTCCCACGGCTGCGAAGCCGCAATGGCTGTAGTTTCCGATTTTACCTGCGCCGGCGGCAAAAATCGCATCTGAA
>Ga0315551_10003050_pt1 | contig 12000 bp, 6 predicted proteins | sample SalMarSW160290MG_FD_203678 | JGI IMG/M metagenome (GOLD analysis project Ga0315551, IMG submission 203678) | Salt marsh sediment microbial communities from the Plum Island Ecosystem LTER, Massachusetts, United States - Salt Marsh Sediment SW1602-90 ... | reverse complement strand
TATCTCGAACAGATTCTCTCTCGACTGCTTGGGCAGTTTCTTGTTGTCCAAGTCATCGACTATCAAAAGGCCGACTTTAAGATAGCGGTTCATGGTTTTGATCCTGCTGCCAAAGCTTTTGGCCTAGCAGACCGTTGAAAAACTCTTTGTGTTAGCTGTATTTTGTGTCCCTTTAAGGTATTGTTGAGTAGTTTGTCAATACTCCATTGAAAGGATGAAGAGATGCGCAGCACAGACTATCATCAGCAAGCGATGTTCAGCTATGTTTCTTAAGAATCCGGGGTTCCCGAGGATTGTCTTTTGCGGTCGCTTCTGAGGATGGAGGATGAAGTGTTATCTGATTTGGGTGAGAAGTTCGGTGACATGTATTCGGTCACGGGTCGTCCCTCAATTCCGCAGGAGCGATTTTTTCGCGCTTTGCTCTTGTCCGAGCAAGTCTGTTACAAGCAGTCAAGAAAGATTTGGAGGAATTAAAACCTTCGAAGGCGACGTACAGCAGGAAACCCACTCCCGGTAAGAACACATCGACTCATCAGCCCAGCCAATAATCTCTTTTATGATAATAGTAAAAGTATGACCTTACGGCTTTAATTATTACCTCCCTCGCCACTAGCCGATAAGCTGTGAAAACTCTTCGTACGGGATTACCGGCCAGGTTTCGGTTTCGAGAATACCTTTACTGTTGATTTCAGCGGCCACCCTGAAGGCCTCGGTTTGATCGGAGGCATCAAACACTGCCAAAAGGTCATACCTCCCCAGAGTTGCATAGAGATTGAGTACCTTCACATTGTTCTTTGCAAATACGTTAAGAGATTCATTAATCTGATGAGACAGATCGTGATGTAGCTTCTTGGCGTTAGGGTTGACGGTCATAGCCATAATAAACGACGCCATAGTCACTCCTTTTGCTAATTGGTTATAGTGAAATAATAGCGGAGTAACTAATCACACGCAACCGGTTTCTCCTCCAGTGGACGATAAGCAAAACAGTAAAGCAAGAAAGCATTTGTTATGAGAGAAAGTGCGCCTTAACTTACGATAGAGAATATCCAAGACCTCACAACTGATGCAGAACCTGCAGTTCGCGATATGACCTTAGCCAATACGTGGTCTTTGAAGGCGTTATATGAAATTGTCATTTATATTAATAAGGAAGGAAGCATGGTATGCTGTCGGGAGTTCATTTTCTTTTAACCTATACCTGCAATTTTGAATGTGACCACTGCTTTCTGTTCTGTGGTCCGAATGCAAAAGGGACTTTCACTCTGAACGAGATGAAAAAGGCCCTTAACGAATTTGCTAAGATGGAAACGATAAAAACAATATATTTTGAGGGTGGAGAACCGTTTCTCTTCTATCCCTTGATGCTGGAAGGCGTTAAGATCGCTCGTGATATGGGCTTCAAAACCGGAATAGTCACCAATGCCTATTGGGCAACATCTGTTGAAGATGCCGATCTTTGGCTCAAACCGCTACATAAATTGGGAATTTCCGATCTCAGTCTAAGTGATGATTTGTTTCACCATGACGACAAAGAAAAAAATACCGCTAAATTGGCCTTAGCTGCGGCCCAGAGATTGGGGATGCCGGCCAGCACTATTTGCATCGAGCAACCTACGATCAATACTAGCGCCGATACCCAGCGAGAAAAAGGCGCGCCGGTCATCGGCGGCGGCGCTATGTTTAAGGGTCGGGCTGTCGAGAAATTGACCGAAGGATTACCAACCAGACCGTGGGGTGAATTAACCACGTGCCCTCATGAGGAGTTGGAAAATCCCAAGAGAGTTCATATCGATCCGTATGGCCATGTCCATCTCTGTCAAGGGTTGAGTATGGGTAATATGTGGGAGACTCCCCTGTCTGAGCTGGTTAAGAACTATAAGGCTTACTTACATCCCATCTGCGAACCACTGGTTAGGGGAGGACCTGCGCTTTTAGCCAAAGAATACGATGTTAAACATGAAGATACCTACGTTGATGAATGTCATTTCTGCTATCTGGTTCGCCTGGCTCTCATAGACAAGTTCCCCCAATATCTAGCCCCGCGTCAGGTGTATGGATTGGAATAGGACCAATCGGTTTCGAATTGTCTATCGTATGATTTTAGAGTTACTGAAACATAAACATAAGTAATACACTTGAAAGACGACAGGGCGTTTTTCTTAAGACCGTTTATGTCCAACGTAGTTTATCAGGTTATCCACCGAGTCGAGATTTTCCGGTATAAGTTCGGAGTCCTCAACCTCGAAGCCGTACTTTCCCTCAAGAAACCCAACCAATTCCAACACGCCCGTGGAATCAATAATACCCAGTTCCAACAGCGAACCCGAATCGGTCAGCTCCTGGGAATCATGGCCCATCATAAAATTATCTAAGATGAAATTTCTTATGTCCGTCCGTACGTTCAAATATCCTCCTTACACCTTCTCCGGCGCCCATCTGCCGGTGCCGTCTCAAAAGCTGTTGGCAACCGCAAGTTCTACCCACGGAAGCCGTCAATCTCCTGATACATTTATCGGCAGGCAGTTAGAATAAACCTTAGCGCTTGAGATGTCAATTCCTGTATGAGATAATTGCTATCCTATGGTTTTGGTGATGTTGGGCGACTCAAGGCTGTCTCTGACCCCATGTGGACTTGCCTATATATGCCTCGGCAACTTTTGTTTCATTAATAATAAGAAACACGGCCACCCCTTGATGAGAAGAGGTGGCCGCTGGTGCTTCTCAGGTCTAATCTTCGTGAGCCTCTTATTTCAGCAACATCATCTTCTTCGTCTCGGTATAGCTACCGACCTCCAGCTTGTAAAGGTAGACACCACTGGCATGTTGCGACGCATCCCACTCGATTGCCTTCACGCCGCGATCAGCAGTACCCTTAAAAGAAGCCACTACCTGGCCATTCAAATTATAAATAGTCAGGGTGTAATCTGTGCGCTCCTTCACGCTGAAACTGATCGTAGTTACCGGATTGAACGGGTTAGGATAGTTTTGATGTAAAGCGTAGCTATCCGGCAATCTTGATGACTTACTTCCAGTAGCCACGATAAAGTCGTTGTGGTTTATATCGGATACGATCGCGGACACCAGCTCGTATTTGCCCGGTATCGAAACCATCTGGTGCTCACCGACCGCTATGACCTCCGTCCCGTCAAGATCCAGAAGACCAACCCTCAGTATTCCGTCACGCTGACCATACACCAGATCAAGCTTCTCAGCAAGCAGATTGGCCACCGTCGTTCCTCCGGCACCCTTGAGCTCAAGCTGCACGCCGCGCAACTCGATCGGGCTGGAAACAAACACCGTCGTAACGTCGTCCTCGAAAAGAGAGGTGATTGAAATGTCCGAGTTGACCTTGGGAAGCGGCGAACCCTTTTCAAGACAGCCACAGACAGGCTCCGGGCCGCTCTGGAACAGGTAGTCCACAATATAGGTAAGATCAGCGATATTGGGACCGGTGCAGGAACCATTTGCATCCATGGCGTTAAGCACACATGGCGGAGGGCCGTAGCGGAATAGAAAATCCACGAGGGAGGTCAGGTCGGCGATATTGCAGGCCTGGTCGCCGTCGAAATCACCTGGAAGGTAACCTGGTACCAACGTCGAGTCGCGCAGATAGTTGAAGCCCGGTAGTAGATCGTAATTATTGGTATCGGCAAAAAGCAGAGCCCGGGCCGGGTCATCCATCAAAGTGGTATCCCAGCGAGTGTATGAACCAACCAGACATTCTGCCGTCCCGGCATTAAAAGTCATGTTAAACACTGTGGTCGTCCCGACCGGTATGGTCAGGCCCTTTGAGTTGGCCAGAGCCACAAAGGCGTAGCCATTGTCGGGATTAATCTCAGTAAAGGTATAATCCCAACTCTCGGTGATCAGCCCCTCGAACGATAGATCCAGCACCGTGACGTTAGGCGGTATCTGTATCGGTATCGTCGCCCCCTTGATCGGCTGTGACAGCTTGACCGCTACCGGCTGTACGGCACCACAAACTTGGTCCACAGCTACCGAGGGAATAATAAGCGAGTCGGCGGATATTCCTGATTCCGTCACAGTGAGTTCTAAGTAAACCGTCAGAGGCGTATTGTTGGCTTCGATGGCTCCAAAGGTGACCGGTTGCACATATGTGCCTGGCGGCAAGTAGGCAATATTGACAGTTATCACCACCGAGTCAGGCGTGTGGCCGCCGATCTTGTCAGCGTAGAACGGGCCGTCAAGTGAATCTGTAATGTAGTAAACAATATCAGTGCCACCGGCCTCTTCAACAAACAAGCTCTGCGCCGAAGGATTCGACCCACCTTCAACAGCTTCAAAATGCAGTGTGTCAGGATATACGACCAGACTAAAGGGTAGGTAGTGCATCATGAAGCAATGAGGCCCGGACCACTCGGGATAGATCTGATTATACTGGCTAGCCCAGACCCAATTGCCCGCTGGAGGAAACCAACTGGAATCCAGGCAGATGGTCTGTCCGTCATAGATGGAATCAATTGGACCGATTGTTATTGAGTAGGCAAGGTCATCATAACCATCAGGCATTCCGTCGCTCATGAGGACAGCTGCGCCGAAACCGACGGTGTCAGGGTTGATCCCATCTACGTTAGTCCTAACGATGAAGTATCCAAGGTCGAACAATTCTGCGAACGCGACAATCGAATCGGCAATCAAGGTATCCCATGTGATGTCATCAGGGGAATACACTCTATGGCCGTTTGACATACCGGAGACATAGTCTCCCGAGTTGTTGATGGCACGCATGGTGAACGTCACCGGCACTCCAGTTTTTATGCCAGTGGTTCCGTACTGCCCAGCGACATTGTCGAGAATAATGGCCGCTTCCGGTTCGGCATAGACGGTCATATTGACAATCACCTCCAGCGGTGTATCCCATGCTTCCGAGTCGACATAAATCACATTCTGGTACGTTCCCGGCGGCATCCCATGGCCGTGCGCCCATACCATTATGTCATCTGGAGTAATGCTGCTGAAACTCGAAAGACTTATGAAGCTGCTTGAATCGATATAGTAACATTGGAAGGGGATGTTAGCTCCTGAGGTTTCACTGACGTGGAAGCTTCCGCAAACCGGATAAGGGCTCCACTGGTAAACGGAGAAATTCAGGGTGTCGGGGGCAACCTCAAGAATAGGCTCCTCTATCGTGAAGCAGTATGGGCCACCCCAGTCCGGAGCATAGTGACTCAAACCGTCAACCTGCCATTTCCAGGAACCGGCCGGTCCATAGAAACAGGAATCGAGGCAGATCGTTTTGCCCACGTAGGCAGAACTAATCGGCCCGATAGTTATTGTAAAGGCAACGTCGTCAAAACCAACTGGCATTCCAGCATCCGGGAAAAATGTAGTGGCAAGTGTCCCTACTGTATCCGCTCCCGACCCGTCAGCGCTATACGTATTTGTAAAGATGCCTAAATAGAAGTGGGAGGTGTCCAGAGTGCCAGTAGTGTCAAAAAAAGTATTCCCCCACTGAGCACCGTCAGTCGAGTAAATCCGGAAGCCGTTACTTAAGTCCAGGATGGGGTTAGCAGTATTATTAGTGAAACGAAGATAGAAGGTTATTGAATCACCGGTGGTGATCACTCCTGGAGAAATCTCTCCATCCACGTGGTCCAGGGAAATAACTCCCCCTGAGTTGGGAGAACAGTTAGCACCACCGCTGCAAGGCGGAGGACCACCTACGAATACATAGTTCATAATATAGGCAAGATCGCTAACATCCACACCGTTGCAAAGGTCCGCATTGGCGTCTACGGTGTCAAACGGTGGCGGGCCATCCCTAATTATCCACTCAATCAGATAGATCATGTCGACAACATTTACTGTGCCGCTACCATCGACGTCACCACAAATGCCCTGCCCAAATGAACTTGCTGTCGGTAGCAGCAGCAACACCGCTAAAATTATGAAGGGGGTAAGGGTTTTAGTCATGAAATCCTCCTACATTAAAAAGAGTTGATTTTAGGTAAGTAGTACTCGAGATTCAATGTTACTCTCTCCTCAACGAACCTTAACATTATAAACATATTAAATAATCAACGTCTTGTCAAGACAAAATGTAATATCGAAGAAAGCGGCGAATGATGTCAAACGTGCACCATCTGAGCACAAGTAAGACAAGTCCTGAGTGGGGAGAGTGCTATTACGTGAGGTTGCATAGCAGCACCTCGGAACTAATTACGTGGTAGGCCGAGAGGCAACCGAGGAACAGTCACGCCACACTTTGAAAGAATCTCTATCTAAACTCTGGGCGACCTCAAAATTGTCAATATACTGGTGAGCCAACAGTTGAGTAGAGAGGATACCTATAAATGACATATTGTCCTTAAACGACAGGTGAGCGTGCGACAGTCGGGTACATTTGTCTCTCAGTTTGGCCACAAAAGCCGGATTGAAAAGCCCTGTCTGCTTCAACACCCGCTCCGACAGCATCTCGTTGATATAGGCCGGCGAATCAGGTTGGACAAAGCTGTTCGAGTCGGGGGCCATATACGGCTGTTTCACTCTATCTATGATTTCCCTCGGTAGCTCCTTTAACATGGCCTTTTTGAGTACAAACTTTTCCTTCAAGCCAAAGATTTTGTGCCAGGGGGGAATAGTAGCCGCAAACTCAACGACCCGGTGGTCTAAAAACGGAAAGCGCCCTTCAACGGCATTGGCCGCTGCCATTCGATCGCCCTGGGAGGATAGAATATATCCGGCCAGCAGTGATTTGGCCTCAAGATGCTGGGCTCGGGAAAGGTGGTGCCATTTGAAGAACCCCGAGGGTATGTCCCTGCTGAATGACTGCAGAGAGTCGTAAGCACCTATTTGAGCCTTGACATCCTCAGTAAAAAAATCTTTGACCTTGGTAGTCGTATTGATTCTTGGTATGTGCGAGAAGTAATATTTATCCGTTTCGGAGAGACCGGCTTTATAAAAGGTCTCAAGGTAAAACCTGGCTCTGGCGGCAGAAAGGGGCAGGGTGGGGTAAAGCCTTCTTAACAGCAGCGAGCGCCAGGCGGAATCGGGGTTTTTAGCCCAGAAACTGCGGATCAATGTCTCCTTGAATATATCATACCCCCCCAGCACCTCGTCTGAACCCTCTCCGGTCAAGACCACTTTGAAGTTGTTGTCCCTCACCAGGCGGGAGAGCATATAAAGCGGGGTCGGGGCTGTGCGCAGTATGGGCCGCTCGGTGTGCCAGATGACCTTCGGGAAATTCTCGGCTATGTCGTGATAGGAGCAGCGTATCTGATGGTGGTCGGTGCTGAGGTATTCGGCCATCTGCTTTTGAAAATCCGATTCATCGTAGGCTTTGTCATGAAAAGCTATGGAAAAGGTCTCGACTCTGGTATGGGTGAAGTGTTTGATCAAGGCAGTGGTTGCTGACGAATCAAGCCCCCCTGAGAGATAGGCTCCCACCGGCACGTCGGCTCGCAGTCGCAGTCGGACGGCGTCGACTAACAGAGTGTGAAGCTCTTCCGCCCACGAATCAACCGACCGGCTGTGGTCGAACTTCTCGGGAAACTCTATCGACCAGTAGCGGTTGGTGTTAATTTCCCCACCTCGTATCTCAAGATATGTTCCCGCTTCAAGTTCATTGATATTTTCAAAAGCAGTCCGAGGCGGTGCTGTCGTCCACCAGGTGAAGATTTCGTCCAGGCCTTTCAGGTCTACCCGTCTGGGAATCGACGGGTCACAGAATATGGCTTTGATTTCCGAGGCAAAGTAAAAGCGGCCATTATGGACTGTATAAAAAACCGGCCTAATTCCCAGCCTGTCCCTCGCGACAAAAAGGGACTCATCCCTTTTGTCATAAACCGCAAACGCAAACTGCCCATTAAAATGAATCAGGCATTGTTTACCCCATTGCTCGTAGGCGTGGACAATTACCTCGGTATCGGATTGGGTGCGGAACCGATGCCCGACTTTTTCCAGTTCAGCCCTCAGTTCGATGTAGTTGAAGATCTCGCCGTTGAATGTTACCCAGATCGTCTCGTCTTCGTTGCACAATGGCTGGGAGCCGGTGGAAAGGTCAATAATGGACAGACGGGCTTGCCCCAGGGCGCACTTGTCGTCAAGATAGGCTCCAAACTCATCCGGCCCGCGGTGGCGGATTTGGTTTACCATCCGGCCGATCAGCTCCCTATCCGGCTCAGTCCTTTGGTGCAGTTGAAAATATCCGGCTATTCCACACATAACGTGAAGCCTCGTAGGTCGGGTTCCGAGCCCGCCCAAGGGGGACGAGAAATCCGATATTTGCCTACCTTTTCAGTATCTTCCCCGCCTCCGATTTCGGCAGCCACTCGACTACTTCAATGTACTTGGGCACCATCAAATCCTCAAGATTCTCACGGCAGTGGTGCAAGATGGCGTCAACAGTTATTCTCGAACCTCTGCGCAGGACGATTTCCGCCTTAATTGCGTTGCCAAGGATCTCGTCCGGAACTGGAGTGACTCGTGCCTCCACCACATCTTCAAGTCGGTACAGGACGTTTTCAATTTCCTTGGGAGAAACCCGTTCCCCCCGAACTTTGATGATGTCATCCATCCGTCCGACAAAATACAAAAAGCCATCCTCGTCGATACGGAACAGATCCCCCGTATAAAGCACCTTTTCCTCCGGCAACCAACCTGGTTTGAGAACCTTAGCGGTGGCCTCGGGGTCGTTCCAATATCCTTGCATAACGTTGGAGCCTCTGACCACAAGCTGACCAATGCCGTTTCGCTCCTTGATATTTCCCTCATCGTCGACTACGAAGACTTCCGTGTTTGGCATAGCGATACCGACCGACTCCGGCTTTTTGTCGATCAAATCCGGCGGCAGGTAAGAAACCCGCTTGCACTCGGTCAAGCCGTACATGGAATAGATCCTGGCGTTAGGAAAGATCTTTTTCAGACGAGGGATGTAGGCCGGCGGCAGGGCAGCGCCAGTGTTGGTAATGTAGCGCACCGTGGACAGCTCTTCACCGCTGAGTTTTTCCATTTGCAACAGAATGGCCATCATTGTCGGAACACATGGGAAGCCGGTCACACCTCTCGTTTGAATCAGTTTTACCAGTTGGTACGGGTAGCCAAATTTCCTTTCTAAAACGAGAGTGCCGGAGAATAAAAAGGCCATTAATACTTGATACAGCCCATAGTCAAATGACAGCGGCAGGACAGATAAAACAATGTCGGAGGTTACGTTTTCAAGATAGGTTGTGATCGACTTGGCGGCTGTGACCATGTTGCGGTGGGTGAGGGTAACCCCTTTGGGGTCGCCAGTGGAGCCGGAGGTATAAATGATTGCAGCCAGATCGAGATCCACCAAGCGGACTTTGGGTGGAGAGCAGTCAAGCTTGATGATCTGCTGGAAATCTGTTGAAAGGTGCGAAGAGCCATCGACAGTGAAAATCGGTGGGAGGTCAAGCTCGCTTTGAAACCCGGCCAGCATGTCAATCTTGGAATTATCTGTCACGATAAAAGCAGGGGAACAATTTTGCAGGATATACTTGAACTTGCCCGCCTTGATAGTCTGGTTCACCACGGAAAAAGCCCCTCCGGCCAGCAGGACCCCGAAAATTGAAATGACCGCCTCAGGAGAGTTCCCCAAATAGATTATGACTCGGTCACCTCTTTTTATTCCATGTTCCACAAAGAAGCTCGCCAAATTGCCCGCGTACCGGTACAATTGGCGGTACGTGTAGGCGGAGTTGCCAAAATTGAGAGCTGTTTTGTCTGGGTAATCTTGCGCTGAACGCAAGAGAAAATCACTCACCAGATTAACGTACATTATGCTCATCTCCCTGATTATTCTCGTCCTGTGATGTAAGTAACTTGAGCCACCTACAATCTGCTCTCAGAGAAGCTGTTGGTCATTCACAAAACCTTCCCGTTTGGCGTCGGTCGAAATCCAGAAATGCTGACGTGCTTGGTCTATCTTCTTGAGATATAGTAGATAACAAACTGTAATGTGTCAAGCCTTAGTAGACAAACAGTTCCCTGATGAGCCATCGAGACTGACGGTGCCTTAGCCTAACAGATGTACATTTTTAGGCACGAGCACTGAAGGTTCCTTGTTATTTCAACTTTAATCTCTATTCTCTGGAGTTGTCTTCTTGACAACTTGTCAAATCTTGCTATTTTTAACAGTAGAAACGGATTAAACGCCCCTCTCAACTTGGGCGTTTGTACAAGAGAGATTCCCATAGCCGCTCCCTCACGGCACAGGTGCTATTATGCAGACAGAAGTCATAAAAAAGTCTATGTGTCACGTTCTTGCAGTTGTCATCCTGTCTCTTGCGGCTGGTGGAACATATAGCTCTGACCTACCTACCGGCCCAGTGCCGGGGAAATTCATCGTTAAACTGAGCCGGAAGGCCAATCCCAAACGGTTGGGACAAGCTTTGGCTCTAGGGAATCGACTGGAAAATGTTTCTCGGCTGAGGATTAAGAGCGATCTGGTGGGAAGCGAGAATTGGGAACGATTTTATATTTTTTCCAGTGCGAGTAAAGCAGCTTCGACGGCTGATGTCGTTGCAACTCTAGGCCGGGAAAACGTGGAATATGTGGAGCCGGACTATTATCTAGAGTTTTTCGACTGGCCGGCAGATCCCCTCTTCCCCCACCAGTGGTACCTCAACAATACCGGCCAGCAGTATTTCGGAATCGACCGGGTGCCGGGACAATACAACGATGTCCTGGTTCTCAAGAGCGGGACACCCGACAAAGATGTACGACTTGTACACCAGTATGATAATCCTCCATCTGAAACGACCAAAGTGGTGGTGGCTATTGTCGACACCGGTGTTGACCCGACTCATCCTGAGCTTCAAGGGAGATTCTGGAAAAATCCCGATGAAATCCCCGGCAATAGTATCGATGATGATCATAATGGTTTTATTGATGATACCCTTGGGTATGATGTTTCCGGTGATGTAATAGACTTTTTTAATCCCATCGGGGACAATGATCCTACTGACGAGAACGGACACGGCACCCATCTCGCAGGCATAGTGGCCGCCAATGCCGATGGGTATGGTGTTGTCGGTATAGCGCCATGGGCTGAGATTATGCCGGTCAAGATTCGCCCTAATGCTACTTCGGCAATTGGTGCTGCCGGTATCATGTACGCTGTAAACGCCGGCGCCCAGATTATTAATATCAGTTGGGGCACACCCTTCGAGTCGAGTATTTTGAAAGATGCCATAGATTTTGCCCGCCACAACGGAGTTTTTGTCTGTATCGCTCCCGGCAACACGGGGGATAACACGCGCTATTACCCTGCCGCTTTCGACTCGACGTTTGTAGTGGCAGCCGGCAACTCAGATGGTTATGAAACGTATTTTTCCACCTACGGCGCCCACATTGATATTGTAGCACCTGGCTTGGATATCCTCTCTTTAAGAGCAGCCGGGACTGACATGTATGGTGAATACCCATCTTTAGAGCCGGGGGTAAGAATAATTGATTCACTCTACTACCTGTCCGACGGTACCTCAATGGCGTCTCCCATGGTAGCCGGAGCCGCAGCTTTGCTTTTGTCGTTCAGACCCGACCTGTCACTCAGCGAACTGGAAGAGGTTCTCCTTTACGGAGCCACTGATTTGATTGACCCCCTCAATAACGGAGACACGCTGATAGGACCCGATACTATCTCCGGCTACGGTTACCTTAACATTGATTCCTCCCTCTTCTTGCTGCAGCATGGCGGACTTTTCATCACTGAGCCGGTCCGCCGAAGTAGATATACTGACGACTTCCCCATCAAAGTAATCCCGATTGCTGGATATACCGGGAGTTGGCGGCTGGAGTACTCGGTGGGGCTGGGTTCAGAAAACTGGCAGTTGCTGGCAGAAGGAGGTGGCATTCCGGCAGACTCGATCATATATGTCTTTTCCGACACAACGGTGGAAGGGTACATCAATTTGAGAGTGATTGACGCATTTGGATCGAGCCATGTCACCAACCTCGTCTATGTAAGGCGAAATCAAACGGAGATAACTTCTCCCATCTCAGGTGAGGAACTTG
>Ga0315551_10003047_pt1 | contig 12005 bp, 9 predicted proteins | sample SalMarSW160290MG_FD_203678 | JGI IMG/M metagenome (GOLD analysis project Ga0315551, IMG submission 203678) | Salt marsh sediment microbial communities from the Plum Island Ecosystem LTER, Massachusetts, United States - Salt Marsh Sediment SW1602-90 ... | reverse complement strand
ACCTCAACAGCCAAGATTCCAAGGACAAAAATCGTGATCAGAAAGAGGGCAACCCAAGGCCAGCTCTCGCCCGCTCTTGCCTTGAAAAAGGCTGCAGCCCAACAGGCAAGCAGGTTAAGGGGAAGGTAAATCATCCTGAATCGAGAAGGACGCAAGAGCATACTGAGTGGACAAGGATATCTTTTTTCGCTATTATTTAAGCTCATTTTTTCTCAAGGAGATACTTACGAAAGTGCGCTCGGATTCGGTCGAGACTGAATGACAACAGGATGAACTGATTAAATAATGGAATATATATCATACTCTTAACAATACAGCGATGTAAAGCTCACGGTAACATTAAAATGAAGTTAATCATTCAAATCCCCTGCTACAACGAGGAAGAATACCTGCCCTTGACCCTGAAGGATCTGCCAAAAGATGTAGAAGGGATAGATGAAGTGGAAGTCCTTGTGGTGGACGATGGAAGCACCGACAATACAGCTGAAGTCGCTAGAAAAAATGGTGTCAATCATATCGTTCGCTTCAAAAAACACCAAGGATTAGCCGCAGCCTTCTCAGCAGGAGTGGAATCTTGTCTGCGTCTTGGAGCAGATATCATTGTCAACACAGATGCAGACAACCAGTACAAAGGCTCAGAAATTTCCAAGCTGGTAAAGCCCATTCTAAGAGGAGAGGCTGATATCGTGGTCGGAGATCGTCAGACTCAGACCATTCCTCATTTTTCCTGGGCAAAGAAGAAACTGCAGAAATTGGGCAGCCTTTTGGTCAGAATTCTATCAAAGATAAAGATTCCTGATGCCACAAGCGGATTCCGGGCAATCAGCCGAGAGGCTGCTTTAAAATTGAATGTCTTATCCCAATTCTCCTATACCTTGGAAACGCTGATCCAAGCCGGGAAGTTGAATCTGGCAGTAAAGAGCATTCCCATCCAGACAAACAAGACACCCAGAAAGTCAAGGCTTTTCAGTAATGTTTTCACTTTCTTGACAAACTCGGGCTCCAACATACTTCGCACTTATGCTATGTATGAACCCCTCAAAATCTTTCTCGTCTTAGCTACTCTGTTCTTTGTCTTAGGATTGATTCCAGGCATCAGATTTTTAATCTTCTTCTTCTCCGGAAAGACTGGGGGGCACATCCAATCACTGCTATTAAGCGCTATTTTATTAATCATCAGTTTTCTGCTGGCAGTCATCGCCATTCTATCAGATCTCATCTCTTCCAATCGAAAACTCATTGAAGAAGCTCTCTGGCGAATCAGAAGGATGGAAAGTGAAAAAGTTGAAAAGAGAGAAAAAGGACAGTCATCATAGGAAAAAAGACTGTTCCTATTTAAAATCTCTTAAGGATTTCTGATGAGCAAAGTTGCGATTTTAGGCGCTGGTCTAGCAGGATTAAGTGCGGCTTATCATTTAAAAGAAGACTATGAAATATTCGAGAAAGAAAAAAAAGTCGGTGGATTATGCCGCTCCATCCATATTGATGATTTTATCTTTGACTATGGTCCCCACATCCTCTTTCCCAAGGGTAAATACGTTGCAAAACTGATCAAAAAACTTTTAAACAATAACTTGCATATTCAATCAAGAGAAGCTTGGATCTATCACAAATTGAGTGATGTCTATACCCGATTTCCATTTCAATCACATCTCTATGGTCTACCTATCTCGATTGTCAAAGATTGTATCTTGGGGTTTTTTAAGACCTTGAAGAAAAAGGACAAAGAACCTCAAAATTATGAAGAGTGGATCATTTGGAATTTTGGTGAAGGTATTGCTAAACATCTGATGATACCCTATGCCAATAAAATTTGGACAATTTCCCCCAAGAAGATGAACTTTGAATGGGTCTGGAACAGGGTCCCTCGGCTTTCCATGGAAGAATTACTCGAAGGTGCGCTCCATGACAATCCGAGGCTCTTTGGATTCAACACAGAATTCTGGTATCCACTTAATGGAGGCATTGAAGGTCTCCCTTTTTCCTTCCTGACCAAAGTTAAAAATATCAAATTGGAAAAGGAAGCGGTCAAGGTCTATTTGAATAAAAAATGTGTTGAATTCAGTGATGGTAAAAAAGTCTTCTACGAAAAGCTCATTTCTACTCTGCCTCTTCCTGAAATCACTAAGTGCATAGAAAATGTTCCGGAAGAAGTGAGGCGAGCCTCCCAAGAGCTTAAACATAACTCTGTCTATTGTGTCAACCTGGGGATCAACAGAGAAAAGATCAGCCCCTACCATTATGTCTATTTCTATGAGCCTGATTTTCTCTTCCATCGGATCAGTTTTCCGATGAATCTTTCATCTTATACAACTCCCAAAGGTAGCAGTTCAGTTACTACCGAAATCTCTTATTCCAAGAGCAAGAAAATCGGTAAGGAGAATATCATAGAAAGAGTCGTTGAGGACCTGATAAAGGCAAAAATCTTATTCCCTGATGATAGAATAGTTGTTTCAGACGCTGCAGATATCCAATGTGCATACGTTATTTACGATCTCGATCATAGAAAAAACGTGGAAAAAATCCATAATTTTTTACGCAAACACCACATCTATCCCTGCGGTCGATTTGGTGAATGGGAATACTTCAACATGGATCACAGCATTGCCAGCGGCAAGAAAATTGCTGAAGAAATAAATAATACTCGCAAAAAATAAGAAAGAAATTTATTCCATTGGAACCGATTTCTATTTTAGGTGCCGGGCCAACGGGCTTGAGTGCCGCCTACCATTTAAAAGCAAATTACGCAGTCTGGGAAAAGAATAATAAGATTGGGGGAGGATGCCGCACAGAAAAAATCGATGGGTTCAGTTTTGATTATGGAGGTCATATTTTTTATACCCGAAATCAAGAAGTAAGATCATTGTTAGATAAACTCTTAAGAAATAAGATGAGATGTCTGCCCAGAGAAGCATGGATATACTCTAAAGGCACTTACACGCGCTATCCCTTCCAGGCAAATTTATACGGACTTCCTGTTGAGGTTGTCAAAGAATGCATTTTGGGTTTAATGAATGCAAAGTTGAGATATGGAGAAAAACCTAATGGGTTTTCCAACTTCGAAGATTTTATTTTAAAGGTTTTCGGAGAGGGAATTGCAAAGCACTTCATGATTCCTTTCAATTTGAAACAATGGACTGCACCCTTGAAGGAAATGACTACGGACTGGATGGGAAAATATATTCCATTACCGACATTAGAAGAGGTCCTGGATGGAAGCTTGAAAAGAGCCCCCCGTTGCCTGGGAATCAATGCCAATTTTATCTATCCTCAGAAAGGCGGAATTCAGGCCATCTTCAACTCTGTAGTTCCTCACATCAAGAATCTTCATCTGAATTCTGAAGCCACAAATATCTCTCTAAAGAACAAGTCCTTCGAAATAAATAGCGGGAAAAAATTCTTCTATGAGAAACTTATTTCAACTCTTCCTTTAACTGAATTAATCCAGATTCTCGATTCTCCTCCTCAAGAAATCAAGGCAGCCTCGAAGAAATTGAGATGGACCTCCTTGTATATAGTCAATATAGGAGTGGATCGACCTTCCCTCTCCAAAAAACAACGGGTGTATTATCCCGAGAAAGGCTATATTTTTCACAAATTGGGATTCTATCAAAATCAATCCCCGGAAATGGTCCCCCCCGGGAAAAGTTCAGTAAGTGCTGAAATATCATTTTCCAGAACCAGGCCTATTAATCTAGAAAACCTTGCTGAAAGAACCATTGAAGACCTGATAAAAGCAGAAGTTCTTTTCCCAGACGATAAGATCATATTGACTCATATCTTGACTCTCCCTTATGCTTACGCAATCTATGATCATCAACGAAAAGAGGCCGTCTCATTTATTAGCCATTTTTTAGAGAAAAACGACATCTATCTCTGCGGAAGATATGCTCAATGGGAATATCAAAACATGGAACAAAATATTTTAGCCGGGAAATCCTTGGCCGACAGATTGAATAGCGAATATTGAATAAGAAGCCATATCTCAGAAACGGGTGGTAACACAAAATTCAAGGGTTCTCTTCTCCTGTTAACTTAACCATCATTGAGTGCAATAACAACCTGAATCCGTCTGTTTTAAGATATAAGGCCTGTTTTCAGAAATATTTCATTTTTTCTATTTTATCTGTCTACCGTTCGAACCACATTCAAGAAAACAAGAAGTGAAATTCATTGCAAAGAAAACATAAAATCATAAAGGGAGCGTTCTTCCTTTTATCGGGAAAAATCTTCAACTTTATTATCGAAGCGCTCCAGATTTTTCTAATCCCAAGATTATTAGGTCCAAAAAATATGGGATTCTATTCCTATTGGCTTTCCATCTATTTTATTATTGCCCGAGTTTTGGGGTTGGGAGGCCAGTACATCATCATAAAGTATGTTCCGGAATTGAGAATAAAAAATAAATTTATGATCCCTTCCCTTATCAAAAAAGTCATCTGGATGAAGCTCCCTCTCTTCCTCTTCATCATAGGCATAGGTCTTCTGTTTTGGCCAAACGAACTTCCTTATTTTATGATTATTGCTTTGGCAGCCCTCCTCTTCTCACTGAACCTTGCTGGAGAATCAATCTTCTATTCTTACAACTGGATGGGAACATATGCTTTAATCCCCATAATAAGAATAGCCTCAAGAACAATCCTTGTCATTTCTCTTTTTTATTTTTTCTATGCAACAGGGATTATTCTTGGACTTTTAGGAGCTCCGCTGATAGCTTTTTTACTGACTTTATTCCTTTCCTTTCGTCTGCTGCCAAGAAATCATGTAGCCCTGGATCGACCATTCAGGAAATATTTTTCTTTTGGTTTCTGGATATACATGAGCCAAGCAATTCAAGGTATGCTTGTCTGGCTGATAACCATTTTATCTAAAATGTCTATTGATGACATGGCTGTTGTTGGATATTTTGGCGTCGGAGTCCAAATATGCTTTAGTGTGACTTTACTGGTCTATTTTATCAACGAGAGCATTCTGCCCTCATTAGTGGAATTTCATGTCTTAGATGAAAATAAATTCAAGGATTCTATAAGATTAGCCTGGAAGTACACCAATATTCTGTTATTTCCTGTCATTTTAGGAGGGTATGTCCTTGCCGAGCCGATTATCGCCTTCCTCGTTGGAAGAGATTATGTTCCTGGAACTCTCATCATCAAGCTTTTTCTTCCCTCAGTGATATTTTTTTCCTGGATTAGATTTCACAACCAAGTCTTGTTTGTCTATGAGAAAAAGATCACCATTTTTCTGACTCAACTCATAAATCTCTTCGTTTTTCTCGGAGCCTGGTTTTATATGATACGTCTGCACAAATTTGATCTTGCCCCATTGAGCCTGAGTCTGGGGGCTCTGCTTGCCTATCTATTCATATTGTTCCATTCCAACAAAGTTGAAAAGGTAGAGAATTATTTTGCTCATTTTCTGAAACCCTTTATGGCGGCCTCTCTCATGGCACTGGTGGTGAGGTTTTTCAAAGTCAATTCAGTCACTCAGCTTTTTTTAACGGCTCTGGTAGCTCTTCTCTTATATGGACTGTTTCTTTTCCTTTTTAGAGGGATTGGAAAAGAAGACTTGTCAATTTTGAAAGAATTTCTTAAATCAGTTAAGATTTTTGGAGTGGATAAGAATCGTTTCAAACAGCCATGAAGGAAAAAAAAAGAGAAAATTCAGTCTGTTTTTTCGGCACTTATGACAGTTCATTTCCCCGTTCTATCACCCTAAAAGAGGCATGCCGCCAACTAAAAATTAAGGTTATCGACTGCCATGTTCCTTACTGGGAACTAAAGAGAGAAAAGTCAGAGTTCTTCTCTTTAAAATCAATGATAAAAATTGTCTTTCAATTTATTTTTATTTATACTCGCCTAGCTATGCGGTATATTCAACTGGAAAACCATGATGCCATTGTTGTCGGCTACAACGGTTACTTTGATATGCCACTGGCCAAACTATTAGCTATGCTGAGGAGGAAGCCCATAATTTTTTCACCAGTATTTCCTCTATATGAAACTTCAGTAGAAGACAGAAAATATATAAACAAAGCATCAATAAAATCTAAGATCATTCATCTCGTCGATGAAATGAGCTGTCGTTTGGCAGATCTGGTTATCATAGAAACCGATAATTATAGGAATTATTATTGCCAAGAATTCAAAATCCCCAGAGAAAAATTCTATAAAATTCCTTTAGGAGCTGACGAAACAAATTTCTTTCACCGTCCTCAGGAAGGACAAAGAAGCAATGCAAACCATCTAAGAGTTCTCTTCTATGGGAAATTCATTCCCCTTCAGGGAATCTCTTATATAATAAAAGCGGCTAAATTCTTGGAGATGGACAAAGAAATCGAGTTTGAAATCATAGGTTCAGGACAATTATCCGAAGAGATCAGAAATTTGGCGAACAAATTGAAAATCAAGAATGTCTCTTTTATTGATTGGGTAAATTACAGGGAGCTACCCATTCACATCCAGAATGCAGACATCTGCTTGGGCATTTTTGGTGATACCCATAAAGCCAGAAGAGGAATTCCAATAAAAGTTTATGAAGCATTGGCCATGAAAAAACCTGTCATAACCGGCAATTCTCCCGCGGCAAAAGAGGTTTTCCAGCACAAGATAAATTCCATTTTGTGCGAGATGGCCAACCCCAAAGCTCTGGCAGAATCTATTGTCTTGCTCAAAGAGAACAAAAACCTGAGAAAGGACATAGCAGAGGCGGGCTTTAGAATGTATCAAGACCTTTTTTCATCAAAACGAATAGCTAGAGAATTTCAGAGGGCCTTAAACAAATGCCTCCATTAAAAAAATGGGCAATATTCTGATATCAATAATTATCCCCGCTTATGATGCAAAACCGACAATCATTAAAACCCTCACTTCTTTACACCGCCAAGACTATCGGGGAAAGAAAGAGATCATCGTGGTCAACAGCTCTCAGGATGACACAAAAAAAATTATCCAGCGAAAATTTCCTGAAGTTAAAGTCATTCAATTGAAAAAAAGGGCTTTTACTGGGGATGCCAAAAACATCGGGCTCAGGGAAGCTAAAGGAAACATCATCGCCTTCATTGATTCAGACTGTATTGCTGAAAGAAATTGGCTTTCGACAATAATCAAGAAGAATAATCAAGGATATAAAATCGTGGGGGGATCTATTGGAAACACAAATTTTGCCAACATAGTCAGTAAGGCAGAATACTTTCTTGAGGACATTCAGCTTTCTCCTGGAAGCCGGGCAAGGTATGTCAAGCTCATCTCTACTGCCAATTGTTATATCTCCAGAGACATCTTCGAGAGATACGGGAATTTTCCTCATATCCGTAAAGGTGTGGATATGCTTTTTTCTTATAATCTAGTTCAAAAAGGTGAAAACATCCTTTTTACTCCTGAAATGAAAGTCTCCCATGCTTTTACCACAAATTTTCCATATTATTTGAAGAAACAGGTATTACACGGAGAATATTCCATGCTGACTCGAAAGCGCGCCAAGCTGCCTGGGTCATTCCTGTCCAATCATCTTGTATTCATTCCTTTTTTACCGGTGATAAGAACATTCCTAATCTTAAAACATATCATCTCATTAGAAATTGGCTTGATGAAAGACTTTCTCCTCAGTCTGCCAATCTTTTTCATGGGGAATCTAGCCTGGTCATTCGGATTTGCAAAAAGTCTATTAAAATAATGATACAATGGAGGATTCATTCCTTAAAATGAACAATTCCAGTATAAAAAAAGCAACAAGCGTTCATTTCGAACTTCAAAACAGTGGTCATTCTTCATTCCAGAAGTACAAAAATCTTTCTATCGGGGAGAAAGGGATTTTTTTTCTTTTGCTGTACGAGACTATTACCTCCCTATTCGGAAATTTTCCTGGTGCCTTGGGGTATTACTTGAGAAGAAAATTTTATAAGCTATTGATAAAACGAGTGGGGAGAGGAGTTATCTGGGGCAGGAATGTCACCCTCAGACACCCTGATAAAATTGAGATTGAAGATAATGTCGCGATTAACGATTTTGCTGTCCTCGATGCCTTCGGCGACGAGAAGAGTGGGATAAAGATTGGAGAGGGGGCACTCATCAGTCGAAACACGGTACTCAACAGCAAAGGCGGCTTCATCGAAATCGGGAAGAGAGCGAACCTGGGGATGATGTGTATCATATTTTCCAGAGACTGCAGGGTCCGGGTGGGAAGCGATGTCCTGATGGCCGCCTACTGTTATCTTATGGGAGGAGGGAGTCACTCGATGGAGAGAACGGACATCCCTGTATCTTATCAAGGAGCTGAATGTCTGGGAATAGAAATCGGCGACAACGTCTGGCTTGGATCAGGAGTAAAAGTTTTTGATGGGTGCAAGATCGGAAGAGACAGTGTTATCGGAACAAATTCCTTTGTCAATTCTGATATACCGGAATTTGCTGTCGCCGCAGGCTCTCCCGCTCAAATTGTTAAAATGAGAAAATGAGACGATCGATAAGAGAAGAAACGGCCAAAGTGCGCCACTTCCTATGAGACAGAAGAGACTTTTCTGAGTGAAGCATGAATCTTGTCGGCTTTGTTATGGCAGAAAAACGGGAAATGCCTTTCCAGCCCTCACCTAGCTCTAGGAAAGCGCACCATGATTAATCAACTTAAAGAAATCTACGGGTTCAAAAACTTAATCTATAATCTTGTGGCAAGAGATTTAAAAGTAAAATATAAAGGATCCATTTTAGGATTTTTATGGTCCCTGCTTAATCCCTTAATCATGTTGATCGTATATACTGTTGCTTTCAAGTATATCATTAAAATCAGAGTAGAAAATTTCCCTCTCTTTTTCCTGTGCGGGTTTCTGCCTTGGACCTTTCTGAGTCTCTCCCTATCCATGGCGGTAAGTTCTATCAAGGATAATGCCAATTTGGTGAAAAAGGTTTATTTTCCAAGGGAAATACTCCCCTTATCCATAGTCTTATCCAACCTGGTTCAGTTCCTCTTGACATTCATCATCCTCATTCCTGCTCTTATTCTTTTTAAGATCAAGCTCGGCTTTCCACTTTTATTCCTGCCTCTTATTATCCTCTTTCAACTTGCCTTCACGCTGGGATTAGCCTTTATATTATCTTCCTTGAATGTCTTTTTCAGCGATGTCAGGCATCTGCTGGAGATCCTTTTGCAGATCTGGTTCTGGTTGACCCCAATCATCTATCCAGTCAATTTTGTCCCGGAAAGATTCCAATCACTTTACAGATTGAACCCAGCTGTTCTGTTTGTGGAAAGTTACAGAAATTCACTTTTGTACAACAAGGGACTTTCTTCAGTTGAATTAATCTCTCTCTTTCTGGTAGGAGCTGTTTTTCTTACTTTTGGACATCTGGTTTTTAACCGCTATAACAGAAGGTTTGCTGAGGTAATATGACAGACGGCATAAAAATAAGGAATGTTTCTAAAAAATTCAGGATATACCACGAGAAGACTTTTAACCTAAAATATGCTGTCATTAATTTTTTGACCGGCAAGAAATCCTCCTATTATGATGAATTCTGGGCGTTGAAAGACATCAACATGGATATAAAAAAGGGGGAAACCATCGGGATAATCGGAGAAAACGGCTCAGGAAAAAGCACCTTGTTGAAGCTCATGGCCAGAATATTATTTCCTGATCAAGGATATATCTTCGCCAAAGGGAAGATAGCAGCTCTGATTGAGATCGGAGCCGGCTTTCATTCGGAGTTATCCGGAAGAGAAAATATCTATATAAACGGTTCTATCCTGGGTCTGACAAAAAAAGAAATCAATTCAAACATAGCAAATATCATCGAATTCTCTGGATTGGAAAGGTTTATCGACAACTCGATAAAGACATATTCCTCAGGAATGTATGTCAGATTAGGGTTTTCGATAGCTATCCATGTCGATCCGGATATCCTCCTGATCGACGAAATACTGGCTGTGGGCGATGAAAATTTTCAAAAGAAATGCCTGCAAAAAATTCATGGATTTAAAAATGAGGGGAAAACAATCATTATCGTCTCCCATGATCTGGTGACTATCGAAAAAATTTGTGACCGGGTCTTTCTCCTGGATAACGGCTTAATTGTCTCTGCAGGTAATCCCGTTGATGCCATTTCAAAATATCATAAGATTTTATACAAGAAGGAAGACCGAGCCTTAAGATTAGAAGAGAAGGAAGTCGTTCAAGAAGAAGCAGCTTCCCAGAAAGAAAAATCACCCGTACACGATACAAATCGATGGGGAACCAGGGAAGCAGAAATAACGAATATTGAATTCTACAACGATCAGTATATAAAAAGTGATGTTTTTAAGACCGGAGATTTCATGAAAGTCAAAATCCATTACACCGCACACAAGAGAATCAAAAGGCCTGTCTTTGGAATAGCCTTTTATCGAGAAGAAGGGATTCACCTGACCGGACCGAATACAAAAACAAGCAACTACGATATTGATCATATTGAAGGACAAGGGTTCGTCGAATACACAATCCGTTCCATTCCTTTCCTTCCAGGGGCTTATCTTTTCACAGCATCCATTTACGATTTTTCTTGTTTGCATGCTTATGACCACTGGGAAAGATGTTACAGGTTTAATGTCATAGAAAGCGACAAGGTCAAGGAAAGATATGGAGTCATGTATATTCCCTCTGAATGGAGGCATCATGGTCAATGAGAGACTGTTAGATATGCCTTTTGATCAATACCAGAGGTATAGAGCTTCGGAGGAAATCATAAGGATCATAAAAGAGGAAACCGGGAGAAAAAAACTGAAAATTCTCGATGTGGGGGGTTATTTCAAAAACAGTGAAGGTCAAGACACTCTTCCTCTTACGGAGTTTTTTCCTGAAGATGAAGTCATCGTCGTGGATAAAGTGGATTGTCGATTACCCCGATATATCCAGGGAGATGCAACGGCGATGCCTCTTTGCCAAAAAGCATTCGATGTGCTCGTCTGTCAAGATGTACTAGAGCACATTTCTCCTAGCCAAAGAGAAAAATTCTTGGATAATCTTCTCCAAACGACTAAAGACTTCATCGTTTTAGGAGCACCCTTCAAGACAGAGAACAGCGTTCTGGCTGAGAAAATCCTGTATGAGTTTATAAGGAAGACATTGAAGGCCAAGCATAGAGAACTGGAAGAACACATTGAAAACGGTCTTCCTGATTTAGAAAATATTAAATCTTTTTTTGAGAATAAAAAAATAAGCTACTGCGATTTTCCAAGCGGATATTTGAATAACTGGCTGCTTCTGATGATGGTCAAACACTATATACTCGATCTTCCTGATCCCCAAAAATTGTCGACACTCATCGACAGATTCTACAACCGTAATTACTATGAAAGCGACCAGCGGCCGCCTGCTTATCGACACATGTTTGTCATCAGCAAGTCGAAGAAGAACAGACACGTCCTGGAAAAGATCTCAGAAAAATTCAAAAATTACAGGGAAAAATACAAGCATCTCACTCTGGAAAGGTCAGACTTCTCAAACCTTCAGACACTTCTTGCTCTGGAAACCTTAAGAGACCGTAATGAGATAGAAGGATTAAACTCACAGATAAAGCAATTGGAGAAAATGATTCAAGATCAAAGCATTCACCTTCAAAACTATAAGGATGAAGTCATTCAGAAAAAGATCCATATCCAGACTCTGGAAAGAAAGACAGCCGATCAGAATGTTCATCTTCAGAATTTTGCAAGGGAAGTCAAAGAATTTGAAAGGAAAACCCAAGAAAAAGATAGCCTCATCCAGAACTTAAAAAAAGATATATACGACAAGGAAGTTCACATCCGAAACATCGAAAACAACATGAATATGATACTGAAATCCAAGGTCTGGAAGCTCGCCGATTTCTTCAGGAAAATGTTTTATATGAGACTGCTGAAAGTCTTTCCTCCGCTTCAAAAAGCGATGCTGACCATAACCAGGGAAGGGTTTTCCTCATTCTGGAAAAAAGTAAAAAAAAGAGAGATGCTGAGAGCTAAAGAGCTCTATGACATCTGGATCGAGCAGAACACTTTGAATG
>Ga0315551_10003044_pt1 | contig 12010 bp, 10 predicted proteins | sample SalMarSW160290MG_FD_203678 | JGI IMG/M metagenome (GOLD analysis project Ga0315551, IMG submission 203678) | Salt marsh sediment microbial communities from the Plum Island Ecosystem LTER, Massachusetts, United States - Salt Marsh Sediment SW1602-90 ... | reverse complement strand
AGCATTTTAGCATAACGGCCGATTCTATAGCTAACTTGATCAAGAACAGGAGTTAGAGCAACCTGACAGTACATCTTTTTCTTCTCCTCATTTACATGAGATGAAAAAGATGGGCAAAAGGTTGCTTTTGAGGAGAAAAAATATGGAAGGCCTGGGAAAATTATATATTCCAGCGGTAAGAAACTTTGATCAGGAAAATATTGTCTCCCGGAGCGGTCAATAGGTCACCCAGGTCACGTCGCAGGTTGAAATCACCAGGATGAGCATAATCTGAGCGGTTCTGAGTCCAAACCAGATAAAGAATCGATCCCGGAAAATATTCCCAGCGCAGCACTACGGTTCCCCGGAGAGACTTCACATTAAAATCAGGATTATAAAAGGAAAATTCATCAGCAGGTCCAGAACCATCCGGGTCGACCGTATACCTGCTATCAGCATAACTTACGGTAGAGATTCCTTCTCCAAAGATATTGAACTCATAGCTCTTTGGTCTGGCCAACTCTCTGAATTGCTCATATTCCCCAACGGCCAGAAGAGGCTGCAAATAAAGCTGAAAACTCAGCTTAGAGGTGAATATCCAGTTCAGCCGAATATCGCTGGAAAGCATCCTCTGATAAAATCTGGCGAATATGTAACGCACTCCGAAGGTTTCCATCATCAAAGGATCCTCCACTCTGGTCACCCACTGGATACTTGACCGCCGGACATAATATTCGGGGCCGATGGAAAGACTGATATTGGTCCTCGGCTTCCAACGAAGAGAAAGACCGCCATCCCAGCTATAGCCATCATCGGGTCTTGAATAGAGATTTGTATAGCCAGAAACAACGATCGGCTTCCGGCTGTCGCTGTAGAGACTGAAATCAATCTGGTACCCATCGGGAATCAGGGCTAACGGACCTCCCCTTGTCAGGCTGTTGCTGACGGTCTGAGGATTATAGGCAAACATGGAGTTAAATTCCCAATAGTTTAGAAACTGGCCCTCGAATAAGATTAAAAATCCATCCCAGTTTTTATTACCTCCAAAGTCATAATTACGAAAAGGTCCACCATAGATATAGATATTTCTGAAAAATTTTCCTGGATGAGGCCAACTGTATCCGGTAAGCAGATGGGCGTTTATTCTGTCTGAGCTCGAGTATTGAAACCCCATGTCATTGGGATCAAATCCAGGAGAGAGGACCCCGAAAGCTGCATTAAAAAGAAACCGACCTTTCTGTTTATTCAGAGTAAAACGTCCACCCCAGCCCTCCATGCTCGTCGCCTCTTCATCGAGCTCGACATGTGCGGCATCGGGCCGCTGGTAGTAATGGAGAGACGATTGCTGTAGAGTGAGTATAGCGGACTGGCTTCCTTCAACCCGGGTCCCTCCAAACCAGCCATTGAGGACCCAGACTTTTTCCTTGTCAAGGAATGTCCAGCCATCAAGGGCCAGACTGAAGGCATTCTTGTTCAGGATATCTTCCAGATTGTCATTCTGTAAATTTCTTATAACAGAAGTAGCCATAAAGCCCAGTCCCTGTCTTCCCTCACTGAATTCCTTCTGGACCCGCAGCACTCCATAATAAGAAAAAGGTTCCACTTCTTCCCTGAAGCGTTCACCAATATAATCAATTTCAGCATACTCCCTGGCAGTTAGAGTGCTGATGAATCCAACATTCCAGTTATGACCTACCCTGCCTGTGAGCTTGAAAGCCCCCAGGATGGAGGTTCGATCGGGAAAACTCACAAAGCCACTCTGTGAAACATAGCCCTGAGGAGCTCTGCCGATGCGGCGGCTGTAGAAGAAGGATGGCATGCTCCAGCTTATACTGGCCTGACTGGTGGCGCCTCCTTCCCCAAAGTTATTGAAAGTGCTGGATCCCTCGATAAAAAACGGTCTTTTTTCCGAATAATAGGTCTCGAAGGCACTCAGGTTAATCACCGCTGGATCAACCTCAACCTGGCCAAAATCAGGATTGACCGTTAAATCCAGCGTCAGGTTGCTCTTGAGTCCGACTTTAAGATCGAATCCTATATTCCCCAAATATTTCTGTCCGGTTTGGAAGGGATTTCCCGGCTCTTCCGGGCTGAATTGAGCATGCCCAACAGAATAGGGTAGAAATTCAACATGCCGTCCGGGATGAATATCCTGGATTCCCACCAATTTGGCAAAGCGGGAGACATAACCACTGTCCTCTTTGGGAACCCAGATAAAGGCCATCTTCTCGTTTTTCCGTTTGATGATCCGCCGAAAATTGACTCCCCAGACGTACTCTTGCTTCTTCGAGAAACGGAGCTGGTTGAAAGGAATCCTGATTTCCACCGTCCATCCTTGCTCATCGACCTGAGCTTTCCACTCCCACACTCCGTCCCAGGTGGAGTCGCTCCATTCATCGTTGTAGAGAGACCAGTCGACGATAGAACCGGCCGGGTTGACAGCAAACTGGAAGCCAGTCCTCCGATCATAGTAAGGATCGACGGCAAATATGAACCAGTCTGAATCCACGAAATCATCCCGTCGCCCCAACCGGCTGGTGATCAACTCAGGCTCTGTGTCAAAAAGGCGGGCAGCCACATACAGAGCTTCTTCATCATAGGCAATCCAGACTACGGTTTTTTCAGTAGGTTTCTCTCCATCATGGGGATCTGACTGGGTAAAATCGCTGTATCCCTCATTCTGCCAGACATTTTCATTCAAGACACCATCGATGGTGACTGATCCGTTGACCTGTACAGCCCGAACAGTTTTCTGTTCTGGGACTTTAGTCTCTTGTGCCGATAAAATAAGAGGCAGTAATGTGATCAATATAACAGCTATCTTTTTCTTCACTTATCAACTCCTCCTCCAGGCATAGTCATGTGTTGATGAAATCTAAATCTGAAATGAAAAGCTCTCAAACCATGCTCATTTTGATTCTTCATCCTGTAATACGTAAGCAAAACAGTATTTGTTGACTTCGTTATTCTTATACGACAGAAAGGCCCTTTTGGTTGCCAAAACATTTATTCCGAACGCCTTCTATCTTTAGTCAAGCCAGAGCGTGGAAATCGCGGAGATCGAACCTATTTTATCCAGGCAAATCCGAGTTTGATAAAGAAGATTCTGTTAGTCTGGCAGCTTCTTCTAAGAAGACTACTCTTCAAAAATATGGGCCTCGTCAAACTGGGGACAGATGAGTCTTTTCCCTATGCTCTTCAAAACATCGAGGGGGGCCTTATACAGAAAAATCTTGATCGGAAACGCACTTTCTGCGTCTGGTTGAAGTTTCAATCCCCATGAATGGCATTCCAGCTCTCCGAAGGCAAGGGGGCCTTCTTCAAGGTGGCTGTAAATCTGGATGGCATCGCCATCGGACTCCTGTTCTTCCTTTGGCCGATCCACATAGCGTTCGTCGGACATGACGGGAAAGGTCATGAAGACCATGAAAAAATCCTGGCCTTTGGCTTTAGCCAGATAGCAGATGATTCCTTTGCAGAATTCGGGACGAATGCCTACTTTATAACGCTGGCTGCCATGGATAAAGAAGGAGAAGGAGTCAGGATTGGGCTTGACGAATCTCTCCGGAATAGGCTCGAAGTAATTTCCTCTCCACTCCCCGCTTTCCACTCTCTGAACGGGAACGACCATGGTTCCTTTAGGCGGAATTTGGATCAAACACCAGAGGGCTAAGATTCGATCCAGGAGAGCTTGGGAATTATTTCTGAGCCTATGAACGAAATCAATCCCAAGAAAACTGTAATGCAATTCTTTAAATCCAGGCTCTCCTTGGAGAGGATCATCAAGATGTCTGAGCTCCCGGGTCAATGTCAAATCATAATCCTCCTTTCCATCATTGGAGGTTGTCCTGAACCTGTTCTGGAGAATCAGATGTTCATTCTCTTCAAAATGGACGACCTTATAGTCTCCTGGATCCATCGCAGAAAAATCTTTTTGTCCCTTCCAATCGGGCCGAAAAATAAAACCTTTTGCTCCTCCCTCAGGAGAAATCCAGCTGCGCTGCCCGCCCTGACCCTTCAGAATATCAGGATGGGTCCAGAAGAGATTTTCTCCGTCCACTGACACAGCAAAAATCCTGGCTCCAAATTTAGGGACCACCAGAAATTGATTTCCCCACTCATTAGAGAAAAGATAATAAGCGATTTTGTGTTCCTTGAGCACATTTATTATGCTGTTTATATCCGGCGCCTGCATCGAGGTATTCTCTGCATCTAAGAATGCAATCGCTCCGTTGCCCATAATCACCGCTAACAAGAAAAAAATCAATCCTCTCATTTTTTCACCTTTTCCGACTTTTGATGTTCTTTCCTGAAAAGCCGAACAGTTTCATCATTGAGCAATATGACGATGGAATAGATGCCCAAAATCGTTCCGAAAGGAATAACAATAAGATTAAGAAACGCCTCAACTAAAACCAGGACTCTTCCCCACTCCTGCCTCTTCAGAAGTCCGATACCGGCAATGACTTCCGGAGCCGAGAGAACCACAAAAAACATGCCCACGCCCAATCCCACAGTCCGGAGAATAACAGGGGCCTCGTATCCCATATCCGGAATGAAAGAGATTCCAAAAAGAATCCCCAGGATGAACAGGCCGAATATGACTCCAATAGCTCCCCAGACTATCCACAGGGCTCCGATCACATCGATATGTTTTTCCATCTGTCCTCCCTTTTATTCTTCATAAACCACGGCTGTACCGCTGGCGCTGACCAATCCCAGATATTTTACGATCCTTTTCCCTTCAATCTGAGGAGTGGTAAGAACTAACATGGTACCTCCTTTTTTAAATATTTATTTATTTGATCCCACACAGCTATCACACCTTGATCAAAGACATCGATTCTCTGCTAGCTCCTTTCATCGCCGGATAATCCTGCCCTCTCTTTCCTTTTAAATATTTCCTGGATTTTGTATTCCATGTCCTGAAAATGAGTCCCCTGCCAGAAAATCCGCTGGCAATTGGGACAAAGGGCAAAGGATTCTGCACGCTCATAAACGAAAGGAGTCACCAGATTTCTGGCTTTTCTCTTGGGCAAATCTTTTAATAGAACGTTGCATTCAATACACCGTGAATTTGGATTGACTTTTTCCCAAAGGTTGAAGGCATCCAGAACCTGCTTTACCTGAATCTTCCAATTTTCGCTTTCGATGAAGAGCTTTTTCATCCTGCCCGATTTTTCGATCAGACCTGTATCTCTGGTGAGAATAACTCTCTCTTCCTGCTTCGCCAATCGCACAAAATCTGAGTCTTCGATCTTACTGAAATAGAGGGTATCAAAGCCGAGAATCTTGAGCCATTTGGCTAATTTACCCAGCATACAGTCAACGATGAACTTCATGGAAAAATGCCCTACAAGCCGAGAAACTGCACGCTCAATCCCGAAACAAAGATCATGGCTCCTGCCAAAGCGTGGACGTATCTTTCTAAACGCCCCAAGCGAAGGAAATTCACCCCCCACGCAGTGATTGCGATGATGGTGAGCATGGTCATTATGGTTGTTAGGCCAAAAGCCAGGGTCACCAGAATAATCCCCCCAGTATTGTGTTTGATCGCAGGATACATGACCAGCGGAATCAGAGGCTCACAGGGGCCGAATACAAAAATGGTGAACAGAATCCAGGGAGTGATGTTGGCTTTCTTCTTCCTGTCATGGACATGAGAATGGTCTGTCTCATGGGTGTGAAGATGATCATGTGTCAGACCATCGGCATGAAGGTGAAGATGCTTATGGGGTTTGTTCTTTATGGCTCTATGCATTCCCCAAATAAAGTAGGCGAAACCAAAGCCTATTAAAAGCCAGGCTGCAATTCCCCCCCGAAAGGACTCTGCACTCTCCAGGCGAGTCACAGCTATCCCTAAAGCTACTCCCGCGAGTCCCAAAACCACAGAACTCAACACATGACCCAAGCCGCAGAGAAACGAGATGAAGAGGGTCTTGGATAGATGCCATCGTCTTGCCCGGGAGATGACAATAAAGGGAAGGTAGTGGTCAGGCCCGAGCACAGTGTGAACCAAGCCAATTGTGGCTGCTGTGCCGATCAGGACCCACATCTCGCCATTCATTTTTTAAGTAACCAAAAACTATGCCTTAACCTCTTTTAATGGTGGACGGTAGGGGATTTGAACCCCCGACCTCAGCGTTGCGAACGCCGCGCTCTCCCACTGAGCTAACCGCCCACTTTGTTTATAATCGCAGAAAGATAATCTTATCAGATTAACTTCCTGATTTCATCTGTATCAGGCAATTGACAAATTTATCACTTTTTCAGCCTTTTTTCCACCACATTCACCGCTCAAAAGATCAATAGCTTTCCCTTGCTTTATGAAACTTGCATTTTTAATCTGTTGATAATTATCTAATTTTTTGTTAGTTAAAAAGACAAAAGAGTAAAAAATGACTAATGTTGAACTTAAAGCATTGAATCATGAAATAGAAATACATCTGGGAGGATTAAAATATTCTGCTATTATAAAGAATAAGCGTTTCAAGGCAATCAATTTCTTAAAAAGAGCATCTCAGGAAAAGCAGCTTTTCATTTTGTTGAAGATATTCCTCAGATCACTGCAACTGGGATGGTTCATGCCTTTCCTGTTTATTCTTAAAAAAATGCCTTTCTGGAATGAATTTGTATTTTTCCAATTGAACCATTGGGGCAAAACAATATGTAAAATTACAAGGGTCAAATTGCATATAATCAACAGAGAAAATGTGTCAAATAACAAAACGTATCTCTTTGCTTCAAACCATTTATCACTGCTAGATATTCCGGTTTTATCCGCTGCAATTCCTGTCAAGAATAAATATATTGCCAACAAGGAGCTCGCTTCCTTTTTTATTACAAATTTATTGATAAAATTCAGTGAGAGTGTGTTGGTCGACAAAAGTGACAGAAAAGGACAGATAAAGGCTTTAAAAGATATTCAAAAAAGTTTACGCAGAGGAAATAATCTTATCATTTTTCCCGAATCGAACATGAGTTATGACGGTAACATACAAAGATTCCAAAGGGGGGGGCTTTCAGCATCAGTATCTGCAAATATTCACATAATGCCGGTATGCATAAAAGGAACCAGGGAAGTTTGCCCCCCCGGAGCTTTTTCTTTTAAATTCGATAAAGATGTATATGTTATATTTGGAAAAGCGATAGATTGTAAAAATCTAAACAGAGAAGATAAAAAAGATATAGATACAATTGTTTATAATAAATTGAAAAAATTGAGTGAAGATATGATTCACAAAATATAGAAGCTATATTTTTTAGCCGCTCATTCGCCTCGCTGTTCTCATTCAAAACATAAAAGCCAGGACATAAGGAGCTCTGGATTCCGCTTGCTTCATACTCTCTTGGATAGTATTTTTTTCTCCTGGGGCAAACGTCAATAAACACTGATAGAGAATCATTTCCTCATGCTGACCAAATCACCCTTTGTCGATTATCTCAAGGTTATATCTCTTTTTCAGCTTCATCCCAGCGGCACCGAGAATAACTCTGATAGCCTGAGCGGTTCTTCCCTGTTTTCCTATAACCTTGCCTACATCTTCCGGAGCAACCTTTAATTCTATGATCGAGGTCTGTTCCCCGTCCAATTGGGAAACCTTAACCTTGTCCGGATTGTCCACTAATGATTTGGCAATCAATTCAATGATTTCTTTCACTGTAACCTCCCTTAATCTTTAAATTGTTTTTTTCCATCAAGCTCATGGACTGTAGTCATTTTTTTCTTCTTCCCCGGCGGGAAGGGATCGTTAGCTTTAACAATGACTTATTTTTTCCGAGCTTTCTGGGGGGTCTCTTTTTCTGCTTGTCCTTTTCCCACTTAGTTTTTCTTGAAAGATTTTCAGACCTCTCTTTCCCAGTGTGAAGAACACCCATTTTTTAACCTCCCCTTTTCTCTTCTTAATGCTGTTAAGTAATTATCAACTCCATTTCTTCCTGCTTTTCTTGAATAATTAATTCTTCTCATTTATACTTACCTGAATTCTTTATCCTCTTTCCTGAATATCCTTCTCATCTATATCATATATCATTGACACAAAAATATGTAAAAAATATCCTTTCAATTCTAAACCTGCATTATTCATAAACATGCGAAAATTGTCGTGGGACATTCTGTGGATAGTTAAGGAAATCAAGGACATGTATCGATCTTCTGAGATCGGTAACGTGTGCCTTGATTTCCATGAATAATGAATGATTTTTCTGTTTTTATAATAGCAGAGGGAAGGTGCCTCTCGACTTCCATATTGATCTTCTTGCTTTTCTCTTATATATTATTGAAAGAGGGAATGAATAAAAAAAGTAAGATATATTTCAATCTGCTCTTCTTATCCTTATTCCTATCTGTTACTTTATTTATCAATTTTTTTCATACCGAAAGAACTATTGAAAGGAATGACAACTGTCCTGCCTGCCAATTTCAATATTCCTCTCTCACAACCTGCCAGATTAATTTTTTCTGCCTTCCTCCACTTTCTTTCTTAAGCACACTACAACCATCAGCATCATTTAATTATACATATTTTTTCAGTATTGATCCCGCCTCCCGTTCCCCTCCTCAAATTTAATCCTCCTCAATCCGTTAACTCACAAAGACCTTTATTTTCCTTTGAATTTTGAGAGTTTTATAAGTTCTCAAAATCTCAAAGGCAGATGAAAATCGGGGAGGGAAACAAATGCGAAAAAAGAAATTATGGATATTATTCATCATTCTAACGTTTATCTCTACTCAACTCACCTTTAGCCATCCGCGCCAGCAAAAGCAACATAGATATGGCCAGCAACAAGGTAAGCTTTTACTGGTAAAAGGAAAAATAGAGGACTGGAATGGCAATCCTATAAAAAAGGCGATAGTTATGATTCCAGAGGTAAACAAATCTACAGAATCAGATGAGTCAGGGATTTTTGAAATCACAGACATTCCACCAGGAAGATACCATATTGAGGTCTATGCTGAAGGATATATGGATTACTCCTCAGATAATTTTGATCTTCAACAGAGCAAACTCAACTACCAGATCGTTTTACTAGAAAAAATCTCAGAGGAAATAGTCGTTACCGCTACCCGCACCCCGAAACTTTATGGCGAAACTCCTGTTAAAATTGAAGTCATAACTGCCGAAGATATTGCAAAGAAGGCTGCATCTACTCTCGCTGATTCTCTTTATCAGACAACAGGAGTTAGAGTTGAGAATGACTGTCAAAATTGTAACTTCAGCCAGGTTCGCATTAATGGTATGGAAGGGAAATACACTCAAATTCTGATTGATAGCTCTCCTATTGTTAGCGCGATGGCGGGTGTTTATGGCTTAGAGCAAATTCCTGCAGAAATGCTTGAGAAGATAGAAATCGTTAAAGGAGGTGGCTCAGCCCTTTATGGAGGAAACGCTGTTGCTGGAGTGATTAATGTTATAACCAGAGAGCCGCAAGAAAATAAGACCACTTTAAAGTTACACCAAGAATCAATCTCAAGAAAACCATTCACAGATATTGGATTTCATTCCAGCCTTGTCTCCAAAGACTTAAACACAAAGGCTTTTCTGTTTGCAAGTTATCAAAAAAGAGAGCCTGTAGATTTGAATGCTGATAGCTTTTCTGAACTTGGAACCATATCCAATACATCTTTTGGTCTTAATTTTTATAATTACTTTTCAGAGATTAACAGCAATCTTAAATTGAGCTTTTTTAGAATTTTCGAGGAAAGGCGAGGAGGGGATCTCTTTGATAAGCCTCCTCACGAAGCGAACACAGCCGAATGGATAAAAACCGATCAAATAGGATTCAGCTCGGATTGGAACCATTACATTTCTGAAAGTTTACATTTTAATCTTTCCTTCTCTCTCGTAGATGCCAAAAGAAACACGTACTACGGAAGCCATAAGGATCCCAATGCTTATGGGAAGACAAAAAATCCTCTTATGTTTCTCAACTCCCAACTCAACTATCAAATAGGAAGTCATGTGTTATCCGTTGGAGCACAATACAAGCGAGACAGGATTAAAGATGAAGCCACAGGTTATGACAGGATAATCGAAGATGTCTATCAGGAAAGCGGTATCTTCATCCAGGATGATTTTAAAATAGGTAAAACATTTTCACTTTTAACCGGAATAAGGCTGAACAAACATTCTGCCTTGGATAGAACCATATTTACTCCACGATTAAGCATTCTGGTGCACCTCATGAAAGAGCTGAGTTTTAGGACGTCATTTTCAACCGGATTCAGAGCCCCTCAAGTCTTTGATGAAGACTTACATATTACTCAAGTTGGCGGTGAGGGCATGATGATAACCAATTCTCCAAATTTGAAAGAAGAGAAATCATACAGCATAAACAGTGGTCTCGATTACGGAAAACAGATGGGAAGAAGCCTCATTCAATTGAGTGTGGAAGCCTTTTACAATAAATTAGAAAACTCGTTTATCCTTCATGAAATCAAGCGTATAGAAAAGGCAAGAATCTTGGAGAGGATAAACGGATCCGGATCAAAGGTATATGGCGTTTCTTTTGATCTCGGCTTTGTTTTTGGGCCAAAGCTCTCTTTTGCTTCAGGATGGACATTCCAAAAAAGCAAGCTTGACGAACCAGAGCCGAATTTCAACTCGACAGAATTCTTCAGAACTCCTAAGATCTATGGATATCTTAATATGAGCTATAAAAACAATAAATTGGCAAACATTAATCTTTCCGGAGAATACACAGGCTCTATGAAAGCACCTCACTACGCAGGCTATATCAACGAAGACAGACTTGAGACTACTTCATCATTCTGGGCAGTGAATTTAAGGTTTCACAAACCCATAAATATCACTGAAAACTACAGAATTTCTATGTTCTTAGGCGCCTATAACATCCTTAATTCTTATCAAAAAGATTTAGATAAGGGAGTAGACAGAGATTCAGGTTATGTTTATGGTCCGGCAAAACCCAGATCTTTTTATGCAGGTTTTGAGTTTTCCTTCTGAGATTTTTTTACTGAAAACTTTTCTAGCTAAATGATATTTTTCGAATGGACAAAGCGGTCGAGGAAGAGTTGGAGAGGTTATCCTTCAGTTTTAGTCTGATCCCAGCTTCGAGCTCCTCTGACTACTCTCTGAGCCCACGTTCTTAGATCGTCCAACAGAACATATATGGTGGGAAGGATAATCAAGGTGACCAGAGTGGAAAAGGCAAGACCACCCACAATGGCTCTGGCCATAGGATAATAAGGGGGGCCATTCCCCCCGATCCCGACGTTGGTTAGGCAGAGGGGCACAAGGCTGAGGATGGTCGTTCCTGCGGTCATTAAGATAGGGCGAATGCGGTTTCCACCAGCCTGAACGATGGCATCATAACGGCTTAATCCGCTGGCCCGGAGCTGGTTGATGTGGTCGATCAGAACGATTCCATTATTGACCACCACTCCGATCAATATCAGAACTCCGATCCAGGCCATCAGGGAGAAAGTGGTTCCTGTGATAAGGAAAAACCACCATACACCGACAATAGCGAAGATGATGGATGTCCAGATGGCTCCTGGGAATATGAGTGATTCAAAAAGAGAGGCCATCACAAAATAGATCAAAGCCAGAGCCAGAAGAGTATTGATCAGCATGGTTCTGGCGGCTTCTCCTTCAAAATCAAAGCTTCGCCCGAAGTCCCAGCTTATACCTGCAGGAAAGTCGAACTGCTCTAAAACTTTGCGGATTTTATCTTTGGCTTCACTGACTGTCAGATCCTTAAGACCTACATTCACCCCGATGGAGGTCACCCGGTTTTCCCTATGGATGGTGTTTGGCCCCTGTCTGATTCTGAAATCTGCCAGTGTCGATAGCTTCACTGGATTGCGGTTGTCTCCGAAAAGGATGATATTCTGAAGCTGCTCCAGGTTTCTCTTGTCCTCCTTCTGAAACTCGACCTTGACCTCAATTTCACCCTCTTCATCATGGATGCGCCGGAGATTCACTCCTCGCATGGCAACTGAGATATTGCCGGCGACCTGCTGAGGGGTAAAACCATATTTTTTCGCCCTCTCACGATTAACCACAAC
>Ga0315551_10003043_pt1 | contig 12011 bp, 27 predicted proteins | sample SalMarSW160290MG_FD_203678 | JGI IMG/M metagenome (GOLD analysis project Ga0315551, IMG submission 203678) | Salt marsh sediment microbial communities from the Plum Island Ecosystem LTER, Massachusetts, United States - Salt Marsh Sediment SW1602-90 ... | reverse complement strand
TTACAGCTTTGTTAATGCCTATTTGAGTAGCAGCAAGACCATTTGCATTAAATTGATGTACAATCCGTTCCATCTTGGCTATTAATTCCCGTAACCAATCTGATCCAAACTCGTCGGTAATAGGCTCTGCTGTTTCATTAAGTATTGGATTTGGATATTCCACTAGCATTAATATTACCTCCTTCATTTCACCTTTGTTCCGAAATGTTGAATTTCGACCGACAAGATGTACAATACGCCCGAGACATACCCACAACTGTAATTATTGTCAAAGAACCACCACAATCGGGACATATCCGATATTTAATACATTCCTCTCTATTATTTTTGGCTTCTGTCAATCTCTCCATTGCTCTTTTACAGATCATTTCAAATCCCTCCTTCCACTATTATACTACTACTATTTAAGTTATAACATAAACGATTGATAATGCTTAATTGAACCTAGCCATAACCAACAAGATAACAGCAACAGGAATACCGTAATAATTGTGTTGAAGCACCACACCGCAAAGAGTCTACCAGTTTTGCGCTCCCTAATGAGGTCAACTATATAAAATAACATAAGAGCAAACCAGAATTCAATCTTTAACAAGTTGAAGACCTCGTTTGTCTTAATGAATTCCTCGATAATTTCCCTAAAATGGAATACTGACCAAATAATTGTAGCTAGGGCTGATATGTAAAATATAAAGAATACTACTGTACTACCAATAGCTTTATGTAAAGCATTTCTGGATAAATACATCATATAAACCTCCCTTATCTGATTAATCCCATGGCTATATAATTGTCACTTCTAACCATGTGGTTTGCTCCATAGCTAACAAAGCCAAGCTTTTCATAAAGAGATACCGCTTTGCTTTTAGCTTCGACACAAAGATTAAAATTACTGTTCGGATATACTATATTTACTACGTGATTTAATATTGTTCTACCAACTCCTTTTCTTTGTTGCCAGGGTAAAACACTGAAATGTTCAATACACTTCTCTTTTGGTGATAAGATAAACTTGTTCGGTTCATTATCTACTATTAAAAATCCGAGAATACATCTTTTATTCAGGACAATATAAACTTCATATCTGCTATCTTTTATACATTGTTGTATCTGGTATTTCGAAATGTTAGGTATCTGTTTATAACCGAATGCTGCTGAATTAACATCAGCTACTTCTTGAGCCAAGGATACATCAGTTAATAATGTAGTATACATATTTGGCTCCTCTCAATCCCATTAAAATCCATAATTAGAACATTTTTATCCCTTCCCCTAAAATAAATTCCAACCGATTTTTAAACACATACCTATAAACACAAATATTAAACCTAAAACTACCGCTGAAAAAACCGTTTCAAATATGCTCAATATATCTACGTCGAACATGAAATACAGAAAGAATATTACAAATACTCCTATTACAATCCACTCAGCTAACATGACCACCCTCCTAAAAATGCTCGAAAAATTGATCCATATCGTCAAATTTCATAACTTCGATTTGGGTATCAGGATATACTAACGAGACCGTGCCATCGAAATTTTGTGATACATTGAGTTCAGCTGCAACATTACCAAAGCGTAAATCAATTTTATTTTTAACACTATCAAGGCGCAAATCAATTTTATCTGGTAAAGTATTAAGTTCTTTAGGGCGTTTATAAGTTCTATTTGGGTTAGCTTTTTCAGACATATCTATTCCCTTTGTATAACCAGGCGACGTGATCTAGTTTGAACGTATAAGAGTAGTACACAATTGATCTCCATCGTATGTGAAATCAAATAACGGCACAGTTTCAATACCCATAATAATATGTTTAATATCAGGATTGATTATTAATATAGCTGCAACCACCCCTAATATCTCCTCTACACCTAGTCCCTGTACATTCCAGTTGTCAGTGCTTTGGAATTTAATTCCCATAGTATGAGTATCAAGCTTTTTCATGAAGAGGGCTTTTGACATTATAAGTTGTGTTATACGCACAATACACATATCCCTAGTCTTCTGGTTTAGAACGATAGCTTCACATATCCTATCTGGATTTATCGTTGTCCTTGGCTTTTCCATGATATTAGGGCTTGTTGTACAAGCACTTGCTGTAGTAATAATCAGCATTAACGTGACAATGACAATTATTAGGCTTTTCACCTTGTTATTTATTAAGTTTCCCATTTTACTGCCTCCTTTGTTAGTTTTTCTTTTTGTTAATATTACATACTACCACTTCCAATTTACTTACCGTTATTTCATTTGAGATGTTGGGTTGCTGTTCTCATTTTGACGAGTTTCATATCGTCGTCTAAATCAATTATGAACCAGCTGAAAAACGGATTTTTATGCATCTTGTCTTTCTTGACGAATACGATGTTATAACTGGTGATTTTCTTTCTCAAATCTAATATTAAATCAGATACATTGTCTTGATATCCTTGATATTTCAAATCTGTCCAGGCAGCTGATTCAACATCAATAACAGCTCTATCGCCGTACATTGTGACGGCAGCAGCATATTGCTCTACTGTAGCATCATAGAACGCCCTTTGATCAAGGTAAGTGCCATAGGAATCATATATTATTAAGGTTATGATTATGGTCCACGCGATGCTAAGAGATGCCGCCCAGCCGAGGAACATTTTGCGCCTTATCCCCTTCTCTTTCTAACTTTTATCTGACAATGATAACATAACTGAGACTAAGATAATAATGACAAAAACACCTATTATACAAAACATTTTGGTACCTCTTTTAAGTTAAATGTTAACTATTATCTACAACTGTAGCCTTTGGAAGTGTTCTTTCTATTATGCTACTTATAATGTTCCAATCCCCGCCAGCAAGAGAACATCCCATACCCTTGGGGATATAAATAGGAAGATCTTCTCTATCATAAGCAGCAAGTTTGCTTAAACACTGACCCACAGCGTCATAGATAGTATATTGTTTATCGCGGCCATAGTTTAGTTGACCGCAAAGATTTGCAACATAGAGCTTGTTAGGATCTATTACACTTAAAATAACGGCTCCTGGAATAAGTAGTCCATTTTTGTACGCTATCATGTAATCTTTGTAGACAATTGGCCATTTTCTACGAATTTTTAATGCAATTCCCGCGCCCATTTTACCTTTACAGTTTACCTGGTGACATATAATACCGTGTTTAATGGTCAATATGTTTCCTTTTATAATTACCATTTGTTATTCTCCCTTCTTGCTCAAATAAAGCCCTCTGTTTAATTTGATACATTCTTTAAAGCTCATACGCCGAGGGGATGATCTAGACAGTAAATTCCATAGAATGTAATCAAATATAATATTTAAGCACATCACGAGATGCAAGTATACATTACGTAACATAGCATTCCTCCCCCTTTATATATTAAATCTTGAAACCCTCTTCAATTTTTCTTTCCGGTTTTGAGTGAAAACATCCTTTTGAAGCATACCACACAGTTATATAACATGTTCCATCTTGTCCTATAGCCGTAGTTATAGTTTTTATCATGTCTATTTTGTCATCCAACCTTAGCTTTATTCTATTATTCAATTCACGAGTGGCTTCCTTAAAAGCTCTTTCCCCCATTCCAGGTCCTACTGGTATTACCAAAGACCCAATATTCTCGTTTTTTTCAACTTTACATCTACGCTCACCGTAGCCCAAAGGGTCATCTTGTCTTGTAATAATCACAAAATAGAATAGAACGACAAAAACTATACTACAAAAAATGAGTGAAATGATGCCAAACATCATGAGTATAAATTTCATTTTTATCCTCTACTTTTATACCAAATTATAAAATAATAACATCTTTCCCCTGGAATAGAGGTTATACTTATTAAATTTTTAGTCTTAATCTTTTTCCTGTTTGTTTTAACACCTTTCAATGTCTTCCCCCTAAGAAAGTCATTGGTATTGTCGACAATTTGGTATATTTTTTTCAAATCTATATCCGGGCTTTTTTGGCATATAATGAAACTCTTGATAGTGTTATTTCTATATCTAATTCCGTTAAACCATGCTACTATACTTGGCCAACTTGCGCATACTACTGTAAAGGTTACGATCATTCCTATGATCACAAGTCCTATGATTAGTTGTGTATCATCCATGGGACCTGATGGGTGTGTATACATATATTTGTCCATTATTTTTCCCTCGCCGCAATTTTTGATTTTATACCTAAGTTTTTCTTTATACTTAAATCTTTCAAAATTATTTTAGCAGAAGGCTCATTACACATATTAAGCAGATGTTTCTGAGCTTCTTCCTCAGTTTTAGCTTCAATAGCCTTTTCCAAACTTGGCTTGAATAAATCCGATGCATCAACATAACGTGTTATTTTGGAAATCTTTCTTATAGTATCACTACAACGCCAATGCGTAGTACCAAGATCAGTTATGTGTCTATTGTCAAATTCTTCCGGATTTTCTGAAAATTTCTTTAGACTCGCCATTAAATGAAATTCGATTTTCTTCATCTTTGTTATATCACGAGTATTGCTACCGTAAAAGCAGTTTTCACCTACTGGATTTATTATGTGATGCCCAAAGTTTGATATATAATATTTAGATGCATAAATAAAAGCGGCATAGAAATTCATCTTGAGTTTATTGACCAAGTATACTACTGCTCTAACAAATGCGGGATATTCTACTATAGCTCGCATCATTGTTAAATATGTATACAACAAAGATGGTGGTATGTAGTTCATATCGAATACTACTTTTCCCGTTATAACTGTAGAAGGTATGACATAATTTGGCAATAGATTATATTGCTTACATAATTCTAACCACGTATATCTTTCGGACCTTTTTAGTTTTGGCGAACCTGCGGTTTTAAAATTCATCTTATAGTATATTCTATTTGGTATTGGTAAGTTGGGTTTGGGGTCCTTACAGTACGGGCCGGGATTTACATAAGATTGTAGTGTATTCTTTACACCAGCAAAACAAGCTATGTTGGAATTACGTTTCACATTGTATTCCAATGTCGGATCTTTTGGAATATAGATGCTATCTTTGCGTATAGGCCTCGAATCGTAATAAAGTAAATAGTATACATCGTAGGACCCGCTGCTGAAACGTGTAGTTATCATATTTGAATCAAAGATTACCTTCTTCATTTTCAATTTCCTTAGGATTGAATTGGTGTTTAGCATTCTTCGGGCTATCCAAATTATTTAAAATTGTTACAATGTTTTTTCTCATTCTGTCGAAAACTAGGCGGAATGTTCTCTTTTGACCTTCTATATCATGTTCCACATCATATATAGATATTCTATTTGATTGTTTATGGACTAATTCCGCTTCCTTAGCGAGTATTTTATCCGACAATCTCCTTCTAAGCTCGGGAGTGAGTTTTATTCCTACTCTCGACATAAACTTGCGTTTGGCATGAACCCTTTGAGCTGTACTTTTAGAAATTGTGGGCCTGAATCTTTTCATTCTCTGACGTTTCCTTTTATTTTTCCTCCTTTTATCTGATTTATAATACATGACAAACCCTCCTTTCACTTTATCAATGTTACTTTTTCTTAAGCATGTGCCAAGTTTTTAAGTTATGGTATATGTAAGTAACAAATAGAAACATAATACTAAACATTGAGACAAATATTGCTATGCTTGTAATCAACATCGCGCCAACTACAACCTTGATATATTTCCAATACTTACAAATTAAAATTATTATAATTACAAACAGTAGTATTTTAAACATCTCACTATCCCCTCTCGTTTTATTGGTACCACACGTAATTATAAACGCTACAAATTTGAGCATATTCTCGCGGGCACGATAAGCATTCTGTGAATCTATAATAATCTTTGCCTATTATACGATCACTTGGACAATTGACTTTAGGTTTTGGAATGTCTTTTTTATGTTCATTCAAGGCTTTTTGTGCAATCTCACGGATCGGTGATAGGCACAGACTACTTACTCCTTTTAAATTATTAATTACGCAGTTTTCTTCTATTTGGAATGTTTCTGCAATAATATCCTGCAGTACATCAACTAGAGCTTTGAATTGTTTCATATTATTTCGATTCCTCCTCTCTGATCAGTATACATCGTAGTTTGATCTTCTCTTTCCGCCGGTGTATCAGGTTGGTCCTCTCTTACTTTCATCCTTTCCTCATGGGCATACCATTCCTTTTCCATCAATTTATAGTGTTCAAGTTCCTTAAAAGTGATGTTCGGATTGTTATCATCCAGCCTGACAAATTTAGGCATAAACTTCAACGGGAAATCAGCTATTACTAGATTTTCTAGCGGGTAAATATTTTCACGGTTATTATCCCACTTTACTCTAGCCTTATCATTACTTACTTTAGTAACAGTACCCATGCATTCCAATGGAGAACCCATTATTGGGTTAAATACTGTGGGTACTAGTCCTATGTCTTTAAGTTTAACACGTTGTTTAACTCTATTTGGGCTTTTCCTTAGAATAGCTTCATGCCAAAATGCTAATTGTATCATTCTGAATATTTGAAACATGTTTAATTTTCCTTGTTTTTGATATACGTTTATTTATGATACACACCGATTTCGAGATTAAAAAAAAGGCGGGGTATTGAGCCCCGCCTTTTAAACTACTTATAAATAGGCCAACTACCAGTTATCAGGGGCCTAGGCCATGGGATCGGCAACGTTTAATCGTGTATTTTTGGTTTTGAAATGATAAGTTTGTTTGCACACAATCATAATTGAAAATCCTCCATGTTAAAGCGAATTAATAAAAGTTGAATATTGAAATAAAGTTTAACGACTGTTTACATTCCTAGTCTTTGTTCGGCATCCCCCCTTTCCTTGGCTATTTTATAAGAAAAGTTTCCAATAATGAATATTGTAAGCCCTTTCTTATCTTTTACCTCGATATTGACCTCTCGCGCTTTATCGTCATTAACGGGGTAAAAGAGTTCGAATTTATTGTATCTCAATCTTCCTTTGTAGATACTTTTCGTTAAAATTTCGCTTTTAATTTTATCAAATGGCGATTTGCTTAAGACATTTTCTCCAAGCTCGTGCCACACTTTATTAGGATTTTGAGTTTTAACTGTAATTTTCATACAATTTGTATTGTCAGGGTCAACATGGCATGTTTTATCAATGATCTTTAAAATTTCATACTCTCTTTCCATCTTCTAAGAATCTTCTATTCGGATTATTTTCCGGAAATTTGTGAACGACTTCTATTTTACCTAGTCTGAGTAAATCTCCATTGGTGTAGTAGACATGCTCTATACCAGTATCCCAAAGTATAGATATCGAAGAATCTCTGGTTTTGGTTATCTTACCAAAATATGTCTTCTTATTACTTACCTCATAATATTTTACACTTTGGCCTTTGTGATAATTCATAACTTTTGCCTCCTGTAAATTACCTTCTGCGGCGTTCAATTACCCTTTACAGCGTTATCTTTTATAAGGTCTTGTTCTTTAAGTTTTAATATTACATATAGACATAAAGTTGAAAATCTATGCTCAAGCTCGTCCAATGCTGCAGCATGGTTCATTATACATTGAGCTAAAGAATGTAGGTTGATATTTCCTTCTTCTATTGAAATTCGTATGGCTTCGTCCAGATCTTCGCCGGTAAGATATTTCATATCTTCTAAATGCTTAGCTTCATCTAGACCATCAAAGGTAGATTTGATTTTACGTTCTGTAAAATTAATTATTTTGTTGATTTCTTCCATGTGTAAACCTCCTTTCTCTTTTTGCTTCACCTACCGGGCTTTGGAAAACATCGATCGTTGACACCGATACATGATAATTAATCGTCCTTTATAAAAGTGTGGTAATTAGATAGATCTGTGGGCGACCGAACTACACGTTTAGGTTCCACTTTCTTTATACAGTGTTTACATGTAGGCTTTCGAAATGTAAAATACCACGCATGCTTTGTGGAGACAATACCTTTTACTGTAAGACCACATTTGAGCTTTATATTTCTTAAAGACCTAATGCTTCCTTTCAAATCTATTCTGTGTATCTCTCCATTTTTGAATCTTATATTCACAATATACCTCCAGCCATTGTTTCTATCCACAATTTAATTACGTCGCCATGACAAGGTTTGGGACTACATGCACATACTAACTTTATATCAAAGCCTTTTATATATAAATCTACCATGGCAGATATTAGGTCTTTTATTCGCTCGTCGCCTTTCATTTTCTCTTCAAAATATATCCTGAACTTCTCTATACGTTGTGCACGAGTAAGGTTTCTTTCGTTATAAAAAGGATTTCCTAAGATACTTCCACTGGTATACATAATATTATGTACATATGCTTTGGGATTTGAAAATAAATTGACAGTGTTTACTTTTTTATAATTACATACTATGACTTTAGCCATTGACATTACCTCCTAAGTTTAAAGCCTTAAGTATCTGCTCAAGAGATACAGGATAAAAATCCCACACATCGACGCCAATGTTTACCATTTTCTTGTTTATGATTGACTTCCATACTAGGTGTATGTGGCCGTGCAGAAAGATTGGTAGTGGGTCCATGTTTGCAACTTAAGATCTGTCTACAATTATAGCCCTTGGAAGCGTCCCCTCTATTATAGCTAGAACGATGTTCCAATCTCCGCCGGCGAGAGAACATCCCATACCCTTAGGAATATAAATAGGAAGTTCTTGCCTTTCATAAGCAGCAAGCTTAGACAAACATTGACCTACTGCAAGGTAATTTGTGTATCTTTTATTACGACCATATTCATCTTGACCGCAAAGATTCGCAACGTAAAGCCTGTTTGGATCAACGACACTCAGAACTACAGCACCAAGGGTTAACTGTCCGTTTCCATAGGCAGTTTTATAATCCTTGTACACAATAGGCCATTTCTTACGAATTGATAATGCAATTCCAGCACCCATTTTACCTTTACAGTTTACCTGATGACACACAATACCATATTTTACATTTAAAATATCGTCCTTTATTACTATCATATATCATCTCTCAATCTTATTTTTGTAAGTAACATATTGTTTTCTATTTGTCTTAGCACATTCTTCAAAGTCTCTATACCCATATGTCTCTCCAAATATAATGTTCCACGAAACATAACCAACTGGGATAGCTAAACACAATATTTTAGCTTCCTTTGTGTATAGATTGTTCAAACTTAAGACATAACTTTCCTACCTCTTTGATGTGGTTTAACATACAAACCGAAGCGGTAGGACCAAGTCTTTCGTCCATTTCCATTGAAACCGGCACTACACCAACACTGTGTTTGCATTCCAAGCAAATTTGTGACTCCGGCCATTTATATAGAATTACTCTTTCCGACATTGTTCTAACTCCTTATCCAATAGTGACTTCGTTTCGTCGAAGAAGTCTATTGCTGAATTGGCAGCCGCTCTCAGATATTCTACCGCTATCCCCATATTAGGAAATGATGAAAATGGCGGTGGCCAAAACTGTCCCCTCATACAAATTTGTATCCCCAAAAAGTCTTTGGCGATAACAAACGACGTTCCATTGGGGGTCTTGTAGCTTACAGCTTCGTTTCTTTCATCTGGTTTGCTGTAACTAACTGCTTCCAACCCTTTGATCAAATAATTTTCTGGAATCTTTTCCATAGTCATGCCTCCTTTTAATATTTCTTTATAAAAGTTTCATTGGGATTGTTAGAGACCTTCTTACCATAGGAAAAACTGGTATGATATTTTGGAGAAGAGTGATCTTTTCGAGTATGTGCAGAATAACACCAGCTTATACCATCTTCAAGAGATGTATAATGATTACCACCCCTTTTACCGCACGCATCACACATATCTGACGATGACTTATAAGTTCTTATTATTTCTTTACCATGAACTACATTTACAAAATAATTATTTTCGCCCATAATCAACCTTTCCCAAAAATCAAAATCGTATCTAAATGTTGTTCACAATAACCTGGTCCTTCGTTGTCCTGCTCACAAATAAACATTAGGACGTCATCAATATTACCCTCACCTTTGTTAAGAAATAGGGCGATTCTTTCTAAATCGGATTTAGCTAATAGTATAGTTTTTGTTTGTTCTGTCATATTAAACTCCTTTTTATAAGTTAATTACGGCTTCGTTGAATTTGCAGAAAGCTTCTGTTAACTCGGCAAGTTTACCAGCCATCAGCATAGCTATTACCTCAAGTCGTCGATTTTCAGGTGTTGAGTCAAGTGTTTTCTGAATGTCTTCCTGTTGTTCCTTGTATTGTGGGTTCTTTTTAATGAATTCAGCCAGCTCTCTTTCTGCCGTCCTAATCTTATCTTGCCTTATGGCTTCCTTAAACTCCTCATTCATTTGTTCCTTTTTCATGTTGTCCATCAAAATCTCCTTTCTTTAAATAGATTCGGGCAGGAGACACCTTAATGTCTCCTGCCATTGTAATATTACTGTTTACCATTATTTGTCGCGGACCGACTGTTTGTAAATTGAATGTTTTGGGAAGAAGTAATAGTATCCGAATATACCTTGTCCTTGTCTGACTAACATTCTTTTAATACAGTCTGTTTTATCTTTCTTAGCATCCTTAATGGCATAGTTTATACCTGTGTCGCATTCTCTTATCTTATTGGTAAGGCTAACAATACGCTTATGGTATTCATTAAGGACATCAGCATAACCGCTTTTACGAAGGACCATTGCTACAAGTTTACTATCATGGATTTTATCCATCAAATTCTCTTCGAAATTCTTGTAATTGTCTACCAGGGCAGTTTTGGCTTCATTTTTATATTTTTCAAGAGCTTCTTCATTTGCGATTTTATCTGTTCTATACTCTTCTACCAAGGCATCTTTCAATTCGTCTATGTGAGTAAGAGCTTCAAAATCTTCCACTTGCTTTTCAACGGCCCCCCGTATGCAGTCGATTACAATACTAGCCCATATTATGAAAATCAGAAGAGACCCAACACTAACACTAAGAAAAGCACCACTTCCTACACCATATTTACTGTACATTGTTATCAATATTGTAGCGTCTATGACCAGCGCCACTAGTAAGGTTATAACGTGAATCATGATATTACCTCCTTTTATTGGTTCAGTTTTTTACTCCCTTACTTTTTCTAAGATTCTAACACGTCGACATTTAACTATAGACTCTTCAAACCTATCATCTTCGAGCAAAGGAATATCCCCACCGCAAGTAACTGTTATAGTACCTACTTTTGTGGTATTTGCAAGTTTTTGCATAAAAGCATTTTGCTTAGTATGACTTTTAATTGGAATAAAAGAATAAATAACGTTATATTTATAATATTCTTCGTATGTTGCGATATCACCCCTTATTACATTACGTAGAGGTATCCCAATGCAAGTAACAATTTTTTGTGCTATTTTAAAAGTTTTATGATCATATTCTATCCCAAATGCATCGAAACCAACGCGGTCAGCCAACATCATTATGTTACCAATACCACAACCTGCATCAAGGAAGTATGGTCTTTTCTTACTATCAAACATACCTTTGTTTTTCTTACTAAGATAATTTAGTATATTTTCAAAACATTTTAACAGCTCGATAATATCACCTTTTGGAACAAAGAGAAAATGGCCTTTATTTATCTTTCTCCGTTTGTCGTCTCTGTACAGATTGCTGTTATATGGATCTATTTTACATCTGAAAAATGAATCATAAGCGTAAATTATTGAACACAAATGTTGATCATAACATTTCTTTTTCTTAAATATCATTCCACAGCTCTCCTTTCAATTTTGTTAGTAATATTCCTGTTCCAAATCTTCATTTATCGCCCAGAAGTTAGAAGATGAACAGAAATCATTCCAGATCTCTGTTCATCTTCGCCTTTGTTATTCATTAATCAAGATCATCCCTGAGCGCAAATTTTCAGGAACATCGTCAATGGTGACAATTCGATTAGTGACACATCTGTAATTATTTGCTTTTCTTCTTTTTCTTACTAGCAACTTTTCTAAGGTCAACTATAGAGCACAGTTTGGCTGCTCTTGTCATTTGGTATTCAAAATAACATTGGC
>Ga0315551_10003041_pt1 | contig 12022 bp, 14 predicted proteins | sample SalMarSW160290MG_FD_203678 | JGI IMG/M metagenome (GOLD analysis project Ga0315551, IMG submission 203678) | Salt marsh sediment microbial communities from the Plum Island Ecosystem LTER, Massachusetts, United States - Salt Marsh Sediment SW1602-90 ... | reverse complement strand
AATGAATATTGAGACTGTTGGACCTGAAGAATTAGGATATCCAGTTATTTCTGATGTTGAATTTAGTTTAACAGGGGCTAAAATAATTGGCATTGATGGCAACGAGAACCCTGTTTATAAATATTCTGAAGATTATATTACTAATGAGTTAGGTCAAATAACAATTTCTAATTTAGAGTGGGATTCATATACATTTTTTCCAGATAGTTTAGATTTAATAAGTCCTGAACAACCAGTGAGCCTAGCTCCTGATATAAATCAAGATATTAGATTGATTTTGCAAGCAGAAAATTCTCTTTTAGTGACTGTTCAAGATATTGATACTGGAGAACCGATTTTTTCAGCTGAAGTTGGATTAGACAGTAATACTCAGTATACTGATGAAAACGGCCAGACATATTTTATTCCTTTAGAAGCATTTGATTATGCCATAGAAATTCAAGCAGCGGGATATACGAGTTACTCCGGAATAGTTTCTGTTTTCGGAGATACAATTAAAATAATAAATTTACAAAGAATTGAATAATTTATGAAGTCTTTTACTCTCGTTGAAACCTTAGTTACCATTCTTATCTTTGGCTTAATCATTGGGGTGGTTTTTGCTTCTATGACAGGGATTTATAAAACTCGTACTTATGCCTGGCAGCAGTCAGTAGCAATTGATGAAGCTCAGCGGGGGATCAGAACGATGGTCAGAGAAATAAGAGAAGCCAGGCCAGGAGACGACGGCTCCTATCCTATTAAAGAAGCTGGAGATAAAGAATTTATTTTTTATAGCGATATTGATAAAGATGGAGATATTGAAAGGGTAAGGTATTTTTTGGCAACAGTTGGCTCAGGAGAACAAGTTCAAGAATGTGTTGTTTTTGTTGATGGTGGTTCTTGCAATGTTATTTTCTCTGATTTTTTACAAGGAACTATAACATCGGCTCAAGTAAAAGTTTCAATAGAAGGAGATTTTGGTTGGAACGAAGAGTATGCTGAAATTTATGTTGATGGGGAATATTTAGAAAAAGTTTGCGGAACCAGTTGTTCAGATTGTGCTGGGGATTGGGAAGGTGATGTTGTCTTTGACGTAACTGGACAGGCTGCAGATGACGTGATTCAGTTTACAGCCGATGCTACTTCCCAGGTTGATAATTTCTGTAATTGGCAAGAACCAAATCATGCAATGAAAGTGAGGTTTGAACTATCTTGGCAAGAAGAGAGTCCAGGATTAGAAACTGAATTTAAAAAAGGGGTGATCAATCCTATTTCTCCTCCGGTAGAATATCCTCCAGAGCAAGAGGAAGTATCAATTTTGAGTTCTTATGTTCGTAACACCCCGCCAATTTTTGAATATTTTGATGCTGATGGAAACAAAATTATAGATTATCCTGCTAAATTAGTCGATACCAAACTAATGAAAGTTTTCTTAATAATTAATGTTGATCCTAACCGCCATCCTCAGGATTTTGAATTAGAATCATATGTTCAGATAAGAAACCTAAAAGAAGAATATTAATATGTATAACAAGGGTGCAATTGTAACATTAGTTTTAGTTTTCGGAGCAATATCTTTGATTTTACTTGGTAGTTTGTTTGGTTTTATTTTATTGCAGTTTAGGCAAAGCACTCAGAGATTAGCTTGGAATCAAGCCCTTCATATTGCTGAAGCTGGTATTAATTATTATCGTTGGTGCTTTAATAATGAGGTTGAGGATAGTTGCCTTTTTGAAAAAGAATACTTTGACCCAGAAGGACACTCAATAGGCACGTTCTCTTTAGAGACATCTTTTACAACAAGTTGTGGAGAAATCACTACAAGAGAAATTGTTTCTACCGGTTGGACTAATAAATTCCTTAACACAAAAAGAAAAATCAGTGTTTTATACGCCAGAACTTCAGTAGCTGAATATGCTTATCTTTTAAATGATAATGTTTGGGCTGGAGCTGACCGCGAAATAAGAGGACTATATCATTCAAATGGTGGTATCAAAATGGATGGAGAAAATCAATCTTTGGTAAGTTCATCTTTAAATGAATGGGTTTGCACTAATTCTTTTGGCTGCAGCTTATGTCCCATTGATCATGGTTGTCGTATTGAGGGAACAGATTGTATCTGTCCAGGAGTATTCACCACTACTGGTAATTCCAATCCAGGTCTTTTTGATTTTCCAGTTCCTTCATTTGATTTTGATGGAATCACTATTGATTTAGCCAATTTAAAGAACAAGGCCCAGGCAAGTTCTGTTTATCTGCCCCCAGTTCTTGATATTAATTCGGAAGGAGATGGCTATCGTTTAGAATTTAAAAATGACGGTACTTTGGATGTCTGGATAATTACTGACCTTTCAGCAACCCAAGCTTATAATATGGAAGAAGGTTGGCATTGGGATTATTTTACAATCACAAATGAGTATTTTTACAACAATTATTCTATTAGCTCTGCTTGCCCAGTTGTTTTTGTTGAAGATAATATTTGGCTGGAAGGTGAAGTTAAAGGAAAAGTTACTCTTGCCTCAGCTAACTTAATTGAGCCAAATAAAGATACTGACGTGATTTTATTAGAGGATATTGACTATACGGTGAAAGATGGTTCTGATGGGCTAACAGTGATTGGAGAAAGGAATATTTTAATTGGGCCTGATTCTCCAGATCAGATGGAAATCAGGGGAATTTTCATTGCTCAAAAAGGCCGTTTCGGAAGGAATCATTACGTGGGAAATATAAGGGAAAAATTAGAGATAACCGGATCAATAGTCAGCAATGGCAGAGTTGGCACTAAATGGATTTCAGGAGGTGCTATTGTTTCTGGTTACTTGAAAAGAGAAAATTACATTGATTCAAAATTAATCTACAATCCTCCTCCATTTACTCCTTATGCTGAATACGACTTTAAAATTGTCAGGTGGGAAGAAGTTGAGTAAAGTGATATAATTAAGTTAAGCAAATTATGATAGAATTTTTAAGCTTAGAACCTGAAGCGTTTGGTTTAGATCTTTCTGATTTCTTTTTGAGAATTGTAAAACTCAAAAAAAGAGGGAGGTTTTTTCGTTTGGTTTCTTGGGGCGGAACAAAGATAAAATCAGGAATTATTGAACAGGGAGAAATAAAAGACGAACATGCTCTGGCCGGAATTATTAAACAAACATTAACTAAGGTTAAAGGAGAGAAAATAAAAACAAAATATGTGGTTGCCTCTTTGCCGGAGAAAAAGGCGTTTTTGCAGGTGATTGAAATGCCTAAAATGGAAGAAAGCGAATTAAAAAAATCTGTTCCTTTTGAAGCAGAAAACTATGTTCCTTTGCCTATTGAAAAAGTTTATTTAGACTTTCAGGTAATTCCTTCTTCTAACCAATTAAAGGGCCTCAATGTTTTAATTGCTGCTCTTCCAAAGAAAATTGTTGATCCTTATATATCTTGTTTTAAAAAGGCAGGTCTTGTTCCCATAACTTTAGAGGTTGAATCCCAGTCCATTGTCAGAGCAGTAGTAAAAAATGAAATAAGCCCTTTTCCTTTATTAATAATTGATTTTGGCAGAAACACAACTAGTTTTATTGTTTTTTCTGGTTATTCTCTCCTTTTTACCTCTTCAGATCCTGCTTCGTCTCAAGAACTAACTGAAATTATTTCCAAAACCTTAAAACTAAGCTTGGATGAAGCAGAGAAATTAAAATTAAAGCACGGGTTAAAAGATGAAAAGTCATTAAAAGCAATGACCCCTTTGTTGATTAATTTAATAGGACAGGCTAAAAAATGCATTAATTATAATCGCAGCCAAAGCGGAGAAATAAAGAAAATTCTTCTTTGCGGCAGCGGATCTAATTTGAAAGGTTTGAATGATTTTATTTCCTCCGAGCTTAAAATTACGGTTGAACTTGCTAATCCATGGATAAATATTTTGCCAGAACCGTTAAAAGAAGTACCAGGGCTTCCCTTTAAAGAGTCATTGGGATATACTACTGCTTTGGGTCTTGCCTTGCGAGGCATAAAAAAATGATTAATTTACTGTCTCCAATAGAAAAAGAAAAGCTTTTGCTGGAAAAGAAAAAAAGAATAGTAATAATTCTTTGGATTTTGGTTTTGTTTTTTCTTACTTGTTCAATTTTAATTTTGTTTTCAATCAAAACCTATATCCAGGCTCAAGTTAAATCACAGCAGTATCTTTTAACAGAAGCTAAAAAAGAAAAGAATCAATCTGAAATTGAGAATCTTCAGGAGGAAATTAATTCAATTAATTCAAGATTAACGAAATTAAGCTCTTTTTACCAAGATGAAATTTATCTTTCCGACATTTTAGAAAAAATTTCCAAGACACTTCCTAAGGAGCTATATTTGACCAACCTTTCTATTATTTTTCCCTTTGTTTCTCTTTCCGGTTTTGCTCCAACTACGGAAACTTTATTTGAATTTAAAGAAAATCTCGGAAAAGAACCTAGTTTTAAAGAGGTCTGTTTCCCGCCAGCAAATTGGGTTGATCTTACGGATATTAATTTCTCTGTCACTTTTATAATAGGTTATTAAATAAATGAAAAAAATAACTGTAATTTCAATAATTTTTGGAATAGTAGCAATAATCTTACTTTGTTTTGTGATATACCCCTTGTTAAGCGGGGTTAAGAAAAATTCGCAAGAACTTATTCTTGCTAAAAGAGAATTGGTTTCGTTTAAAACTAAAAATGAGGAATTTGAACAATCTAAAGAAGTATATAGAGGTTTAAAAACAGATTTAGATAAAATAGACGAACTTTTTATTAATTCTGATGTTCCAGTTAATTTAATAAAATTCTGGAGAGAAACAGCCAAGGATTCCGGTCTTTTAATTGATATTTCTCCTACTTCTGTGGAAGATTCTGAAACTGTGTTTTGGGATTACATAGGATTTCGTTTAAGCTTGATCGGCTCTTTTTCTGATTTCTTAAAATTCCTTGAAAAAATAGAAACAGCGCCCTATTTGATTGAAATCCAGAATTTATCTGCCAAAAACTCCAAGCAGTTTCTAACAATTAAGGTTTATATTAAATGATAATGAAAATAAAAATTAATAAATTAAAAAAGTCTTTGGGTAAAGTGCCTTTGATTATAACTATGCACGCTTTTTGGGCTTGTTTAATTCTTTTTATTCTATCTTTAACAATTGGAGCCAATTTATTTTATAAATATAATATTTTGGCTCAAAGAGCAGAGCCCGAAAGCTTAGAGCCGTCTGTTTTTTTTAAAGAAAAAACTTATCAGCAAGTTTTGAAAATTTGGCAGGAGCGCGAGAAGAGGTTTCAAGAGGCTGATTTTAAAGAATATTCTGATCCGTTTTTAGAAAGAGTGCCATTTCCAGAGGAAAGTGTTGACTGAGGTGATTATTTCAGGTATAATTAAAAATTGTTCTAGCCCCCGTAGTTCAATGGATAGAACACGGGGTTTCTAACCCCGGAATAGGGGTCCGACTCCTCTCGGGGGCACATGGTGACCTTAGTGTAGTGGTTAGCACAAGAGTTTGTGGAACTCTTAGCGGGAGTTCGAATCTCCTAGGTCACCCCTTTATTTATTATGTTAGGGTTTTTAAACACAAGAGTTTCAACATTGGCCGGAATTATTATTCTTCTTTTGATTACTGGAGCTGTTGCTACAATGATTTTTTATGAGTTTCATCAAATAATCAGCACAAGATTTGAAGTAATGGAATTGAAATAAGAACCCTTTGCTTCGCTCAAGAACCTTGTTTTGCTAAGGAATAAATATATATTCTTGAAATAAAAAAAACAGCATGGAAAGTTTCTGCGCTGTTTTTTTTATTATCCTTACTTTTTTTCTTCCAGCGTAACTTTTAAAGTCATTTCTTTTTTTTCTCTTAGAATCTTTAACTCAATTTCTTCTCCAATTTGGCATTTTTGCAGGATGCTTGATAAAGGTTTTTCAAGAGTAATTTTTTCTCCGCGAGCTTGTAAAATTATGTCAAATTCTTTAAGCCCTGCTTTATCAGCGCCTGATCCTTTGACAACTGCTGATTCTCCCAATGTTTCTCTGACTATCAAAGCTCCATAGTTTACTGGCAGCTTGTTTTTTTGAGCAATTTCTTTTGTTAATAGAACGTATTTTACTCCTAAGAACGGAAATCTTATTTTTCCGTATTTTTTAACTTCTTCTAAATCCTTTTTGGCATAATTAATTGGGATAGCAAAGCCAATATTTTGAGCTCCCATTACAGCTGCTGTATTAATGCCAATAACTTGTCCCTGCATGTCTATTAATGGTCCTCCAGAATTTCCTGGATTAATGGCAGCATCTGTTTGAATAAGACCCCTTAATCTTTCTGCCTGTTGGGTCATATGGTTTCTTGCTTGGATAAATCGTGATAAACCAGAAATAATTCCTGAACTTAGAGTGTCATGGAATTCTCCTAAAGCATTTCCAACAGCAACTACTTCTTCTCCAATTTCAATTTTGCTTGAATCGCCTAAATTTAAAAAGGGAAGCTTTTTCTCTTTTATTTTTAAAACAGCAATGTCATTAATTGGATCGCGAGCCAGAACCTTGGCTGGATATTTCTTCTTTGGTTCTAAAATAACAGTGTAGTCAGCATCAGTGTCTGCAACAACGTGCCTGGAAGTTATTACATAACCATCGTCAGAAATAATAAAGCCAGATCCCCCTCCTATTTTTGTTGATTCTTTTTTGCCTTTTTTGAATTTGGGCATAATGATTCCTTTTCCACCAAAAGGCATTAAATAGAAACCTTCTATTTTCGGAAGGTCTTTGGAAATTACAATAGTTATTACTGCTGGGCAAACCTTTTTAGCAATTTGCACAATAGGCGAAGTATTTTTCATATTTATTTAAATTATTTATTAATATTCTATTATATCAAATAAACTTATTGCCAACAATAGGAAAATATGTTAATTAGTAATTATCTGGCCCTTGTAGTTCAACGGATAGAACAAGACACTCCTAACGTCTAAATGGAAGTTCGATTCTTCCCAAGGGCACATATAATCTGGGTGTCCTTTGTGGATAGCCAGATTATATTGTTTTTGGGGTAGTGAGAATTTCCTCCCCGAATTGCGCCGAGCGAAGCGAGGCGGCAATCCCTTCGGGCAACTCGTTCGATTCTTCCCAAGGGCACTTTTTATTGTTGACCCCGTTAGAAGTTTGTCAAGGACTTCTAACAGGGTTGATAAGGTGTGGATAATTTGGGAATAAAGAGAGGTTGACAATACTTTTTGGCTAATTAATATAAAAGATGAGGGGGTGCGGGATAAAATTCCTTAAGGACACGAGATTTAATAAAGGAGGTTTAATGGATATCCCTGGTTAGGTCCAAACCCAGCTGAAGAACAAACCGATTTTGTTGAGTCCGTCCCCCTCACTAAAAACCCCGGTTTTGCCGGGATTTTTAGTTATGTTATAATAAACCAAAGGTCAGAAATAATAATTGAATTAAGAATTAAGAATTAGGAATTATAATATTCTTGATTCATAATTCATTATTCATAATTCTATAAATTTATGTCAGAGGAAGGAAAATTAATTGGTAAAGTAAGTCATTACTTTTCTAAAATCGGGGTAGCAGTTATTGAATTGTCAGGCCCTCTTTCAAAAGGGGATACTGTTCGCATTGTTGGCGGTGAAGAAACTGATTTTGAGCAAACCATTGATTCAATGGAGATGGATCATAAAAAGATAGAAAAAGCAAAGAAAGGCGATGAAGTTGGAACAAAGGTTAAAGAGAAAGTTAGAGAAGGATACAAAGTTTACAAACTCTAAATTCTAAATCCGAAATTCTAAACAAATCCCAAATCATAAATTCTAAATCACAAACTGTTTGGAATTTGGAGAATTGGAATTTAGATATTGTTTAGGATTTAGATATTAGAATTTAGGATTTTTTTATGTCTTTTCTTAAAGCTCTTGCTGTTTTTCTTGGGACAGTAATTGGGGTGGGGATATTTGGTTTACCTTTTGTGGCCTTAAGGGCCGGTTTTTTTATTGTTCTTTTCTATTTTTTATTTATTATTCTAATTACCATTTTAGTCTTCTTCCTTTATGGCGAAGTAATTTTAAGCACTAAAGAAATTCATCGTTTGCCTGGTTATGTGAACGAATATCTTGGAGAAAAATGGAAAAAGATTACTTTTCTGGTTATTGCAGTTGGTTTAATGGGAGCCCTGCTTGCTTATTTAATTATTGGAGGACAATTCCTGAGTTCTTTTTTAAACCCTTATTTTGGAGGCGATTCAACTTTATATACCATTCTGTTCTTTATGCTCGGCGCATACTTAGTTTTTCGAGGAATAAAAAGCATTTCTGGAGTTGAATTGTTTCTGCTTTTTCTTCTTTTTGTTATTTTAATCCTTTTTTTCATTAAGGCCTTTCCATTTATTGATATAGATAATTTTAAAACTTTTGATTTAAAATATATAGTTTTTCCTTATGGAATAATCCTTTTTTCTCTTTGGGGTTCAGCTGTGATTCCAGAAATTAAAGAAATGGTAAAAGGGTCTAAAAAGGAATTAAGAAGAGTAATAATTACAGGAATGATTGTGGTTCTTATTGTTTATTTGTCTTTCATTTATGTGGTTTTAGGTTCTTCAAGCACTGTTTCTGAAGATGCTATTTCAGGGTTAGAAAAAACACTTGGTACCGAAATAATAAAATTTGGATTTATTTTCGGAGTAATTACTTGTTTTACTTCTTTTATTACGCTTGCCTTGACCTTGAAAAAGGTTTTTTGGTATGATTTTGGCTTTGATAAAAATCTTTCCTGGTTTTTGACTTGTTTTCCGCCTTTAGTTCTTTTTCTTTTAGGCCTAAGAAAGTTTATCGATGTTATCAGCTTTACCGGAGCTATTGCCTTAGGCCTGGAAGGGATAATCATTGTTTTTTTGTATAAAGCGTTTTTGAAAAGAAAGTTTCTCAAAAAAATGAACCCGGTTCTTTATTTCTTAGTTGGAATCTTTATTTTAGGAATCATTTTTGAGATAGTTTACTTTTTATGCTAAAATAACATAATGGCTATTGATTTTTTAGATATCATAACTGTTGCGGTTTCTGTTACTTTTTTATTTTGGTATTTAATAACTAATGTTTTACCGTTTTTGTCATAAGCATGAAGCCGAATAAACAATCTATCAATAATTTAATTCTTTTTTGTCTTTATTCTTCGAGCAGCCGCTTTAGTTTTGAGGAGTTAGTAAAAGAATGCTTTTCTCGTTTTCCAGAACGTTTTTCTTTTTCTAAAATCAAAAAATGGCCTGACTCTCGCAAACTTGACAGCTCCTTAAGGAAACTTAGGAAAAGAAAATTAATTACTGGAAACCCAAAGACATTTTTCAAATTAACTAATTTAGGTAAAAAAACAGCCGAAGATACTGCTAAAGTATTCAGGCAGAGAAAATTAAAAATATAAATAATGCGAATTTACGAATGATATGCGAATGCCGCGAATAAAAAATGACATAATTTACGCTGATGTATCTTATCAAGTTTGTGGTCTTTGTTTCCACATTCATAATAGATTAGGGCGATATCGAAATGAAAAACAATATGCAGATGCTTTCGAGGTTCTGTTAAAAGAAAATAAAATAAAGCATGTACGGGAAAAACCTTTACCGCCTTCCTTTAAAGGAGAAAAAGAAAGAAGAAATATTCCTGATTTTGTTATAGAAGATAAAATGATCATTGATTTGAAGAGTAAAGATTTTATCACAAAAGAAGATTACTTCCAAATGCAAAGATATCTTAAATCTTTTAATAAAAAGTTAGGTTTAATTATTAATTTCCGTCAGAAATATCTATATCCCAAAAGAGTTCTTAATAAAGAGGTAAAATCCGAATCTGCAAATAGAATTCGCAGCATTCGTATTTAATTCGCGTCATTCGCATTATATTTCTATGTACATATTTATACTTATTGCTGGTTTTGGAGGAGGAGTTTTAAGAGGATTAGTTGGTTTTATTAAGCATCAGTTCTCCTATAAAAATGTTGGGTTCCGCCTTACTTATTTTTTGGCTATGATGTTTTTATCTGGAATTATTGGTCTTCTGATTGCTGTAGCAATTAAAGAAACAGGAATTCAATTTTTAGGAACAGACGTTTTAACTCCTGCCTTAGCTTTTATTATTGGTTATGCTGGGGGAGATTTTTTAGAGAATATTTATAAGATTATTGTTAAAAAATCCTCTTTGTATTCTGAAAAGTAGGCTCAGACTACTTAATCAAAAAACCCCCGTCTTGGCGGGGGTTTTTGATTTTAAAAATTATTGTTAGACCTCTAAATTTTCTTCTTCCGGAGTTTCTTCAGTAGTTTCAGGCATTTCTTCTGCAGGAATTTCCTCTTCAGGCACTTCAGGAGTATCTTCTGCAGGAGTTTCAGGAGTTTCTTCAGGGGTTTCTTCAGGAGTTTCTTCTGGTTCCTGAGAGATAAAATTAGGATAAAGTTTATCTTGAATCATAATTTTTTACTTTTGTTTTAATTTATTTTTTTACCCCGTTAGAAACTTTGTTTCTAATGGGGTTTAATTTTCTTGCGACCTTTTATCTTTATTCTTTATATTATTTATTGTAATGATTTAGAAAGCGTTGTCAACCTTTTTTGTGGAAATTCTGTATATATATGGTAAAATGAACTATGAGATTCATTGTGGATTTTCACATTCATTCTAAATACTCCAGAGCAACCAGTAAAAATATGGATTTGGAGAACTTAGATAAATGGGCAAAAATTAAAGGAATTAAAGTTTTGGGCACAGGAGATTTTACCCATCCAGAATGGTTAAAGAATTTGAAACAAAAACTTGAATCAGCAGAATCAGGATTATATAAATTAAAAGGAGCTGGAGATGATGAAACCCGTTTTATTCTAACTTCAGAAATTAGCTGCATTTATTCTAAAAATAATAGAGTAAGAAAAATTCATATTATAGTTTTTTCTCCATCTTTTGAAGTTTGTGAAAAAATTAATACTCAGCTGGGCTGGATAGGGAATCTGAAATCTGACGGCAGGCCAATATTAGGATTGGATGCTAAAGAATTAGCAAAAATTGTTTTAAATTCTTCTCAAGATTGCTTTATTGTTCCAGCGCATCTCTGGACCCCATGGTTTAGCATATTTGGTTCTAAGTCAGGATTTGATTCAATTGAAGAATGTTTTGAAGATTACACAAAATATATTTTTGCCGGAGAGACGGGGTTATCGTCGGACCCTGAGATGAACTGGAGGATTTCAAATTTGGATAAGATAACTTTAATTAGCAATTCAGATGCGCATTCTCCTCAGAAAATAGGCAGAGAGGCAAATGTTTTTGATACAGGACTTTCTTATCCAGCAATTATTGAAGCAATAAAATCTAAAGATCCAAAAAAGTTTCTTTACACTATTGAATTTTTTCCTCAAGAGGGGAAATATCATTATGATGGTCATCGGGCTTGTGATATAAGCTTGTCTCCTCAGGAGTCAAAAAAATATAATAATATCTGTCCAAATTGCGGAAAGCCATTAACTCTAGGGGTTTTAAATAGAGTAGAAGAATTAGCAGACCGGTCAGAGGGAGTAAAGCCAGAAGGAGCAGTTCCTTTTAAGAGCTTAATTCCATTGGAAGAAATAATTGCTAATGCTTTAGGCCAAGGAACTGGCACAAAAAGAGTAGATAAGGAATATCAGAATTTAATTAAAGAATTTGGCAAAGAGTTTGAGGTTTTATTGAATATTAGCGAAGAGGATTTAAAAAGAGTCACTCTCGCAGAAATTGCTGAGGGTATAATAAGAGTTAGGCAGGGGAAAGTGGATTTAGAGCCGGGTTACGACGGAGTTTATGGGAAAATAAAGATTTTTTCTCAGGATGAACAAAAGAAACTTTCAAAGCAAAACACATTGTTTTAATTATGAACAATAAAAAGTTTCCCAATGAATCAGCTGGTGGAAAGATGATTAAAGCCGTTCCTATTGCTTATTCTGAGCAGCGAATTTTAGATGTCAAAAATATGCTGTTTGAAAAAATGAAGGAATTGGAAACTATTAATTATATCTATGTTATTAATAAAAAA
>Ga0315551_10003038_pt1 | contig 12024 bp, 13 predicted proteins | sample SalMarSW160290MG_FD_203678 | JGI IMG/M metagenome (GOLD analysis project Ga0315551, IMG submission 203678) | Salt marsh sediment microbial communities from the Plum Island Ecosystem LTER, Massachusetts, United States - Salt Marsh Sediment SW1602-90 ... | reverse complement strand
TGAGATTGAGGATGCAGACTTACTTATAAATGTTCTCGATGCCTCTCACCCCAAGCTGGAAGAGGAAAATAGGGCTACTTATTCAGTTCTAAAACAGTTAAAGGCAGAAAATAAACCGGCTATTAATATTTTAAATAAAATAGATTTAGTTAACAACGGCTACCTACTTTCCCGTTATTGTAGAGCCTTTGATTCCAGCATAACCATATCAGCCCTGCAGGGTCAGGGTCTGGATCAACTGCTTGATGAAATAGCCCAGATTCTGGATAAAGAAAGAGTCTATTCAGAGTTTAGCTTTCCTTACCAGAGAAGCGATCTAATCTCGCTTGTTCATTCAAAAGGAGAGGTCTTAAGTAAAAATTACCTAGAAGGGAAAGTTGTCCTTGGAGTAAGATTAAGTAGATCCCTCACCGATAAACTGGCCCAATTTAAGAGAAAAGTAAAAAATTGAAGATAGCACTAGGAGCAGATCACGCTGGCTATAGATTAAAAGAGGAAATAAAAAGTTTCTTAAGACAGGAAAAAATAGATCACCACGATTTCGGCACCTATAATGCTAGCCCTACTGATTTTACTGACTGGGGAATAAAGGTTGCCGAGGCGGTAGCCAAGAATGAGTTTGAAAGAGGAATCCTCGTGTGCGGGACCGGGCTGGGTATGTGTTTAGTGGCCAATAAGGTACCAGGAATAAGAGCCACTCCTTGTTATGGAATTCTTACGGCCCGTCTTTCTCGACAACATAACAACTCTAATATACTTGCATTGGGAGCACGAATAACAGCAAAGGATTTAGCCCTGCAAATAGTAGAGGAATGGCTAGCGGCAGAATTTATGGGAGAAAGACACCAAGAACGCCTAAAAAAACTCGCCGAGATAGAAAAAAAGTATTCTAGGAGATAGATCCATTTGAGTGAGGTGTGGATCATACTCGTATTTATAGTAATTTGCATTGGACTGTCTAGCTTTTTCTCAGGATCGGAGATCGCCCTTTTCTCCCTGGACAAGATAACCGTGAAGAGACTAATTAAAGAAAAGGGGAAAAAAGGACGGCTTATAGAATCTCTGTTAATGAAACCATCGCAGTGGTTGATTACAATTCTCATTGGAAACAATCTGGTTAACATTGCCGCCGCTAGCCTGGCTACGTTACTGGTGACAAGACTAGTAAGCGGAGCTCCCGGTAAAGCAGTAGGAATTGTGACCGGGGTAATGACCTTTATAATCCTGGTTTTTGGAGAGATAATTCCTAAAAGATACTGCCAGCAGCACGCTGAGACTATTTCTGTGAAGGTAGCCGGCCCGATTCTTTTTCTCTCAATAGCTTTGAGTCCTATTATTAAAGCCTTGAATTTTTTTACACAAACTATCTTAGAAGTTGCTGGCGCAAAAGAGGTCAAAAAGAGCCATTTGATTACAGAGAAGGAAATTCATACTCTCATTGATATTGGACAGGAAGAGGGAGTTCTGGATAAACGAGAAGAAAAACTTGTCCATAGTGCCCTAGAATTCGACGAAATCAAGGCTAAACAGATAATGATTCCGCGCACAAAAATGGCTTGTATTAACGAAGAGGCTGGTCTTTCAGAGCTGGTGGATTTGATAAAAAAAGTTGGGTATTCAAGAATACCTGTATATCGAAAATACCGGGATAATATCACCGGAGTTGCCTATGCTAAGGATCTATTGAATCTCTTTGACCAGCCCGGTAAAAATCTGAAAGTTAAAGATATAATGCACCCCCCCATTTTTGCCCCCTACACCATCCATTTGGCTGAACTGCTGCATCAACTCCAGAAAGAGCGAACCCATCTGGCAATTGTGGTTGATGAGTACGGGGGAGTAGCAGGTATGCTCACTTTGGAGGATCTTCTGGAAGAGATTGTGGGAGAAATAGAAGATGAATACGATCGGAAGGAAGAAAAAGTAACCATCCAGAAGGATGGATCCGCCCTGATCAAGGCAGATACAGACATCGATGAGATCAATGAAAAACTGGGCACTGATCTTCCAGAAAAGACAGCCGCCTTTGAATCTATAGGCGGATTTATTTTTGATCAGTTGGGTAGAATCCCAGGCGTGGGAGAAGTAATCGAATACAACAATTTAAAGATCACCATAGTGGAAGCTGACGAAAAAGGAGTGAAAAAAGTTAAACTATGGAAGAAACCCGAGGAGAAAAAAGACGTTCCATGAGAAAGAGTTTAAGAAATTACTTCATTACCGGCTTGATTACCTTACTTCCTTTAGTAATCACCATATTCATATTGATTTGGGTCTTTCAAAAACTGAACAGCTTGTTAACCCGTCTCATTCCTTTATTCACACCGACCCTGATTCCTCCCTCCTTGATGGCAGAAGCAGGAGGACTAATCTCCATTGGTATAAAAATACTTGCCTTTTTAATAATATTAGGGGCTATAACTCTGTTTGGATTTTTCACTTCACGGGTTGTGGGAAGAAAAATTCTGGATTTCCTGGAAAAAAAGGTGGTCTTCAAAATCCCCCTCGCCAGTACCATCTACCGAACTATCAAAGAAATCAACGATGTACTGTTTACGGGAGAAAAATATATCTTCAAAAGAGTGGTAATAGTGGAATACCCTCGACGAGGAGTATACAGCATTGGCTTTGTTACTGCGGAAACAGCGGTAGAAAACCCGACTAATAGTGGATCTCAGACAATGTTAAGTATATTCATTCCCACCACACCAAACCCTACCACTGGATTTCTGGCTCTAATTCCGGAGAAAGATACCATCCCTGTGCCCATCGGAATACAAAAAGCCTTTAAGCTCATCATCTCGGCAGGAGCTCTGTTTCCCCAATATAAGGAGGAACTCACTGACCACCAATTTCACCAGCTTTGGAAAGAGCAAATTTTGTCCCGAAAGGGCCAATGAGCTCATAAATTCTATTTACTTAAACCATCCGAAGAACACTGCCATTATCAGACTTGCTACCCCAGAAGTAACCAAAGTTATGACTACGCCTGATTTCAGCCAATTCCCAAAAGTTAGGGGGCGACCACTTTTCTCAGACAGACTCATAATTACCACCCCTGCGGCAGAACCTATGGGAGTTCCATTTCCTCCAAAACCTGCTCCCAAAGCTAATCCCCACCATAGAGGATTTGCGTTCATCCCTGTGGCAGCTATATGTCGTATGACAGGAATCATAGCGGCAGTGTAGGGAATATTATCTACAAAGGAGGAGGCAATAACAGAAACCCAGATTATAACCAGGGTAATCAAGATGGGGTTGTAGGAAAAAAGGGCAAGTTGCTGACCCAGCATCCTCAAAACACCTGTCTTATCCAAGCCTCCCACGATAATAAATAAGCAGACAAAAAATACCAATACCGGCCACTCCACTTGATTGAGGGCCTCTTTTGGATCCGGTCTAACCATAACCAGGACAAAGGCCGCTCCCAGGAAGGCCACAAAAGATGTCCTGAATCCCAAACGGGCTTCCAAGATAAACAACATTAAGACTACTCCCAGGGCTAACAAGCATTTATAGAGGGTTATTTTATCCCTTATCGCACTTTGAGCACTTATCTGCATAATTCGCTCTATACTCCTCGGTTTAGAACGAAGAGTTTTACTATGGATAAATCTTAGAAGTAAAAGAGCTATAAATAGAGCCAATAACACTATTGGCATTAGATGAGTAATAAAAGAGTTAAAACTAAATCCTGCTGCTGAGCCGATCATAATGTTGGGAGGATCGCCTACCAAAGTTCCCACCCCACCTACATTGGATAGCAAAACCTCGGCAAGAAGAATGGGAAGAGGATTTATTCCCAGGATATCACTTATAAGCATAGTTACAGGAGCCACCAGAAGAATAGTAGTCACATTGTCTATAAGCATAGAGACACCGGCGGTTAATAGGCCCAGGGACAACAAAAGTTTCCAGGGATCACCTTTAGCTAATTTTACTCCTTTTATAGCCAGATATCTAAAAAAACCTGTTCCCCTTAAAACGCCAACAATAACCATCATTCCAGCTAATAAACCAATTGTATTGAAATCTATAGCCTTTAAAGCTTCCTCTTGGGTATAAAATCCCAGAGACATTCCTGCAATCATCATTGCTACCGCTCCTACCATAGCCACAATTGTTCGATGAGGTTTACCGAAGATAAAAAAAATAAAGCAGGTAGTAAAAATCGCCGAAGCCACCAAAATGTTGGTCATAATTTTCCTTTTTGCGGTGAGTTGGGGGGGAAAATCAATATTTAAGGGAAGATTAGAAATTTATTTCATTTTGACCTTGAAACTCCAATAGGAAATCTAAAGAGGAAAAATTACCTTGAGAATATCGGTGCGGCTCACTATCCCGATTAATTTCCTCTTTTTTACCACCGGAAGATGTCTTATATCATGAGAAGCCATCAAGGCCAGTGCTTTAAAACAGGAGGCTTCTTCATCGATAGTTACCGGGTTCTCCCTCATTATATCCTCAGCCACCAGCAAATTTTCTAGTATAGCGCCAGGAATAGTTTCTAAGGAACCAAAATCAGAAATAAATCCAATGTCCTCTAAGAGATCGAAGTACTCGGGCACAAAAGGAGAAAGCAAATCCTTCTTGGCGATAACCCCCAAGAGATTGTTTCCCTTATCCACTACTGGGAGGAGATCAAAGGTGTGAGTGAAAAAGATATGAGCTATCTCCTTGATGGTGGTTTCCCTGCCGATGGCCACCACCTTTTTGGTCATAAAATCTTTAATCTTGGCCTTCATACCCTTACTCCTTCTCCCATCGAAGGAGTTCGGTAACCAAGGATAGAGTACCCCCCTCCAGGATTTCTTCTCGAATGCGATTTTCCCTTTCTAAAATATCCATGGCCCGGTTAGCTATCTCCACCGCGTTCTTCTGGGGAATAACCACAATTCCGTCTTCATCTCCTACCAGCCAGTCTCCAGGAGATACCCTTACCCCTCCAATTCGTATAGGGATCCCAATTTCTCCAAAACCTCGTGGTTCTCCGGCCGTGGGTGTGATAAATCTGGCATAAGCGGGGAATTTCAATTTCACTATCTCTGGAACGTCCCTGATTGCCCCATCAATTACTACTCCACTCAGTTCCTTCTGAATAGCTGAATGGGTAGCTAACTCTCCCCATACTGCTGGTCCCGCTCCACCTGCATCAATAACTATCACCTGGCCTTTTTCTGCTTTATCAATAGCTTCAACTGGTTTTGCCCAGTCACCAGGATAACTCCTCACTGTTAGGACTGGTCCTACCAGTTTAACAGAAGGAGTGATCTTCACTAAACCCTTGATCTCTCCAGCTCGATGCATAGCGTCGGAAAGATTGGGAGTAGAAACTTTCTTGAAGATCTGGACAATTTCCTTACCCCTTGCTCTCTTGAAAAGCTCAGTAGGAATAACCTTTTTATCCTTTATCGCCTCCTTGATTAGCCTGGTGGCTTCCCCGGGATCCTTGGCCTTAATTACAGCTCCTCCTACTATAACCACACTGGCTCCTGCATCTATGGCCCTGGCAGCCGTCTCAGAATTTATCCCTCCGGCCACGGCAACGGGAACACTTACTGTTCGGGAGACTTCTCTCAACTGGCTAAAAGGATCTTTGCCCCTCATTTGTTCATCTATTGAGGTATGCATTCCTATGTAATCTATGCCCATTTTTTCTACTTCCCTGGCCCGTCTTGTCGGATCACTCAGTCCTAACAAATCAACCATGACCCTTCCCCCGTAATTTTTAGCTGCCTCCACACATTCTTTTATAGTGGAGTCATCGGCTACCCCAAGAACACAAACCACGTTGGCCCCCGCTTTAAAAGCTGATTCCGATTCAATCCTGCCCACATCCATAATCTTCATATCGGCTACCAGAGTCTTTTGGGGAAATCTCCTTCTTAGAGCCCGGAGACAATCCAAGCCCTCGCTTTTAATTAAGGGTGTACCTGCTTCAAGCCAGTCTGCTCCTCCGGCAGTCGCTGCTTCAGCTACCTTCAAGGCTCTATTTAGGTTCACAAAATCCAGGGCAATTTGAACTAGCGGCTCCATTAATTATCTCCCTGGCTATAGGTTATCGAGCTATCCTTGGCTTCCCATACTCTCACCTTGCTCAGTTTTATGGTCTCTAAATTTATCTCTTTCTCGAGCTTTTGAAAAAGATATTTGGCTATATTTTCTGTGGTGGGGTTAGTGCTGCCCAAAACTTCATTTAAATAATGATGATCCAAATGAGCTGTCCATTTTTTAACTATCCCCTTCATGGACCTAAAGTCAACGAGAATCCCATAAGGACCCAACCTCTCTCCTTTGACAAAAACCTGGACCTTCCAGGTGTGCCCGTGTAGTTGCTCACAGCCTCCCCCTATTTCCTTTAGCTGATGGGCAGCAGCAAATTCAGTCTCAATCATCAATTCATACATTATCCTCTCCTCATTTTAATAAAAAATCACCGTTCGTCAAAGTACCACCTCCCTTTTCCTGAAAAATCCTCTTTTTGTTGCCCGGCGAAAATATCTCGGGACTCGTCTTCTCGATGCCTGCGGCACCTTACGGCCGGGAAAGAGGTGAGGACTTTGAGGGGGAAATATACATGATAAAAAGGGTCATCCTTTAGACCCGTACTCTCCTCACACTCACACTTCTTACATTTTGTTCTGGAGAGAATCTTCTTTATGTAAATCTTTGCCCCGCGGGCGGAGGTATCCTTAAAAAGTTCCTTTAACCAGAAATGAAAGATTAGACTCTTAATTAAAGAGGTTTTCCCGGCTCCGACAGAACCCATTATATCTATGGCTAATATTTGATATTCATCTAAAATTTTTCGGTTTTGTCGGGCAAGTTCTTCATTTTTCTTGAGCAGGTCTTCTTCTAATTCAATATCGAAGATCTCTCCTTTCTTTGCTTTGATTGGCTCCATAAATGCCTCCTGATTATTACATCTTTCTCTTTCCGGCTTCGCCTGATTTAATCAAGGCCCATTTAGTCAAATAGGGCCCTACTATTTCGGTAATTACGGTAGTAAAAAGAAGAAGATTAATTACCACAAGAGCAAGGTTTCTTCCAGCTATCCCATAATTTATAAAATCGCTTTTCACCACTATAGCTAAGGCTAGAGCAACTCCCACTTGAGGAAAAAGAGAAAAACCAATATATTTCTGGACAGCTTCAGGAGCGTGGGAAACTCTGGCTCCAAAAGAAGCACCTGAAACTTTACCCAACATTCTCGCTCCTGTATAGACCAGCCCCATTAATCCAATTTGAGGCAACAGCTTAATATTCAAATGTGCCCCGGCTAAACAGAAGAAGGCCATATAGAGAAACGGAGTAGCATGTTCCCAAATACCAGCAATACTGCGGGAACTTCGAGGAGCTAGATTAGCGAAGGTAATTCCTAAAGCCATACTGGCTAATAGACCTGAGAGATGGAAACGGGTAGCTAAACCGATGGAAACCAGAATTGCTCCCATAGTAAGAGCAAAGATATCGCTGCGGGAGTGGGTTCGCCGGGCAATCAAACTCAGTACTAAACCAATTGAGCTTCCTAGCAATAATGCGCCGAAAACCTCTAGACCGGGTTTTCCCAGAATTGTCTGGAAGGTGAGTTGTCCTTTATGAGCAAGAAAGACTTTAGCTATAGAAGAGGCAAATGCATAAAGAATCAAAGCTATACCATCGTCAAGGGCTACCACTGATAAAATAGTGGTGGTGAGGTCTCCTTTTGATCTCGTTTCTTCCAGCACCATGACGGTGGCAGCCGGAGCAGTTGCTGAAGAAACCGCGGCTAGGAGTAAGGCCTCGTATAGTCTATGAGTCAATAAAAACATAGAAATCATCACCAGAAAAAAAGCTCCTAAAGCCTCACAGATAACTATTACCCCAATTGACTTCCCCAGGCGTCTTAAGTTAGAAATAAGTAGCTCCCTTCCGATACCGAAGGCAATTAGCCCTAAAGCAATGTTAGAGATAAGGTCTACTCTATTGAGAATGCTGTCACTGAATACTCCCAAGATTGATCCTCCAAAAATAATACCCATAATTACCCAGCCCGTAATAGCAGGGATCTTTAGTCGGTTAACTATTTTTCCACCTATAAAGCTTAGAATAACCGCCATCCCTACAACTAAAAGTGCATTCATTCTTGAGTATCCCTCTGGTTAGTCTTAATGCTTCAATAAAAATGAGGTGACTTTTGCCAAAGCTTCACCGGTAAACTAAAAATAACAGCTATCTCCTCTTTATCGAGTTCCATATCTTTTTTCCACTCCTTGACCATTTTTCCAATCGTATCTTCATCTTTAACCAGGGCCAAGATCAATTTTGGTTCTTTTCGACGACCACCAAGGCTAGTTCGAAACTCTTTGAAAAGCGGCATCTTAAAGGCCAGAAATTCCTTAAGTTCTTGTGCCTCAGCTACCAGAAAATCCTCTACTCCCTCCTCTATTAAAACGTCCATAAAGTCCTCTAAACAGTGGTTTTCGTAAAGAAAAATGTACAAAATCTCCATCTTTTCACCTCCTCCACTTTCTTTTCCCATGATTCCTGCCTCGTCTGCTTTTACAATTCATCTCTTTGCTTTATATCCTGCCTTTTCTTTTTAATACGGTAGCAGCCGTTCCCAGGGCACCGGTATTGCCGCCAAGCTTTGCCGGAACTATCCTCACTCCCCTGATAGCAGCCTCGAGAGCATATTTTGCTTTGCATATGACTTATACTTCCTCAGTTCTATTTTGGATTGAAGTAAGCTCAAGCTTGCTTTTTGTATCGGGGGAAAATTATGCTACATAAAAACACCCCGCTTATTATACCCATAAGGTAGTAAGAGTGAGGCACCCAGTAGTCCCCTTTTATATCAAACTCCATGGTTAAAAGAAGTCCGAATTCATCAGTGATTAAACCAAGACCAGCACCAAAGAGGATACTGCTTAATACCTTAATCTCTTCGATGTATTTTTTTTTGCTCCAGAGCAGAAGAAACGAGTTAGCGAGGATAATTAAGAAAATTCCCAGGTAAAAGTGATGTATGTGATAATCAGAAACTCTAAAAAAATTAAGAAATGGTCTATCCGCCTCAATCCATATTACTATGCATCTTGAGAGGAGGATGGTGAGTAAAAAAATAATAAAGACGAGAAAGAAAAACTGTTTGCCTCGTTTTATGATGTAGATCTCATATAATTCCCATCCAAAGTCTGCTAGCTTTTTTATTAATGATATCAATCAGATCCCCCTCTTTCAGAATTTTCGGCAATAAGCTGTTTAACTATATCTAACTCTTTTTTTATTTTATTTCTCAGGTTAAAGCTATCCTCCAATGCTCCAGAGGGTGGGGCTAATTTTTCTGCTACTTTTAACTTTATCAAAGCTGTGACCAATTTTCTTCTTCTACGTAACCTCTTAGCCACCTGGAGGAAAGTCAGAGCAATTTCTCTTCTTTCCAGTAGCTGCAGTTTTTCTACAGCCTCTTCATTTTGAGGGTCCAGGCGTAGAACTATTTGGTAGTCTTTTTTTGCCCTTTCAAGAGCCCCTCTTTTTTCATTTTCCATACCTCTTTGGTATATCTTTATGGGATCAGCCATTTCCTCGGCAATTTCCTCTTCTCCGGGAAAAAGAAGAGTGCTTGTTATAAAGAGTATTAAACAAACACTAGCTCCAAAAATATGCCATCCCGCTCTTTTCTTCAGGAGAGTGCTCGCAATAAAAGAATAGATGGCAAAAATAAGGAAACCAAAAAGAACAATTACACCAATTATATTCCAAAGAGATTCCCACATTGTGGATTCCTCAACTCTTCATATTGAGAATTTATCCTCTTTTTGAGAAATTGTGATAGAAAGCTAACCTATGACGAGTTTAGGATAAGCAGGCAGAACTAGTGGAGTCAAACATCTCCACCCCAAGGTCAATTATCCTTCCCCCAGGAATATATTTTGGTCAAGGGACATTAATGAGTTAATAGATAGATTCGGTATTAAGATACCAAAATATCTGAATCCTGCAAGACTTTGTCCTTTCTTGCTTGTCGTCAAGACCTCTTTTATTTTCCTGAAGTAATAATCCCTATTATATTCTCCATTAAAAAGTGTGCAGTATCATTGTAGCCAGAAGAATTCTTTTCTTGCCAGAACAGAAAGATTATGGTAGGATTAAAGTCGTAGGATTTAGGTAACTAAGAAGTTCAGAAAATCTTGAACGGGGTTGACTGAATATTTACGGTTCGGGGAAAGTTCCTCGATACGCGTATAAATTTCCTGAATGCTAATACTTTCCTGGTACTATCCACCTCCATATCTTAGGAGATCTGGAGCACCACCTATAAGTGATTTGTAGATATTTTCCAATTTGGAGACGCTTCTCTCCAAACTATGAGCCCGAACCATTCGGTAGGACTCCTCCTGCATAGATCGCTTTAGTTTTTCATTGCCGAGAATGTGCTCAATTTTATCTGAGGCGTCTTGAGAGTCATCCAAACTAAAAGTGTATCCGTTTATTCCCTCCTTAACCAGCTCCTGGGCAGCATTTTCCCGGCTTTTTCCAATAAGTATGGCATTTCGAGTAGCCATAGCCTCCAGGGTAGCTATACTCTGAAGTTCGTAAAAAGAGGGCAAAATAAGGATATCCGCTTCTAGATAAGCACAAAGCAAATCCTTTCCTCTCAAATACCCGGTGAGAATAATGGCGTTTTTGAGCCCATAACTTGCTATTTTTTCTTTCAATTTATCTTTTAGAATACCCCCGCCTACCATTAATAATTTAACCTCAGATCTTTTCTTCAATAATGATCCCATTATTTCAATGAGATAGCCGGGATTTTTTTCATAACTCAATCGGCCTACATAAAGCAGGGCCGGAGACCGACCCAGCTCATAAGATTCACGGAACTTCCTCCGATCTTCCAAACTGGCTCTCCGAGCACTAAAACAATCTAAATCTATTCCATTACTTATTACCTGAATAGGTCGATGAGTGTAATTTTGCGCAATCTGACCTGCAAAATGGGAAGGGACTACTATCAGATCACCCCGGTTGTAAAAATAGGAAAACCAACCCTCTATCGCCTTTTTCATGAGGAACCAAGGAAACTGCGGCGGAAGAACATTTCCTACCTGAACATGAAATCCCAAAACTACGGGAATGCCTAATTTCTTTGCTCCCTTTAATGCCTGCCAGCCTAAATAAGTGGGAAGGTTAATCTGAATAATTTCTATTCTTTCTCTTTTGAGGATGGAAAAGATTTTCTTTGAAGAGACAAAAGCGAAATGACCCTTTTCCTGGGGGAAAGAGATACCGAAAAATCTATAAATCTCAATCTCCTCCACCGCCATTAAGAAGGGTTCTTTAGTTCGGGAGGTAATAATAATAACCACGTGTCGCTTTTTTCTTAATTCCAGCGAGAAGTTTTGAGTAGAGACCCCTTCTCCTCCTACGGAAGGAAAGGTCTGGTCGGAGACAAAACAAATTCTCATTCTCCTCTTTTCTCCCAAAACCCTTTCCATCCCAGGTGAACGACCAGAGAAAGAGCTACCGCTACTCCCAATAAATCAGTAATTCTAACCATCAAACTAAAGGCTAGAGCCCTATTAGGTTCTACTCCGACGAGTCTAAAGATTCCCACTTCTCCTAACTCAAAGATTCCCAGGGCTCCAGGAGTGAATTGCAGAGCAAGAACAAGGTGGGTCAAAGCAAAGAGAAGAGCAAGCTCGGAAAACTTAAACACTGTCTTGAGAAAATAAAAGAAAAGAGCCGGTTTAATAAATACGAGAAGCCCAGCACTAAGTTTTATGCAAAAAGCAAGTAAAGTTATGAGTCGATGTTGATTAAAGGCAAGAAAAACATGATCTTCCAGTTTCGATATCTCAGGCTTTATTTTTCTCATAATTTTAGATAGGGGATTTATACGTTCTAATAGAGTTGCCAGGGAGGTAAAGAGCTTACTCTCATAAAGAAAATTAACCAGAAGCATTCCCATCCCGGCACCGAAGACAATATTTACTATAAAAAGGGTCAGATAGATTTTCCGGGGCAGAGAATATTCGATGA